>Ga0105246_10003020_pt1 | contig 10202 bp, 8 predicted proteins | sample KBSM64metaG_FD_99694 | JGI IMG/M metagenome (GOLD analysis project Ga0105246, IMG submission 99694) | Miscanthus rhizosphere microbial communities from Kellogg Biological Station, Michigan, USA - KBS M6-4 metaG | ecosystem: Host-associated > Plants > Roots > Rhizosphere > Soil | place: Michigan... | reverse complement strand
CGATGTGAACCTCGACGCCGACCACATGTTCCTCAAGGACAAGGCGAACCCGCCGGCCTACCTGAGCGCCTGCGCCACTCCGGGCACCTGGACCTGCACGACTGTGCAGTACAAGTCCGGCACCCGCAAGCACATCGAGGACGACCTCGGGTACGAGATCGTCGCCAACTTCGGCGACCAGTACTCGGACCTGGACGGCGGCTACGCCGACCGCACCTACAAGATCCCGAACCCGACGTACTTCGTCAGCTAGGCGGCACCGGTCCGACAGAATCGTCCCCCGCCCCCTCCACGGGGCGGGGGACGATCCCGTTGCCTAGGCAGCGGGATACGCGGCCAGGAGCCGGTCGTACTCCGCCTGCGTCACCGGCATCACCGTGCCGTGTCTCGGGCTGGCGGGCAGCTGGTAGTTCGTGGACATCGTCCACTTGCCGGAGTCCAGGTCGGTGGTCTCGAAGGGGACGTAACCGCGCTCGCCGTACTCGTCGATGAAGAGGTACCACTTCTTCTCGGTGTTCGACTTGAAGACCGTCGGCCCCTCGCCGCGGTCGATCGAGCCGCTGCCGATGCAGTCGGAGACGAAGTCGTACTTGGTCGAGGTGAGGCTCTTCGACTTCTCGCCGGTGATGAACTTCGAGCACGGCGAGCTGGACGACGGGTCGCGCTCGTCCTTGGTGTAGCGGTAGTAGGTGTCCTTGTACTTCACGACCGTCGAGTCGATCACCGAGTAGCCCGGGTCGTCCCAGACCTTCGGCTTGCTGAAGGTGCGGAAGTCCTTCGTCGTCGCGTACAGCATCTTGTTGTACGTCGATCCCGTGTGGTCCGGGTCGTCGTCGGCGTACAGCTTCGACGCCCAGAAGACGACGTACTCATGCAGCGCGTCGTCCCAGTACGCCTCCGGGGCCCAGGTGTTGCCCGCGTTGTCCGGGGCCACCTTGACCAGGCGCTGGTTGGTCCAGTGGACCAGGTCGGTGGAGTCCCAGATCATGATCGACTTGCTGCCGTGCCGCTGGACGTAGTCCCAACTGCCGCTGCCGTTCTGGTACATCCGCAGGTCGGTGGCGATCAGATAGAACTTGTCGCCCTTGGGGGAGCGCATCACGAACGGGTCGCGCAGGCCCTTCTCGCCGATCGTCGACGTCAGGACCGGCTTGCCCTGGTTCAGCTCGCGCCAGTGCAGCGGGTCGTTGCCGCGGCTGAGGGCGTAGCGGATCTGCTCGCCGTCCGCGGTGCCCTCGCCGGTGAAGTAGGCGAAGAGATACCCGGCGTACCTGGGGTGCTTCACGGGTGGGGCTCCTGAGTGCGCGGTGCTGGGCGGTGCGGTGAACAGGCCGAGGAGGAGAGCGAGGCAGGCGACGAGCACGGCTCTGGGGTGCATGGGCAGTCCTGTCGGAGTGTGGGGGTTTCTGTTGGGGGAGGCGGCGCCCTCGGAGTGTCATCAGCGGGAAACGGCACGTCAACAGGTGAGCTGGGGACGGGAGTCAGCGAAAGTTTCGCTTGTTTTCGAGGAGGCGCGGCAACCTCTTCCGGCCACGGTGGCGACTGGCTTTCAGAAACGGGCCGGGGAGGGCCCCTCCGGCCCCGTTTCGCTCCCACTCCCTAGGAAAGGAACGCCCCGTGCGACTCAGCACCGGACGCCACCGCAGGACGCGCACGCTCTCGATCGCTGCGGCGGTGGCCCTCTCCGCCGGGGCCGGCGGCGTCTACCTCGGCCTCTCGGGCGGCGGCGCCGAGGCCGCCACGACGACGGTCACCGTGTCCTCCACGGCCCAGCTGGAGTCGGCCGTGAAGAGCGCCGCCGCGGGCACCGTCATCCAGGTCCGCGGCGGCACGTACTATCCGGCGGCCACCCTCAAGTCGACGGCCAGTGGCACCGCTTCGAAGCGCATCACGCTGCGGGCGTACGGGAGCGAGAAGGTGAGGATCGACGGCTCCAAGCTGCCCGCCGGGTCCTGGCTCACCGGGATCTACGGCAGCTACTGGACCGTCCAGAACCTCACCTTCCAGCACTCCCCGGCCCAGGGCTTCGTCGTCACCTCGTCCACCGGCGGCGTCTTCAAGAACCTGGTCACGGCGGACAACGGCGACTCCGGGTTCACGCTGCGCGGCGACGACACGGTCGGCAACCTCGTGCAGAACCTGGACAGTTACGGCAACTACGACCCCGCCGGGCACGGCCAGAACGCGGACGGCATCGCCATCAAGTTCGGCTCGGGCACGGGCAACAAGGTCACCGGCGCCCGCCTGTACAACAATTCCGACGACGGGCTCGACCTGTGGCAGTTCTCCTCGCCGGTCACCATCGAGCACTCCTGGTCGTACGGCAACGGCAGGAACCGCTGGAACGACTCCGCCTTCGAGGGCAACGGCAACGGGTTCAAACTGGGCGGCGGGGGCGTCGCCGTCGCGCACGTCGTCAACAACAACGCGGCCTGGGGCAACACGCTCAACGGGTTCACCGAGAACTCCAACACCGGAGCGATCGCGCTGAACCGCAACACGGCGTACGCCAATGCGCAGGCCGGGTTCTACTTCGCCACCGGTAGGGCACGGTTGGCCCGCAACCTCGCGGTGAGCGACAAGGGCGGGCTGGCCAAGCTGGGTTCGAAGACCGTCTCCGCGGCGAACAACTGGGACGGCGTGGTGGGTACGCCGGCGTTCAAGTCGACGGACGCCACGACCGCCTACGGCGCCCGGAAGCCGGACGGTTCACTGCCCGCGACGACCTTCCTCACCACGGGCTCGACCACCATCGGCTCGACGATGAACTGAAGCCCCAGGGACGAGCTGAAGCTCCGAAGGGAAACGCCCCGCCGGTCGTCACCGGCGGGGCGTTCTTCTGCTGACCGAGGGGGGCTCAGGTCAGCAGGTCCAGGCAGTCGAACGACGTGCCGGCGCTGAGATAGGCCGTGCCGCCCGAACCGCTCACGATGTTGATCTTCAGCACGTTGTACTGGGAGGTGTCCGTCTTCCACGCACTGGTAGGGACGTTGAAAGTGAAGGTGTGGTTGTTTCCACGGTACGAACCCGTGGTGAGGGAACGAGTCGAGGGCTGTGTGGGTGCTGTGGGAATGGCCGAAACCCAGTCGTTCACGGTCACCCGCGGTCGCCCCCCGGCGAACGCGTCCGTCACCCCGAGCCGCAGCGTGTGCGCGGCCGCGGCCTGCGCCTTGGTCAGCTTGAAGTAGACCAGGATGCCGTCGTTGACGTCCTTCCACATGTACGCCGGGAAGGACGCGGCCTCGCCGCCGCTGCCGATGGTGACGTTGCCGGTCCACTTGGCCGCGCGGCCGTCGGAGGGATGCGCGTACGTCATCAGCTTGGCGTTCTTGAACTCGCCCGGCGTGCCGTCCCAGTCGCCGAGCCGCCAGACGGCGGAGGCGGCGGACGGGTCACCGGTGATGCTCAGGGTGTGCAGGGACGTCGTACCGCCCGCCGTCACCTTCACCGACTCGGTGTGCACGGCGAGTTCGCCCTTGTAGACGGTCAGGGTGTACGTCCCAGGGAGCATCCCCTTGCAGGAGAAGGCGCCGGTTCCGGCCGCGGCCTTCGCCCAGTACTGCGCGTCCGCGTTGGCGAAGCCCGCGGTGTAGGGGTACTTGGCGTCCATGCCCTTCAGTCCGACGCCCGCCACCTTGCCGCGGGCCGCCCTGCCGACCCAGCCGGTGATGCCGAGCCCGTCCACCCATGAGGTGTCCAGGTTCGCGTGGAAGAGCGACGTGGAGGGGGCGCCGCCGTCGGTGAGGGCGATGACGTACGGGCCCTGCAGACCGAAGCGCTCCGCCTCCGTCTGGGCCTCGTTGTAGTGCAGGATCTCGTACAGGCCCGCGCCGCCGTCGTTCGAGTGCCGCAGCAGCGAGCGGTAGAAGGGGCCGCCGGAGGCCTTCTCGTGGTTGGAGCGGACCATCCAGAGGCCGACCGAACCGGTGGTGAAGCCGACGTGGTCGTAGTCGATGGTGCGCTTGCCCGAGTAGTGCTTGGAGTGGGTCGTGCCGTCCGGATGCCGCCAGACGTCACCGGCCTCGATGATCTTGTCCGTGGTCGAGTTCCAGGCGTCCGAGCCCGTGTTGGGGAACATCCCCGGCTTGAGGCGGACGATGTAGCGGGTCGCCGTGAAGGAGGCGTCCTTCTTGTCCGTCCACAGGTAGACGTTGTTCTGGCCGCTGCGGGCCGCGTACCACTGGGTGATCGCACCGTGCACGACCTTGATCAGGATCGTCGGGCCCGACTGCCTGATCGTGACTTCGGACGCCCCGAGCCCCGACTCGACGTGCGAGTGCTTGCCGCCGTAGCCCTCGTACTCCTTGCCCTTGTAGACGAGGGACGTGAGGTCGCCGGTCGTCTTGGAGACCTTGAAGACCAGGGAGGAGCCCGTGTCGACGACGTAGTTCCTGCCGTCGTCCTTGTAGCCGAAGGCCGCGGCGGACGCGGACGACAGCAGGCCGACGCCTCCCGCCACGGCGGCGCCGGTGGCGGCGACGCCGAGCGCGGAGGCCCCGAGCACCCGGCGTCGGGTGAGGTGTCTCTTGTGCGTGCTCAAGGGGCGAAATCCCGTCGTACTTGAATGTTCACTCAGCTGCAGGTGAAGAGGAAGTCTTCTGCTTCCTGGTTGCCGCCGCCGAGGAACAGGTTGCCGCCCTCTTCAAGATTTTTTGCGCGAGATTCTGCGCAAGCCCTTTTACGAGTCGCCCGCGACGTTCGTGTGGGCCGCGAAGTCGCCGCCCACCGCACGCTGTGTGCCCTTCGCGGTGGCCGTGATCGCGTAGGTGTCGTCCTTCGCGTCCCGGCCGCCGCGCTGGTGGTTGTACTGCCCGGCGAACACCCACTCGCCCTTGGGGACCGTACGGCCCGCCTTGAGCGTCCAGGTGTAGACGAGGAAGCCGTTCTGTTCGCCGACAGTGAGGTCGAAGTCCTGCTCCGACAGCGAGCGCCAGGCACCCGTGTCACTGACCCCACCGGTCTGCGCGACCTTCAACTGCACCGTCAGCGCGGTGAGTTGTTCGCTCGTCTTGAGCGTGATGTCGCTCTGCGCCCAGAAGTCGTTGCTGTGCGGGTCCACCGAGGCGTCCGACCACAGCGGGCCGTCCTGCGCGCCGGCGGCGGGTTTCAGCACGGAGGCGGAGGGCTTGGCGGCGGGGGTGCCGCTCGGGTTGTGGGGCTGCGGCGCGGTGCTCGGCGTCCGGCCCACCGGCGGGACGGGCGCCCGGCTCGTCGCATCGGGCGACGGCGTGGGCGTCGGGGAGACCGATACCGTCTGCTGCTGCGGGGGAGTGTCGTCCTTCACCGCGGACGCCACCGCGTAACCGCCGACCGCGAGCATGCCCGCGACCGCGGCGGTCGCACTCACCACGCGGGCCCAGCCCCACACCGGCGGACGAGTCGCCCGGTGGTCGGGGCGGCCGTGCTCGCTCATGCCCCGCTCGATCCGCGCCAGGATCCTGGCCCGGTCCGGCTCGTGCGCCTCGGCCGTCTCGTGCAGCCGGGCGCGCAGCTCGCCGTGCACGTCCTGCTGCCTCATCGGTCCGTTCCTCCGGTCTCGCCGCCGCGCGCCATCGTCGCGTGCACCTTCTGCGGTACGCCCTGGGAGCCGAGGATCTTCTGCAGCTCGGCCATCCCCTTGGACGTCTGGGACTTAACCGTACCCACGGAAACACCCAGAGCGAGAGCGGTGTCCTTCTCCGACAGGTCGAACGCGTGCCGGAGCACCACACACGCCCGTTTCCTGAACGGCAGCCTGCGCAGAGCCTCCTGGACGTCGACAACGCCCGCTATGTCGGGATTCTCGGTCTTCTCCTCGCGCTGCGACCAGAACAGCGAGATCCGCCGGCGCTCGCGCACGGCGCTGCGGATCCGGGTGCGGGCGAGGTTGGCGACGACTCCGCGGGCGTAGGCGGCTGGATGGTCCGCGGCGCGCACCCGGTCCCAGCGGTGCCACAGGGCGAGCAGTGCGTCGGCGGCCAGATCGTCGGCGGCGTCCGCCTCACCGGTCAACAGATGGGCGAGCCGGGACAGTTCGGCGTAGTGCCGCTCGAAGAAGGCATGAAACTCCACGGAGGCTGCATCGTCGACGACAGTGCCCACGGGCGACCTCTCTGTGCGTGTCATGTAGATGACATGTGATCATCCAGGGGAGGCCCGGATGAGATCCGGAAGCGTAGCAGTGATGAACACTCGGTTCGTACGGGGCTTCGAACACAGTCTGGCGGGCCGACCGATTCCGTAACACGGAGAAAACCTGAAACGGGTTCACCGCGGGAACAATCCAGCCAGCATCCGCACACTGATCCATCAGGCACCTAGGAGCACCCGCCATGTCCGACACCAAGAAGACGGCCGATCGGCCAAGTACCGCGCCACCAGCGGCGAACGGCGTCGACCGGTTCTTCAGGATCTCCGAGCGGGGATCCACCTTCGGCCGGGAGATACGCGGCGGCTTCGCCACGTTCTTCACGATGGCCTACATCCTTGTCCTGAATCCCATCATCCTCGGCAGCGCGAAGGACAAGTTCGGGCACAGCCTCGACACCGGCCAACTCGTCACCGCCACCGCCCTGGTGGCCTGTGTGATGACGATCATCATGGGCGTCGGCGGCAACCTCCCGCTCGCCATCGCCGCCGGCCTCGGCCTCAACGCCGTCGTCGCCTTCCAGCTCGCCCCGCTGATGAGCTGGTCCGACGCGATGGGCCTCGTCGTCCTCGAGGGCATCCTGATCTGCGTCCTGGTCCTCACCGGACTGCGCGAGGCGATCATGAACGCCATCCCGCAGCAGCTCAAGCAGGCGATCGGCGTCGGCATCGGTCTGTTCATCGCCTTCATCGGCTTCGTCGACGCCGGGTTCGTCAGCCGTATCCCGGACGCGGCGCAGACCACCGTGCCCGTGCAGTTGGGGGCCGTGGGCCGGCTGACCGGCTGGCCGGTCCTCGTCTTCTGTCTCGGCGTGCTGCTCACCATCGCGCTGCTCGCGCGCAAGGTGAAGGGCGCGATCCTGATCAGCATCGTGACGATGACGATCGTCGCGATCGTCATCGACGCGGTGGCGGACATCAAGAGCTGGGGGCTGACCACCCCGCACGTGCCCGACAAGATCGTCTCCACGCCCGACTTCGGGCTCATCGGTCACTTCAGCCTGTTCGGCGGCTTCGCGAAGGCGGGCATCCTCACCGCCGTCCTGCTGGTGTTCACCCTCATCCTGTCGGACTTCTTCGATGCCATGGGCACCATCGTCGGCATCAGCGCGGAGGCCGGGCTGCTCGACGAGCAGGGACAGGTGCCGGGCATCGGCCGGGTGCTGTTCATCGACGGCGCGGCGGCCGTGGCCGGCGGTCTGGGGTCCGCCTCCTCCAACACCGCGTACATCGAGTCGGCGGCGGGTGTCGGTGAGGGGGCGCGCACTGGCTTTGCGAACCTGATCACCGGTGGGTTGTTCGGGCTCGCGCTGTTCCTGACGCCGTTGCTGACGATCGTGCCGCTGCAGGCGGCTGCGCCTGCGCTGATCGCGGTCGGGTTCCTGATGATGACCCATGTCAAGCACATCGACTGGGACAAGTACGAGATCGCGATTCCGGCGTTTCTGACCATCGCTGCGATGCCGTTCACCTACTCGATCACCGATGGCATCGGGGCGGGGTTCCTGGCTTACGTCCTCATCAAGGCCGTGCTGGGCAAGGCCAAGGAGGTGCACTGGTTGCTGTGGGGGGTGTCCGCGCTGTTCCTGGTGTACTTCGCGATCGACCCGGTGGAGCAGATTCTTGGCGTGAAGTGAGGGACGCTGCGCGATCGGCTGCGGGTTTGTGGTGGCTGGTCGCGCACACGCGGCGGCAGCCGCATGTCGATACAGCGCCGCGCCCCTGACGGGGCGCTTCCCTCAGGGTGTTATTTCAGCGCCGCTTGCATGACCGCCTTGGCCACCGGGGCTGCCAGGCCGTTGCCGCTGACCTCCGAGCGGGCTGCGTTCGACTGCTCGACCACGACCGCCACGGCGACCTCCTTGCCGCCCTCCTTGCCGTAGGACGTGAACCAGGCGTACGGGGTCTTGCTGTTGTTCTCGCCGTGCTGGGCCGTACCGGTCTTGCCGCCCACGGTGGCGCCCGATATCTGGGCGTTCGTGCCCGTGCCCTTCTGTACCACCGTCTGCATCGCCGACTGCAGTTGTCCGGCGGTCGAGGAGCTGACGATCTCCTTGGTGCTCGTGCTGTCGTCGTAGTTCTTCAGCACGTCACCGCCGCTGTCGGTGATCTGCGAGACCATGTGCGGCGAGACCAGCTTGCCGCCGTTGGCTATGGCGGCGGACACCATGGCCATCTGGAGCGGGGTCGCGGTGACGTCGTACTGGCCGATGCCGGTCAGCGCCGTGGAGGACTTGTCCATGTCGGACGGGTAGACGCTGGTGTAGGCCCGCACCGGAACGTCCTGCTCCGTGTCGTTGAAGCCGAACTTCTCGGCCATCGCCTTCACCTTGTCCTGGCCCAGGTTCACGGCCATCTTCGCGAAGACGTTGTTGCAGGAGTACTGCAGCGCGGTGCGGATCGTGGCGTTCTCGCAGGGCGCGTTCGGGTTCTCGTTGGACAGGTCGCGGGTGGTGCCGGGCAGCGTGTACGGGTCGGGGCTGTCGGTCTTCTCGTCCACGCTCGAGTACAGCCCGTCCTCCAAGGCCGCGGCCGCGACGACCAGTTTGAACGTCGAACCCGGCGGCAGCGGCTGGCGCAGCGCGCGGTTGGTCAGCGGCTTGTCGGACTCCGCGTTGAGCTTCTTCCAGGCCGTGCCCGCGGTGTTGGCGTCCGTCAGCGACGACGGGTCGTACGACGGCGTCGACACGACCGCCAGGATCCTGCCGGTCTTCGGGTCGATCGCGACGGCAGCGCCCTTGTTGTCGCCGAGCGCGTCGTACGCCGCCTTCTGCACGGCCGGGTCGATGGTCGTGACCACGGTGCCCGGGTCGGCCCGCTTGCCGGTGATCGTGTCCATCACGGTCTTGAGGCGGCTGTCCGTCCCGTCCAGGAGGTCCTGGTAGATCCCCTCCAGCTGGGTCGGCGCGTAGGCCTGCGAGGCATAGCCCGTCACCGCCGCGTACAGCTTGCCGTCCTTGTACGTGCGCTTGTACTTGAGGTCGCTGTGCTTCGTCGCCGCGGAACCGGTGATCGAATCGCCGCCCACGATGATGTTCCCGAGCGGCTCCGCGTACGTCTCGATGGCGTTGCGCCGGTTGTCCTTGTCGTCCGCGAGGGCCTTGCCGTCGTAGAACTGCACCCAGGTCGCCCTGGCCAGCAGAGCGAGCACGAGCAGCAGTGTGAAGACGGAGGCCCGCCTGATCGTCTTGTTCATCCCACTCGGAAGACGATCAGGAGGCGGTGAATCGTTCCCGTGCGTCCGCTTTTCTCATCGGACGCTCATCCACGGCGGTGTCATGCGTCCAGCGCGAGCACGAACTCGTCGATCTCCTCGCCCCGCGCGTTGGCGAACCCGGAGGCCTGGGCGGTCACCCGGAACCCGCACTTCTGCAGGACGCGCAGCGAGCCGGCGTTGTCGGCGGCCGCCCGGGCGTACAGCGGACGCTCGGGCACCTGGGCGACCAGCTCCCGCAGCGCGGCCGTGGCGATGCCCCGGCCCCAGTGGGCGCGTTCGATCCAGTAGGTGACCTCGCGCTCGCCCGGCTCGCCGTACACCGCGGCGCTGCCCACCACGTCACCGTCGACCAGGACCGTGCGCAGGACGTCCTCCGAGGCCCGGATCCGTTTCCAGTGGGCGTCGAACGTGTCCCGGTCGGCCGGGTCCTTCGGGGTGAACGCGGCCATGCGCAGGGACTCGGGATCGTTCATCTGCCGGAAGAAGACCGGCAGATCGCTGTCATGAACCTCTCGAAGCGCGATCTGCATGCCTCAGAGCCTACGGGTGGCCAGTGTCAGCCGGTCCCGCGCGTCGAACAGCGCGTCCTTCACCATCTGCTCGTGCGCCGGGGTCAGCCGCGCCACCGGCACCGAGCAGCTGATCGCGTCACGCGCGGGCGTGCGGTACGGGATCGCGACGCCGAAGCAGCGCAGCCCCAGCGTGTTCTCCTCGCGGTCCACGGAGAAGCCCTGCTCGCGGATCTGGTGCAGTTCCTCGATGAGCTTCTCGCGGTCGGTGATGGTGTGCTCGGTCAGCGCCGGCAGGGTCTCCGGCAGCATCTTGCGGACCTGCTCGTCGGAGTAGGTGCTCAGCAGTG
>Ga0105246_10003019_pt1 | contig 10205 bp, 10 predicted proteins | sample KBSM64metaG_FD_99694 | JGI IMG/M metagenome (GOLD analysis project Ga0105246, IMG submission 99694) | Miscanthus rhizosphere microbial communities from Kellogg Biological Station, Michigan, USA - KBS M6-4 metaG | ecosystem: Host-associated > Plants > Roots > Rhizosphere > Soil | place... | reverse complement strand
TCGTTATCCTGACCAGCTTTCCGGAGGAGAGAGGCAACGTGTCGCCATCGCACGTGCCCTTATCTCGTCGCCGTCGGTTCTAATTTGTGATGAGGTGACCTCTGCTCTGGACGTGAGCGTGCAGGCAGCTATTGTCGACCTGTTGGGCAAGCTCCAGCATGAAATTGGCGTCTCGATGGTGTTCGTGACCCACAACCTGCCCCTGGTACGCTCAATTGCCCAAAAGGTCGCTGTACTCGCAGATGGAAACATCCTCGAGTACGGAGACACTGCACAGGTTCTTACCTCCCCACAGCAGTCTTACACGCGCCAGTTGATCGCAAATACGCCTTCGTTGGAGACTACGACGCGAGCCTCCGGACTGAATATCGGCTAATGGACTTCTTGTAGCATCCGCAGGTGCTGTGCGGAGCGCCAGTGGCAGACATTTTCTTACACCAGAAAGAACCTGATGTGACTATTTTCCCCACCATCCTCGCGGAGCAGCGGGATGAGATCGAAGACTCATGTGGGACTGAGTGTGAATACTGCCTCGGCCCTGAAACGGACTAGCCCTGGTGAACGCGCCACCAACTGAACGGGATAACGGTTCACGCACGTCTGATCGAGGACGCGGAAAGATGGCACATTTACAGTCGAGGCCAAGCCGGAGACCTGTTGCCCGGACCAGTGGTTCGAAGATTGAATTCAACAGAATCGTCGACGCCGGCGCCTGCTAGACGTTAAAGCTCCATTTTGAAGAAGGTAGCCAACAAATGGTGAAAGTCCGATCGGAGTGTCGCACGGTGGGAATCACGGTGCGGGTGGCCTGCGGCACCGTGCAGCAAACATCCGGACACCCGCTTGACGCCGCGGCCCAGGAAGTGACGGCAGGACATGCCCAAATTAGCCGTCCAAGGTTCCCTCTGCCCGCCGCGGACAGCAATCTTCCGGCATGGCTTCTGGGTCATACTGATGCACGGTGAGGAGAGTTTCATCGGAATCATTAACGTGGTTTCTGACAACCCGTAGCCCAGGAGCCCGTCTGGTGCGGCTCTACCTCGGATTGTTGGGCTGCGGAATTTCAATCGCGCTAAGCCTTCGCTCCGGCCTTGGGGTGTCGCCTTGGGATGTCTTGGGCCAAGGCATGGCAAAAGCGCTCGGCGTTACGTTTGGGACGGCTACAGTTCTTATCAGCGTCGCGGTGCTGCTTCTTTGGATACCGCTGCGCCAGCGGCCCGGACTCGGGACGCTGTCCAACGGAGTGTTGGTGGGTTGGTTTGTCGACCTGACCCTTGCTGCGATCCATGTTCCCGAGGTACAACCTTTCTGGCAGCCGTTCGTGCAAACGGCACTATTGGCCTCCGGTGTGGTGTTATTCGCTTTCTCATGTGCGCTGTATATCGCTGCCGATCTCAAGCCAGGGCCACGTGATGGCCTTATGACCGGGCTGGTGGCCCTAACGGGGCGACCGGTCTGGCTGGTGCGTACATTGATCGAATTTTCAGCGGCATCGATTGGCTGGATCCTGGGCGGAACAGTGGGTATCGGTACAGTTGTATTCGCCTTGGCTACAGGTCCGCTGATACAGCTCGCCTTGCACCTGCTTTCTGTGGAGCTCCCTGCGAAATCTCTTAGTTCCAGGTTCAACCCCATTGCCCAAGGGGAGAGACATCTCCCCCGATCCCTGTCTGCGGCATGGCGGCGGATTACGCATCGAGTCCGGAATTCCGTACTGTGATGACGTCACACGCTATGTAGATGCCGTTTCAGCGCGTTCCGCTCAGGAAACGCAGTGACGTCGCAATACTGAAGCCTCCTCATCAGAAGGCACTTCAATATTCATAATGCCGATCTCCTCGCCTGCGTTGAATAAAGCAGATCGGGTAGTACGCTGAGCCGCGTGGAAGCGATTCGAGTGCAGCGGCGTCAAGCTCCCCAGACCTGCCGATACACCCTGAGCCAATTTCCCCCCATGACTTTGTGAATCTCCTCAGGTGACCAACCTCTTTGCGCCAGTCCGCGCGGAATGTTCGGCAACTCAGTGATGTTTTCGAATCCCTTTACGTACAGGTCAGTCCCCCGGCTGTAGGCTTCGGGCGCCCTTGAACTCACGCTTCCATTGGGGTTCAGTCGATCGTTGGGCCACTCACCAGTGCTCCCCATCATGAAGTCGGGAGCAAGCCCAATATGATCGACTCCCACTAGTTTCTTCAGGTAGTCGTAGTGATCGAGGTGCTTCTCGAGTTCAACCTGGGGTGTCCGGAAGACGTCTCTGTCCGCACTTGTACGGGCGTGGAAGTCATTGAAGGCAGTGACACCGATGACGCCACCTGTCTCTGCGATTGCCTCCATGAGGCGGTCGCTGGTATTCCGGGGATTATCAACCAGGCCCCTGCAGTTTGTGTGCGTGCAGACCACAGGAACTCCAGAAGACATTGCGAGGGCCTCGAGAGACGTTTGCTCCCCGGTATGGCCTCCTACATCAAGCACGATTTTCAGTTCGTGAATCTCCTGAACCAATTGACGGCCATTAAGTGTCAGCCCAATCTGGGGATCGAGACATCCGCCGCCGAAGGCATTGGCAAGGTTGTAGGCAATTCCGCAGATCCGCAGACCAAGGGCGTGGTAGTCGGCGAGAGCGCTAATGGCTGGCATGGGGTAGGAGCCCTGTAATGCAAGCTGGTCGGCGCTCTGCCACTGGGAAACATGCGCTAGCCGGCCCCCGCTATGTGCATCCAGAATGTCGGCAACGCTGGAGGCTGAAACGATCGCGTTAGTATTTTTGGCCATAAAGTCGCGAAACCCATCTACTTCACCAACCCCGCTACCGACCCATACGTTCACTCCACCCGCCTTCTGCGCCTCCACTGCCTCCACCGTCAACGCTGACGGATCGGTGCCATTGACAACAATTTGTTCACGGATGGAATCCTGAGAAGATCCAGCTTTAGAGGCGACCGCCCCTGCCGACCCAACTCCAACCTCTGCGGCGTCGCGTTTAGCTTGCACCATGTTTCTTTCTCCTGAGTGATCCAAATTAGAGCACTTACCGGGTCCTTCAAGGCTGCGCGGCTCCAAATCGGCGCCGCGCATGACTATAGTATCCCATGTCATATTTTACTCTGCTGGAGACCTTGTCTGAATCGGTGCCCGCCTGGGCGGCGCTAGTAAGCCCACGGTCCTAGGTTGGATGGCGTCAAGCGTGTTCAGACTTCCAGGCCGGATCCACTCAACTCGGGGACTCACCGTACGACGTGATGGCAGAGCCATTATCCGGAATAAGGTGTGCTCAGGTAGGTCAACACCTGATTGCCGTACAACCGCCAACGAAGAAGGAGCGGCACTTGAGGATATACACGCAATTAAAAATGAAGCGCTTTCACACAATCCCCGGCGCGTCGTCGACGGACGTTCCTGTCTCCACCCATGAAGCTCGGGAATACGCCACGAGCCTCATAGCAGCCTCACCCTGGGCACCCGAAGACGCCTTGCTGAAAGAAGAATTCGAAGCCCTCCTGAAAGTAGCCCGGACCGACAGGGTCAGACTCCAGAAGGCGGACCATGAGGAAAGGACACAGGCCGTCGAAGATCTGGGCATCATCGACCGCCATAAGGTAAGCCTGGCCGCGAACACCCTTGACCTGCTCGTGCAGATGCAGCACGGCACCTCGCTTCAGAACATCAACGCGGACCAGCTCGTGGCCATGCATGACGCCCATTCCGGATGCTGGGGACTGATCGTCGTGGACCGCGGCTCAGTACAGCTCCGCGTCCGGTCCGGAGACGTCTCAGTCCTCCGCCAAGCCACCGGCGACATCCTCTCCGTCCTGCAAGTCCGGGAAGCCGGGGCCTCGTCAAAGAAGAAGAACCAGCCGCCCAACCAGTTCCTGGAATCCTCAGGTGAGATCCTGCAATCCAACCGGGCCGGCGAACCCGAGGCCAAGGGCACCATCCATGTCATCAACGGCCTCGGACTCATCTTCTACGCCGCAAAACAACCAGCCCCACGGACCCTGTTCATCATTTCGCTGGCACTACTCGCCCTGTCGTTCCTGTCGGTCCTGGCCGGCACCGCGCAATGGCCCATAACCACGGATCCGTGGTTCGAGTGGGGACACGCCATCGTTGACCGTGTCTTTACCGGTACGCTCGGAGCCGCACTGGTTGTCGTAGTAACAACGGTGCAATCACTCCAGAACCGAAGACGCTCACGAACACCCCAAGTCCTCATCCGATGGGATGGATCACCGGCATAAAGACGGCCGGCTGATGAGTCTTCGGCACAAGTGCAGGTAGTCGCTGCGCCCACGATTGGAGCGCCTCAACCGGGACGCCTCCCCCTTGACACTCGTCTAGTAGAACCGATGGTTTTGGAAGCCGCAGTCCACACCGTGGAGTCCGTCATTCCGGCGTACGCTCAGATTCCAGCGCACGAATGTATCCCGAGGTACGACCTTCCCTCGACGGGGTTCGTTTGTCCGTTGAGCTGTACGGCAACGATTATGAGTCATAGACGCCACCTGCTGGGATGGAACCCTCCCCATCGTGTACGAGGAATATTCGCCGCCGCGACTCTCTGCTGATGTCATCGAAATAGTTTGGGGTGCCATTGCTGTAAGAAGAGAGGTATGAATGCCACTTCAAAACGACTTCCGGCTGACTACAACTGGCGTGCCGCCTTCAAGAAAGCTGACGAGCTTCTTCCGACAGCATCAGGACCCGAAAAAGCTGAGCGCGGTCGCGAGTTTGAACGGATCCTCCACGGCATGTTCGACGAGTCAGGATTGGAACCGCGGCTAGGCTACCGCCCAAAGGGCGAAGAAATTGACGGGTCCTTCTGGTTACACGGCCGTACGATCCTCCTTGAAGCGAAATGGACTGCGGACGCACACCCTGCCTCCAGCCTCTACCAGTTTCGGGGCAAGGTGGACGGGAAACTCGTCGGCACCCTCGGTTTGTTTGCAAGCATGGGTGGCTTCAGTACTGACGCCGTTGATGCCTTGATTGCTGGAAAAGAACTGAGTCTCATCTTGATGGACGGGGACGACATCAGGATGGTTGTCGATGGCCACATGACAATTGCCGAAGCGATCAACCTCAAACTAAGAGCGGCTGGAGAGTCCGGGACCCCATTCTTTCCTCTGACGAAGTCTCCCGCTCACCCGCGGCAAGGCGGACAGGAGGTCGTTTTGGTCGAGGGACGCTTCGACGCTCGCGTTCTCGAGGTGATTCGCAAAGAGTATGGCGACACAAGACCCGTAACGATTCTGCCTGCCGGTGGCCCGGGAAACATGGTCCCACTGGCCCAGGCACTAGCAACGGAATTCGACGGTGTTGGCGGAATAACCATGATTGTCGATGGCGATGGGCTTAAGCCTCGCATAGAGAGCGACTTGCGCGAAGCTGTTGCTGGGGCTGTCGAAGGTATAGCGGCTGCGATAGTAGTCGCACACCCGGATCTGGAAGCGGTACTCGGGCTGGTCCCTACCGATGCGCCTTGGAGCGATCGCCGCTACCTCCGGCAAATTAACGATGAACTCTTGTTGAAACCGATCCAAGAAGCGGACCTTCTGAAACGAGCCAAGAACGACCCCACCGTCGCTACCATCCTCCGTTCCGTTGGTGTCCCTGCCGTGTAGCCAGCTTGATAGCGAGTTTCCCTCGGGCAGGATCTGGTTTGGGTGAAGGACTTCATCCGGCGGCTTAGAAGCCCCGACCCGCTATGGGTCAGTTGCCGGCCCGCTGCGCCCTGAGTACCCGTATCACTCTTCGGAGGAGACCATGCGGCGCGGGTCATAGACCAGCTGCTCCTCCCCGCTCAACAGGGCGACCTCGATGATCGTCATCGTCGGGAGCGGAAACTCGCCATTGTCGGCCGCACGCATGCTCTTGTATGGCGTCAGCCAGACGACGCAGTCCGCGCTGGAGCGCATCATCGCATCCACGAAGGCCGAATCGGCGAACCAGCAATGAGGTCGACCCATGCCGCGCGGCCCGAATGCGCCCAAGGTCTCGAAGTAGGCCGTGGACTCGTCGAAGACAAGGAACCCGAGGTCGTACCCCGGCCGTTCGGCCCGGTACACCTCCGCTTTGCTTGCGTGGTTTAGCACGGTGCGAGTGAACTGGTCGACGTAGGCCCGGTAGTTGTGGTCCTGGTCTGTCGGAAGGCCACTGGATACCGCGGCGAAGACACTGACATCTGGACGGACGTCGAGCCCCGCTTCCCTGAGCTCACGGAGCACCGCGCCCTCACGCGCCCGCGTCTTGTCCTTCTTGCCCGGCCGCGGATGGTCGTCCACGACCATCGCCTCCAGAAGGAGCGACGCGGCGGTGTCCTCGAAGTCGGGTCGCTCGCGATGAGAGAGACCTCCGCTTCGAAGACATTTTAGAAACCTGTGCGCAATGTCGCTCTGCGCGGGGTAGAAGCACACGTTCGCATCGTCGATCCCTGACGCGAGGTCGAGAATGTCCTGCTCGTCCTTGTAAGCCAGCTTCATACGCGTTCCGTTCTCTCTCCGCCGGTCTTCGAGCGGGTCAGCCACAGCGTACATAGGGGTGGAGGAATTTGTCGGACAAGTCGATCCCGCCGGTTGCCCGGCACAGGAACATGCCCCTGCCCGGTGAATACCTACTTCTTACGTAGGTTTAGGGTCAAGGTCCCACATGAGCAGCGGAGCTCCTCTTCCCTTCCGGGGATGCCGAGCACGTAGATCCATCCGTGACAGTTGGCATTGCTGCACGTGAACAGCTCCAGGAACCTCTTGCAAGCCTCGACCACCGGCACGAAGTCGGCTTTGGTCATGGTCGCCCAGTCGTTGTTGTGTACGAGTGCGTTGATCGCCCAGTTTCTCGCCGTCTTGCGCGAGCATCGCCTTGGCGCGCTCCGCCTTGAGAATTTCGGCCTTCTGCTGGGCCGTCTCGTTGTTCCACGAGTTCGCAGAAGCAGTTGCCTTCTTGAGCAGGTCGCCGTGCCGCCCCTTGACAGCTGCAAAGAACGACGAGAGATCGTAGTTATTGTCGGCTCGGTATACAACCTGGCCCTGGATGCTCGCAGCTATGTCGGCCAGTGCCGCCTCTAGGTTGCGGCGCAGTTTGTGCGCTGCACCGGGCACGTCGTCCTTGGCCAAATCCGCTTCGATTTGCACCCAGAAGTCCCCGCCTTGGCCGTAGATCGGACCCCCGTCTACTGTCCAACCGTGGAATCGAGCCAGTGAGCGCCGAGCTATGAGGCCCGACGACTGCATCTGGCGCGCCCAGACCTCGTCGTGTGTTGTCATGATGAACTGGACGTCGGGAAAGATGTCCTTGAGCAGCTTGCAGAACTGCCTGCGGTGGTTGGCGTCCACTGAAGTGACCACGTCATCCAGCACGGCGAGTCGGAAGTCCGATTTGTGTATCTGGCGAATCAGGGCCAAATACAGGCAGACGCCCATGCCGTCCTGATGGCCCTCGCTGTGGTAAGCCATAGGCGGAAACATGCCGAGCCCGTAGAAGTCCACCTCGAGGTCGAGTTTGCCGGCGGTCGGCGAAAGTCCGGCCTTGAAGGACGACTCGTCATCGGAATTGATTTGCCGGTAGTAGTTGCTGAAGTCGTCCTCGACGCTCTTGTAGAGGGTCGTGAGTGCAGCATCCGCCACGGCGTTGTATTTCTCATAGACGGCCGTCGCCGCCTTGTGCGCGGCTGTCGTCTTTGTCGCCGTTGCCCGGGTTTGTCGGACCTGTGTCCAGCGATCTTGGGCGACGCTCAGGAAGCTATGTGCTGACTCGGTTGCGGTCTGGTCAGGCAGCGCTTCAATAGCAGTCTGAAGGGCACCGATGCCGGCGGCAATCGGTGATAGTGTCCCCAAAGGGTCGGTCGTTAGGCGTTCCGACTCCTGCCGGATCGATTCGACCGTACCCAGTTTCGCCTCGAATGCGGCGATGTCATTCGACCATTCCTGGAACGACTTCTGCAGTGCAGATTGCCCCATTGTGACGGCGTGCGGTTGGGCTGTCTGAATGAGTCCTCGCACACTGCGAAGCTGTCCGACGACTTTGCCTGCGGCGGCTTGGATACGTTGTTGGAGCTCGGCGGCTGCCTCGGAGCGGGCAAGCTTGTCGGCCAAGTGCTGGCGCAGCGCATCTGTCGTAGGCCATGCCAAATCGCACAGTGGACAGACGCCGTCGGTAACCAGCGGCAGCCCAGTCTCCACAAGCTGGCGATGCTTGAGGGCATCAAGGACGGTGGGATCAGCCTCCAGCTCACCCAGCGCAGCCGTCAGAGCGCTCACGGCTTGGTCGAGATCGGCGTGCTCTGCCAGGAAGTCGGTGACGGCCTTGACATCCCGGGCGGCCGAGGCCTTGTTGAAGCTGCCCTGATTGCCACCGACCTTCGCGCCAGCGCTGAGATCCGTTTCCAAGGTGACAGTGGGCAGCGCTCCCAAACCAAGTACGTCGCGCTGCTTGTTCACCGCATTTACAACCTCGCTTGAAAGCAGCGAGGTGATGTCCAGGACGCGCTTGACCCCATCTTCGGCGGACTTGACTGCGTCCGCCGCACTCTTCGCGGTGGAACTGGTCTTGTTCCGAGCTGTGTTGAGCAGCCGACGCGTCTCGTCGATGCGGTCGAGCTTAAGGAGGGCCTGGACTTCCTGGGCGCGCTTGCCAGGTTCGGTGTTGACGTACTTGATGACCTCACGACGGGTGAGAGTCAGCTCGGGATGCTGCGCCGCCCAAGCCACGGCTCCTGCCAGTTCAGGTGTGTTGGGCTCCAGCGTAAACTGATCTGCCGTCTTCACGCAGCGAGTAAGAACGCCGACCTGCCCGCTCGCGGGGTGCGTGAAGGTCAGGCTCACCTTGGCGGCGGCTGGATTGTCCCGCTGATGTACGTGCGGAGCGTGCCTCGTGACTGATAGGCCACGTGTGCCGGCCCCGCTCAGGCGCGCGACACTGCCTGTTAAGGCAAAATCAATAGCGTCGACCACGCCGCTTTTACCCGACCCATTGGGGCCGAACACTGCAAACGAACTGCTGTCCATGTCAAGCTCAAGTTCCCGGATACCTCGGAACTCCTCAATGCGGAGCGTCTGGATCTGAATCACAGCAGTGCTTCTCCGCTCGCCTCGGCATACAGCGCCGCAAGCTGCTCAGGCTTGGGCAACTTGGCTGCTGCCAGCAACTCCCCTAGCTTCTCGGTAATCGCGGTTGGCACATCGTCGTCGTCCGCCAGCTGCGTCAGGAACGTCTCCAGTACCTCGGACTCAATACCTGCCATATCTCTCGCTCCCCTGTGCGCAACCAGCTCCGAGTCCCCGTGTGGACCCCGACATAGTTTACGGTGGACGCGCCCAGGCTGAGGGCAACCGCTGCTCGAGAGGCGTTGTGTCTACGGGACGATAAATGCCCGTCGTTACAGGAAACGCACCACGACATCACTTAAGGACATACTCCCGGGGGTCTATGTGAGGGGTATGTTTTTCGCGCATAAACGAGGAGAAAAGATCCCTGCTAAATCAGCACAAACAGCCTCTCCCACTGCAATCACCACATGTTCACTAACTGTCGAGTTCCGACAGCACACGCCGGCCAAACCCGCCGTCGAGGGTGAAGGAAAGAGTTGGTGGTGCATCCGCGTAGGTTCTGGACTCGCGCGCAACCTCGATGACCTACGCGCCCTTGTCCAGGGCCTCACCTGCAAAGGTGTACGGGTGGAACTCGTCAAGGAGAGCCTGGTCTTCACGGGCGAAGACACCCCTAGCTAACCTCATGCACTCGGTCATGGGAGCCTTCGCTGAATTCGAACGTTCCCTCATCAGGGAACGCCAGCGGGAAGGCATCGCCCTGGCCAAGCAACGCGGCGCGCACAAAGGGCGGGAAAGACACTCACACCGGAACAGGCAGGCAAGCTCGTCCAACGGGCCGGCAGCGGCGTTTCGAAAGTCGTCCTTGCCCGCGATTACGGGATCAGCAGGGAGACGGTCTACCAGTACCTGCGCCACGCCAGCCCAGCGGTAACCCACTCCCCGTCGAGACACCCCTCTTTCCGTAGCTTGACGGAAAATATCCAATATCGGCGTTTGAGCGGGAAGCCGCCTCGTCAGCATCAGAAGAAATAGTGCGGGACGTCTGCGCCACTGTTGGCTTAGCTATGCCTGACCTTCTGCATGTACTCAGTCATGGTCTCCAACTGATAGCGGGATACTTCTCCTGCGTTCTCGTCCTCGGCGAACACGCTGGACACCATC
>Ga0105246_10003018_pt1 | contig 10208 bp, 4 predicted proteins | sample KBSM64metaG_FD_99694 | JGI IMG/M metagenome (GOLD analysis project Ga0105246, IMG submission 99694) | Miscanthus rhizosphere microbial communities from Kellogg Biological Station, Michigan, USA - KBS M6-4 metaG | ecosystem: Host-associated > Plants > Roots > Rhizosphere > Soil | place: Michigan... | reverse complement strand
TACTTTGACGTGAGGACCATAGGGCAGATCAATAACAATATGATTGGAGCCAAAAGCAACTTTTTTGGCCATAATGGAGACCAATATTTTATCAAAACTCTCGAGCAGAAGCGGTTCTTCAACTTTTATTAAATCATCGTCAGCAGGTGCAATATCAATTGCGCCTCCCCATACAATGCAGGCATTGGTTTCACGTACAATCCTGTAAATTTCTTTCTTATCAAACGTTACGGGGGCAATCACTTCCATATCATCCCCAGTTCCGCCCGGGGTTGTAATCGCACGTGAGGAACTCTTAGGAATCGTAAAGCCGGCAGTAGCAACAATTGGGATCACAATAAGTGTCGTTCGTGTTCCTGGAACGCCTCCAATAGAATGTTTGTCAGCGATAATGCCTTTAAATTCCAGATGATCGCCCGTCTCAATCATCGCTTTGGTAAGATAATAGATTTCTTCGTTCGAAAATCCTTTGGAATATCCTGAGGCAGCAAAATAGGTTGTCAAAATAGTCGAAAGTCTATTTTGGCTGATCTCATCCATGACAGCAAAAATTTCCTCATAGGTAAGGCGTTTGCCGAGGAGTTTTTTTTGAATAGCTTGTAATGCGAGTGTATCTTCTGTCATCAGCCTCCTTTTACCATCTGTATGGCATTTCTGAAAAATCCTTTAATCAAATTAATGAGAAAATAGATAATCGTATTAATAACTCTATTAATAAACGGCCAAATCTTTTTCATTAAGATTATAAATCGTGATTGTTGTACATTTTCTTGCATACATGCCTCCTTTCTTGTCAATTTGTCTCGAGCTTGGCTTTAACAATAAGTCGTTTCCATGTTGTACCAGGTGGGGTGCAGGTAACAATCGAGACATAACTGCCATCAGTATCCTGGGAAAGATAAGAGGTATTATCAGGATCAATAATAGAAATATTCATAATTTTATAGGTATAGACGCGGTTGTTGACCGTGATGTTGATAATATCGCCCAATTTTAAAGTGTGAGCTGTAGCAAAAATAGCTTTGTAATTTTTGGGATCAAACCATTGGGGTAGCGTTGAGTGCCCAAAAATAGCTGCATTACCTTTTTCTGGTGGGATTGCCGTGCCAGGAAAATGGACCAAATGAATATCGACATTGTTATCAATGGTTGAAACGTCTGCATTATCAATGCCAAGCGTAGGAATTGATAAATTATAACTGGACATTTGCGTGGTGATCGCCATCTCTTTATAGGTAGCTGGCAACCATGATTGGCTCGAGCTTCCGATTCTCGATAATGATGCTGCGGTATTTTTCAAAAGGCTTTGAATATAATCCTGGGTAATAATAGTGGTTTTTGGAATAGGAGCTGCAAAAGATTGGCTGGCAAAGGCTGGCTTGATATACAGTTCATATGAAACCAATGGGAAAAAGGTGTACATCCCCAAAGCTATCCCAAAAAGCGCGGCAAAAAGACCAAAGAGACGGATTGCAGGCCGTTTGGAATGTTTGTTTGATTTCTTATAAATTTGCTTCTTCATACGTTATTTTGTTTTTACCTCAACCGAAATTTGTTTGGGTAATTTGGGAAAGAGATTAGGCAGCAAAGGAATTGGAGGGGAGAAAGTAATATCTGTTTTGGAAACCTGTGGAATATTGGCGAGAGTCTCTTGCGCTTTACCTAATGATTTGTCTTGAATATTGGTCACAATATCCTGCGTGTCAATCTTTGGCAGGAGACCTGCTTCGATGGTCACAGTTCCCTCGGCGGTTTTGGCATTCTTTTGGGAAACATTCTTAACTGATTCCTTAAGACTATCTTTAGCAAACGTTGCATCCTGATCGTATTTTCCTTTTAGGATTGATTCTGCAAAATTGTTGAGTTCATCATTTTTATAAGCAATACCAGAGAAAACAATACTCGCAGTTAATGTTACTGTTTTTGCTTCATCGCCTTCTTTTTTATCAAACTTAACCTTTTCTAAAGTAGTTGATCCAGTGATGGGAAGAAGCGTCTCACCTGATTGTGCTTTTTGAGAGAGCGCACTTTGGGCGCTTCCTTGCATCTTCTTGGGAAGATCGGCTTTGAGTTTGGCCAGATCATTACTTGAGACAACGACGACATTTTTCTTTGTTCCGCCTGAGAAAGCATTATCATTTTTGGCTGCAAGATCACTATTTGAGCCTACTGAGAATCTTGTTCCTGAGGGAACATTGCTTTCTGTTCCCAGTGTTTTTGCAGTAACAGATCCATCAGCTGTTCCAGGTTTGGTCCCTGTAAAAATATCACCACTGGAAGCGGGAACTTTGACACTGCCATCCAAAATAAACACCTGTCCGCTTGCAGCTGTAATTTCGCTGCCTGAACTCAAAGTTACCGGATCAGACCCATTATTATAAATAGTGACTGAACCTTTTGCTTTATCACCAACGTCCTTCTTACCTGTTGCAGGAGTTGAAGTACTTCCGTCAACAGAGGCTGAGACTACATCTGCCGCAACAACGTTTTTAGAATAATCACTTGACGCAGTGGTTGAAAAATCAACAGTTTCGTCTTGAGTGACTGTCTTTGGTGTGACTGTTAGCAGCACTGTTGCCTTAACGACGTTGAGATAATAATATGACAATCCAGTGATAAGCAGGACTACGGCAATCACAGGAATAGCAAATTTTAGTAAGCCTTTCTGCCCTTTGAATTTGCCGAGATTGGGAAGCTTTATATTTTTCGGTAAAGAAAGCGATGAAAGTGCTGCGACAAAAGGTATCTTCATTCCACGTTTTGTTGCTGCATGATGATTTTCGTGTAACTCTTCCTCTTCTGGTTCATCAGCTCGTCTATGGGTGATGGGTTGGTAGTCAGGTTCATCATCTCTGTGGTGAGATCTGACTTCCTCATTCATCATGTGTGAAGAGACGGGCGGTTTATCTGTTGCTTCACCATTGAGAACAAATCCAAAATCTCCACCTTTTTCTTCTGTGGATTCTGGCGTTTCATGCGCTGCATCATCATTTTCAACTTCAGGTTCTGGGTTACTTTCATCTTCAGCTTTGTTCTCAGCTTCTGATAATAGATCTTCTTTTTGATGAGGAGCAGTCTCTAATTCGGCAAATGCTTCTTCCTCTGCTACTTCATCAGCATTTAGGTGAGGAATACTTTCAGGGGCTTCATTGATAACTTTAAAACCCATCTGTGTTGCAGCACCAAACATAACTGCCTTGTTATCATATTTGACAGGCAGGACAGTGACTTGGGGCATGTGTAGAAAGGGAAGGCTTTTACTCCAGTGGTGAGCTATGAAAGCTTGTTGTGTTCGCTCATCAGGTTTGTTCAGGAAGAGGATAATCCGAGCGGGGAGTACTGGTACTGTAAAGTGGCTGAGAAGTTTATCAACTGTTGCTGGAGCTGAATCACCATGAGGACTGGAAACAGTCTCAATGACTTTACCACCTCGGAAGAGACTCAAAGTAATAACGCTTTTGCCTATTTCAGCAAAGACGGCAGACAAGGGTGCACCTTCATCTTCTTGCAACAGATGCGTAATTGCCTCGGAGGTGACCATAAAGCCAATTGGTGAGAGATCAAGCGCATCACATACTTTTTTTAGTTTTTCCAGATATTCTTTTTTAATCTTTTTGGTATCTTGATCCACCCAATTTGCTTTGACTCCAAAAACTGTTTGATGTGTTTCTATTTCCGGAGGAAGTACTTCTTCTGCACGACTGATGGTTTTATCAATCATACTAATAAAATCTTCTTTACCCAAATCTTCAATGGACATATGGAAGAATTCTTCATGACTGCTAATCTTCTTGAGATTGCCTTCAGACTCGATGAGGATAACTGCGCTAGCTTTCTCGTCGGATAAAATAAGCGCGAGGTAGTATTGAGAATTACTCTTTTTTGAATTCAAAAATGGAATGGGCAGCTTCATAATAATAATGTATCTCTATCCTACAACCGCGTAAATACGCCGTTGTTTGTTACCAATATTTTCTTGCTTTATTATTTTAAACGATTTTAACTTCTCTGTAAAATCAACGTGTGGACCGCCACAGAATTCAATGGAATAAGCAGCCTTAGGATTCTGCGAATCGCCACCAATGAAATAAATTTTTGAGGTTTCAGCATACGTATCTTCAAAAAGCCCAATAGCACCCATTTTTTTTGCCTTATCTGTTGGTAGCATTTCAAAGTGTACTGGAAGATTAGCTTTAATTTTGTCATTTACAATTGTTTCTACTTTTTGAATTTGCTCGTCGGTGAGCTTCTGATCATAATTAAAGTCAAAACGAAGCCGTTCAGTGGTAATATTTGATCCAGTTTGATGCACATGATCTCCAAGGATATCACGAAGTGCTTGATGCATCAGATGTGTGGCAGTGTGCCCCATGACAGTTCTTTCCTGATGATCAGCCAGTCCACCACGGAATTTTTGTCCGGCGCCTGATTTGGAGAGTTTTTGATGCGCTTCCATCTTTTCAGCAAATACTTTTTTATCAAAAATGTAACCAAGGCTTTCAATTTGAGTTGGTGACAGTCCGTGTGATGCGTAAAGATAAAAGACGTCTTCCGGTGAAATCTCTGTGACACCCATGAGTTCATCGCCAATTTGTTTTCCACCGTATTTTTTTTCTATATACCCTTTTGCCTTCTCAAGAGCAATACTATATTTTTTGACTTCATCTATGATCGTTTTTTTAATCGCATCTGTTTTAGCAAGTAAGTCAGGATCGGTATCTTTATATTGATTTATGATTGTATCAATAATCGGAGATAAATCATTTTCCTGTAGTTGAGAAAAATTGTCATACGCTCTTCTGATAAGCCTTCGCAAGATATATCCTTGATCTTTATTGGCCGGTGTTACGCCTGCTGCAATAATAAAAACACTTCCTCCTAAATGATCTGCAATAATCTGCATTGATTTTTTACTTTGCAGGTACGCTGTCTTGGTTTGTTTTTCAATGCATGCAATTGTAGGGGCAAAGAGGGACGTCTGAAACATGTCTGATTTGTGTTCTGCTGCGCCTAGTAATCTTTCTAAACCGCCACCAAAGTCAACGTTTTGTTTTGGAAGTGGTTTGAAGCTTCCATCATCTTGTTTCATATATTGCATAAAGACGCTGTTGCCAATTTCCCAGTATCTACCACAGTCACAGTTTACATGACAGGGTTCATTTTTAAATATACTATTCTCATGGAGTTCTAATTCGTTGCCGAAATCATAAAAAACTTCACTGTCAGGTCCGCCAGGTTCCCCTGCAGGCATGTTTTTTGGAACGCCAGCTCTGGACCACCAGTTTTTCTCCTCATCATAAAGTAAAATTCGTTCTCCTACTTTTGCCTCGATTCCAACAGTTGCAAAGATTTCTTTCCAAATTTCAATACTTTCGTTATCCTGCGGGATATCAGCGTTCCCGGCAAAAACAGTGACATATAAATTTTTGGGATTTATTCCTAGTCCAGCTTTTTTATCTGTTAAATAGGTAAAAAACCACGGAAGTTGCTCTTTTTTGAAGTAATCGCCAAGAGACCAGTTACCCATCATTCTGAAGAATGTTGTATGTCTGTCATCTCCAACTTCATCAACATCATTTGCCCTGAATGAATTCTGCACATTCATCAATCGTGTTCCAAGAGGATGCTTCTCCCCTAATAAATATGGTACTAAGGGCTGCATGCCACTGGAAGTAAAGAGCGTCGTGGGATCATTTTGCGGCACCAGGGGAGAATTGGCTATTCGTTTGTGGCCATTTTTTTCAAAAAAGGCAATATATTTATTTAATATTTCTGAGGCGGTCATGTGTATACAATTATAACATGAAAAAGAATACTAATGATACATTTTAATTCTGTAAATCGTAAATTGGTATTGTAGTACTGGTAATATTGGATATAATTTGATATACTACATTCAGACGGGGAATTGGGGAGTTATCACTATCATTTGCAACATCATATTTTAAAATAGCTTTGCTCTACCATTGGTTTAGACCAAAACAACAGAAAGGTATTGACAAGTTATTAATCAATATGATATACATGGATAGCTCTCATTTAGTATGAAGATACAAGGGTATTGCCCTTTGTGTCTTTTGTTGCATTAATAGAGCCCTGCCTACAAAACTCACGATGCCAAAGCAATCAGACGCACCAGTTAATATTGAAAACCTTCGCCAGAATTGGGGAAAGAACTTTACGGACTTGCCAAAGTTAGATTTATTGGCAGTCCAAAGAGCTTCCTACAAACTCTTCCAGGAACAAGGTATCGCAGAGATTTTACAAGAAGTATCTCCCGTTGACGATTTTACTGGCAAGAACTGGTCTCTTACCTTCCACGAACACAAAATTGGCAAACCAACCATCACAGCTGAAACAGCATTATATAAAGGTCTCACATACAACGCTCCGTTAACAATTGGCGTTACATTGACCAACAAAAAAACTGGTGAAACACACAAAGCTGAAGTTTTCCTTGGAGACATTCCTCAAATGACAGAAAGAGGAACGTTCGTTGTTAACGGAATTGAACGCGCAGTTGTTAACCAGCTCGTTCGTTCATCAGGTGTCTTCTTTACTGGAACACAAGATCCAATTACTGGTAAGACATTATACTCAACAGAAATCCGCCCAGTTCATGGTTCATGGCTTGAATTTGCAACAACTCGTTACGGTACTATTACTGTAAAGATTGACCGCCGCCGAAAATTCCTCGCTACAACATTCCTCAGAGCACTTGGTATCTCAGACAATGAAGCAATTAAAGAAAAGTTCAAAGATGTTGCAGGCGAAGCTGGAGAAGCTTTGATCGCTAACACATTGCAAAAAGATGAAACAACCAATGACACCGAAGCGCTTATTGAAATCTTCAGAAAAATGCATCCAGGTGAACCAGTTGTTCTTGATAAGGTCCGAGAATACTTCTCCAACTTATTCTTTAACAACAGACGCTATGATTTGGGTGTTGTAGGACGATACAAGATCAACAAAAGACTCAAAGCAGTTGAAGGTTTTACTCCATCAGAAGAACATGTCTTAACAATTGAAGATATTGTGGCAACACTTTCATACTTGATGAAGCTTGAAGCTGGTAAAGGCAATACTGATGATATTGACTCACTTTCAAACCGAAGAGTCAGAAGTGTTGGGGAATTAGTTGCAATTAACGCTTTCCGTGTTGGTGTACTCAGAGTTGAAAGAAGTATTAAGGAGCGTATGAGTCTTCTTCAGGCTGATGTGCCAGTTACCGTTGGTAACCTTATTAACGCACGTCCAATTATGGCAGCTATAAATGAATTCTTTAGAACCTCACAGCTTTCCACGATTCTTGACCAAACAAACCCACTTTCTGAAATTGATAACCTTAATCGTCTGACCGTTATGGGAACTGGTGGTATTTCTCGAGAACGTGCAGCCTTCTCTATCCGTGACATCAACAGTTCACAGTACGGAAGGATTGACCCAATTCGAAGTCCTGAAGGTCCAAACATTGGCTTGGTTACCTACATGGCTCTTTTTGCACGCGTTAACGAATATGGATTCCTTGAAGCACCATACAAAAAGGTTATAAAAGAGAAAAAAGGTAACAAAGAAATTATGCGTGTCAGTCACGAAGTTGTGTACATGACAGCTGATGATGAAAGAGAAGCCTATATCACTCACGCAGGTATGAACATTGCTGAAGATGGAGAAATCCTTGATGAGCGTGTTCCAGTCAGATACAACGGAGACTTTACAGAGGTTGAGGTTTCAATGCTGCAATACATTGACGTTGTTCCACGACAAGTTGTCGGAACTTCAGCATCTTTGATTCCATTTATCGCTCACGATGAAGCAAACCGTGCACTGATGGGTACCCACATGCAATGTCAGGCTGTTCCCCTGATTAACCCTCAGAGTCCAGTTGTCGGAACCGGTATGGAAGCAGACATTTCTGAAGTCATGGGAAGAGTTATTAAAGCCCCATTTGACGGAAAAATTATGTTTGCTGATTCAGAGAGAATTGTTCTTGAAAGTAGAACAGGCGACAAAGTGAGTTTCACACTCGAAACCTTTGAAAGAACTTCACAGGCCACATCATACACACAGCGTCCAATGGTTAATGAAGGCCAATGGGTCAAAAAAGGTGACGTTCTTATTGATGGTCCTTCAAGTGAAAAGGGCGAACTCGCGCTTGGTCGAAACTTATTGATTGCATATGCGTCCCTTGATGGACTTGGTTACGAAGATGCTATTGTTATTTCAGATAACTTAGTCAAAGAAAACGTGCTTTCAAGTATTCATATTGAAAAATATGAAGCTGCAGTCGTCGAAACCAAACTCGGACCTGAAGAAACAACACGAGATATCCCAAATGTTTCAGAAGAAGATCTTGCTAACCTTGACGAAACCGGTGTCGTGGTCTTAGGTTCAGAAGTTTCACCTGGAGATATCTTGGTTGGTAAAATTGCTCCAAAAGGTGAAACTGAATTAACAGCTGAAGAAAGACTTTTGAGAGCAATCTTTGGTGAACAGGCTCGAGAAGTTCGAGATACTTCACTTCGTATGCCTCATGGAGAACGCGGAACTGTTATTTCTGTTCAGACACTTGATCGCAAACAAGGTGATGAACTTGAACCAGGAACAATGCGCAAGATTATTGTTGAAGTTGCTCAGTTCAGACATGTTTCAGTTGGAGATAAGTTAGCTGGACGTCATGGAAACAAAGGTATTATTTCAAGAATTCTCCCGATTGCAGATATGCCACATCTTGAAGATGGTACGCCAATTGATATTATCATCTCACCTGTGTCTATCTTGGCTCGTATGAACTTGGGTCAGATCATGGAGGCGCATCTTGGATTTGCAGCGCAAAAATTGGGTATTAAAGTAGGAGTTCCAGCATTTGAAAAGATTGATGAGAACAGAATGACCGAACTTTTGGAAAAAGCAGGCTTACCAGTTAACGGTAAAGTGAAGCTAATTGACGGCAAAACAGGAATACCATTTGAAAATCCAGTGGTAGTTGGTATAGAATACATCATGAAGCTTATCCACATGGTTGAGGATAAGACACATGCTCGTTCAACTGGACCATACTCTCTCGTTACCCAGCAGCCTCTTGGAGGAAAAGCACAAATGGGTGGACAGAGACTTGGAGAAATGGAAGTTTGGGCTCTTGAATCTCACCGAGCACGATATATCCTTCAGGAAATGCTTACTATTAAGTCTGATGATGTTGTCGGTCGTGCTAAGGCTTTTGAAGCAATTGTTAAGGGAACAGATATCCCAACACCAAAAGTTCCTGAGTCATTCAAAGTGCTTATTAAAGAATTACAATCACTTGGTCTCAATGTTGTCCCAATGGGCGCAGTGGTTGATCCAGATGCCATTGAAGAGAAAGCAGAAGTTGCAGCTGATGCAGTCAAAGAAGAAGTAAAAGAACTTGAAGAAACACTTGAAGCTGATGTTCAGGCTGAGGAAACACCTGAACAAGAAGCAGAAGCTGAGCCAGAACCAGAAGAACCAAGTGAAGCTGATTTGGAAGCAGCAGAAGGTTTAATAAAAGAATAATAAAAAATTATGAATAATAAAAACAAAAACATATTAAAAGATCTAAACATTTCAGACTTTAAATCACTCAAATTATTACTCGCTAAAAACGAAGATATTATGAACTGGTCATATGGTGAGGTTACCAAACCTGAAACCATTAACTACCGAACGCTTCGTCCAGAAAAAGATGGTTTGTTTGATGAAAGAATTTTTGGTCCTACGAAAGACTGGGAATGTTATTGTGGAAAATACAAGAGAATCCGTTACCGAGGTATTGTGTGTGACAAATGTGGTGTTGAAGTTACTCTTTCACGTGTTCGAAGAGAAAGACTAGGTCACATTACTCTTGCATCACCGGTTGCTCACGTATGGTTCTTTAAAGGCGCTTCCAGTGCATTATCACTCTTGTTGGATATTCAACAAAAGAGTCTTGAATCTATTATTTACTATGCTTCTTATCTGATCACCAATATTGATGAAGAAAAGAAGAAAGAAGCTCTTGAAGTCTTTGTCCAGACTATCACCAAAAGAAAAGAAGGTATTGCTGAGAGAATGGCAACAGAAGGCGATAGAATTACAAAAGAAGCTGAGGAGCGAAAGAAAGAGATCAAGAGTAAGAGTTCAGAAGAACAGAAGCAACTTATTGAAGAAGAAATTGAACTTTCAACTCGCCAAAAGTTGACTAGAAATTC
>Ga0105246_10003015_pt1 | contig 10213 bp, 8 predicted proteins | sample KBSM64metaG_FD_99694 | JGI IMG/M metagenome (GOLD analysis project Ga0105246, IMG submission 99694) | Miscanthus rhizosphere microbial communities from Kellogg Biological Station, Michigan, USA - KBS M6-4 metaG | ecosystem: Host-associated > Plants > Roots > Rhizosphere > Soil | place: Michigan... | reverse complement strand
GAAAATGCCACTTTCGATAATAGAAAAATAGCAATCAAGTTCACGACTACCATCATCCCCATAAATAAGTCTGCCAAATTCCATACAAGCTGAAGCTGAGCGACCGATCCAAAAATAACCATCGCTAAAACACCTACACGATAAGACCAAAGCCACACCTTATTTGAATTTAAAAATTCAATATTCGTTTCTCCATAATAATAATTCCCAATTAACGTACTAAAAGCAAATAGAAATACCATAATAGCTAAAAACCCTGATGCCCAAGAGCCGATATGGGTACTAAGAGAAGCCTGCGTTAATTCAATGCCGCTTAGTCCCTGCTTATAGGCGGGGGATAAGAGAACGATAAATGCTGTGCTTGTACAAATCACGAGTGTATCCGTCAAGACACCAAATGCTTGGATAAGACCTTGTTTAACTGGATGACTCGTCACTGCAGTTGCCGCGGCGTTGGGAGCACTTCCCATTCCTGCTTCATTGGAAAACAGTCCGCGCTTTACTCCGTTGATTAACGTTGCACCAATTGATCCCCCAAGCGCCTGTTCAAACCCAAATGCATTTTTCACAATTAGAGATAGAACCTCAGGCATTTGATCAATATTTGTAAAGATAATGAACAGAGCCATTCCAATGTATAAAACGGCTAATACGACCACGATGTATTCCGATATCTTGGCGATGCGTTTGATTCCGCCAAAAATAATTATCGCAAATATAACTGTCATAATAATCCCAATCAACAAGCGGCTCGTTCCAAAAGAGTTCTCAAATGCTAGCGTAATCGTATTAGACTGCACAGCGTTAAACACCAGGCCAAATGATAGTGTAATGAGTACAGCAAATAGCCCGCCCATCCACCTTTTATTTAACCCTTTTTCCATATAATAAGCGGGTCCTCCTCGAAACCCGTTTGATCCTTTTACTTTATAAATTTGAGCGAGTGTACTTTCTACAAAACTTGATACTGAACCGATAATGGCAATAATCCACATCCAAAATACAGCACCCGGGCCACCAAGTGCAATAGCAATCGCTATCCCTGTAATATTTCCCGTTCCTACTCGAGCTGCCATGCTTATGCAAAAAGCTTGAAACGGGGAGACTCCTCCACCTTTAGCCGCTCGTCCTTCTTTCAAAACAAGTACCATTTCTTTCAACATGCGAAACTGCAAAAAACGAGAGCGAATCGTAAAATAAATACCAATTGATACAAGTAAAATAATTAATAAATTCGACCAAAAAAAATCATTGATGACGCTAATCACACTTTCAACTGCTTGTTGCATGCCTATCACCTCATTAAAAAATTTGGTAGAACAAATGCAAAACATGAAAGTTTTTTCTCTTGGTGTTTATATTATTGAAGCGAATGAAGAGTACGTAAATAGACTAAAAAATACTCAAATCCCATTCTTTTGCGATTTTTTTTAGCAGCGTAACACCTTTTACGCTATTCCCGTATTCATCAATAGCTGGACTGTATATTCCGATACCGCATCCGTCTGGAAATGGAGACTGCTTTTTCGTATTAGGTGGCACCAATGACATGATTCCTCCCGATACACCGCTTTTAGCTGGCATACCAACAAATGCCGCAAACTTTCCTGAAGCATTATACATACCGCATGTAAGCATGAGCGCTTTTGTTAATTTAGCTACTTCTTTTGGAATTACTTGTTTATGAAACACTGGATGGTATCCGTCTAATGACAGAATTAATCCAATCAGTGCAATATCTTCAGTCGTTACTTCAATTGAGCACTGCTTTAAGTAAACCTCTAGAACTTCTTCTACTTCTCCTTGCAAGTAGTTCGTTTCTTTTAAATAGTAGGCAAGCGCACGATTTCGATGAGACGTTTGCCATTCTGATTCAAAGACCGTTTCATTAATGAGTGGTGTTTTCCCGGTAAGCATTGTTATCACATCAAACAAATAGCTTAATTTTTCTTTTGCCGTCTCCCCAGATAAAAGAGATGAAACCGTTAAAGCACCGGCGTTAATCATAGGATTGAACGGCTTTCCTGGTTTATGCATTTCCAGTCTTATAATAGAATTAAATGCATCTCCAGTTGGCTCTACATCCACTCTCTCTAGCACATAAGGAATGCCGCAGCATAAGCAAGCTGCTATAAAGCTAATAACTTTAGAGATACTTTGAAGAGTAAATACCGATTCATAATCTCCAGACTGGATAACAGTACCGTCAGCACCAATCAAACAAATACCTAATTGAGACGAGTCCATATCTTTCAGAGCTGGAATGTAATCAGCCGTTTTTCCTTCTGAAGAAAATTCTTTTATTTGCTCTACCCACTCATGTAACTGCTCTTTTGCAGTGACCTGTAAGTAAGACATTTCCTGTTCAATTTCTCTTTTCATTAAAATCACCTCATCACTTAATTAACTTTTTATTTTAAAGCGCTTTCACAAAGCGAGATTTCATTTTCGTTTTTAATGTACAATGCAACCTACGAGAGCATACAAAAACCTACAAAACTTTTTGGAATTATATTTTTATCTTTGGCACTCTTCTCCATTGTGCTGGACGCTGTCACAATGTATACTAATTCACGAATCACTTCAGGAGGTGAAATTATCTGAATTTTAAATCTTTCATTCGAAAAGATCCGTACATTTTATTGCTCATGCTCATTACTGTCCCGCTGGCGGGAGAGTTAAAATTTTATCCGTTAAATGAAACATTTCGAATTACATTTGGAGCTCCTACATTTTTCTTTTTCCTGTTGCTTTTAAAACGGAAAACCGTTTTAGCCGGGGGCTTGTTAACCGCTTTAAGCGTCGTTCTCTTTCGCATCATGCTCGATTATATCATGCTCGATCATTTTCAATTTGCGGCTTCTGCACATACGCATTACCCTACGTTTTTCTTCTACTTTACGTATGCACTTTTATTTTTTGTTTTTAAGGTAAGCCGCATGAACTATAGTGCTATTGTAATTGGATTGATTGGACTCATCATTGAAATTGCTGCTGATATAGTGGAACTAACTGCGCAGTATATAGTTTTGCACACAACAATCCATGTCGATTCATTATCTGACATGGCGGTTATTGCTTTTGCTCACAGCTTCATTGTACTTAGCTTTTTTAATATGATGACGATTTATGAATCACAGTCACGAGAACGTCAAATTCGCAAACAAAATGAGCACATGCTAATGCTCATTACAAGCCTTTATGAAGAAACCGTTCATTTAAAAAAGACCCTTCATAATACAGAAGCGATTACAAAAGCTTCGTACGATTTATACCGCGTATTAAATCAGCAGGAAAAAGATCATTCTGTGCTAAACCAAACGCTCAGTAAAAAAGCGCTTCGGATTGCCGGAGATATTCACGAAGTAAAAAAAGACAACCAGCGTATTTTTGCGGGCTTATCTAAAACAATTTCAAATGAAAGTTTCCAAAATTATATGAAAGCAGAGGAATTAATCGAGCTGATCGTACGCATCAACAAAAAATATGCCGATTCTCTTCACAAACAAATTACCTTTTTTTCTTCTGTAAACGGGGAACATTTCAGCTACCACGTTTATACCATTTTATCGATCATTAATAACTTGGTAGCAAACGCAGTGGAGGCGATTAAAGATGAGGGAAGGATTGTTTTATCGGTACATAGTCAAGCTGAACATGTAGAATTTCGTGTACAAGACAACGGTCCTGGAGTACCTTTAAAGTACGAAAAAGCTATTTTTGAACCTGGTTTCACCTCAAAGTACGATCAATTTGGAAACCCCTCTACTGGCATTGGTCTTTCTTATGTAAAAGATATTGTTCAAGAACTTGAAGGTACGATTAAAGCTACACAAGAAGACAGCGGAATGACGTTTATCATTCAAATCCCCCTTCGTAATCTAATTCAGAAAGGATGAGTTTATGCGATTTTGTATTACAGATGACGATTCAGCTATTCGTTCAACGCTCAGTCAGCTGATTGAAGATGAGGATTTAGGAGAAGTTGTAGAAGAAGTCGTCGACGGAAGCTTTTTAGATGCTTCTATGTTAAATTTAAAACAAATTGATATTTTATTTATCGATTTACTTATGCCAGGACGGGACGGAATCGAAACAATCCGTCATTTAAAAGATTCATTTAACGGAAAAATGATTATGATTTCACAGGTAGAGTCCAAAGAATTGATAGGAGAGGCTTACTCATTAGGAATTGAATACTATATTACAAAACCAATTAATCGAATTGAAATTTTAACGGTTATTCGAAAAGTAATGGAACGAATCTCCCTTGAGAAATCAATCGACGATATTAAGACCTCATTGAATAGTTTAGCGACAGCTCATCACGCTCCCCCTTCAAGCCAGCCGATAACGAAACAAGCCCATCTATACGATGTAGGAAAATTCTTATTAGCCGAGTTAGGTATTGTAGGAGAAAATGGTGCAAAAGATTTACTGGATATTTTACAGTTTCTGTACACTTATGACCAAAGAGAAAGTGTGGAAAAACATTTCCCTTCTCTAAAAAATATTTTTGTGAATGTGGCTGAGAAAAAATTAGGAGCTCACGCGTCTTCCATTGAAATTAATCGCGAAACCAAAGCCTGTGAACAGCGAATAAGACGAGCAGTTACTCACTCACTAAATCACTTTGCTTCTATTGGATTAACAGACTTTTCAAATCCAAAATTTGAAAATTATGCTTCTAAGTTTTTTGACTTTACAGCTGTTCGTAAAAAAATGAAAGAATTACAGGGAGATTCTAAAATTTTGCCGATTCGCATTAACACCAAAAAATTTATTCAAATATTCTTTTTTGAAGCAAAGCGCTTGTTAAGCAAGGAAAAAAGCTGGTATTGACAGAAAAGACGGAAAAGGTGCAAATACCTCTTCCGTCTTTTATACTAATTGATTCAGTTTTACTAAGGAAGGTCCATATACAGTACGCAGAAGCAGCGTCTTTTCTCCCCTTGCATATTCCACCAGAGAAAATGCTCCTTTTTCTGTTTCTACCTGTACATCTACAGAAACTGGACACTCTTTTAACTGATTAACTATCAGTTGCGCTTGTTCCACCGACAAATAAGAAGAAAGGCGAATAAGTATATCCAAATCACTAGTTGTTGTAATAACTTCGGCACCACTTGCAAATTCGAATCCCACACTGCCGGTTGGTCCCCACGCAAAATCTTTTAAAATAATAGCGACTTCTTTTAAAGCACCTATGGCTGGCATGTTTCTAAAGTGCCCGTTTTGAAAAATAGAAACGAGATCTTCCGGCCTAATTCTTTGTTTAACGGCCTGCTCAGATACAAATGCTCCAAAACGCTGATTTCTTCTTTCTCCTCTTACTCCAACAGGTATCAGGCTATCTCGGTGAACAGCCCGCCTTACAACTACAAACGGAGCCTTCGCTAAAGAATGCTCCACCCACTCGGGGATAGGTGTATAACTGATAAGCTTTGCTTCCTCTTTTAACTGAAGCAAATCATGAGCTATATATTCCATTGTCTTTCCAACTCACCTCTTACTACTAAAGAAGCTTTACGCCCTTCCTTTCTTGCTTGCTCACTGTATAGCCTGCTGCTTAAATCGTACACACCTTCACGGCGTACATCTTCTACCGCTCCAGTCAAAATATCTTGAATCGTTTGAACGTCGCGATCTGTGGGCTGCTCTGCTTGAATACCGCTAACCAGCTCATATAAAGCGCCAAGTGAGGCAAATGATTCAATATCATAAGCCATGGACGGGACTTTCTTTGAAGCTTCTTCAAGTTCTTTTATACTTCTTTTAGTAATGCGCGCTGCCGACTGTTTGGACATGGCGTGAACATTCACTCCTTCGTCTTTTAAAGCCACAATTCGATTTGATTGATATCCATGAGCCAAAAATGCTCCTGAAATTGCTTTTCCGACAATTAACGTAATAACCGGATGACCTGCTAAGCGCGCTGCTGCATAAGCATCAGCCGCAGCACCGCAAGCATAGTGAATACCTAGAAGTTCTTCATGATAGCCATACGCTTGACTCGGTACGTCCACAATGGCAATTATAGGGCGCGGAGATTGATTTCGATCTTCTTTTATTACTTCACGAACGTGCTTGGCAATTGCCCAGCCTTCATCTAGTCCTACTTCCCCTTTCCGTGCACGTAAGAAACGATTATAAGGATTAGGTACAACGGAGATATATCGGACCTTTTCTCTTCCTAGCAATGCGTCTTTATAAAGAACGGAAGGAATTTCAAAATCTGCTTCTTCATCATTTATTAAGGCGTTGATCCACACGCGACCGCGGCTGTTGGGCATGTTACCTGGAACTTCATTTAGCGAGTAAGAGACTGTTGAAGGGATAGGTTCATTTTTTGTTGCTTTATACAATTCTTGAAACTGATCAGAAGCCAGTTTTTCTGAAGGATCAACCTTACTAAGCAAATGTCTGTAAAAATCTACTTGTTCTGTTTTACTAGTTACTTTTTCTTTCTTCTGAAACGTTTCTTGAACCGCTCGTTGAATAGCAGTGACATCATCCTGTGCTAAGGCATCTGCAAACCCGGTTTCATAGCGTTGAATACCGCCAATCGTTTTCCAGATTAAGCTTCGGTCTCTTGCATCAAACTCTTCAACCCCTGCTTCTTGTTCGATCACTTCAGGGCCGTTAAGGCCAAACCTTGCTTCTTTTGTCATAATGAGATAACTAAAGAGTGAAGCAGTGATGGACATTCCTCCAAAGCAGCCTACATTTCCTGAAATAACTCCGACAACAGGTGTATGCTCACGCAAAGCAACCACAGCTGAGCCAATTTCAGATATCGACAAAAGTCCATAATTCGCTTCTTGGAGCCTTACCCCTCCTGTATCGAATAGAAAAACAGGTCTAACAGGAATACCTTTTTTGTGATTATTAAGGGCTAGTTCTAAAGCTCCTGCAATTTTAGCTCCCGATACTTCACCAATGCCTCCCCCTTGAAACCCTCCTTCTATTGAAATGACAACGGCTGGCTCTCCTGCTATCAGCCCACCTGCTATAATGACACCATCATCGCTTTGAGGAACAATATTTTGCTTAGGTAAATGAGGCGATTCGATTCCGTCAAAGGGCCCAAGCAGCTCAAAGAATGTTCCTTGATCTAAGATTGCCTGCGCTCGTTCTCTTCCATTTAACTCAATAAAGCTTTGATTATTCACTCCCATTTTCACTCACCTCCAAAGCTTGTGCAAGACGCAAGGCGACTACACCAGGCGTAGCACCAAAATCATTAATTACAATTTTCGCTTGAATGGTATGAACACTAAAGAACCGGTCTAATACGGCTTTCCAGGTTTCGCTAAACCCTTCACTTCCTGTTCGTACTGATACGTGAGCATGTTCTTCATCAGAAGGAACCATTAAAATTTCTAAATCCCCTGAACCAACAACACCTACATGTGCGCGCTGAGTTAACTTTCGATCGGCTTTATATTTAAACACTAACGTTTCCATTAGCCACTCCTCCCTGCAGACGTTTACGATTCTTTAAAAAGAGATATTCGATCTAAAAATAATACAGCAGCCAGCAAATCTGCACTTCCGCCTGGAGAAGCGTTAGATGATAGAAGTATATGATCTAACGCTTCTAGCCGCTGTTTTCCCATTGATGTAGATACCCCTCCAGCTTCTAACACATTGGATGCCGCCATTTTAACCTCCTCTAACACAACCGGACCAGCACGATGCAAAATACACGTATCATCAAGGTTGGCGATTAGTGTTACTAAAGTATCAATCCTTGCTGATGTTTCATGTATGCCTAGCTTGCGAGCTTTATGTAAAGCAGGCAAGCCTATATGAATTACGTGAGGAAATCCTTGCTTCGCCTCTCCAGTTGCTCCTTTTGCGCCATACTGCTTTTTCACACGAAGTCCATTAGATGAATGCAGAGGACAAAAACGATCTGTATAACGAGCAATTTGTCCTGCAGCTTCTGTGATGGATGCAGGTGATGCTTGAATGCCGCAAACCGCTGTTGCAGACGCAAGTAGGCCTAATGCCCAAATGGCTCCTTTGTGTGTATTAACACCATCCGTAGCCGCGTACATAATTTGTTCGCCCTCGCGTCCAATTCGAGCAATTTCTTCCCTTAGCATCTGACTTGGCTGCTTTCCTTGACTATATAATGCAATCTGTAAAAAGGTCGGTTGTAAAGCATAAGCAGAAGTTAACAGCGTCTCAATATTCATATCTTGATGAGATCCAGTTGTTGCTGCATCCACAAGCCCAGGCTTAGGTGTAAGCACCGCTTCATCAACCAGAGCGGTAACTGCCATTTTAGCTATTAGACATGAGTAAAACACAGCTGGTCTTGGCTCTTCTTGAATACTTTGAATACGCATATTCCTTACCAGCTCCTAAATTTAGCAGGCGGATTATACAAGCCATCCGACCATTCTACTAAATCTTCGACACTTCTTGCTGCCAATAATGAACGCTTTGCTTCTGTACGGCGAATCTGTAAATCTTCGGGAAAAGCCACCAGGCCATCTCTGCGCATCTTTTCCACTTTATTTTGGTTATGTCGCAGGCCTATAGGTGTTACCCCTGCTACTGCTTCAAGCGCTGCTTTTCTTTCGTCCAAGCTTTGTGCTTTATATAAATAAGCAATTCCTTCTTCCGTCACAACATGCGTCACATCATCTCCGTAAATCATGACAGGAGCAGTAGCTAATCCTGCTTGTTTCGCTACCTTTATCGCATCCAAAGACTCCACAAAAACAGGCTCATTTCCTGATTGAAAGGTTTCAACCATTTGAACAACTAGCTTTCTGCCTCTTGCTAGTTCGTGCTGCTCGTTTATCATATCCAGCCAAGCAGGCGTAGAATGTCGGCGGCCTCTAGGGTCATGCCCCATATTAGGCGCTCCGCCAAACCCTGACAAACGTCCAGATGTGACGGTAGAAGAATTTCCTTCTCCATCTATTTGCAAAGTTGATCCTACAAAAGCATCTACCGCATATTGACCAGCCACTTGACACATCGCACGGTTTGAGCGCAGGCTGCCGTCGCGTCCTGTAAAAAACACATCTGGACGCGCTGCTGTGTATTGTTCCATTCCTACTTCTCCGCCAAAGCAGTGCACGCTCTCAATCCATCCGCTTTCAATAGCCGGAATTAACGTGGGGTGAGGATTCAGAGCCCAGTGCTTGCATATTTTACCTTTCAGTCCTAACTTTTCTCCATAAGTAGGCAGCAAAAGCTCAATTGCAGCGGTATTAAAGCCAATGCCATGATTTAATGATTGTACGCTGTGGCGCTCATAGATACCTCGAATCGTCATCATAGCCATTAAAATTTGGAGTTCTGTAATATGACGAGGATCTCGCGTAAATAAAGCTTCCAATTGATAAGGCTGATCCGCCACGACGATACAATCAATCCAAGAAGCCGGAATATCAACTCGCGGAAGTTCTTCAACAAGTTCATTTACCTGCACAATAACAATTCCATCCTTAAACGCGGTTGCTTCGATAATGGTTGGTGTTTCTTCCGTATTTGCTCCTGTATATAAATTACCTTGTGCATCCGCTTTGTCAGCAGCCACTAAGGCAATGTTCGGAATTAAATCAATGAAAAGGCGTCCGTAAAGCTCTAGATATGTATGAATTTCTCCCATTTTCAACGTCTCATCTTCAATCATTTGAGACACGCGAAGGCTTTGAGCACCGGCGTACGAAAAATCAATTTTTTCAGCAATTCCTTTTTCAAATATGTCGAGATGTTCCGGACGTGAAATACTAGACATAATCATATGAAGGCCGTTTACTTTATCAGCGCTTACTTCATTCAGCGCTTTTGATAAAAAAGATGCTTGCTTTTGATTATCTCCTTCAAGCACTACTTTATCTCCGGGTGATATAAGCAATTCTAACGCTTCAATAATGTGTTCATTACCCAATAACTTTCCTTTAAGAAGATGGTCTATTTGTGCAAGGCGAGCTGCTTTTTGATCTCGGCGAGTTGTCCATGATTTTGAAGTTTTTTTTATGCCACTCATGTTCTAGCTCCTTTCTGACATTTCTAAATTAATACGCTTACATTTTTTCTTTTTCCATTAAAATCAGCAAAGTTTTCATCGTAGATTCGGCTGCCGAAATAGCCCTTGCTTCAGGGAAGCTCTTAGCAGCCAAATCCGTTAGCACTCTTCCTGGAGCCATTTCAATATATAATCTTGTACCCATTTCATACATAACTT
>Ga0105246_10003010_pt1 | contig 10222 bp, 6 predicted proteins | sample KBSM64metaG_FD_99694 | JGI IMG/M metagenome (GOLD analysis project Ga0105246, IMG submission 99694) | Miscanthus rhizosphere microbial communities from Kellogg Biological Station, Michigan, USA - KBS M6-4 metaG | ecosystem: Host-associated > Plants > Roots > Rhizosphere > Soil | place: Michigan... | reverse complement strand
CTCATTATTGAACGCTTTGTCGGTGGTAATTTAGCGTTTTTTTCCTTCCCATATGTTCCTATTGCTTATCTAGAATGGCTTCGGGAAGAACTCAAAAAAGCAGAGATTCTCAAAGACGGCGTCAACAGAAGTTTGTGGGTTTATAAAAAATAATCTATACGTTATAATACCCAAATGTCCCAACATGCCCCACAAAACTCTTCTGGTTTGGAAGACCAAGCACTTCTTATCGCCGGTGAAATATTTAACCTCATCAATCAATATACTCATGACAGTAATATCTCTAAATTCTTTTTAACCGATGAATTAGCCTCAGTTTGTTATAGTTTGGCCGCAGGCTTTACCTCAGTTGTGTATACACCAACTCTCACCCCAAAAGCCACCATGGATGCATCACTCCTCTCTTTTTACTACGCTTTGATGACGTATGGATTTAATATCTATCTCAAAGAGCGTTCACTCAAAACCAATGCCGCTCCTTACCGTTTACCAACTGACAAAAAAATTATCAAAAAAGCCCAGCAAATAACTCTGGAAAGAACATCAAATGGCGAACTGTATTCAACCACATTGGCAGATAGAATTATCATTATTATTACTGAAAATATTGAGCATCAGATGGAGATGAAGGAATTTAGTATAGGAAAGCATCGAATGAATAAAAAGAAATTCTGGGATTATACCAAGCTTTCCTTATACTGGGGATATAACTTTGGACAAGAACTGCTGGGAGATACGCAAGCAGCTGCAAAATCTTCTAATTTTTAACAACTTTTTCCCAAGGTAGATTTTTCTTACCAAAATGTCCGTAGGCTGCTGTCTGCTTGTAGATTGGCCGTCTAAGATGGAGTCGTTCGAGAATACCTCTCACTGATGTATCAATCAATTTGTCTTTAAAATCATATAATGCTTTTTCACTTACTGTTCTTGTTCCAAAGGTTTCGATGGTTTGCATCAATGGTCGGGGTTGCCCAATGACGTACGCCAGACCAACTTCGCATTTTGTCGCAAGACCTGAGGCTACAATATTTTTGGCAATAAATCGCGCCGCATATGCGCCACTTCTATCAACTTTACTTGGATCTTTACCACTAAAACAACCTCCCCCCACGCGAGCATAGCCACCATAGGTATCAACCACAATCTTTCTTCCTGTCAGACCAGCATCAGACTGCGGACCTGGAATATGCCATAATCCTGTTCCATTTACTGTGATATCACTAGCATTAGGCAAGGCTAAATTATACTTTTTGAGTACGGGCTTAAAAATATGAGCAATAACACCTGCGCTCACTTCCTCCGCATCCACCTTTTCATCATGAGCTACTGCAGCCACAAGCTTTTCAACCCCAATCGGCACATCATTTTCATATCGTATGGTTACTTGTGCCTTGCCATCTGGACGCAGCCAGACAAGTTTCTTTTTTTCTCTTGCATCATCAATTGCCCGAGTTAAGCTATGAGCAAGCATAATGGGAAGCGGCATGAATTCGGGCGTCTGCGTACATGCATACCCAAACATCATTCCTTGATCGCCTGCTCCGTCTTGATCTACTCCCATAGCAATTTCAGGAGATTGTTGATGGAGAAAATTGGAGAAAGTTGATTTTTGGCTAAACCCCCACGCAGGGACAGTATAGCCAAGATCAGCAATAGTATTCCGAACTACTTTTTCATATGCAATTTGTGCATGCGATGTTACTTCGCCAAATAAACTAATCTGATTTGCACCGGCTACTGTTTCGACAGCCACATGAGCGTGCGGATCTTGAGTAAGACATGCGTCCAGAATTGCATCACTAATCTGATCACAGATTTTATCAGGGTGTCCCGCGCAAACTGATTCTGAGGTAAATAATGTATGCTTCATATGTATAAAAAATCCCTTACAAAAAGGGATTATATATTTGCCCTTTTTGGCCGTATCTCTCCATTTCTCTGGAGAATGGCACCCAGCTCGATGGTTTAGATCGAAGGGTTGCCGGTCTACTTGTAGTAGACACTCGTAATACATTTCTATTTAAACATACTCTCTTTTACTTTGCAATGGAGACCTGAGGATCTGTTTTTGGCTTTTTGAGATATTTCACTTTTTTCTTCTCACGTATCATCGCATAATTGATAACGAGGAGCACTCCAACATTAACCAGAAGACTCATAATCACATACCATGATGGACGCATAAGTGAGAAAAACTCGGTTAACAAAATGGTGATGAGCATGGAGATACGGAAATAACGATACGCCTCAAACTTTGAAAAACGCAGTACAAATAAACCTATCAGCACAAATGATCCACTAAGAATTGAAGAATACAATTGTCCTAAATCAATGAAAGGGAGATACGACCGCTGTCGAAACAATAAGGTCGAATTAAAGAACGTCCAGGCTGTCTGTGCTGCCAAAAAAATAATAATACTATTCAAAATTCTTCCCGAACTAGCGACACGGTAGTAAATTCGCCGAAATTGGTAGCGCAGTCGTGTTAGAATACCCGGCGGTGGACTCGGGACAACTTCAAGATTTGTAATAAGCTTCGTGAGCGCTTGCACAATCGGATTACGCTGATCGCATTTACTGAGATATTCTTCTGCACGACGCTCCTCCTCGGCATCAAAATCATCAATTGCTGATTCTTTGATCATTTCAATTGCATTGACTAAATATTCACGCTGAGAAATTTCTTGATATCGCGGAATAAATCTGGAAATCAAAAATATCAAAACAAAAATAATATAAATCAGTGCAATAGTGGGCTGAAAAAAATAGTTGTTATCTGAAGTTACAAACTTCCCCAACTCATCAATAAAGGCACCAAATCCGATGCCACCCAGCACTGAAGCTACATGAGCTGCTCGCTGACTCAAAAAGGAGAAAAGGAGAATAAGAGCCGCGACCATAAAAAATCCCCCCCATAACATATGTGCAATATGATACGATCCACCACCGAGAATAGGATATTCTGTCACGGATAAGAAAATGCGGATGAAAAATACGCTTACCACAGCTGATACAAGAAAAGTTTCCAGATAAATATCTGCTTGAATATTTCGAATAAAGAGATCTTTGGGTATCATTTGACTATTGTGATTATACCATTTCTTAAGCGTAACAGTTGTGCTACAGTAAAGAAGAAGCTATGAAACATACCGATGCCTCAAAATGGATTCTTATCGCCATCGTAGCCCTGCTTGTCCTCGTAGGTCTTGCCTACTCAATCCAAAAGCCTCAAATGTTCACCAATATTCCCTTCATCGGTCCGAGCGCAACTCCAACGCCACTCGCTTCTACAAATATTGTTTTGACCTCTCCAAGACTTAATGAACATGTTAGTCAACAGTTTCACATTACCGGCAAAGCACGCGTCTTTGAAAGTGTGGTAAATATACGACTGAAAAATAAATTAACAGGGAAAATCTATGGAGAAGTCGCAGCACGAACTGATGCTCAGGACGCAGGACAATTTGGAGATTTCCAAACAGGCGTTCTCCTCAACGATCCCAAACTCCAACCGGGAACTGAGTTACTCCTTGAAGTCTATCAAATTTCAGCCAAAGACGGCTCTGAAGTCGATAAAATTTCTGTACCGCTCGTCTTTACGCCTACAGTAGACTAGTAAGTGATAGAGAGCATAGAAACTTCCCTTGTCTTGTGCTATTCTACATCTATGAAAAGATTTCTTCTTGTTCTTGCAGCGCTTTTTCTCTTCTTTATCCCTGTACTTTCTGATCCTTCTGTCTCGCTTGCTGCAGATTTTCGAGGTGACGAAACTATCTCCGTTGGACCTGATGCACACAACCTTTCCAATCTCTACCTCTTTGGCAATACCATCAGTCTTGATGCACCAGTACAAAATGACGTAGTCGCGGCTGGGAAAATAGTTAATCTTGATGGGACAGTCAGTGGGAGTATTATGACAGCTGGTAGTACGATTGTCATGAAAAACACCGTTGGGAACTCAATTCGTGCTGCAGGAGGCACAATTACACTGTATGGTACTGTGAGCCGTGACTTCGTTGTCGCGGGAGGAGATATCACAATTGATAAATCAGCAAGTATTGGTGGCGATCTTATCTTTGCTGGAGGCACACTGACAGTCAACGGACCAGTTAAAGGGAAAATATACGTCACTGGTGGTAAAGTTATTTTAAATAGTACAGTTGGGCAAGGAGTAAACGGACATATTGAGCATCTCACCCTTGGGCCAAAGGCCGTTGTGCATGGTGATCTCAAGTATAGTTCTGAACAACAAGCAGCAATGAGTCCCCAAGCACGAGTTGATGGCAAAGTCACGTTTGATCAACAAAAGTCCAAACATCAAGACACGACAAATACTTTTATTAGTAGTTTTGTCTATAAACTCATTATCGATATTATCCTGAGTGTTCTGTTTATTTATTTCTTTGGTAAATTCTGCCTGCCAGTGATTGAAAGCATGAGACTCCGTCCAGTGAAAAATGTCGCGACGGGATTTGGATTCACTTTCCTATTCCCGATTGCAGCAGTTGTTATGCTTGTTCTGATTTGGCTAGGAGTTGCGGCTTTTCTTATCTATGGACTGATTCTGGTCATCTCATTGTTTCTCAGTAAAATTTTTGTGGGCAGGGAGATTATGAAGTGGTATGAAGGCAGGTCTGACAAAAAGAACGTCTATAAACTTGATTGGAAAGCTGGAGTTGTAGGCGCAATTGTCTTTGCTGTGGTGACGCTCATTCCTGTTCTTGGCTGGCTAGTTGGCGGAGTTCTTTTCCTGATCGCAGTTGGAGCACTTACTACTTATACTCTTACGAATATTAAAAAGTGATCATCCGCATTAATTAATAGTGCGGTTCTTAATATCAAGTTTATAGTCTGTTTTACCTCTGAAAATTTTTCTCGGTTTCAATGACTGCAAAATCAGAGCATCATGGGTCGGCTCTCCGAAAGTTGCGGCTGGTATACGATCCCATCGATCCAATACATCCTTATATTTTGGATCAGCAGGATCCAAATCTAACTTGTCAAAAATCTTTAAAATATTAGCTTTAGTAAGCGTCCCATATTCGTTTACAGGAGCATCTATATTGTTTCGACGATGTCTTGATACTTCATTAGATGACAGTGGATTCTCACGTAACTTTGTGGCTACCTGACCAGCCTGTATGTCTGTAAGAAGAGTCTCATCTACATGTAGCGCATTTTCCCGGATTTTTTCTACTGCCTCATTTCTTCTCTTTCTTCTTCGTCTCCATCTTTCTCCCACGACGAGACCGCCGAGGGCAAGACCTGCTCCACCTACTATTTCTGTCCATTTACCCACTTCTCCCATATCGACATGAATGCCACTCAAGACAGATGTATCTTTTCTGCTTGGTGTCGGTGTTACATCAGGTTTAGTACTAGGTCCTGTAGATGGTTTTTTATCTTGAGTTAGTGGATTTCCAGGTACACCGGCGTCAGCATCAGCTCCAGCTCCAGCTCCAGCTCCTAGATCTTGCGGAGGGGTAGTAAAAAAGAATGTAGGAAGCATTTTGTATGCTTTAAGCACTATAGCGCTTTTTTCAGCATTTGTTTTTGCAGCGTTCAGCTCAGCCATAAAGTCTGACTGTGCCTGATTCTTCTTAACTTGGCCTGGCTCAAAATTAGCAGCTAATTCAACAATAGTTTGCAATGCCATTCTATCCTGTGCTTCAACCTGCTTTTTGGCTTTTTCTGTACGCGGCGCTTTTCGGTTGTCTATTATCCACATGCTATATACTTTCGCAAACGTGTCAGGAGGAAGCTTACCCTTCAACTCCACCATATTCATAAATGTAAGATCTGAGAAGCTATCCAGGAAATTTTTAACTTCTGGGCCGAACTCATCAAACTTGTCCTTAGTATGCATTTTATGCTCATCAAAGGTTCCTTTTGTATTCAGGTCCTTATCGTACTTTGATAATTGCACAGCCATACGAGAAGTTAAGTTAAGTGATGCATTGGTTGCCTTCGCACCCTCATGTTGTTGCTTTTCCCATATAGTCGGTTGATTCAGTTCTGTTACTTTTGTCCAGCCATTTGCTCTGGTAGCAGTATCTGCAGCTATCAGTTGTTCATCAGTCATAGGAGCAGAAGCTTTGATACCTTCAGTTAATTTCTTCATATCCTCACTATGAGTAGTCCCCTTATGGACAGTCGTAGTCGTCGTAGAATGATCTATTTTTGGTATTGCCACCCCACTATCAGCAATCACTACTTCTGCGGCAGCACGTGCAGCTTTACTATCATAACCATGCCTGGTAACTGCTGTCTTCAAAGCTGCAACGTATTTAACGAATTGTGGATCACCTTTTTTATCGTTGGCATCATCAATTTCTTGAGTAAACTCTGGATTGGTCATGAGCAAATTATAACTTCCTTTTTTGCTTATATTGATCTTGTCAGCATCAGGAATTTTTGATACCTGAGCATCAATAGCTACCAGCATATTAGTTAATTCTGGTGAAATCTTTTTGTCTCCAAATTGCTTTTCAAGTTCATTGTTAACCTTACCTGATAAAGTATCAAGCTTGAAAGTTCCATGTCGGTCAAGACCTGGTTTATCAACTTTTGGAGGATTCACACGAACAGGGGCCGCTGGTGCTGCCTCAACTGCAGCCACTGGAGCAACTCTTAGGACAACTTTTCCTGCATCAAGATCAACGCTACCAGTATTCACTCTTCCTACACTTAATGTATTCCCTGCTTCAGGTTTGATTGTTCCTTGAGCGTTACCGTTTTCGAAAGCAGCAGCAGCCGGCCCAGCAGCTAATGCTCCAAAAGTAACAGCGACTAATCCTACATTAGTGGTAACTGTAAGACCACGGCCTTTGCGGCGTGGATTTGTGGATTCCTGTGATGGGTGAGTACGAAGTCTTTCCATATATAGCCGCAATTATAAACTTAAAAAAGACATTTGTCAATTACTATAAGATGAAAATAGCTGAGCTGTGCTGCTGGCATGTTTCTTAGTTTCTCTTCTGAAAACGCTATGCTATTATAGAATCAGAGGTAAATCTACCTTTTTTTGTCTATGGCTGAATCAGGAGCAGAACAAACACGACCTATTGAATTAGAACAACAGGAAGCGAAAGTAAAAATAGCTAGAGTTTCTGCGTCATCAGAAGGTATTGTCCCACGCGAAAAAATTGCAGATACCCAAGCAGCCAAAATTGCTGTTGCGGGAGAGGCTACCATCGTCCTTAGTGCCGATAGTGATCAAGTAAAAATATATGATGATCAAGGCGACAAAGTTGATCTTCCTGATATTGCACTGATGATTACAGATTGGGAACAACTTGGAAAACCATCAGAGGGAGATACCTGGATTTTGGTACCAGATACAAATGCTGTACCCCAAGGGGCTTTAAATTTTCTTACACCAGGTGACTTACCTCTTTCATTACAAGCAAGTGGACAAAAATTACTTGAGAGTAACTCTCGGGCCACTCTCCCAACCGAATCATGGAAAATTGATCCTTCTGATCTGAATAAGGTCAGGATTGATGTGGACTCGGATGCTGTCATGATTTATCAGCCAGGGACAGATAATTTTATCGCATACAAAACCAAAGACGCCGATGGGAGAGATCTCTCTCCAAGAAATTGGCAAAGAATTGATACAGATAATGGAGATGCTGCAGCAACACCTTCTATTCTCAATCGTCTTGATTATATCGATCATCCCGAATTTCGAAGTATGCAACGCCTCCAAAATGAATCAGTTGTCGTCGTGAACGAAAATGGTTTAGTCATTAATCAGCAGACAGAATCACATATCGAAAATCTCCCTCATGTAGAAAATAATATTACTGAGGATCCAAATACGCCAGGCCTTATGTACTTTTGTGCTGTAGATGGGGGTAGTGTCTATAAAATAGATACAAATCAGAGAAGTAGTATGTTTGCCGAGGAAATCCCCTTTCCCACAGCATATCCAGACATTCGCAATTTGCGTATGGATAACTCAGGCCATTTTCTCACCTTTTCTTCAGGAGATACGTTTGTCATTGTCGATAAAAATACTTTAGAAGAAATCAAAACAGATACAAATTTTGGACCGTTGTATCATGCTGCGCTTGATGAAAAAAATCAAATTAAAGGTATTAATCAAGAAGGACATCTTGTCACATACAGTACAGATTTCACGGCAATAATACAGCAAAAGCGCCGGGAAGAAGTCGAGGCTGCAAGTCAGCAAGCTGCGGCAGCACTTGATCCTGACGCAGAAGCTGCTCGCCGACAGGATGAGCGTGAGCGCCGTTTTGCACATCTCAGTGATTCAAGAAATACACTGAGAGAACAAATTGAACGAAGAGTGGCAGCAATGGCAACTACGGAAGATTTTGTTCAAGAAAGACGAAACTTACAAGCAGTACTTGATTCGATGCCCTTAAATGGAGAAGAAAAGGCATACATGAAAACTGTCCTGGAAGATGTCATTAACAATCGTGAACAAACAGTTATTCGTGAATTATTCACAAGCCAGGTCGAATCTCTTACAGCTATAGTCGAATTGCCCAGGCTTGATATGACAAACTATGCTCAAGCTGGAGAATTAATAGCAGAACTTACCTCTCTTAAAGGAAGAGTGACAGATTCCCAGCTACGAGAACAGCTCGCCGCATTGCAAACAAGATTTGAAGAGCAAGAGCAACAATTCAAGCGTGAACAAAATGAAACTATTCGAACAAGCACACAAGAGATTATCAAGAGAGCTAAAGTACAAATTGATGCTCTCCGCAGTAAACGCCTTCTTGCTGACTGGTCAGAGGGAGATGATTATGCCTCACTCCGTATAGAGTTAGGTAATCTGAAAGAAATAAGTATTCCAGAAAATAAAGGCATTATTGATCAAGCGCAAAGAGACATTGTCTTATTGATGAGAAGTAGAAGAGAAGCAATCGAAGAAATTGAAGCACTCACAGGGACAACGCCAACCGAACTGCGTGACATTCAGTTACGAGCATATAAAGATGAAATCACTGGCTTTCTTGATACGCTGCGTGACCAGTCTTTACAAAACAGAACCCAAATTGATAGCTTCTTAGCAGGAAGTAATAGATTTGGTGATCTTGTAAATACAATTGATGAGCTTGTCCGGACAGATCCTGAAATGGGACGAACATTACGACGCGAGCTAGGAGTATCACTTGCTCTCTATACTGCCTCACTTGAGAGATCTACCTCTTCTGGTATAGACGGTGATGAAAGACCAATGGTTTTGCTTGGGGATACATCTTTCCCTATCTGGCAAGAACGCAGAAAATCTCACAGAGAAACAGCCAAGAAAGTTGATATTACATTTATTGCTGACACGCAGGCTACAAAGACAGTTGTCGATGGTAGACCAGTCACAATTGGTGATGTAGGAATTAAAATCAAAAATGGTAAACCTGATACAATTCTCAGCCGCCTCTTCCAAGGCAAAGAGAATGAGGATGAATGGCGCATTGGCTCAGTAGAATATTTTGGAGAGTTCACCCCTGGAACAACCGTAACGAATACAGAATTCAATACCATAAAGCGGGATTTTGGAGATTGGGAAAAAGGACCCGACAGGTCAACAATTCGACATACGCTTACAGAGTTGAAAGATCAGATGAACAACGTTGCGCAAGAACGTCCAGTGAAAATGGCAGATGGATCTGTTATGACAAAACGCGAAGCGCAAGCACAACTTCAAGAGATGCGAGGACGAGGTGAAACTCCCCAAATGATATCAGTTGATACCAAAAATGGTGGCGTTATCGAAAAACCATTTATACCCACTGAAGGCGAAGAAGCGCAAGAATGGGAAGACCAATATCAGTCTGCAAAAGAAGCATATGCACAATTTGCGGCAGAGAAACATGTCCTGCTTTTTGACCGCATTGATAAACTCCGCAATGCTCCTGATACAGAAGAACCAAGTAGTATGGGCTATGTTCCTGAATGGAGAAGCCATTGGACTATTGATGAACAGACATCAACTTACTTAGGCGAAATTGCAAAAGAAGCTGATATGCAGCTGCAGATTGGCCAGGGTATCATCAACCTTGAAGGACATGCTGGTACAGGAAAAGATGTCTTGGTAAAAATGTTTTGCCATGAAACAAGACGTGGATACTTTGCCTTTGACTGTACCAAATGGACTGTCGAAAGTGATCTTTCAGAAGATATTACCTTAGAAAATGGCTCAATTGTTAAAATCCCATCAATTATTCTGCAAGCCATCCAGACTCCT
>Ga0105246_10003005_pt1 | contig 10225 bp, 9 predicted proteins | sample KBSM64metaG_FD_99694 | JGI IMG/M metagenome (GOLD analysis project Ga0105246, IMG submission 99694) | Miscanthus rhizosphere microbial communities from Kellogg Biological Station, Michigan, USA - KBS M6-4 metaG | ecosystem: Host-associated > Plants > Roots > Rhizosphere > Soil | place: Michigan... | reverse complement strand
TTCTTCATCCTGTTCGCCGTCCTGGCCCTCGCTGCCTATGCCTTCGGGGGTTGGAAGCTGACCGCCCTGGTGCTCGCCTGCCTCGCCGCAATCGCCTACCTGGGCCTGTGGGGCGATGCGATGGTGACCCTCGCGAGCACGCTGGTGGCGACAGTGATCGTCATGCTGCTGGGCGTTGTGTTCGGCGTCGCGATGGGCCGCTCCAAGCGGCTGGACAATTTCCTGCGGCCGATCCTCGACGCCGGGCAAACCTTGCCCTCCTTTGTCTACCTCGTTCCCTTCCTCGGCCTTTTCGGCGCAACCCGCTTCACCGCAATCGTGGCAGGCGTGATCTATGCCGCGCCGGCCGCGATCAAGATCATGGCCGACGGCATCACAGGAGTCTCCCCTACCGTGGTCGAGGCCGCGGTGTCCAGCGGTTCAACCCCGTGGCAGGTCATCACGAAAGTCCAGCTCCCCATGGCCAGGAAGTCCCTGGGACTGGCTGCCAACCAAGGGCTCATCTACGTCCTGGCGATGGTTGTTGTGGGGGCGCTGGTCGGCGCCGGCGGCCTCGGATACGACGTCGTCGGAGGCTTCGTCCAGAGCTCGCTCTTCGGCAAGGGCTTGGCCGCCGGCCTGGCCATCGTCTTCCTGGGCATCCTGCTTGACCGCATCACCCAGGCAGCCGCATTCGCGGCGCCGGCAAGATCACCTCACACCGCAAAACCCACCCCCAACTCCGTTCCCAACACCAAGGAGGCTTGACCATGAGAAGAACCAGCGTCATGAAACGGCTTGTCCCAGCCCTGGCAGGAGCTGCCGCAACAGCCCTGCTTCTTGCCGGCTGTGGAGGCTCATCCCTCAACCAGGCAGCGGCAGGCGACAGCTCCAAAGCGAGCTGCGGCACCGTCAATGTAGCCCTCAACGCTTGGGTCGGCTACACGGCGAACGCTGCCGTGTACAGCTACGTAGCCAAGGACAAGCTGGGCTGCACGGTGGTGCAGAAGGACCTCAACGAGCAGATCGCCTGGCAAGGCTTCGGCTCGGGTGAAGTCGACGTCATCATCGAAAACTGGGGCCATGCAGACCTGGCCAAGCAATACATCACCGATCAGGGCGTGGCCGTCGATGCCGGACCGACCGGGAACAAAGGCCGGATCGGCTGGTACGTTCCGCCATGGCTTGCAAAGGCCCACCCGGACATCCTGGACAGCAAGAACCTGAACAAGTACGCGTCCCTCCTGAAGACCTCCGAGTCCGGCGACAAGGGCCAGCTCCTGGATGGCGATCCGGCGTTCGTGACCAATGACGAGGCCCTCGTCAAGAACCTCAACCTGGACTATAAGGTGGTCTATTCAGGCTCGGAAGCGTCCCTGATCCAGTCATTCCGGGCCGCCGAGAAGAACAAGACCCCGCTGCTTGGCTACTTCTACGAGCCCCAGTGGTTCCTCGCCGAAGTTCCCTTGGCCAAGGTCAATCTTCCTGCGTGGACCAAGGGTTGCGACGCGGATCCCGAAAAGATCGCCTGCGACTACCCGGACTACATCTTGAACAAGATCATCTCCAAGAAGTTCGCTGACAGCGGCTCCCCCGCGGCGAAGCTGGCCAAGGCTTTCAGCTGGACCAACGCGGACCAGGACTCCGTGGCCACGGACATCCAGAAGGGCATGAAGCCGGAGGCCGCCGCCAAGAAATGGGTGGACGCGCACCCTGAGCAGGTAGCTGCCTGGCTCAAGTAGCCACACAGTCTTAAAGCACACAGAGAAGCTCCCCGGATCACAGATCCGGGGAGCTTCTCTGTGTCCATGTCTCGAAACATGCAACCCGCATGCACCCAACGCAACGCAAGGCCTGCACGTTCCAGATCGCCAGCCGGCACCAGGTCAAACACCTCGCCCCCTTGGGCGCCCGCTACAACGAAGCCCTCAGTTCCTCCGTGCAGGTGTTCCTGGCCGCGGAGCCCGAAGACAGGGTCCGCAAACTCCTGCAAGGCGGCGACATCGTCCTCCCCGGTCTCGACGAATCCAGCCTGGAGGCCTACCAGCTCCGCCTGCAGGACGCTGCAAAGCGCGGCTGGGCCGTCAACTACGGTGAAACCTCCATCGAGGAAGTCGGCGTGGCCTCCCCGGTGTACGACCACCGCGGCAACATCGTGGCGGCCGTGCTGATTCCGGCGCCCAAGTTCCGCGTTTCCCAGGACACCCTCGCAAGCCTCGGCGAAGCCTGCGTCGAAGCCGCCCGGAAAGTCACAACCCGGCTGGGTGGCCGGGCACCCGTTTCTTAGCTGGCGCCCACTACGACAACACGGCGAGCGCTTCCTCAACGGTGTCCACCAGGTGAATGCGCCCGGCCATCGGTTTTCCGGCGGCGAGCGCCTGCAGCATCGGCCAGGCTGGATACCTTTCCTGCCAGTGTTCGCGCCCCACCAGCACCATGGGCGTGATGGTTTCCGGGGCGCCGTAGTAGTTCTCGCAGGCGTCCTGGAAGATTTCCTGCACCGTGCCGGCCGATCCGGGCAGGAACACGATTCCGCCCGTGCACAGTTCCAGCAGGATCGCCTCCCGCACCGAGTTCGCGAAGTACTTGGCAATGTGCGTGGCGAAGAGGTTGGGCGGCTCGTGCCCGTAGAACCAGGTGGGAATGCCCAGTGACGCGGTCCCTCCCGGGTATTTCCCGACGACGGCGGCCGCCGTCCGCGCCCAGTCCGTCACCGAGGGCCGGAAGCCCTGCGCGGCGGCGAGGGTTCCGAGCGCGGCGGTGAAGTCGCCATCGGGCAGTCCGCTGAGGTACGCGCCGCAGTTGGCGGCCTCCATCGCACCCGGACCGCCGCCGGTGGCCACCGTGAAACCGGAGCGGGCGAGGAGCCTGCCCAGCCGCGCGGCGTCGGCGTACTCGCTGGTACCGCGCCAGGCCGCATGGCCGCCCATCACGCCCACCAGCCGGGTGCCGGCGAAGTCGCCGTTGGCCAGGGCTTCCTCCAGCGCGTCCCCGATGGCGTGGTCATGCAGGGCCGCGGCCAGCGTGGCGTCGAGGCTGGTGCGCTGCCCGGGCAGGATGCTCCATTGGTAGATCCGGGCATCCGGGGTCGCCTCGTATTCGTGCCCGGCGATGTCCTCGTAGAGTTCGGCCGCCGTGTACAGGCTGCCCCGGTACGGGTTGAAGGGGACGCCGCGCAGTTTCGGGAAAATGAGGGCGCCGCGGCTGCGCAGGCTGTCCTCCACGCCGGCGTCGAAGGTGCAGCCGAGGAAAATGGCGCCCTGGGCGTCGAGGCCCTTGAGTTCGCGGCTGCGGCCACGCAGGTCCAGCGACTGGGCGTGCCAGCCGTGCATCGTCCCGGCGCCCGCGCTGACCAGCCTGTCGAAGTGCGCCACGCTTTCGACATCGAGGGTGCGCGGGCTCGGATTCAGGCGGCCGGAGGGTGTCACTCGATCAGCTTAGGCACGCGGCGCCCTTTCCGGGCAGCTCCGTAGCAGAATGGGGCCATGCAGCCTTCAAACGGTTCCCCCCGCATCGGCATCCCCGTCCGGCTCAGCAGTTCCGAGGGCGCCGATCCGCGCGTCGGCAAGGCCAACAGCCTCTTTCAACTCATCGTGGAACTGCTGGGACGGGCCGGGGCAGAAGCAGTGATACTGGATTCCGCCGTCGGGGATCCGGCGGCCGTCCGCGGACTCGACGGCGTTCTGTTGCCGGGCGGCGGCGACCTGGACCCGCGCCTGTACGGCGAGGAAGCCGGCCCGGCGCTTTACGACGTCAACACCGCACAGGACGAACTGGACATTTCGGTGGCCAAGGCGGGCATCGCGGCCGGAATCCCGGTGCTGGGGATCTGCCGGGGCCACCAGCTCCTGAACGTGCTCTACGGCGGCACACTCATCCAGGACATGCGCCCCTCCGACGTGGCGCACCGGATCGCGGCAGGCACGGATGCGGCAGGCACGAAAGCGGTAGGCACGGGACCGGTAGGAACGGAAGGGGCAGCGGACGTCGCGGACACCCGGGCTGAACATTCCTGGGCTGAACATTCCCGGGCTGAACATTCCCGGGCTGAACATTCCTGGGCTGAACATTCCTGGGCATGGCACGACGTCGACCTGACGGCAGGTTCACGGCTCGCCGGCCTGTACGGTGCAGCGGCAGACGGACCCGCTACCACGGTACGGATCGCTTCGGGCCACCACCAGGCCGTCGCCCGGGTAGGCGACGGCCTGGTGGTCACCGCTGTGGCCGACGACGGCACCATCGAAGGCCTGGAGGATCCGCAGCGCTGGGTGGTGTCCATGCAATGGCATCCCGAGGCCGAGCAGCTGCCGGACGGGCAACGGCTGGCGCCGATCCGCGCCTTCGTGGACGTATGCCGGAACGCCGCCAACCGCCGCTGAGTGCCCGGTTGTGGCGACTTTTCCGCGGAAAAACCCGCCACAACTGAGCACTCAACGCTCCCCGGAGGCCGCCCCGAACGCCGCCCCGAACGCCCGCAGGGCCAGGTCCGAGTCACCGGATGCCCACGCCTCCATGCCCACGGTCCCCTCGTAGCCAAGATCCACCAGCACGCGGTGCACGGCGGAGTAGTTGATCTCCCCCGTGCCCGGCTCGCAGCGGCCCGGGACGTCCGCCACTTGGATCTCGCCGATCCACGGCCGTGCATGGCGAACCAGGTCCACGAGGTTCCCCTCGCCGATCTGTGCGTGGTACAGGTCCAGCATCAGTTTGACGTTCGGATGGTCCACCGCCTTGACCAGGGCCAGGGTGTCCTTGGCGCGGCCGAGCGGAATGCCCGGGTGGTCCAGGATCGTATTCAGGTTCTCCACTGTGAAGGTGAGCCCGTGCTTTTCCCCCAGCGCACCGAGCGTCTCCAGGGTCTTCGCGGCGGTGAACCACATGTCGCCGGTGGCGCGCCAGTGCGGACGGGCGGCCCGGCCGTCCACTAGTTCGGCGGGGTGCACCACCAGGCGCTCGACGCCGAGTTCCAGGGCGGTGGGGATCAGCTCACCGGCGGTGCGGACCACTTGGTCCGCGGTACCGGCCTCCACGAGGGAGCCGGCGGAGTAGCCGGTCATGGACGAGAAACGGGCACCGGTGGCCTTGAGCGCAGCAATGTCCTTGGGCCGCGAATCCCAGAGCTCGACGTCGAAGCCGGCGGTGTGGATGCGCTCGACGCGTTCCACGAAGGGCAGCTCCTGGTAGACCATCTCGGCGCAGACGGCGAGCCTCATGCACGGACCTCCACGCCGGCGACGGCGGCGCTGGCCCCGGAACGGGCGGATTCGATGCAGGCGAACGCGACGGCGAGTGCCCGCCGCGCGTCGGCCAGGCCCGGGGTGAGCGGCACGCCGTGGTCCGGGGCGGCTCCGCCGTCGCGGCGGGCCCGCACGGTCAGGGCGAAGTCGGCGAGTTCAGCGGTGTAGGCGTCGGCAAAGAGTTCGATGTTCAGCCGCGGGGTCTGCGCCGACAGCCCCGCGGCACCGTAGCGTAGGGCGGCGGTTTCGGTGGCGCGTCCGGCCTGGACCATTCCGGCGGAACCGAAGACCTCGCCCCGCACGTCGTAACCGTAAAGGGCGGAGAAGTTGGCCTCGGCCACGGCGATGGCGCCGTTGCTGTAGCGCACCGTGACCACCGCCGTGTCCAGGAAGCCCTGCTCCTTGAGGGACGGCTCCACCAGGGCGTCCGCGGTGACGTGCACGCTGACGGGTTCCGCGCCGGGGTTCAGCCAGTTCAGGGCATCAAAGTCGTGGATGAGGGTCTCCAGGAAGATGGTCCATTGCGGGATCCTGGCGGCATGCGGGATGCTGCCGTTGCCCGGGTCCCTGGTCAGGGAGCGCAGCAGCTGCGGGGTGCCCACGGCGCCGGCTTCGATGTCGCGGCGGACCGCCAGGAAGTCGGAGGCGTAGCGGCGGTTGAAACCGATCTGCCAGTGCACCCCGGCGGCGGCCACGGCATCCTCCACGCGGTCGAGTTCTTCCAGGCTGACGGCGCCGGGCTTTTCGCAGAACACGTCCTTGCCTGCCGCGGCGGCGTCGATGGACAGCTGGGCGTGGAAGCGTGCCGGTCCGGCGATGACGACGGCGTCAATTTCGGGGTCGGCGAAAAGGTCGCCGGCGTCCGCGGTCACCTTCGTGACGCCGAGTTCGGCGGCCAGGGCAGTGGCGGCGCCGACGGCCGGGTCGGCGATGGCGGCCAGTTCGGCACCGGGGATGCGGAGGGCGAGGCTGCGGGCGTGGTACGCCCCCATCCAGCCGGCACCGATAAGGCCGACGCGGACCGGCCCAGGCCGGGCGGAGGCAATGGGAAGGTAGCTCATGGGGTCCTCTCGAGGAAAAGACGAAAAAAACTAGAACGATCTAGTCGTGGCGATGGAGACAGTGTGGCATGGGAGGGTGCACCCCGTCTAGATCGTTCTAGTAGACTCTGGGGCAGTCGGTCCGGAACAGGCCGGACCACGTCGAAGTCGGAAAAGTTGAGGACACGATGGCCAAACGCCCCACGCTGGCTGATGTGGCAGCCGAGGCAGGAATCTCCCGCGCCTTGGCCTCGATCGTGCTGCGCGGCGCGCCGGGCGCCAGCGACGCCACGCGGGAGCGTGTCCTGGCCGCCGCGTCCCGGCTGGGCTACCGCCCCGACGCCAGGGCCCGCCTGCTGCGCAGCTCCCGCAGCGGCCTGATCGGCGTCGTGTTCGCGCTCGACGGCGACTTCCACAGCGACCTGGTGGATGCCATCTATCCCGCCGCCGAAGCAGCCGGATACAGCGTAGCGCTGAGCGCCCGGGGACCCCGCCGCACGGAAACGCAGGCACTCCAAACGCTCCTGGACCTGAATGTCGAGGCGTTGCTGGTTCTCGGTCCCGCCGAAGGCAGTGCCAGGTTGAGCGACCTTCCGGTCCCGGCGGTCCCGGTCCTGGATCCCTCCCCCGCGGCCGGGCTCTCCGCCGTCATGACGGATGAGACGGAAGGGGTCCGCCTTGCCTTGGAGCACCTCTGGCAGCTGGGTCACCGGAGCATCGCCCACGCAAGCGGCGGGACGGCCAGCGGCGCGGAGGCACGCGAAGCCGCGTACACGGACTTCATGCGCGCCCGGGGGCAGAAGCCGGCGGTTCTATCGGGGGGCGCCGACGAAGCGGCGGGAATTCTTGCGGTCGCCTCGCTCGCGTCGCTGCTCAGGGAGGGCGCGGCAACGGCGCTCCTGGCCTTCAATGACGCCCAGGCCCTGGGGCTCCTGCACGGACTGCGCACAAAAGGGGTGGAGGTGCCGCGGGATCTGTCCCTCGTAGGCTACGACGATTCACACCTTGCCGCCCTGGCCTACGCGGACCTCACGAGCGTTCGCCAGGACCCCGACGCCCTGGCAGCGGCCGCCGTCAGGGTCGCCGCCGGCGCGATCGACGGGCGGCACGAACAGGTGCTCGTAGCGCCAAGCCTGACGGTGCGCTCCAGCACAGCGGCACCGGCTCAGGCCTGAACCGGCTCAGGCCTGAACCGGCTCAGGCTTGAAAGGACTTCCGCTTGAGCGGGCTCCCGCTGGCGGGGATCCCACGTGCCGGGACAGGGGCCCGGAGCGCCTCAGGCGGTGGCGGCGGTGGTGCCGTCCAGCAACGGGACGGTTTTCCACCGGCCGTCAGTGGCGGAGGCCTCCGCGGCGGAGACAATCGCGGCCGCCGAGGCGGCGTCGTGGATGTTGGAGTTCAGTTGCTCCCCGCCGGTGACGGCCACCAGGAACTTCTTCGCTTCGATCACTTTGAGGTCGTCGAAGCCCATGGCGCAGCCGGGTCCGGGTTGGAAGCGCGAGTAGTCGCCGTGCCGCGGGCTGCCGATCACCGTGGTGTAGCCCTGTTCATCGTTGTTGCGGCCCAGCACCACCTGGAGTTCGTTCATCCGCTCGAAGTCCCACTTCAGGGAGCCCTCGGTGCCGTAGACCTCCAGGCGGTAGCCGCAATCCCGGCCCACCGCCACGCGGGAGGATTCGATAGTGCCCACCGCCCCGGCACCGCGGGCGCCGGTCCCGAAGCGGACCAGCGCGGCAGCGTAGTCCTCGTTCTCCACCGGGCCCATTTCGCCGCCTTCGATCACCGCGAAATGGGTGCCTTGGCCCATCGCCAGTTTCGGGCGTTCGGTGTGAACCGTGCTTGTCAGGGCCGTGATGTCCGAAATCGGGCCGACGACGTACTGGCACAGGTCCGCGGCATGGCTAAACAGGTCCCCAAGGACGCCGCTGCCGGCGAGCTTGCGGTTGAAGCGCCAGGACAGGGCACCATTGGGCTCGGCCGAGTAGCCGGCCATGAATTCGGCGCGGACATTGGTGACGCGGCCAAGCTTGCCTTTCGCCACCAGTTCGCGCGCGTGCTCGACGGCGGGCGCGTGCCGGTAGTTGAAGCCGATGGAGCTGTGGACGCCGGCCTCGATCGCGGCACTGCGCACCGCTTCGGTCTCCTCGATCCCGCGGCCCACGGGCTTTTCGATCCAGAAATGCTTGCCGGCCTTCGCGGCGGCGATGCCGATCTCGGCGTGCAGGAAGTTCGGCGCGCAGATGGAGACGACGTCGACGTCCGGGTGCGCGAGCACCTCACGGTAGTCGGTGGCGCCCTCGGCGAAGCCCAGCACATCCTTGGCGTAGTCGATGCGGCTGGGCTCCGTGTCCGCGGCGATCACCAGCCGAGGGCGGATTCCCAGTTCCGGATACACCAGAGGCAGCTGCGTGTACGCCTTCGCGTGCAGCTTTCCCATCCAGCCGACGCTGATGAGACCGACACCGATACTGCGGATTTCAGTGGACATGGGGCTTGCCTTTCAGCTGTCGGTGGGAGGTGCGGCCACGGCGTTGTGACGGGCCTCGCGCAGGACGCCAGACGATCATATGAAGTTAAGTATGTCCTGTCAATAGATCTAATCCCGACGGCGGCACCCAGGCCGGATGCCGCCGTCGGGACGCCCTCGGGACGACGCCGCGGTGGTCCCTTCCCAACGCTCGCAAGCTCGCGTCGGGGCCCTCGGGACGACGCTTATGCGTCCAGCAGCGCCGCGGCGTCCTTGAGGACTTTCGCGGCAACTTCCAGGCCCTCGATGCGGCCCAAGGAAACATCCTCATGCTCGATATTGACGAGCATGTCCGGGTCCACCTCGCGCAGGGCGCGCAGGAACTCGGCCCAGTAGGCGGTGCCGTGGCCGCGGCCCAGGGCCACGAAGTCCCAGGCGGAATCCTTCGGCCATTCGTTGGCCCATTCGTCGCCCCCGAGGTTGGTGCGGGGCTCCTCCGGAGAGAGCCGGCGGAAGCTGTTGTCCAGTACGCCGTAGAGGCGGGCGTGCTCGGTGTTGACGCGCACATCCTTGGCTGCAGCGTGGAACACCAGCGGGCCGAGTTCGCGGACCACGGCAACCGGATCCATCTGCTGCCAGAACAAGTGCGAGGCGTCCAGCTCGACGCCCACGTTCGTGGCGCCGGTCAGCTCCACGAGCTTGCGGACGTCGGCAGTGTTGAACACCAGGTTCTGCGGGTGCAGTTCGAGGGCTACCTTGACGTCGTGGTCCCGGGCCAGCAGGTCGATCTCCTTCCAGAACGGCACGGCCACACCCCACTGGTAGTCCAGCACGTCCAGGGCAGCGGAGTTCCAGGCGTTGACCACCCAGTTGGTCACCGTGGCTCCCGGCTCGCCGCCGGGCAGGCCGGACATGGTTACCACGCGGTGCTGGCCCAGGCGTTCTGCCAGGAGGATGGAGCGGCGGATGTCCTCCGCGTGCTTCTGCCCGATCTCCGGCTTGGGGTGAAGCGGGTTGCCGTTGCAGTTCAGCCCCGCGATGGAGATTCCGGTGCCCTCGAAGAGGCCCAGGAAGTCGTCCCGCGCCGCGTCGGAGACCAGGATGTCGTCCATGGTGGGGACATGCACGGCGGGCAGGAAGCCGCCCGTGTTGAGCTCGATGCCCTCCAATCCCAGGTCGGCGATGACCTTCAGGGCGTCCGGCAAGGGGCGGTCGTGCAGGATTGCGTTGTAAACGCCGAGTTTCATGCTGTTCTCCCTCAGAGTTCGATTCGGGAGCCGCCGGCCGCGGCGGAACGGGCCACGGCATCCAGGATGTTCATGCTGCGCAGGCCGTCGTCGAAAGTGGCGCAGCGGGGCAGCGATTTCCCTGCGGACAGGCCGGCCACTTCTTCGAGGAAGGCGCGGGACTGGTAGGCGAAGGAATCGTTGTGGTTGTAGCCGACGCCGGGGGCGTCCATCGCCATGCCGTTGGCCACGTACGGCAGTTCCGGGCCGATG
>Ga0105246_10003003_pt1 | contig 10233 bp, 11 predicted proteins | sample KBSM64metaG_FD_99694 | JGI IMG/M metagenome (GOLD analysis project Ga0105246, IMG submission 99694) | Miscanthus rhizosphere microbial communities from Kellogg Biological Station, Michigan, USA - KBS M6-4 metaG | ecosystem: Host-associated > Plants > Roots > Rhizosphere > Soil | place... | reverse complement strand
CAACGGCTGTCTTATCGAGAGTTTGCCATGATTTGTCGCCACGGAAATACTGCGTAGTTGAACCACCCGCTAGGACAGGAACGGTAGGAGCACTTGCTGTGCCGCCTAGGTCACCGGCAAGTTTTATAAGACCTTTGGTTGTAGCATCGGCATCGGGAGCAGACCCTGCTGTCGTTGTCCAGGCGAGACCACTTGAAGATCCGGAATCTTTTGTAAGTACTTGGCCGTCGCTGCCCCCAGGAACGTCGAGCTTGGCGCTTGTAATAGAGTTATCTTGTAGCTTGGTGCCAGATACCGAGTCGTCTTGAATAGCTGACGGGGTGACGGCGTCTGGTTTTAGTGTGCCATTTGAGGCAAGAGAAACTTGTAGGTAGTCATTAAGAATATCCCCCCAACTGTCTGCATCTGCACCTGGTATAGGGAGGCGTGTCATGAGCTAATCTCTTCCACACTCATTTTATTAATTCTCTTTGTACCTATCTACTTACGCTTTATTTATAATACCACGCGAATACCATAACTGTCACAGATTTAACTTTTGACTTCGCGCTAACAGTACAGACGCTATCAATGAGCTTTTAGTAGGTGCCTGTGTAGACGCGCGGAGTGAGACTTGCCGGGTCGATACCCATGAGGTTGCTGACGGTAACTAGCGTGTAACCCTGGCTAATGAGATCCGGAATAATCCGAGCGTATGCTGCTGCGGTGGTAGGATAGAGGTCGTGAGATATTATGATCGCACCCGGCTTTGCATGACTCATAACTCGCTGGTATACAATATCTGCGTCACGGTCTTTCCAGTCGTCGGGGTCAATACTCCATAAGATAAGAGGCATATTAAGAGTTTGTAGTACGACTTGATTGTAGGCGCCATAGGGAGGGCGCACCATAAATGGTTGTTTGCCAAGAACGTTCATTATAGCAGCCTGAGTTCGGTTAACCTCGCTTTGAATGCCAGCGACACTGAGAGCGGTTAAGTCAGCGTGATCCCAAGTATGGTTGCCAATGTCGTTGCCATTTGCAGCTTCGCGCCTTAATTCAGCGGCATGTGACGCTACTTGCGTGCCAACAACCATAAACGTCGCAGGTACATGGTAGTGTTCTAGTGTATCAAGAATGCCGTTAGTTCCTGCGCCCGGGCCATCATCAAAACTTAGCGCGATACATTTTGCCTTGCTGCAATCTACGTTGCCGTGTGCGGGGAGATAACTACCTACTTGGCGGGATTGCGCTGCAGCGGCGGCTGCCGCCTTTGCGGCCGCCTCAGCTTCGGCGGCTTTCCTTGCGGCTTCCTCTTTTGCTTGGAGTGCAGCTATAAAATCAGGAAATAGTTTATCGACTTCGGTGCGGTTCCATTGGGTGCTTAGGCTATCAAGTGAAAGTGGGACTTTTACCGTGCCGAGCACTGGGCTTGCGACTTGGCCTGGTTCAAAGATTATATTAATGGTTTTGTCATCTGCAATCTCGTACTGGTCAAAGTTAGCTGTTTGTGGGACAGTTCCCTGCACTACGCGTGCTTGATTATAGCTCTCTTTTAGGATGCCTGGTAATGCTTTGCGCGCCGTGTCGCTTGCGATATTGAGGTACTTACCGTCTTTGAAGAGCTGGGAAGCTTGGACTTCGGCACCGGTAGCCCGATCGAATAATGCATTTACCGTTATATTTCCGGGCATGTTGTTGATGGTCCATGTGCCATCGAACAGAAAGTTGATCACTCTATCGCTCGCTAAATTTACTGAGCCGACTACGTGAAGATAGTACGGCTTGCTTCCAGCCGGCTTTTCGGCAACTTGCCTGCGAAAATCGGTTACGTAGCGATCAATTTTAGTGTGAACGGCAGTATTGATTCTAACGTTATCTGTTTTAGGGTACATGACAGTCATGCGATAATCATCATTCCATTCGTCGAGCGTGTCGAATGAGAGGTGTTGATACTTAGTTGTTTCGGTGGTGATTTCGCTGCGAACCTTATGGTTCTCGTAGCGATAATACGCTGCAAGTGTTACCACACCGAAGGACGCTGCCAGTAGTAGAGAAACTATTGTAATAAGTGCCGCGTGCTTCTTACCTGTACGGAGTTTACTGCGCGATTTTGGAATCTTTTTGCGACCAGTATAGGTTGCTGGCCCGAATGCAAGTGCTGGGTAGCCAATAAATGGAAAGGCCCATAGAAGCCAGAAGCCGAAACCTGCATGTTTGCCAAACGCTTTGGCGACATCGATTGAAAGTATTGCGTGAACCACGATATTTACTAATGGAATGAAAAAAAGGATGAGCCACCAGCTTGGTCGTCTGGTAATCTTTAGGAGTATGTATATGTTATAGATCGGGATGAGTGCGGCCCAGCCTGCGCGCTTGGCTTTGGTGAAGACTTGCCAAGTCGTGACGAGGGCGAGTAGTGCGAATAGACTTGCGCAAAGAGCGGCAATGGTGCCGTTTAGTGGTTCAAGATCTGTGTAGCTCACTAGGATTTCCTTATTGATGCTGTAACTGTTTTGGTCATTTTATTTTTGTATGTTTTCTTGAGTATTGTTATATCTTTCTTATAAGCTAAACGCAAAGTTTTTACTAGATGATTAAGTGAAATTAAACAAGTTTCGGCCCTATGTATTATGCTGGGTAATCCAGGTTTTTAGGGTCATTATTCGGTTGAGAGCTTCTGTAATTCTTTGGATACTGAGCTGATTTGTCTGCACGGCCTGCTCGACTCCTGTGATAATAGTGGTTACTTCTTGCTCGCTCGATACGTTAACAAGCGGCATATCTGCGCCGGCCTTAAGGGCATCTATTACCGCTTGCGTCGGCGTCGGCTCTACATCGGCAATTGATTTTGCGCCTGCGATTTCATCAGTAAATGTCACCTGTTGGAAATTATAGTTTTTCCGTAGAAAGTCGTAAGTCATACTACTTATACTTGCAGGTAATCCATTTGTCAAACCGGGTACCGTCTGATTGCCGACCATCACCGTACTTACGTCGGGAGCCTGAATAATTTTGTATGGTAGCAAATCTTTTTGCTGTAAGGTGGCGAATGGTGGCGTTGTTGCGGGGCCCGTATCGGTATCGCCGTTCGTTACACCAGTCGCATAGCCAAGCCCTGGGAAATGTTTAAATGTTGGAACAATACCGGTCGCGCGAAGACCTGCGGCGAATGCCGAGGCCTTTTGCGCTACGTTTGTCGGGTCGGTTGAAAATGAACGATGCCAGTAGCTTATTGCGGCATTCTGACCATCGTCTATATCGAGAACTGGTGCAAAATCTACGTTTGCGCCGATTGTCGCAAGGCTTTGACCCATCTGACTACCGATTCCCTGCACCTGCTCGTCGGACAGTGTACCCATATATCGAGCCGTGTAGTTGCGGAATGTTTGATCGGGCAACCTGGAAACGTAGCCACCTTCCTGGTCTACGGCAATAATTGGAATAATACTGCCAGCCTGCTTTACTTCGTCGGTTGAAGCTTTGTCAAACATGTTAGAGTTTGTCATTAGCAAGAACCCGCCGATCTGGTATGTTTTTTCTAAGTTAATTGCCATAGCTTTATCAGATATGCCGACAACAAGTAATTGCCCAATTTTTTGCTCGAGACTAAAGTTCGAAGGCACCGTGAGTCCACTTGGTTTCGGTGGTGTCGGCTGTGGTGTTGAGTTTTTTGGTTGCTGTTTTTGCTCCGATGCGCTTGGCTTAGGAGTGAAGAGCTGAGACTTTATTGCTATCCCGACCGCGCCCACCAGAATAAGCAGCAGGATAGTAATCCATACTTTTCGAGCGGTATGTTTTGAAGGCTTGGTAACTGGTTGATAAAGCCTAACCATCTTTTTCATTTTATAGTAGTTGTGCTTTTTTGCGCAATCTTGTCGTGATAGTATGCAGTTTTGTTTAAGAATGTAGCATTACGAGGCTTTTAAAAATTCTGGTATTATTTGGATATGAATTCGAAAACACAAATGGAAGTTTATAAACATGAGGCTATTAATGATCTATTAAACCGTACTCGCCACGATGCGGATTTCTACGTGCTGCTTGTGGGATCTATTCTTTTGGCGGCCTTTGCTATTTTTAATGATAGTATCGTCACGTTAATTGCGAGTATGATTGTATCGCCGCTTGCGACCCCAATATTAACACTAGGGTTAGGTATAGCTTCGAGAAGTTGGCGACTTATTGGGCGGTCGTTTATCTTGTTGTGTTTTGCTTCAGCCATTGCGCTATTGGCGGCTGTAGTGCTTGCTGCGGCGCTAGGTCATAATCATGTAGCCGACCAGTTTATATCGTTTACCGGCAATCGTACTGATAGCTTTATTGTGGCGCTAGTGTCAGGGACTATTGCTGCTTATGGTATTATGCGCCCTAAGGTTGCATCCGCCATTACCGGTGTAGCTATTGCAGTTTCGCTACTACCTCCACTCGTAGCGACGGGAATTGGCCTGGCTCCAGGAGGGATTACGGCGGATGATGCGTTTGTTCTTTTCTTGTTAAATGTTTTTGGCATTCTTATCGCGAGCGTTGTAGTGTTTATCTGCTTTGGTGCGGGTAAAGTGTACCAATCTATGATGCGTAGTCAGTAGGCCGCTTGCTTAACCGAACAACATTTGAATTAATTTTCTTTTCGATTATAAAAATAACCCCACACAGGGGGTCGTGCAGTGGGCGCCCCGGTCCATCTTGGACCAGGGCGCCCACTTTTGCGGATGCACTTAGAACGCATCCGCGGGGTGGAGTGGCCGCTTGCACACAGCCTGCCAGGGTTCTGCCACCATGCGGTAGATGGCGGAAGGCAGGATGTCGCGCATGATGAGCCACCGGATGGCGTTATCCATCGCGCCCACCTCGGCTTTCAGGTGCTCCTTGACCCCGTACAGGGCGGAGCCCCGAGAAGGTGCCAGCCCGCTGCTCGTGACGAACCGCGTGCTGTCGTACTCGCTCACACGGTCGCCGTAGAACATCTTGCTGGCGCGATGGAGCGCACGGGCGACGGCGCCTTTGCGGTGCGCTGCGCTCATGAGGCGGTCGACTTCGTTCAGAACCTCAGGCTCCGGACCGCTGAGTAGGCTCGACACCTCGCGCAGTGCATCGCGAGAGTGGAGGGCTTTGACGATGTCCAGCTGGCGCCAGAGGTCCTCCCCCACGCCTGCGGCCTCCCACGTGAGGTTGATGAACTCCTGGCCCTGCGGGCCGAAGAGCCACCAGTGCGGGGCTGCCGCCCACGGGGTGAGCGACTTGCGCCATTTGTCCCGCGGGAAGAGCCAGTAGTCGTCGCGGAGCTCACCTGAGACGCTGGCGACGACCAGCTGGGTGGCGTCGAAGACGTGGTGGCAGGCGTCGCGGCCGGTCACGTATGGCGCAACCACGAACTCGCCGTAGCGCGGTGCGCGCGGCAGAAGCTCGCCCGGCGTCCACTCCTCGTCCTTGTCGAGTGTTGTCCAGCCCCAGCCTTGCGGCAAGGTGCTGGCGTCGATCCCGATCTGCGAGAGATCGGGTTCCCAAATATTACCCATGGTCTTAGAGACCTTCCGTTGTTGGTGCGTGGATGCTCCAATATAATACTATACAATAATTATGTATCGATAGCAACCTATTACTACTGTTTTTGCAGGATATTCAGGCTTGATGCTTGTATTTTGTAGCGTAGCGGCGACGGTAATTTATCATATTCGCCATCCCGTGAAATGCGGAGCATATGGTTTGTAGCAATCGTCACCTCTTCTGTGGTAAATGACTTCAGTTTTTTAGGTATGTTTTTCTGGCCACGCATAAGGCTCAGGAACGCAAAGAGTAGGTTTAGTCGAGACTTCCCTCGCACTATGTAGACCGATAATGTACCATCCGTGAGGCTTGATCTTTGAAATGCGAGGCGCTGTACTACGTATTTATTGTTACCAACAAATATGAGCGGCGTAGAATATTGTTTACCGTCGATCGTCACCTTGTAGGTGCGGTAGCGTAGGAATGCTTTAAGGGTTGAGATAATCATTGCTGGCCATTTGCCGTATGTTTTCTCGTGCTCGTCCCGTTCAAAAAGTGAGTCTGAATAGAATCCGATGCTTGAGTTATTAATGAATGTTTTGCCATCGATTTGCCCTACATCGATCTTGGTCTTTTTTGCTGATTTAAAATATTGCAGTGCGTCTGGTACAGCCTGCGGAATGCCAAGATCTTTCGTGAAGTGATTGAGAGTGCCGCCTGGAATCGGCATTAGGATTGCGCCTGTGTCTTTAAGTAGGTTTGCGACATTGCTCATTGTTCCATCGCCGCCAACTACCGCAATGACTGCCCCCTGACTGATGTGGCGCTTTAGTTTCGATTCAAAGCCCTGCTCGACTTTGATATGGTCGGTGATTTCAATAGAGGCGTTGCTGAAGAGTTGTTTGAGTTCCTTCAGTGAGACATGTCCGCCCGCGCCTGTGTTGTAAACAAGAGCTACTTTCACTAGAGCGGCCTTGCAATCATCATTACGACGGTGAGTATGGTTGCGCCGAGCAACCATCCGCCGATTACATCGGTTGGAAAATGTGCTCCAAGATATACGCGTGAAACCCCTACTGAGATGATAGTGAGTGTAACTATGGCGATGGTGATACTGCTAAGGGGTGTTGGTAGAAAATGTAGAGCATAATATGCAAGTAGTCCGAACGTAATGGTCGACCCAGTTGTGTGGCCGCTTGGGAAACTGAAGCTGCGAATACGCATGCCCGCTACGTAATCAGTCAGGGGACGCGAGCGTTTAGTAAGGTTTTTGAGTATTGTACTTACGAGCATCGCAATCCAGATGAATGCCCCGCCAAGTGTAATGGTGGGCGTGCTATTGAGAAAGCCGATAATAATAATAATGCCAGCGATGCAGCAAATGGTAATCGGGTGGCCAACACGGCTCATTAATTTAAAGAAGCCCCGTGACGATGGCGGTAGCTTGGCGATAAGGCGCGTAGAGGCTTCGTCGAATGTGCTTACCTTGCTCATTACTACTAGTTTAACATTGTCGAGTATGCGGCGTGTGATTAAAGATAACCCCACGCAGGGGGTCGTGCAGTGAGCACCCCGGTCCGGCTTGGATCGGGGTGCTCACTTTTGCGGATGCGTTTAGAACGCATCCGCGGGGTGGAGCGGCCATCCCAAGGTTGCTTGCCACGGCTCCGCGATGACGCGGTAGAGCTCCGGTGACATGGCATCCCGTAGGATCAGCCACCGAACTGCGTTGTCGACAGCGCCGACTGCCCTTCGGAAGTGTGCTGACACCCCGTTGAGTGATGTGCCGTCGCAGTACGGGAGCTCATCGTTGGTGACGGCGCGTCCGGGGTCGTAGTCGTTCGTCCGGTAGCCGTAGAACACCTTGGTGGCACAGCGCAGTGCTCGGCTGATGGCGCCCGTTCTGCGGATTTCGCCCATCAGCTCGTCGATCTCCCACTGCTGGCGCCGATCGGGCCCATCTTGCAGTGCCATGGCGCTGAGTGCGGTTGGTGAGTGCCAGTCGTCGTCGAGCTTGCTCCAGAGGCGCGTGTCGGACCGGCATTGCTCCAGAAACGCAAGGAACGCTTCACCTTGCGGACCGAAGAGCCACCAGCTCGGTGCCGCCGCCCACGGCGTGAGCGATTTGCGCCACTGCTGACCGTGTAGGAAGCGTCGCCCATCTTCGCGCATGTCGTGGGAGACCGTTGCGACGACCAGGCGAGCTCGATCGAAGGCTTGGTTGCAGGCGGCGTGTTCGGTGACGTACTGTGCGATGACGAACTCACCGTAGTGCGGCTGGCGCGCCAGGGGTTCACCTGCCTCCCAGGGCTCGTCCTTGTTGATCGTCGCCCAGCCCCAGTCTTCCGGCAGGGCGCTGGCGTTTACCCCGATCTGTGAAAGATCGGGCGTCCAGATAGTAGCCATGATCTGACAGACCTTCCGTTGATGGTGTGAGGTTGCTCCGACTATACTATATAATGATTACTATAGTTAATCAATTTACTGTTTGAGGATTACTTAGGGGGGCTAATCTTGGGAGGATGTAAAGCTGCGTACTCGCTCTATAAATTCGTGCGGGTTGCAGAATTCTGCAAGATGGCCGGCGTGTGAAATAGTGGCAAAATCTTTTTTAGGAGCTTGTATGCGCTTGGTGAAGTTCTTAGCGCTTTCAACTGGTGTAATGATGTCACTCTCGCCCTGGAGGATGAGAAATGGTGTATCGAACGTGTAGCCAACCGTATCGAAATTGAAGTCGCGCATTTCCTTAAATAGGTGCTTTGCACTATATTCCATTCCCTTTTGCACTGCTTTAATGTTAATATGACCTATCAAAAAACACCCGCCACGGGTGTTTTAACAATTTACGGATGAATATGACAAGCAGACATGGGGTTATAGGATGTCGCAGAAGTGCGCGACCCTATGGTTTGAACCCATACCTGCTCGCCACACTCATCCGCGCGAGTCACTGTGCAGCTGCTGCTGTGTCGGCGAGCGTGCTGACCGTGAGGGTCTTGCCGTAGACGATCTCTTGGTCGGCGAGCCACTGGTCGATGTGGTCGAGGTCGGTGAACTCGTCGGGGGTGGTGATCCCTGCGAGCTGAGGGTGCTGCTGCAGCAAGGACTCGGCACACCGGGGAATGGCGTACAGGGTCCACATGTCCGATCCGCGCTTTTCGCCAGTCATGAACTCCAGCACAGTGATCATGTCATCCATGCTGGTGATGCAAAACGGAGTAGTGACGGACAGGATGTCGCCCAGCGAAAATTCTCGTTGTGGCACGATGATGCCTTTCTCTGCATCTTAGGCGCGACGGACGATCCGCCGTGGCCTAGTGTGTGGTATGGATTCCACACAAGATGAGGAGCAAAACTGTATGTATATAGCCTTACTTCTCACCTTGTGTTTGTCTGCTTGTCAAAGTGCTTTGGAAGTGGATTTATGATTTTCACCTCAACGAAGCATATTTATATTAACATAAAGTCTAGCTTTGTAAATATGACGGTCTTCATATGAGATTACTATAGAGGGCTAGGTGCTTGCGGGTATGGCATGTATTTGCTGGGTGAATGGCGGCTTGAAAGTGCCGGGGCGTGGCATGAAAGATCGTAGGAGTGCGAAGTAGTCTTTCTCGGCCGTTTTGCGGTCACCGCGATCTAGTGATTGCTGTATGTGCACGCAAGCTATAAGAAAGGCTAAGCGTTCCTCTTGGCTTATCTCATTGAGAAATGCGAGATGGTCGTAGGTATCTGCTATGAGCGCCGGTGCGACAAATGTATGTGTCAACTGATATGCTAGTGTGCTGAGCGCTACATGCCCTACGCGCCGACGATAGTTTTTGTATCTGGATTCTGTTAAGGCATCGAGATAAAGGTGTTCTGCTAAGGGCTCAATGGTGACCACGGTTGGCTGCATTCCGTGGCTAGCAAATTGGTGTGTGAGTGATCTGGCATGTGCGGTTCCAAACACTGTGTAAGCGGTCGTCCTGCCATCTTCGCTCTTATGCAGATCTGTAGGTGGTAGCGCTGCAAGCTGCCCCATTACCGAGAGGCTATGTAGTATGGCATGAAGCTCTCGTTCGTCGTGTTTGAGCATTTCAGCCTGTACGCCTGCGATTAAGTTACGTAGTGTTTTGCCTATCGAATCTCCGCTAAGATTTGCGAACCCGTGCACGTTTGCTTCTTGTACGAGCATGCGAAAACGTTGGTTGTACTCGCTCATTTTTTCTGTATCATCCTCACCTGGGGATTCCCTATAATCCGCATAGAACACCATGCAGTCTTTAAGCAATAATTCTTTTATTTCTGTCAGTGAGTGTAGGGTGAAGTCTGAATCGTTCTGTGGTGTATATTGTGGAACTATTTCATCTATCGAGTTCAAGATGGCAGTTTTGAGGCCTTGGTAATCTGGGTGGTTTTTGCCGTGCTGTAGGCGGATTTCACAGAGTGCGTCTAGGTAGGCTTCGTAAGATAAATCAAACGTATTACTGCCATCCTGCTCGGCTTCGTCTTTACGTATTACGTAGCCCTCGATAAATACGACTGAATCGGGCAGTACATGACTTACGGATGCTCTGGCATTCTCTGGTGTTGCATGCACGTTGTAAATAAGCGTCATGTCGGTCGATGCTATAGCGCGGCGTTTTAGCGTTTCCCATTCTGTTGGCTGGGGTGCTAGCTCTTTGGAGTGCATAGGTTAATTATGATTGGTAATGCATTTTATGCATAGCTTGAGCGGCATTGATTGCAAATGCCGCGAACTTCGAGTTGGTGGTTGGTTTCGAT
>Ga0105246_10003001_pt1 | contig 10235 bp, 11 predicted proteins | sample KBSM64metaG_FD_99694 | JGI IMG/M metagenome (GOLD analysis project Ga0105246, IMG submission 99694) | Miscanthus rhizosphere microbial communities from Kellogg Biological Station, Michigan, USA - KBS M6-4 metaG | ecosystem: Host-associated > Plants > Roots > Rhizosphere > Soil | place... | reverse complement strand
GTGGCGGCGGTGTTCGTCGTCGCGGCAGGTTCCGGCATGGTGCTCAGCGGCACCGACGTCGGAATCGTGGCGATCCTGGAACGCTCCGGGCACCAGACCGAGCTCGGCATCGTCTTCTTCTTCTGGTGCGCAGCCTCGGTGGTCGGCGGTGTGGTCTACGGTGCGATGCACCGGCCCGTTTCGCCGCTGCTGCTCCTGCTCGGCATGGCCGCCCTGACCATTCCGATGGGCCTTGCCAAGGACACCTGGACCCTGGCCTTCCTTTCGCTGCTGCCGGGCCTGCTGTGCGCCCCGGTGCTGTCTGCCGCGTCGGAGAAGGTTGCCGAGCTCGTCGGCGAGGAACGCAGGGGAGAGGCCATGGGCTGGTACGGCTCCGCGCTGACCGCGGGCGTCGCGCTCGGTGCCCCGCTGGCGGGCGTCTTCATTGACGGCGTCGGCTCCTGGGCGGGCTTCGTTTCGGTGGGCGTTGCCGGCGTCGCGCTCTGCCTTGCGGGCCTCGTGCTGATGAAGATCCGCCGGGCGGCCCTGGTGAAGTAACCGGATTGCCCGCCAGCAGGTTTTACAAAGCAGACGACGACGGCGGCCGCCCCACCGGGGACGGCCGCCGTCGTCGTTGTGCTTGCTTTGGCTTCCGGCCTAGTTGACGGGCCCGGTGAACTTTTCGCCCGGGCCCTTGCCCGGCTCGTCCGGAATCAGGGACGCCTCGCGGAACGCCAGCTGCAGCGAACGCAAGCCGTCACGCAAGGGGCCGGCGTGCTGCGAACCGATTTCCGGGGCTGCCGCCGTTACGAGGCCGGCCAGGGCGGTGATGAGCTTGCGGGCTTCATCCAGGTCCTTGAGCTCCTCGGCGTTGGGGCCGTCGGCCAGGCCCACCTTGACGGCGGCTGCGCTCATCAGGTGCACCGCTCCGGTGGTGATGACCTCCACGGCCGGCACCTCCGAAATATCGCGGATTTGCTGGGCCAGTCCGGCGTCGTCGCCTTCCTCGGTCCGGTCGGGTGAATTGCTGTCTGAAGTGCTCATGCTGGTAAGCTTGTCACAGACCGACTGGGAGTCGCCATTTTGCCGTGGAACCACTATGTGGACCATAGCGTTTGACCAGCGAAGTCCGGCAGCTGCCCCCCGATGTGCAGTTGGCGGGCTGTTTCTGTAGACTTGACTTTCAGTTTGCAAGCGGAGTTCTCTCCCACCCGCGTCAGCCGTTTCCCTCACGGGATGTTAAGTTGCCGGGTATCTGGTCGGACATTGTCCGGGACTGTTCCCGTTCAGTGCGTGCCTGCCCTGCCGGCAGGTCCCGATCTTTCGAGGCCTTCGATTGCACCAGCAATTGGGGGCCTTCTCTTTTTGCCGGTGGAATACTCACCACAACCACAGGAGCTTTGACATTAGCGAGCCAAGAATCAATGAGCGTATCCGCGTCCCCGAGGTGCGGCTGGTCGGCCCTGCCGGCGAACAGGTAGGAATTGTCCGTATCGAGGATGCCCTGCGCCTGGCTGCCGAATCTGATCTGGATCTCGTTGAAGTTGCACCGCAGGCCAAGCCTCCGGTGTGCAAGCTGATGGACTTCGGCAAGTACAAGTACGAAGCCGCCGTCAAGGCCCGTGAGGCCCGCAAGAACCAGACCAACACGGTTCTGAAGGAAATCCGCTTCCGCCTGAAGATCGACACCCACGACTACGAAACGAAGCGCGGCCACGCTCTCCGCTTCCTGGGTGCCGGTGACAAGGTGAAGGCCATGATCCAGTTCCGCGGCCGTGAGCAGCAGCGCCCCGAAATGGGCATCCGCTTGCTGCAGCGCTTCGCGGAAGACGTCGCCGAAGTCGGTGTGGTTGAATCCAGCCCCCGGATCGACGGCCGCAACATGGTCATGGTGATCGGTCCGCTGAAGAACAAGGCCGAGGCCAAGGCCGAAGCCCGCCGCGCCGCCCAGCGTGCCGAGGCCAAGGCCCAGAACGAGGCCAAGGCTGCAGCGCGGATCGACACTTCGGGCAACGACGCTCCGCTGACCCAGACCCTGGGTGACCTGCTTCCGGCAGGGCTCCTGAACCAGTCTGAGGAACAGGCCGCCGAGACCCCGGTGGAGGAAACCGTCGTCGAGCAGGCTCCGGTTGCGGAAGCCCCTGTCGAGGAAGCTCCGGTCGAGGAAGCTCCTGTCGAGGAGGCTCCGGTTGCGGAAGCTCCCGCAGAGGAAGCCCCTGTCGAGGAGGCTTCGGCTGCGGAAGCTCCTGTGGCGGACGTTCCCGTCGAGGAAACGCCGGCCGCCGCGGAAGCAGCACCGGTTGAGGAAGCGGCTCCGGCTGAGGAAGCACCGAAGCCCGCCGCCGCCCCGAAGCCGGCAGCTGCCGCGGTTCCGAAGCCCATGGCAAAGCCTGCGGCTCCGAAGCCCGTCGCCCGCCCGGCGGCACCGAAGCCGGCCAAGCCGGCAGCGCGCAAGACCAACTAGTCACGCCGCAGGAAGCAACGCTTCCGCCCGGCAAGCAAACAGCACGCCGGCCCCACGGGGCCGGCTGCACGAAAGAACTGCAGACCCGTCTGCGGACACGTAAGGAGATCGGTTCCCATGCCGAAGATGAAGACCCACAGCGGTGCCAAGAAGCGCTTCAAGCTGACCGGCACCGGCAAGCTGAAGCGTCAGCAGGCCAACCGCCGCCACTACCTGGAGCACAAGTCCTCCGTCCTGACCCGTCGCCTCGCCGGCGACAAGATCGTCTTCAAGGGCGATGCCAAGGTCATCAAGAAGATGCTCGGCGTCTAAGTTCCACGTTTTCCAGTTGCTGCCACCCGGCAGCACTGATTACACCAAAGCCTTCCCCGGCCGCCGGGAATACAGCGGCCGACGGGACAAGAATTCTGAAGGAGTACGCACGTGGCACGTGTGAAGCGGGCAGTAAACGCCCATAAGAAGCGTCGGGTCATCCTTGAACGGGCAAAGGGCTACCGCGGTCAGCGGTCCCGCCTGTACCGCAAGGCCAAGGAACAGCTGCTGCACTCGTTTGTGTACAGCTACGGCGACCGCCGCAAGCGCAAGGGTGACTTCCGTCGCCTCTGGATCCAGCGCATCAACGCTGCATCCCGCGCCAACGGCCTGACCTACAACCGCCTCATCCAGGGCCTGAAGGCTGCTGAGGTTGAGGTTGACCGCCGCATGCTGGCCGAGCTGGCTGTCTCCGACGCCAACGCCTTCACCGCTCTGGTGAACGTGGCCAAGGCTGCCCTGCCCGCCGACACCTCTGCTCCGGCCGCCAAGGCCGAGGCTGCCCCGAAGGCTGCTGCTCCCAAGGCTGCCGCCGCTCCGAAGGCTGCTGCAAAGCCGGCCATCGAAGGTGCCGTCGCCGCCGTTGAGGGCGAAGACGCTCCGGAAGGCTACGAAATCAAGGGCAACGCCGAGTCCAAGAAGTACCACGTTCCGGGTTCCACCTGGTACGACGCCACCGCCGCCGAATACTGGTTCTCCACCGTTGAGGCTGCAAAGGCTGCCGGCTTCGAGCCGGCCGGCGGCGAAGCCCGCCAGCAGATCAAGAACTAGTCGCAACAGCCACTAAAGTTCTTTATATGAACGAAACCGGGCGCCCGCAAGATTTTCCGATGTCCAACCCCCGAGCCGATCGGGTCAGGGATGTCGCAAAGCTTGCAGGGCGCCCGGCCCGTTTGAAGCGCGGCCGCTTCCTGGCGGAAGGGCCGCAGGCCGTGCGTGAAGCCCTGGCGCTGCACCGGGAACGCACCCGGGCGGGCGAACCCGGCGTCGTCCATGAGGTGTACGCGAGCCAGGCCTGCCTGGAGCGGCTCCCCGAGCTCGCCGAGCTGGCGCAGGGCACGAACCTGCGCCTCGCCACGGACGAGGTCCTCGCGGCCATGGCCGACACAGTGAACCCCCAGGGGATCCTGGCGGTCTGCAGCTTCGTCGACGTCAGTCTGGAGTCAGTGCTTGACGCCGGTCCGCGGCTTGTGGCGGTCATGTGCCAGGTGCGGGACCCCGGAAACGCGGGGACCGTGCTGCGGGCGGCCGATGCCGCCGGTGCCGACGCGGTGGTCCTGACGGCGTCGAGCGTCGATATCTACAACCCCAAGGCCGTGCGCTCCACGGCCGGTTCACTGTTCCACCTCCCGGTGGTCCTCGGCGCGGACGTCGATGAACTGGTCGCCGCCTGCAAGGCCCGGGGAATCGGCGTGCTGGCCGCGGACGGCTACGGCACCGTGAACCTGGACAAACTGCAGGACGAGAACGCCGCGCGCAGGCTGGGCGCCACGGACGTCGCGTCCGACTACGCCCTCGAAAACCCCACGGCCTGGCTCTTCGGCAATGAGGCGCAGGGCCTCTCCGACGCCGAGCTTGCCCTGGCCGAGCACCGGGTGGCTGTCCCCGTCTACGGTTCAGCTGAAAGCCTCAACCTCGGCACCGCGGCCACGGTCTGCCTCTACGCCAGCGCACGCTCACAGCAGGGCAGCTGAACCGGGAGCCGTTAAGCACCAGGCAGGCTTGGTCTTTCGTTTTGTGCGCGTTGGAGCTTCCTGCCGGTACGGTATTGCTTGCAGGGAAGGGGGCCGCGGGTCCCGGCTGTTCCCCGCAATTCCCCCGATCCTGTGAAGAGGAGAAGCTTTCGTGGCTGCAAATGGCGGTACCAAGGCGATCGTGGCGGCATTGGCCGCCAACCTGACCATCGCCTTGTTGAAGTTCGTCGCATTCGTCCTGACGATGTCATCGTCCATGCTGGCGGAGGCGATCCACTCGGTGGCCGACTCCGGTAACCAGCTCCTGCTGCTGATCGGCGGCAAGCGGGCAAAACGCGCGGCGAGCCCGGAACACCCTTTCGGCTATGGCCGGGAGCGGTATATCTACGCCTTCATCGTCTCGATCGTGCTATTCAGCGTCGGCGGCCTGTTCGCCCTGTATGAAGCATGGGAGAAGTTCCAGCACCCGCACGCCATCGAAGGCGATTTCTGGTGGGTCCCGCTCGCCGTCCTGATCGGCGCGATCGTCGCAGAAGGCTTCTCCTTCCGCACGGCGATCGTCGAGTCGAACCACATCCGCGGCAAGCAGAGCTGGACGAACTTCATCCGGAACGCCAAGCAGCCCGAACTGCCGGTGATCCTGCTGGAGGACTTTGGTGCCCTTCTCGGCCTGGTGTTCGCGCTCTTCGGCGTCGGGCTGACGCTCCTGACCGGCAACGGCATCTGGGACGCGGCAGGCACCGGCATGATCGGCCTGCTGTTGGTGGCGATCGCCGTCGTCCTTGCAATTGAAACCAAGTCCCTGCTGCTGGGCGAATCGGCCACCAAGGAAGACGTCGCCCGCATCATGGGAGCTATCGAATCCGACGGCACCCGCCTCATCCACCTCAAGACCATGCACCTTGGCCCCGAAGAACTGCTTGTTGCGGCGAAGATCAGCGTGGGTGCCGCCGATACGGGCGAGGGCATTGCGCGTGCGATCGACGACGCCGAGAGCCGGATCCGTGCGGCCGTGCCGATTGCGCGGGTCATCTACCTTGAGCCGGACATCGCCTGGGTGAACGCCTGAAGACAGGCGCGTTTCCGGACTTGAGCATTCGGGACCTGGTCAGTCCGGACCCAAGCAAGAACGCCGGCCGTGCATGATGCACGGCCGGCGTTGCTGTTTTCCGGGATCCTGTGTCGGTGCCGCCTCGGGGTCAGGCGGTCAGCGGCCGCCTGCGTTCCAGGAGGCCGCTCAGGACCGCGACCCCAAGCCCCAGCAAAGCCAGCACGGCACCCACCAGGGCCGGCGCCGCGTAGCCCCAGCCCCAGGCGATGACCACACCGCCGAGGAAGGCGCCGAGGGCGTTGGCGACGTTGAGTGCCGAGTGGTTCAGCGACGAGGCCAGTGACGGCGCGTCGGGGGAGGCGTCGAGCAGTCGGGTCTGCAGTGCGGGAACGAGCAGGGACCCCGTTCCGCCGACAACAAAGACCATGACCAGTGCGGCCCACGCCCAGTGGGCGGCCACCGCGTAGACAACGAGGGCCAAAGCAATCGCCGGCAGCACCCGGTAGATGGTTCCCATGACGGATTTGTCCGCGATGCGGCCACCCAGGATGTTGCCGACAACCATGCCCAGTCCGTAGAGGGCCACCACGAGCGGGACCATGGCTTCGGGCATGCCGGCCACGAAAGTCACGGTGTGTGCGATGTAGGTGTAGGTGGCGAAGAAGCCGCCGAAGCCGATGATCCCGATCAGCAGGGCAAGCCAGACCTGGGAGCGCTTCAGGGCGCCGAGTTCGCGGCGGATGCTCGCGCCAGGATGGGCCGCTTCGAAGGGGACGAACTTCCAGATCAACGCGGTGCAGAGGGCGCCGATGACCCCGACCACCACGAAGAGCAGCCGCCAGCCGAAGTTCTGGCCCAGCCAGGTGGCGGCGGGAACCCCGACGACGTTGGCCACCGTCAGGCCTGCCATCACCATGGAGATCGCCCATCCCCGCTTAGTGGGAGCCACCAGGCTTGCCGCGATCACGGCGGCCACGCCGAAGAAGGCGCCGTGCGGGAGGCCGGAGGCAAAGCGGCTGAGCAGCATGCCGACGTAATCCGGGGCGATGAATGAACTCAGGTTGGCCACGCTGAGGAAGAGCATCAGGCCCAGGGCAAGGTTCTTGCGCGGAAGCCGGGCGCCCAGCGCGGCGAAGACCGGAGCGCCCACCACCACCCCAAGCGCGTAGGCGGAGATCAGGTTGCCGGCTTCCGGGGTGCTGATGCGCAGGCCGTGCTCGATTTCCTTAAGGAGGCCCATCATTGCGAATTCGGTGGTGCCGATGGCAAAGCCGCCCATGGCGAGGGCAAAGATAGCCAGGGTGAGGTGTCGGGTGCCGCGCTTTGCAGCAGCGGCGGGCGCTTGGGTTTGGGTCATGGTCCTGTTTCTGGGCTGCTGGCCGGATGCTCCGCGTACCGGGATAGGCGCGCGCACGATAAATCAGATTTTCAAGTCTAATGTCCTGCAACCATGCTGGCCCCGTGTCTGTTCCCGCGGGAGGACGAGGGCAGGGCTCCTACACTTGAGTGGTGACTTCACTCATCAGTGTCTCCGGAGCCGCCGTCGTCGACTCGCTTGAAAATCCCCGTTTCCTTCTGGTGGCGCGCCGCAGCGCACCGCCGAAGTTCGCCGGAATGTGGGAATTCCCGGGCGGGAAAGTCGAGGCCGGGGAAAGCTTCGAGGACGCCCTGCACCGGGAACTCCGGGAAGAACTCGGGGTAGACGTCCGGCTGGGACGGGAGATTCCGGCCCCCGGGGACGCCGGGTGGCCGCTGAATGAGCGCGCCGTGATGCGGGTCTGGTTCGCGGAGGTGCTCGACGGCGAGCCCCGCCCCCTCGAGGATCATGACGAATTGCGCTGGGTCGGCCTGGAGGACCGCGGCGAAGCCCTGGAACTGCCGTGGATTCCGGCGGACCTGCCGATTGTGCGGGCCTTGTTGGAACGGGTGGCCGCGAGGGCCTGAGCTAGAACAAGGTGGCCTGCTCCGTGGGGACCGGCAGCGCGTCCGGATGTGTCTGCCCGCCGCCCGCCGCGGACCCGTGGTTCCTGGCGTGGCGGTGACTGAACCCGCTGCTTGCGGTGAATCCGTGACGGGCCTTGAAATACCTGACCCGGCCGGCCAGCCATTCGCGGTACTCCTTCGAAGGGTATGCGCCTTTCGCGTAGAGCTGGCGGTACCTTTCTGTCAGTTCCGGATGGTGGGCAGCCAGCCACTGCATGAACCACTCCCGGGTTCCCGGTTTCAGGTAGAGCGCCCCGGCAGTCACGCCGCTGGCGCCCGCGGCCGACAGTGCACCGAAGAGCGATTCAAGGGCGTCGTCGCTGTCGCTCAGCCAGGGGAGGATCGGCATGGCCATGACGCCGCAGGACAGCCCGGCGTCGCGCAGGCGGGCGACGAGCTTCAGCCGTGCCCGGGGCGCCGGAGTACCGGGCTCGACGACGGCGGCCAGGGCCTCGTCCATGGTGGCCAAAGAGATGCCGAGGTCCACGGGAACCTGGCTGGCTGCGTGCTTGAGCAGCGGGATGTCCCTCGAGAGCAGGGTTCCCTTGGTGAGGATCGAAAACGGTGTGCCGGAATCCGCCAGTGCCCGGATGATTCCCGGCATGAGCTGATACCGGCCTTCGGCGCGCTGGTACGGATCGGTGTTGGTGCCGAGGGCCACTTGGTGGCGGCCCCAGGACGGCCTGGAGAGTTCCTTGCGCAGGACTTCCGCGGCGTTGATCTTGACCACTACCTGGGAATCAAAGTCGCGTCCGGCGTCGAACTCCAGGTAGGTGTGGGTCTTGCGGGCAAAGCAGTACACGCATGCATGGCTGCACCCCCTGTAGGGGTTGATGGTCCATTCGAAAGGCATGCGGGAACCGGCAGCCACCTTGTTGAGCACTGATTTTGCCGTGACCTCATGGAAGGTGACCCCGGAGAATTCGGGAGTCGAGACGGAACGCACAAGCCCGGCCAGCGGAAGCAAGGCATCAGGAGCAGGGGCGGCCCTGGAGGCACTGCTGCCGCCGGCGTCTTCACCGGCCGTTCCAGGCAGTTCCGGTTCGTGGATCGGTGAAAGAGCCTGTGCGTCCCATCTCATGGACCAATTCGAATATATGTTCGAAATTAAGTCAAGGAAGGCCTGAGGCCTCGTACCCCACGGTGGCTTGCTATCGTGTGGCACATGATCCTCCTGAGCGGCTTCGAGCCTTTCGGCGGCGATCGCACCAACCCGTCCTGGGGCGCGGTGCGCATTGCCCGCGACATCCTCCGCGGCGAGGGGCTGGATGCCGAGGCCGTGGAACTGCCGTGCGTCTTCGGGGAGTCCGTGCGGGTGCTCCACCGGGAGATCGCACGCATGCGGCCGGTATTGGTGATCAGCGCCGGCCTGGCCGGCGGACGCGAAAGACTGTCCTTGGAACGCGTGGCCATCAACTGCGACGACGCCCGGATCCCGGACAACGCGGGCAACCGTCCCGTGGACGAGGAAGTGGTTCCGGGGGGCCCTGCCGCCTATTTCAGCACCCTTCCCGTCAAGGCGGCGTTGCGTGCACTGCAGATCGCGGGCCTGCGGGCCGAGGTTTCGCAGACCGCCGGAACGTACGTGTGCAACCATGTGTTCTACGGGCTCATGGACTACCTTGCCGCCGAGTCACCCGGGACACGCGGTGGATTCATCCACGTTCCGCGCGAGTCGCAGCCGGGCACCCCCGGCGGCATGCCCCTGCACGACATGGGCGAGGGGATCGCCGTCGTCGTCCGGACCGCCCTGGCGACAACGCTGGATGTGAAAGTCCCTGCGGGGGCCATCCACTGACGCTCACTCTTCCGGCGCGAGCAACTCCCACGTCACCACGATGCTCGCGGACACCGCGACGGTACCCGGCTCGATGGCAACCCCCTCGGCGGCGAAGGTGCGCGTCATATCGCGAGCAACGGGAACCGGCATACCGTGCTCCGGCCGCTGTTCGATTGAAAGGACCTGGCCCAGCCGGGAGCCGGCGAGGCTGGCGAAGCGCAGGGCTTTGACCTCGGCGTCGTGCCAGGCGGCGTCCTGCGCCAGGGCAGCTACTGCGGACGAGTCCTTGAACCCCTGCTCGATGCCGTTGATCCGCACGCTGTTGCCGCCGGCCGAGATCGCGGCGGAAATCGCCGCTGGCGCCAGGTGCGGCGGGCCCACACGGGCCACCAGGTCCGTGGATGCCAGATAGCCGGTGACCTTCTGGCCCTGGTTCTCCACCCAGACCACGTCCGGCCGCAGGTTCAGCCCGCTGGTGCGGAGGTCTCCGTCCGCTACGCCCCGCCGGCGCAGTGCTTCCGTGACGGTGAGCGCGACGTCGGCGGCGTCGTCGTAAGCGCGCGCGGCGGTGTCCTGGCGGACCTCGACGGCGAGGGTCAGGGTGAGCAGGTCCGGGACCGCTTCGGCGGTGCCGTCTCCCGTGACGGTGATGCTGCGGGTCATGTCATGCCTCGATTCGTGGTGCCGCTCCGGTTTCTTTGGCCGTTCCGTTGCCTGTCAGGGTAGCCGCCCGCAGCGAGCCCGGCCTGCCGTTCGAAGAAGTTGGCCGTGCCGGGATTGCCGGTGCGCAGCACCGACCATCCGGCGCACAGGGAGTACAGGGCGAGGAACGGCAGTCCCAGGCACCAGGCGTACTGCGTGCAGTGCCGCTCCTCATGGCCCAGCAGCACGGGATCCTGCCCGGCGCTCGCGGTCCCCGCCCGGTACAGCACGACATTTCCCACGGTGAACGCGGGAGCATGCGGCAGGCCC
>Ga0105246_10003000_pt1 | contig 10237 bp, 7 predicted proteins | sample KBSM64metaG_FD_99694 | JGI IMG/M metagenome (GOLD analysis project Ga0105246, IMG submission 99694) | Miscanthus rhizosphere microbial communities from Kellogg Biological Station, Michigan, USA - KBS M6-4 metaG | ecosystem: Host-associated > Plants > Roots > Rhizosphere > Soil | place: Michigan... | reverse complement strand
TGTTTTCCGTCTCGGGTCGTTGTTCCTGATCTCATTCTTGGTGGATGTTTGGCAAGTTCAAGCGATCGGCGCACTGTATCTTCTGTACATCTCGATAAATCATATCGTCAAAAAGATATTGAGTGGTCGAAACAAAACAGATGAAGCTGCTGACGATGCACCCAAAAAACCAAAGAAACAATCTGGTTTCTGGATGACCGTATTTAAGGTAGAAGTTGCGGATATTGCTTTTGCAGTAGACTCGATATTGGCAGCGGTAGCTTTGGCAGTCGCTTTGCCACCAAGCGGTTTGCCGCCAATTGGCGGCCTGGATGGTGGACAGTTCATTGTTATTTTCCTCGGCGGTTTTATCGGACTTGTCATCATGCGTTTTGCAGCGTCGTTTTTCGTGAAATTGCTTCATTCCCGCCCGGGTCTTGAAGTTGCTGCTTTTGTGATTGTAGGTTGGGTAGGGGTTAAATTGTCTGTAATCACACTGGCTCATCCTTCACTGGGTATTTTGGATGAGCATTTTCCAGAAAATAAAATATGGAAGATTGGTTTCTATGTTGTATTGATCACGATTGCTGTATGTGGATGGTTCCTTTCTTCCAAAGTACCTGAAAAGGAAGATGAGAATCCAGTGGAAGAACTGCAAGAGCAGGCTAAACTCTAAGGATTACAAAAGATTAAAAAATATCTTGCAACATAACAGATTACAACAGTGAGTAACCGTTAAAAAGTAGAAAACAGGAGGTTGTCCGGGGGACAACCTCCTGTTTTGTCTAACCCGTTATATCGTTTGACTGCTTTAATTTCCAAGAAAAGGGTTGACATTATAAAAGATGTACCTTTAATATATACATATCAATTAAGAAGGGAGGCCGAGAGACATGACATTAGGTTATGAATTGAATCCAAGAAACAGAAGCATTGACACAATTGCATATCCGGCTCATCGTCTTTTTGGCCTCATACGGTCGACATAAAAGAAAGGCGTATTGTTTATAGATCACATCTGAGCGTAACATGTGATGTCTATAAGTAATATGCGTTCTTCGCTATATCAAGCGATGGATGACATACACAAATTCCGTTTGTGCTGTTATCCGTTATTGTCATGTAGTAGAAGCCATGGGCGATGAGTCCATGGCTTTTTATGTTTTTATAAAACAACAAGCAGCAAACCGAATTTGCTGAACGAATAGGAAGGAATTACACTTATATATGAATAACAAATGGAATGGTTTTGAGAGTTTGAACGAAATGACCGGGGGGTATCGCCATCAAGTTAAATTACCAGCAGGAGAACTCACTGTATATGCGGCACAACAACTATTTTCTTCTCTGGATTACAAAGTATTTGAGATGGCTAACAACAATTTGCAAATTCCAGACATTTCGTACATGGGATATACCCCGGATGTACATGTCGGTGTAGGAACGTGTATTGGAACGACAGCAGTATGGGAAGCACAGAGTGGCTATGTATCACCATCTATCGTGGGCAGTGACATTGGCTGTGGTATGAGAGTACATCTGACCAATCTGCATAAGGATGATCTAAAAGAGGTAAAGCTTCGTCGCAAACTGGTTAAAGCGATTGAGAAAGTACTACCGATGGAGGCTAGTCAGCGAGGACATTTTTCAGATATAAGGCTGGAGCATATTGTACGTAATGGACTGCATGGATTACCTAAAAAATATATTCCTGATAGCTACACACCCAAGAAATCGACTTCACTGACGCATGTAGAGAGCAGCAGGTTTACGTATGACGAGAATGTGCTGAATCTTGTTCCAGATATGACCTGGCACCGTTCACATCGCCAACTTGGCACGCTGGGTGGAGGCAATCATTTTGCCGAGATTCAGGCTATTGAGATCGCAGAGGAAAATCGTGAAGTGGCCGAGGCTTGGGGGCTTTATGATGGACAGATTGCTGTTATGATTCACTCTGGTTCAAGGGCGTGGGGCGGACATGTAAGCCAGACAAGTTCGGCTGCGATTGCCAAAGTTATGCAGCGACTGGGGCTCGGAACTTCCGATCCAAGATTAGTATTTGCCCCACTAGATCATGCGGAGGGACGCCATTACGTAAATATGATGTACTCCGCTTTGAATTATGCCGTAGTGAATCGTCACCTCATTGCCTATGCAATCCGGGAGGCGTTCAGGGATGTATTCGGGCCAAAATGTGAATTCCGTACACTGTATGACTTGATGCACAACTATGCTTGGGAAGAATCCCATGCAGAGAGAGGCTCTGTATTTGTACACCGGAAAGGAGCCACTCGGGCATTACCTGCGGGTCACCAGGACAATCCCAAGCCTTACCTGGCTACAGGCCACCCGGCGTTGATCCCTGGCTCAATGGGGACGGCCTCTTATATCATGGTTGGTCAACCTGAAGGAGTAGATAACTACTACTCGATTTGTCATGGTGCGGGCCGTGTACGGTCACGTACTGCAACGAAACGTTTGGTGACGGTTGAAGATTTTGCTACAGCTCTTGGTGTAGGAACGGCGGATGAGATTGTTGTGAACCAGCGATCCTTGGAGTCCATTATTGATGAATCACCTCAGGCGTATAAAAACGTTGATGAAATTATAGATAGTGTTACCGGAGCCGGACTGGCTCAAGTAGTAGCCAAATGTAAACCGCTTGCCGCGGTAAAGGGAGCGAAATGATGAACGATAAAGAAAAACAGATGAATCCAATGAACGAAACAAAAGCCATCTATTCCTACGATGAACAGCATGATACGCGTATCCGGGTTGAAGGATACGCGGTCTATTCTAGACTGATTCGAGGAATTGGTGAGGCGCTTCTGAAGCGCTATGGCGTTGAATACAAGTTGTATTCAAGTTCTGATCCGAACAACGAATATTGGGAACTGTTGCGGGAAGACTTGCAGAATGGAAGTGACGAGGTCGAGCTTGTTGCTCGTATATTTGAGGATCTCGAGCTCCAAACGTTGCATTACGATGATGATGGAGATGTGCCAACATACGGTGTACACTATTCCATCCGCAACAACGTATTTGCTTATCCCAAGTGGGGCGTAGCTTTGGTACGGGTACCTTTCTTCCGGGAGAACGGAATCTACAGTGAAGATTTTGTGTTCGCTGTAGGGGATGAAGAGATGAAGCATTTCCTAGGAAGTGTCCGAGAACGCGAACGTCAGCAAAATATGAAAAAAGTAACTGTTTATACGGATGCCCGCAATGGCAGCGATCGCCATGTGGAGTCCATAACACGTTCAGTGAGTAGAGAAGATGTGGTTCTCTCTGCTCAGATCAAACAGGATATTTTCCGTTCGCTGGATCAGTTTTTTGAAGCGGATCGTTCGTTTTACAGAGATTACGATATCCCTTACAAACGCGGCATTCTGCTATATGGACATCCAGGGAACGGAAAAACAACGCTGGTGAAATCGATAGCAGGTAGCATTCCTGGACCTGCTGCATATTGGCAAATTACCGAATACACGAATAGCGAATCTGTGCGTGAAGTGTTTGATGCAGCCAAACGTCTGGCACCGATGGTGTTGATTATCGAAGATATCGACTCCATGCCGGATGAAGTTCGTTCCTTTTTCCTGAATACACTGGATGGTGCGACGTCCAAAGAAGGGATCTTCTTGATCGGCACGACAAACTATCCTGAAAAAATCGACCCAGGTCTCATGAACCGTGCAGGACGATTCGACCGGGCTTATGAGATTCCTTTGCCTGATGAAGCCTTGCGCCTACAATATTTGAGGCAGCGTGGATTTAGCGTGTTTGCAGGTGAGGAAGGAACGATTGAGGCTGCGCGTCTGACCGATACCTTCTCGCTTGCACAACTTGGCGAATTGTATGTCAGTGCTGCGCTGGAGTGGCATCAAAATGGTCGAACGGATATTGTTCAAGTTATTCAGTCTATGCGAGGAGAGCTAGACAAGAGCCACAAACATAATTGGCTTGCACAGCCGGGTAAGGGCCGAGCCGGATTTTATTGATCAGGTTTATGGATTCTGTTTTTTTGATCTGATACGTTGCTGGGATACCGTGCTGATGGACTGTAAAGATTGAAACATTAATGGTTCTAAGCCATAAAAATAAATTCACCTTCACTGGGTATACTAACCTTGTCTCTGGTAACATACAATGACTTTCGGGAGGTACATAACGCACCCATGTGCTGATGAGATGCCGGAAAATGAAGCGGCCTGTTGTCATGATCTCGCGGAGCGCCTGTTAGCAGAGAAGGAAGCATTTTGGACAATGGTAATATGCAACAATTTTTATGCCAGTTGTTTAAATGCCTTCGGAGCGGTTAATAGTAGTCAGACGCAACAAAAACTTTAAAATAGAGGTGAATGATATGGGTTGGTTATGGTCATTAATTATCGGTGGTATCATTGGTTGGCTCGCAGGTCTGATTGTTGGTCGTGACATCCCAGGCGGTATTATCGGTAATATCGTTGCTGGTTTTATCGGTGGATGGTTAGGTGGAGTCATTCTTGGAGACATGGGTCCTGAGATGGGCGGATTCCACATTGTACCGGCATTGATTGGTGCGATCGTGCTTGTAGCGATTGTCAGCTTGATCTTCCGTTCGATGGGACGAAGCCGCGGGTAAACTAAAGCGAGCGAGGGTCTTGTCACGAAGCTATGTCACAGCTGCAAGCTGTACAAACCATATGGTTATGAGTGCTTCCAAGTGAAGCTGAATGAAGAGGTTGATGAAGAGCCATTGCGGTGGCTTTCCATCAACCTCTTGTTGTTTTACAATGTAGGAATGAATGCGTGTCTGAGCCAATTGCTTTCATGATATTGTTTTGTACTAGAGGAGTTGAAAGAGATGGAAAAAGCAACGTTTGCTGGCGGATGTTTCTGGTGTATGGTTACCCCTTTTGAGGAACAACCAGGCATCTACGGTATCGTATCCGGTTATACAGGTGGTCACGTCGAAAATCCGACATATGAGCAGGTGAAGACGGGAGAGACAGGGCATGTTGAAGTCGTTGAGATTACATTTGATCCAGATGTATTCCCTTACGAGCGCTTATTAGAATTATACTGGCCTCAGATTGATCCCACGGATGATGGAGGACAATTTCAGGATCGAGGATCGCAGTATCGTACCGCCATCTTTGTACACAATGATCGCCAGCGGCAGCTTGCCGAACAGTCCAAAAAAGATCTGGCGGCCAGCGGTAGATTCAATCAACCCATCGTGACCGAGATTCGGGATGCTGTAACCTTTTATCCTGCAGAAGATTACCATCAGGACTATCACAAGAAAAACGAGAAACATTACAAGGAAGACCGCGCACTGTCCGGCAGGGACGAATTCATTAACGAGAACTGGAAATAAAAAGAAGCCGGAGAGCACCGCGAGGAGCTGTTCCGGCTTTTTTTGGCTAATGATATGTCAGGTAAGAGGCAATAGTAATTATTTAACTGAAGAAGTCTTGAGTGCATACTTAGAAAGGGTTTCACCCTTCATCGAATAGATTACATCATTCATATAAGTGGAGATGCTTTCTAATGAGGGAGCAGCAGCACTAACGGTGTACACATGCACGTCTTCCAATGTCTGCGGATTAAGAATATATCCTATTTTGGCAAAATCAAGCTGGTATTGCCCGTCTTGTGTCCGGTCAACATGCATGAGCACAGGCTGAGTATCCTTGAACATACGCTCTGTCACTTTGCCTTTCATTGTGTATAGCTCTAACCTGGAGCCAGTGAGCACAGTGTATCCATTACCCGCTGTTTGTATATACGCATCCCCAGCGATTGCACGTCCCCATGCAAGTTTGCCGTCCGAACCAAATCCCATCAAGCGATTGCCTGTGGATTCAAAGTTAGCACGCATCAGAACGGAACCATCGTCCAGAATGGCAAGAGATTCACCGCCGCCATCCCCTTGTGTATTGGCATCTGCCGGGAACTGATAGAAGGACAGGCGTGTTAACGAGGTATCGTAGATTTCAATTTTGGGATTGGCTGCGGGCTGCCAGAAGTTGCCTGACTTGACCTGTTTGCTTGCATCCACAACGATCCGTCCCTGACCTGCCTTGAGCACAGTCCCTGTCATTGCTTTCTCGGTCAACAACTTGCCTTTTGTGTCGTACAAAGAGAGCGTCGAGCGCACAGAGCCATTCGCTTGTACTCCCTGGCTTGTAGCAACCAGTAGATTATCGTTATCCATGAGCGAAATGCGCGCTGGCGAATTCAAGGTTTTCACCCAGTTGGTCTTGCCTGATGTATTAAACGAATATAATTTCTTGCTTTTATCCGAATACTCCATATAGACGTAAGCCGTACCATTGCTTGTATATAAGGAATTGGAATAAGTTGTATAAGGTCCGCTTTTCTCATGGAAAATCGTGCTCCACTTAAGCTGTCCTGTCTTTGCATCCAGTGCTTGTAACGAGTCAAGCTGCCAGTCCAGCGTTGTTTTGCTGCTCGTTTTCGTTACGGGTTGGGAAGTGTGCACATACACTAAATTTTTGGAGGGCACAGCGTAAATGTTCTTAATCATGACATCCTTCTCCGTATTAGCCTCGTTTAACATGAGGGAAGAGGAAGTCCATGCCGGTTTTGGCAAAGATTCTGTGGCTGCCGCCGCGTATCCTGTTGTTGTATTCATGTTCATGAGAAGCATGCCGCTGAGCAGAAGAACGGCCCATGTTGTAGACTTGCGTTTAGGATTGGTATAGGTATGCAAGTGATAAACCACCTTTCGTCTTCGGTCAAAAATAACACCGATTGTAGAATTCTACCATTGATTTCTAGTGGAATTCAACCGAACACGCTGTAACCTTTTTGCACATTGAATGTGTTAGTCCAATGTTAAGAGAGGTGAAACAGTTACAGGGAAGTCATTTTCTTTAGATGTGCAAGGAAGTTTGATATATTTAGTGCTGTAACACGAGATATGCGGAGTAATGAGGACAAGGAGAAACCGACATGAATTGGAGTGAAAACATCACCCTATGGGTTATCACAGGCATTGCCCTGTTGTTGTTACTGACCTGGGTTATTCGCCGGATCGTTTATCGAGGACAACGGATACGAAGTGAGGCGAACCCCCAGAAAATTACGATTAAGGATATCGATAAAATGGAGGATGGCTCAGAGTTTGAATTATATCTTTACAATCTGTTCGAGCAACTCGGTTATGACGAGGTCCACAAAACAACGAGCAGCCGTGATTTTGGAGCAGACCTTGTGTTTGTGGACAGATTGGGCAGACGTACGGTGGTACAGGCTAAACGCTACGGTGCCAATCATCCTGTTGGTCTTAGCGCAGTGCAAGAAATTTATACCTCCATACGTTATTATGAGGCGGATCGATCCATTGTACTGACTTCTGCCCGGTACACGGAGGCTTGCCGCACGCTGGCTGCGGTGAATGAGGTAAAACTGCTGGATCGCGAGGACTTGATCGAGCTGATTGCCCTGTTTAAGTCGCGCAGGCTGGACGAAGCGATGGAACTGATCGAAGAGCATGACCACGAACCCATTGAGACGTGGCAGTCTCGGCGCAAGCGATCTTGATGTCAAACGAGCCGGAGGGGAACCTTGTGGGCAAGGTTGAAGGCAGTGCAGGGTATGGGTGCTGGGCTGGAAACGTTACACCATTACATGGCGACGTGGGGTAGAAAACATGAACTATGATGAATCTATATACGTCATTTATAAAAAAAGCATCAACTCATACAAGAAAGAGTTGATGCTTTTTTTCAGATAAAAACTTATTATTTAGATACTTCAGTATCCGGAAGTAATTTTTTGAAAGCTGATTGGTCAAAATCATCGGCTTGAACAAGCCATTTGTCATTTTTGTTTACGAGTGTAAGAACTCCCTTCATGGGGACAACCTCTTTTTCACCATTTTCTTTCTCAAGCACGAGATCCAATGTGTAGTCCAAATCTACGTAATCCTCTAACTCTTGATAAACTGAGAATTTCATGTTCTCAGGCTTTATTGAAGCTTGTTGTTTTGAAGCGGCTCGTAGGACTAGTGATGTATGACTCAAGTGCACAGGTTCTTCTTCGAAATTTTTAGCGAAAAAGGGCTCCATTACCTCGTAGCGTTTAAGAAATTCTTCTTCAGATGGAGGATTTTCAGGAATATCACTAATCGTATATTCCTTCAATTTGAATTCCTCAGCTGCTTTGATGTATTTTTCAGTTAAATTTTCTTTATCTGAAGGATCTGTTGGATTCTTCACTTCAGTTCCTGGATTCTCAGTGACCGTTTGTTGTGGACTGGAATTTGAACTACAGCCTACCACTAAAATAGCTGATATTAAAGTTATTCCTAATATCCATGGTAACCTCTTCATTGTTGTTATATTCCTTTCTATTTTAGGATAACCCTACCATAATTAACGTATTGCACAAAGATTAGTTTCTATTTTTGGATCAAGAATATCCTAAAAAAAGAAGGAATTATAAGAACGAATGTCCCCTTTGATTGTTTTTCTCCATTGAATTTCTCTTTATATAGAGGGGGACATCATATCAGACTGACCTCATTAAGCTAACAGGCAGTTTTGAGGTAAAGAAGAAATCCGGCAGATATAACTGCGATTAAAACTACCCATGACGCACATGCGTCATGGGTAGTTTTTAATCATTTTCATACGTTCAGGAGGGGGCCGAGGTGAAATAACGATGTCCTAATTACTTCGTTGGACAGACAGAATGGAAAGACAGAGTTTTGTTTCAAATGGCCACCGCTCGGGAACGGCTATTCTTCATATACATTTCCGAACCCACTTACTTGACCGGTCCCATCCAGGTTGAAATCGTCTTCTGCTGGTGCGGCAACGGCGGTTTCAACTTCCCGTTATCGATCAAATGCTTCAAAATATAAGCGACTAGCCGGCCTCCTCCGGTGTTGCCTCTCACCATGTAAGCAAGCTGCGGCTCCAAATGTTTCGGCTGATTTTGCAGGAACAAGTTGAGCATTTTGTCGTAGAGCTTGCCGACAGCAGGCGCATACAGAGCGGATAAATCCGGCATTGCCTTGTTCAACCGATCCAACGTTTGCGGAGAGTCAATCCAAATCGCATTGAACTTGTACCCCTCCTGCGTCTTGCGGATGTACCCCTTCTCCAGCAGGAACGAATATTGCTCGGCGTTCTCTTCGTTGTCGGGCAGTTCCCCTTGTTGGAACGCATGACAAATCTCGACATTCCGGTATTCCAGGAAACGCCAATCCATCTCGCGGTCGCTCCAGTAAGTATTGAATTGCCATAAGTATAAGGGAGTGTCTTCGACATAGCGGAGCGACGGACCGAAGGTGACGTAACTACCCATATCAAAACCCGGATCGGCATAGTGGCTACGATTTAACGCCGCATAGGCAATATATTGACCTCCGTCCTTTCGTATTGGTGCGACCGCATCGAAGTTTTCGCCAGCCGGCATGCTCCGCCAAGATTGCTCCTCGATGTTCTTGGGTAGCAAGGTCCAAAGCAGGAAGTTATAGTCGCCTTCCGGAACGAACACTCCGCTATCCTCGATTTGACGGCGAACTTCCATTAACGCGTCAAAATGAACATCGGCCACTTCGGCGGCGCACTCTTGCCAAAATTGATGGCCGGCTACAGCCAACTCGAAGAGGTCCCAGATGATGGTATTGCTTTGATATTTGCCGGGAGAGGTTTGGATGAGAAAATTGTAATCGGCCAGATGCCGGACTTCGCCTTCCAACAAAGACGGCGGCATTCCCAGCTCCTCCGCGATTTGATGTACGGTACGCGCCTTGTGATAAGCCGCGTAAACGATATTTTGTGCCAAGGCACGTCCAAGAAAATCGTTGGTTTCGCCCAAACTGCCGGCCGAACCCGAATGGCCCATTTCCCCCATGCTGACCGGATTGACACTTAAAGTTCCTGTTGTACGCATACGTTTCATCCCTTTCCGTAACTTCTTTTTAGCCTCGCTCAAATGCCACTTCACCGTGCCTTCAGGAATGTTCAGAGCAATCGCGATATCGCTGATTTTAAGCTCTTCGTAGTAATGCATGACCACGATCCGGCGATGGATGTCGGACAGAAACGCGACTTCCCGGCGCAGCTCGCGTGAAGCTTCGGTTGCCAGCAACCGGTCAAGCGGCTCCCGGGAAGGGGCGGCAGACAGTTCGGACATACCGTTGATTTCGATCGCTTTGGGAGCGTGCGCACGCTTTTTCAACCAATTCACCCAAGTGTATCGGGCAACCGTCCAGACGTAAGCATCAAGGCTT
>Ga0105246_10002998_pt1 | contig 10241 bp, 8 predicted proteins | sample KBSM64metaG_FD_99694 | JGI IMG/M metagenome (GOLD analysis project Ga0105246, IMG submission 99694) | Miscanthus rhizosphere microbial communities from Kellogg Biological Station, Michigan, USA - KBS M6-4 metaG | ecosystem: Host-associated > Plants > Roots > Rhizosphere > Soil | place: Michigan... | reverse complement strand
GCGTTCCGTAAAGCATGGTGACGGGGATTGTTGCCGGCAGGCCACTGGTCAGACCACTTGTGAAGAACAAGTCGAAGCCGGTGTGCTGATAACCACCGTCAACGCGGGCGTCGGCGGCCGAGTGCCACGGATCAATAGACGACGCTGTGAAGGTTGGTGCTTTGTCCTCGGTTGCTTCTTGCGAGATTGGAGTGAACGTACCGGACGGATCGACATTTCCGATCTTGATTTCCTGAATTGCATAGCCGACACAATTGCGACTGTCGGTAGACCCATGCAAATCGCAGGTGTCCGACGACTCTGTCATCAGGATTCGCACGAATTGGGTGGAAATCGAAGCGGGAGTCAATGTGATCGTTGCCGGGCCGCCCTTCGAGTCCTTAATAACTCCTGATGGAAAAGCCTTCCACTCGCCTTGTGGACCACGATCGAAATCGAGAGCGTCGGTTCCTACCCAATATTCGACTTGATAGCTCTTCGCAAATGGGTTTTCCCATGCGATTTGAATTGCGTTCACAGTCTTCGGCGCGCGCAAGTCGATTACGACCCATTGGGGATGGAGCGCATCACTCTCACCAGTAAATTTGCTGGTTAGATAGGGATTGCTTTTCCAATAAGAAAGATTGGGTCCGGGAACAGGACGATCGCCGGAAGTTGCGAACCCGCGATGCGGCAGCGCGTACGCCAAAATGTAGCGCGTGGGTTCTTTCAATTCCGTGCTGCCTGTGAAATATCCGCTCTTGTTTTCCGGATCACTCCAGGTTCCATTCTCGGTCCAGTGCCAGGCGGCCATGCGCAATTCGGTGTTGTTGCGATACGTGATCGGTCCCCAGCCTGCGGAGAGCGATTCCTGCAAGATGTGAGGTGAAAAGAGCTTGTCGATGTCGCGCTTCGAAAGGACATCGATCGAGCTGCCAAGCGCGTGATCCGGATCGAATGAATTCAGAATGTGAGCGGGGGTGACGTCGACCTGGACGGTGCCGACTTGTCCGATATCACTCGAAGGAGTCTGCGCAAATGCCCCAACAAAAGGCAGCGAAACAACGGCGGACACCAACACAATAGGTACCAGGTTGGGACAACTGCAGTGCCAACAACGTCGTAATTTTTCGCGCACCAGTGAGTTCCTCCGGTGCGCAACATACTAAGCGCCAGAATCGATTTAATGCGAGAAGATTATTAAACGGAGATGCAAGGGGTTAAGTTAAATAACGTTGAGAGCGAACATCTCAATGCGAATCGGCGACGCTAGTTTCTTCCGACACCTACGTATTGGAAGCCCATCGAGCGCAAGCGCGCGGAGTCGAGAAGGTTTTTGGTGTCGACGATGACAGGACGTTTTACCAGATGACGAATCTTGTTGAAGTCCAATGCGCGGAACTCGGGCCATCCGGTACCGACGACCAAGGCATCAACTCCCTCGCACGCGCTGTACGCAGACTCGCAGTAGTGCACGGTGCCGTCCAATTGCAAACGAGCGTCTGGAATGGCGACCGGATCGTACGCGCGGACACGAGCTCCTTGCGTAATCAGATTCTGAACGAGCCGCACGGACGAGGATCCCGCTACGGAGTTCGTGTTCGGCTTGAACGCCAGTCCGAGAATGCCCAAGTCTTTGTTCTGCAGCGAGTGTAGTGCGCGCGTGATTTTCTCGATCATATGATCGGCGAGAGTGTGGTTCACTTCCCGCGCAGCTGCTAAGACCTTCAGGGATACGCCCTTCGAGCTGGCCAAATTCGTTAACGATTGCAAATCAATTTCGGCAAACGTACCGCCCATTCCAGCTCCCGGTTGCAAGCAACGAGGCGCGATCTTTTTGTCGAGCCCGAGCGCCAGCGACAGGTTCACGGCATCGGCGTGCACATGTTCGCACAATCCAGCGATTTCATTGATGAAAGCGATCTTTGTGGCAACGAACGCTGTGGCCGCTTCACGAACCAGTTCTGCGGTCTCGTGACTGGTGACGATGACGGGCACTCCCCGCATCACCAGCGGGTGGAGCGTTTGCTTGATAACCTGCACCGCCTCGTTCGAGGTGGTTCCGAGAACAATTCGATCCGGCCAGTTAAAGTCTTCTACCGCACATCCGTCGGTGAAAAACATCGGCTGTGAAACCAGGGTTGCGCGCAGGCTGTGCGACTTCAAACTAGCTTCAAGACGTGCCGCGGTCCCTACATTCACTGGAGTGACAATGGACAGGATGGGTGGCTTTGTCGCAGATCGTGCGATGTGCAAAACGATATTTTCAAGCTCTTTTGCATCGTCCTCAGCAAGAAGGATGAACTGAACTTTTTTTGCAAAGGAGTCGAGGTCCGTTGAATAGACCAGACGCCCGCAGCGGACATTGCGACGAATCACTTCCTGCAGATTCTTTTCGAAGAAGGGGATGTTTCCCTTGGCCGTTTCGACCATGCGGGAATCGTCCGCGTGGCAACAGCAGACAGGTGTGCCGAAATCCGCGAGACATGCGGAGATCACCGTTCCCAGGTATCCCGATCCGTAAACGCCGATTTGCATTGGGAACTCCCCCAGCCTGCCGAAGCGCTTCCGCTCGGATTCGGAGGGCTGGCGTTCTAACTTCTTTATCTATCTTTATGGTGAGGGAGGCAATGCACGGAAGGCGTGGTCCCTAGGGACAATGGCCCATGGTAATCGTTTACGACTCGATTGCGAGTGGGCACGTTATTAGGGAGGGACTTATCGCCAGCTGCCAGCGTGTTCTCTGGACCCGAGGGTGACGGAACTCAGGTCGATCCAGCAGGAGTTTGAGTCTTCACGCACAAAGGTTAATTCTTCAATTCTGATTCTGCGCGCGCCCGCGAAATTCTGCCATCGTGCGCGAGCCACTTGCACGGCAGTCTGGGCATGCGATTCAGCAGCGGTCTTGATGATGGTCATGTGAGGCATGTAGGGCCAATCTTCTTTGCCCCCCAGAGCTACGTTCTGGCTCAGCAGATCGTGCAAGTCGCGCATGCGCTGAGCGGACTCCGCCACTCGAATGAAGACGGTTGGAGTAACCGGAACGAATGTCTCGACATCTCCTAACTCGATCTCGAACGGTTCAACTGTCCGACAGATTTTGGTAAGAGCCTCGACAGCGTCAGCCTCACTGCCGACCAAGTGTCTCGGCGGGAGAATCGTCACATGGGCCGCCAGATGGGCCATGTCGGGGTGCAGCTCACGGCGGAGGTTCTCCACAAATTCCCCGAGGGAAGTACGGACATACGCCACCAACGCGTAACGCGGGCTCTGCATGATCGTCGAAGATTATACCGCTGCCCGACCATCGCACCGCAGTAGCTGTTAAGAACTGTTGGTCCTTCGGAAGGCTTTTCTTGACCCTGAGTTTCCAACCGCTTTTTCTTTTCAAATCTGCCTGGTTTCACTACAGTTCTCGATCGATGAGGAAACCATGGCTCCTGTTGTTACTGCTCTGCAGCTTGGGTACGGCGTACTGTCGCGAATTGCCAACGTTGATCCCGCGCAAGGTGTTGTTCGGAAATCCCGAACGGATGCTTCCTCAAATTTCTCCCGACGGTAAAACCCTTGCGTGGATCGCTCCTCAGAATGGCGTGCTCAATGTTTGGGTGCGCGCACTTTCCGACTCGGCTGCCGCCGGCCGTTGCGTGACCGCGGATCCAAAGCGCGGTATCCGGCAGTTCTTCTGGCAGGAAGATAGCCAGCACCTCCTCTACCTGCAAGACAAGGATGGCGATGAAAACTGGCATCTCTTTCAGATTTCTACAGGCGGAAACTCGGCCTCCGCTCGCGACCTGACGCCGGGCGAATTGCAGGCACGCGTGATTGCCCGCTCGAGTCGATTTCCAGATCAACTGGTTGTCGCCCTCAACAAGCGCGACGCACGCTTTCATGATGCCTACCTGCTTAACCTCAACTCCGCCGAGCTCAAACTTCTCGCGGAGAATCCCGGCGACGTGGAGTACTACATCGCTGATCATCGCTTCCAAGTTAGAGCCGCACTGGCGCGCTTGGCAGACGGCGCTGCGGAAATTCGCGTGCGCGATGACGACCGTTCACCCTGGCGGCGACTGACCGGGTGGAGCGCCGATGATGTCGACGGTGAACTCCTGGCTTTCAGCTCTGACGATCAGGAAGTTTGGTACACCTCGAGCGTCGCCTCAGACCTCGGCCAACTTCTCGCGACCGACATTCGGTCCCAAAAAACGCACCTGCTGATGGAAGACCGAGAAAAACAATTCGACGCCGGAAAAATTCTCGTTCAACCCGAGAGCCACAAACTCGAAGCTGTTCAGTTCAATCGCGAACGCAACCATTGGGAGCCGTTCGGTCCGGCGTTGCGAGCGGATTTCGACATCCTACAGCGCACGCATCGGGGAGACTTTGAAATTCTGAGCCGCGATCGTGCCGATCGATTGTGGACCGTGGCCTACAACCTGGACGATGGACCCACAACTTTTTATCTCTATTCCCGCGCCACCCGGAACGCCGAATTTCTCTTTGCCGATCGACCTGAACTTGCGCGGTACCAACTCGCCCAAATGGAGCCTGTGACATTCAAGGCTCGCGATGGCCTTCTTCTCCACGCATATCTCACTCTTCCTGCCGTGTCGAAACCTGAACAGCGCAAACTTCCGCTGATTGTTTATCCGCACGGGGGCCCTTACGACCGAGACAGTTGGGGATATGACGACAGCGTCCAACTTTTTGCTAATCGCGGCTACGCCGTTCTGCAGATCAACTACCGCGCCTCGACCGGATACGGGAAGAAGTTTCTCCAAGCGGGATTCCGCGAGCGCGGCGGGAAGATGAGCACCGATCTCCTCGACGGCAAAAGCTGGGCAATTGATCACGGTTATGCGGATCCGCAGAAGACGTGCATTTACGGTGTAAGTTACGGCGGATACGCTGTTCTAATTGCTGCCGCCTTCACACCCGATGAATTCGTTTGCGGAGTCGAATCCTACGGGGCGTCCAATCTCGTTAGTCTGCTGAAATCTTTTCCTCCGTATTGGGCGCTTTATCGACGCCAATGGGAACGCCGTGTGGGTCGTCTTGAAGAGGAGGAATTTTTGAAGTCGCGCTCTGCCCTGTTCAAAGTTGATCAGATCAAAGCACCGCTTCTGGTCGGACAAGGCGTCAATGATCCTCGCGTGGTCAAAGCAGAAAGTGATCAGATGGTTGCAGCTCTACGCAAGGCAGGGAAAAAAGTGGAGTACATTGTCTTTCCGGACGAGGGCCATGGATTCGTCCGCCCAGAGAACCGCGCAAAATGGTTTGCCGCCACTGAAGCATTTCTGGCCAACCAACTTGGAGGCCGTGCAGAGCCACCTTCTTCAGAGGAGGAGTGGAAAACGCTAGAGCACTGAGGGAAGGCACGCGGCGTCATCGCGCGACGTCGGCTATAATTATTGAGATCCTCACAACAGTCGGGGCGTAGCGCAGCCTGGTAGCGCACCTGCCTTGGGCGCAGGGGGTCGTAGGTTCGAATCCTATCGCCCCGACCAAATAACAAGATACGCGGGGAGCTTTCTCCAGGTCTTCGCTGGCATAAACGCTGGTTTTACGGTAACGAGCGAGTGAGAGACGCTCCCGGTTCCCTCAGACTCCCGCGTTTATCGAATGGCACTTGCTACTTCTTTCGCTTGGTCCACCGCGCCAGTGCCGCTTTCCGAGCTTTCTCTTTGCGCTGTTCCTCTGTCAGGTTTTCGGCGGACCTCTTACCGCCCTTGCGGCCCAGCTCTACAGCGGCTGGGTTCTTCTTTTTCGCCATGAATTTAGCATTACAGCGTCGGCTGGCGAACTGAATGACCGGAAAGTGCCAGTGCGTAGCCAAAACGTGCCATTCGGTAATAATCAATTGTCTTGACAGATGCCCAGCGCTGGGCATAATGTCATCCCGAAATCGGCCCTCCCCTACAAGCAACGCCTGACGGGTCCGCAGTGAGGTGGTCTGATGTGGATGCTTATTCGCCCGCTCTGGTCGGATGACCAGGGTCAGGACATTGCAGAATACGCAGTAATGTTGGCTGTCATTCTCGTTTTGGTTGTTGGGACGATTCGCCTCGTGGGTTCGAATGCCAACAATGTGTTCTCGCAGGTTGGAAGCAGCTTGAACCAATAGAACCGAGACGGGCAACTCCTACGTGTAACCTCTCCAAAAACGGGATAGCCTCTTATGCTAACCCCCCCGTTGATCTGGCACACCTGTGCAATGCCCGGGGACTGGCGGTTTCGCTGATTGTAATTGCCTTGTTGCAGCAACTATTCTGAGGTTTGCAGTGCTCGTCGGGCGCCACAGTTTTGCCGCTTGCGCATCAGACCCTCAAACGTTGAGGCTGGGGCCAACTTGTTTTCTTTACCTTCCTGGTTGTCTGCTTCCCCATTACAGAAAGAAATGCGGCTCAATGTTTCGCGGCCGTGGTGGCGCGCGCCTTCGGGATGCCCCTCTTGTGCTGAATCAGTAAAGGCCGCTTGCGGGCCTCGCCAAGAACCAATCCGCAACGTCGGAAACCGTTTCACGACACTCCTGTCCTCCTTGCCACTCTTAGATTGTCAAGCGGAGTGACTGGTCCATACTCTGCCGGCATGACAACACTTGGTAGCAGAGATGCGCTGATCAGAATGGCGGTCTGCATCTGCTTCCTGTCAGCACTCCCGATTGCCCGTGCCGCCGAGCCGATTGCGATTCCCATGACGGCTGAGCGTTGGCAGACAAAAGAGAACGCGGAGTTCCTTCGGGAGCTCGGTTTTTATCACGGCTTGATGCGGCTAAATAGCGGCGACGCGTTGCTAAAAGGCATCGCATTCAGTGACGGAACGATTGAGTTCGACGTCAATACTGTTGGGCGGGGCGCACCCGGAATCGCCTTTCGTCAGCAAGACGAAAATAACTTTGAGCTCTTATACCTTCGTCCCGATCCGGCCTGCCCGGCCTTCCGGGCTTGCATCCAGTATGCGCCGCAGACTCATGGTGTTCTGCTATGGGACCTCTTCCCGCAATATCAGACGCGCGCACCGCTCCGCGATAACGGATGGAACCACATCAAGCTGGTCGTATCGGGCCGACGGATGAATGTCTTCGTGAACGATGCCACATCGCCCACACTGGAGGTCGGCAGACTCGAGGGGGATGCCGCGAAAGGCGGCTTGCGGCTACAGGGGCCGGGCACCTTCGCAAACCTGGTGATTACACCTAATGCAGTGGAGCGTCTTTCTCCAGAGCCGGCCAGAGATCCACTTGATGAAGACCGCGGGCTTGTCCGAGATTGGCGCCTCTCGAAATTTTCCGCTCTCCCGAACGGCAAGGATCCCAGCTATAACGAAATGCCTGGTGCTCCGCAGGATTGGAAGGCCATCACCACGGAGCGAAGGGGGCTGATAAACATCAGCCGCGAGTATGGCCGTCCTATGCCTGAGCCGGATCGAGCCGTGGCATGGCTGAAGACAACGATAACTTCAGACAAGAAGCAGACGAAAAAGGTAGAAATCGGATGGACGCGCGAAGTGTGGGTATTTCTGAACGGGAAACCGGTGTACGCCGATAAGAACCTATTTGAGCAGGAAGGTGCGCGAAAATTTCCTGACGCGAGATGCTCGTTGGAGAACGGCTCCTTCACGCTGCCCCTGGAAGCGGGGGATAATGAGGTGTCTGTAGCAATTGCGAACAACTTCTTCGGATGGGGACTGATGCTGCGCTTGGCTGACCCCGAAGGAATTCATTTGGCAGCAAAGTGACAACCCGCAAGACTGGCACGCAATGGATGAAGACTCGTCCGGGCCGAGCCGCGCTGGCGGTTCTGGCATGGACGATTCTCGGGTGTGTGTTTGCCTTGCCGGATCTCTCTGCCGGCAAACACTGGCGCCAAGCTCTGCTTTTGTCTCTTACGCTGTGGTGGTCATGGGGTCTGCTCACACCCCTCATTCTTTGGACAGACCGGCAGATCCCGGTTTCCAGCAAACATCTTGGCCGACGAGTCCTAGCGCATATTCTTCCGAGCCTCGTGGTCGCGTCCGTCTATGTTTATCTCCTAGGGGCGCTTCGCGCCACGTTTGGGATTGCTGAATGGAGTGGCATTGCTGGAAGCAAGGTGCTTGTTGATTCGCTGCAGGGCATGTTTCTTTGGAACTGCCTCACCTACTGGATGATTCTGGGAGTTTGGCAGGCATACCGGTACTACCATCACTATCTTGCGAACGAGTTGCGTGTGGAGCGTTTGGAAAAGAACTTCTCCGAGGCTCGTCTAAACGCGCTTCGAATGCAATTGGACCCGCATTTTCTTTTTAACGCGCTGAATACGATCTCATCTCAGCTCGAACGCGACCCGAAGCTGGCGCGAGGAATGATCGAGCATCTGGGCGACCTGCTCCGCCTGTCGCTGGAATCGAAAGACCGGCAGGAAGTCCCGTTAGCAGAAGAGATGGCTTTTCTGGAACACTATTTAGCGATCCAGAAGATCCGCTTCGGAGATCAATTGCGGGTCGAGACGCAGATTGCGCCGGAGGTGAAATATGCAACCGTACCCTCCCTTTTCGTTCAGCCATTAGTGGAGAATGCAATCCGACACGGAATTTCAAGGCGAGCTTCGGGCGGAAAGGTGATGGTATCGGCCCAGCGGGTCGGGAATCGGCTTGAGGTTCGAGTGCTCGACGACGGTGTGGGACTTCCGGTGGGTTGGACGCTTGAGAACTCCGGCGGCGTAGGACTTTCCGCGACGCGGCAGCGTGTGGCAGGGCTTTATCCCGATGGAGACGCTCGGTTTGCCGTGAAACAACGCGCCGGTGGTGGAACTGAGGTTGAAATCTCGCTGCCTCTACGGTGGGCTGGAAAGGATGCGCATGCCACTGCCAGCGACTGACGGCCTTTGCGTGCTTGTGGCCGACGATGAAGCGCCGGCGAGACAACGGATCATCGATCTGTTGCGTCGCGATTCTCGGATCGGGACAATTATAGAGGCATCCGACGGACTCTCTGCGGTGGACATAATCCAGAACCGAAGGCCCGATTTGCTGTTTCTCGACGTACAGATGCCGGAAATGAATGGACTGGAGGTCATCGCTGAAGTTGGGGGCGAACGTATGCCACTAACCGTATTTGTGACCGCCTACGATGAGCATGCGATCCAAGCTTTCGAAGCAAATGCGCTCGATTATCTCCTGAAACCGTTCAGCGACGAGCGCTTTGAGATGACGATGGCTCGCGTCAGCACTCGGATGGATGAACGCAGCGTGCGCGAGTTTGGGCGGCGCATTCTTCGCATTGTCTCGGCAGCGCCTGCGGGGGATCTGCCGCTGGATCGTTTGGTGGTTAAATCCGGAGGTTCAACCCGCTTTGTACGCGTCGTTGATATCGACTGGATCGAGGCTGCTGGTGTTTACGCGAACCTGCACATCGGAGGAAAGGAATTGTTGTACAGGATCGCGCTAAACGAGCTTGCAGACCGGCTCGATCCCGTTCGGTTTGTCCGTATCCATCGTTCGGCTATTGTCAATATCGAGAGCATCCTGCGGCTGGAGCCGATCTCTCATGGCGAGTTTGAAGTGATCCTGAAGGACGGTTCGAGATCGCGAATCAGCAGAACCTATCGTAGCCAACTCGAAAAGAGATTGGGTCAATCGCTGTAGTCCGTTTCCGGTGCCGGACTGGGCAGACAAATCACGACGCAGTCGGCGCGATGGGATGAGAAAGGTCTGTGTAAATCGCGAGGACCGCAATCGAAGCGCAGCGGTGCTGAGCCGTTCGTGCCTAAGACCGTCAGGCCATATTGTTAGCCTCGCTGTTGACGACGCCATTGGAGTGGTCCTCGCCGTTATGCCCCTGGCCGTAGCGAATGTGAGCCTGTTACCGAGGAGCCTTGGCTGCCCAGTCAACGGACGTGGCCGGTTGGCCGGCACTTCGGAAGCTATCCACTGTTTGGCAAGAATCGCCTTTCACCAACTACTTTAGCCGGCGAGGGCCTGGTTCCGACTAGTTGGCGAAATCGCCTGTTTACAATAGTTATGTCGAAGACCAAAATTGCGTCATGAACGGTCGCTTGGTTGCTGCTTGTTTTCTGCTCATCGCGTCCTCAGCCTTTGCCCAGCCCACAGAAAACCCATGCTGGAAATCCGCGATGGCTCAGTCGGCGATGAACCGCTGCGCTGACCTGGATGCCAAAGAGGCTGACACAGATTTGAATCGCGTCTACCAAGAGCTGCTGACGAAACTCAAGAACGACGACAACGCGATGAGGAAATTACGCGCCGCACAACGTGCGTGGCTC
>Ga0105246_10002997_pt1 | contig 10241 bp, 4 predicted proteins | sample KBSM64metaG_FD_99694 | JGI IMG/M metagenome (GOLD analysis project Ga0105246, IMG submission 99694) | Miscanthus rhizosphere microbial communities from Kellogg Biological Station, Michigan, USA - KBS M6-4 metaG | ecosystem: Host-associated > Plants > Roots > Rhizosphere > Soil | place: Michigan... | reverse complement strand
TGAGGTGTTGGGACAGATGCCGTAGATTGTTTGACAGAAGATAATTCTTCGCCATGCATAGTTGAGAAATCTCTTGTTTGGCAACGCGGAGGATTGTGGTCTTATGCGGATGCCTCCATTTTGAGTGTCGTGAGTAAAGGGGCGAGGCGTGCGAGCTCTGCCTCAAGTTCGGCGAGTGCGGTTTTCGCCTGGGTGAGATTGCCTTGGCGTCCGATTTTCTCCAATTTTAACGCAGCTTCAAAGACACTGGTCGCGGCGAAGTTTGCCACTGACCCTTTCAGCGTGTGTACGGCGTAGGTAAGAGTTTGGGCGTTTCCGTGTGAAAGTGCATCTTGCATAGTGACCAACAAAAGGGGGTATTCATCAAGGAATACCCCGGCCATTTCGCTGAGAAGTTCGCGATCGCCATCCACGCGGTTGAGGGCTTCATCGAGATTCAACATGTTCTGAGACGAAGCGCTTCCAAGCTGCGGCGGCAGTGAGAGGGATGACCCTTGAACCGACGAAGTTGGAAATGGAACTACTTTTGCCTGCTGCTCGTCTTTTTTTACCTGGTCTTTTGAGGCAATGAACTGGAATGGAACAGTGAAGGATTCAGATCGTTCCGACAGAGGAATGGAGGGCGAAGGGGAAAGAGAGGACTCACTTGCTGCCTCCGCAGATCGGAACTGTGGCGAAGGGGGAATCGCAACCTGTAGCTTAGGCGTGGCCAACGAAGGTGACAGAGATGGCCCGACTGCAGAGAGCGTAGGTACGGGCATGTCTGGAAATACTTGAGAGGTCTGGTTGTGACTTTCCAAGTTCTCTGCAAGAAAGGATACAGATGACGAGGGAGTAGCCCGCGAAAGTGGCGAGTATTCTGGAGGCTGGTGCGGTAAATCATTATTCTCTGGTTGGGAGGACGACCGCATCCACGGAGGGACAGAGGTGTCGGTTCCCCCTGTTGGGGCTCCCGAAATCGAACTAGTTTCCAGGTGTGAAAAGGTGGTCTGCGTGACGCTTCCGATTTTTTTCAGCGCGGCTCGCTTGGCCGTATCTCGATAGACTCCTTGAAAACCAATGGGCGTTCCGTTTTTGTCGTTGATCGCACGCACCCGTGCTTCGATGGTGAGCGCCGATCCATTGTGATGGAGCAGTTCGCATTCGAAGAGCGACGGCATTTTTTCGCCGGCTTGGAAACGGCGAATGCGATCTTCGATAAGTGCAAGGGAGGAGATGGAAAGGATTGTACTATAATGTTTGCCGACAACCTCTTCTCGGTTCTTTCCGAGCATAAGTTCGAATCCGCGATTGACACTCGTGAGTGTCCCGTCCAAAGAAATCGTGGCGATTCCATCATTCGTATTTTCGACAAGCGTACGGTAGAACTCTTCGCTCGCCCGTAGCGTCTCTTCGGCCCGTCGTTGTTTCGCAAGGTCGGCTTTGAGGTCATTTACTACTTGAGTCAGTTTCGTGGTGCTCATCGCTGCTGTCTCTCCTTGCCCGTGTGAGCGAGCGGAAGTGGAGAGCCGTTTTGTCCGCGCAATCATTTGCCCAAGAAAAAGGACGAGGAGTGGAATACTATCGATAACCCAGTGCAGCGGCTGTGTCGTTTGTACGGCAATGACATTTGCTAGCGAGAAAGATAATCCATGTCGTAGGAGGTCCAGAAATGTTGCACCAATCGGTAAGCAGCACCCAGTGAGGAGTAACAGTGTAGGGGATTGATCGGCTGAAAACTTCGCCCGAACAGAAGATTTATCCATGAGATGCCTCGATACCTAATGAAGGGATTCCCCCGCTCAGCGTCATTCACGAAGACTATCGGGTAATCGGGAAAAACATTTACCCACAAAAACGGGCAAACTGCTGACAATACCAGTCATGCAACGAAGGAGAAAAACACCAGAGGCCATGGGGGCATACCCGACCATGGCGAGCTATGTGAGCACCTCCGTTGTCAGTTTGCCTAAAACGGGTGTCAATAGTGAAAGTGCGGCTTCCAAATCGACGAGTGCGGTAGAGGCCCGTGCCAAGTCGCCTTGACGACCGATGCGTTCAAGCGCAAATGCCGCTTCAAAAGCGTCACTGGCGGCGAAATTGCCGACTGATCCCTTCAGAGTATGTGCCGCATACGAGAGGGAAGACGGATCCTTCTTGTCAATCGCCTCTTGGATCTGTGCTAAGAAGCGAGGGTACTCTTCGAGAAACAGTGCCGCCATCTCGCCGAGAAGTTCTTTATCTCCATCAACTCTGGCTAATGCCTCTCGCATATCAACCGCCTCTTTCCTCGTGACAGGAACGGACGGGGCGAGCGTTTTGCTCGAGGGTGGATTTTTGAACTGGAGGATCGGCGCTTTTTGCAGCCATCGGTCTAACGCTGCCTTCAAATCTTCAGAGCGGACAGGCTTTGAGACGTAGTCATCCATGCCTGCGGCGAGGCAGCGCTCTCGGTCCCCCTTCATGGCATGGGCCGTAACCGCAATGACTGGGGTGTGGATTCCGTCTTGCTCGTCACGCTTGCGAATCTCTGCAGTTGCTTCAAAGCCGTCCATTTCCGGCATTTGGCAGTCCATCAACACGACGCTGTAGTCGAGTTGTGATATTGCTTCGACTGCCTCGTGGCCGTTAGCGGCAATGTCGGCCTGATGCCCGAGTTTTTCCAGTAGGCGGACGATGAGTTTCTGGTTGACCGGATTATCCTCGGCAACCAAAAGCCGGGGCGTTTTAGGAATCAGGGAAGGGGTTACAAGGACATCAACAGGAACTTGTTGAGGAACGGCTGAAGTGGGTTGTGTATCGGTTTGGCGTTGCGCGACTATTGGGGGCACTGAAGAAGGGGGCTGAACAACCTCTGGCGGAGAGGAAATAGAAACTGAGACTGGCTGTTTTGCTGCCGGTTTCCGAGTTTCAACCACAGACTTCTCCCGTGTCTGGTTGAAGAATCGGTCGAGAGTAGCGCGCAAATCGTCAGACTTGACAGGCTTAGTGATGTAGTCGTCCATGCCTGCGACGAGACACCGTTCTCGATCCCCCTTCATGGCGTGGGCGGTCACCGCGATAATCGGCGTGTGTTGGCCATTCTCGCCGTCGTGCTTGCGGATCACGGCAGTTGCTTCAAACCCATCCATCTCTGGCATTTGACAGTCCATTAAGACCGCTGCGTACGGGATCCGAGAGAGCGCGTCGATGGCTTCTAATCCATTCGCGGCGACATCGGCACGGTAGTCCATTTTCTCAAGCAGCCGCACAATCAGTTTTTGATTCACTGGATTGTCTTCAGCGACTAGAATCCGCGGCCGCGTTTGATGCTTTGCCTCCGCTAGAGTATGTCGTGTCACCAATACAGAGCGAGTAGCTTCTTGCGGCTTTGCCGGTTGCCCGAGGACGGTACGGAGACACTCGTAGAGTTGTGACTGCCGTACCGGTTTCGTGAGGTAGGCATCAACGCCGACATCCCGTGCACGTTCGCCGTCACCTCGTCGCCCGACCGAGGTTAAAAGCACTAACCGTGTGGCCGTCAACGCGGGATTGTTGTTAATCGCTTTCGCGAGAGAGATACCGTCCATCTCTGGCATCTGATAATCAAGGATCGCAAGATCATAGGCACGATCTTCTTCGGCGGCCGTTGCGAGCATCTCGAGCGCTTGATACGCGTCTTTAGCGGTATGGGGCTTCATTCCCCATGACGTCAGTTGATGACGCAAGATCGTACGATTGGTCTGATTATCATCAACAATCAGTGCGCGTAGGCCGTTCAGGTTGGCACGGAGGGAGCTCGCTGGTAGTGTATCGTGGGCTTGCTTCTCGAAGGGGATCGTAAACCAGAAAGTGCTGCCTTTGCCTAATTCACTCTCAACGCCGATTTCCCCTCCCATCAGTTCCGTGAGCTTTTTGCTGATAGCCAACCCGATGCCCGTGCCACCATACTTACGGGTCGACGACGCGTCAACTTGAGAGAACGTTTGGAACAAGCGATCCATGCGCTCCGGCGGAATACCGATCCCAGTATCTGAGATCGCGAACTTGACCATGGCATGCGTAGCAGTTTGACTAATGAGCATGACACGAAGGACAATTTCCCCGTGTTCAGTAAATTTCAGGGCATTGCCGACCAAGTTGTTCAAGACTTGACGAATACGGCCAGGGTCGCTTCGCAAGGCGGAGGGAACGTCGTGATAAATAAGACACGCCAGCTCCAGCCTTTTATCGTCTGCTTGTTTGGCAAACATGTCGACAACTTCTTCCACTGTAGGGTGCAGGTCAAAGTCGATGACTTCGAGGTCGAGCTTGCCTCCTTCAATCTTCGAGAAATCGAGAATTTCGTTAATGATCCCTAACAACGATTCCGCACAGCCCTTAACAGTTTCGGCGTGTTCACGTTGTTCCGGTACAAGTGGAGAGTCGAGCAAGAGCCCGATCATGCCCAATATGCCATTCATCGGGGTGCGAATCTCATGGCTCATGTTGGCAAGGAAATCGGATTTCGCTTGATCTGCAGCTTCCGCCGCTTCTTTTGCTTTCTGCAATGCTTCTTCTGCTCGCTTGCGCTCAGTAATGTCACGCAAAGAAGCAATGACCGCGGTCTCTCCTTCCCAAGATGTCTCTACACAACGCATCTCCGCGACTAGAGTGTCTCCGTTCTTTCGCGGGATGACGACCTCAGAGGTTTTCCCGATCGTGATGGGGAAAGCCAGTGGTGTGTTGAGGATGGCGTCAGCCGGGCGTTCCAGTAACGCCTCGGCCGCCGGGTTGATGAAATGGACGATGCCGTCCTGATCAGCAACAATGATGGCGTCCGCATTGTGTTCAAGTAACCGGCGGTGATTTGCTTCCGAAATGGCGAGTTTTCGCGTCCGTTCTCTGACGCGCTGCTCGAGCTGTTCGTTAAGTTTCTTCAGTTCGAGTTGACTCTTGACCTGTTCGCGATTCGCGCGCTCGAGTTCGAGATTTTTCTGGATCGCATTATCAAACGTGGACAGCAACAGATCGATGATCTGCATGGGATCAGAGGCGAACCGGTACTTCTGCCCGGAGAAAAAGATCTCGATACTACCATCCGCAGGCGGGGTCTTACGGAGTTGCTGATTGGCCAAGATGTACTGAAGACGGGAGAGGAGGAACTGCTCATTACATGGTTTGGTGATGAAGTTGTCCGCGCGATTTTCGAGGGCTTTAATGACATCACGAGAATCGTTGAGCGTGGTGAGAAGAATAATCGGAATGTCTGCAATCGCCGGCGCCTCTTTGATCCGGCGACAGAGTTCATAGCCGTCCATTTCCGGCATCACGATGTCACTGATGACGATCGTGGGTCGCTGTTCGTGAATGGCGGCTAACGCTTCGACGCCGTTGCGGGCAAAGGAGACCCGGTAGTCATGCTGTTCTAAGATGTGCCGTAACTGCACAGCTTGTGTTGGGCTGTCTTCAACGATCAAAATTTCAACATCGTTGTTCATGGCATTCCCTTCGCTCTCCGCACGTTCTGTCCCGCCAAGGAAGATTAGACTTTCGGTACGAGCTTGACCAATGCCTCCACAATCCGTTCGGGGGACAACACGTGTGTTGCCGCCCCGAGTTGAATGGCTTCTCCCGGCATGCCATGGACAGCAGAGCTTTCCTTATCTTGGGCGATGGTGATTGCCCCCTTATCACGAAGCATCTTGAGTTCCGCGGCTCCGTCTTTTCCCATACCTGTTAATAACACTCCAACGGCTTGATTACCAAGGGTCCCGGCGACAGAACGAAACAGGTGTGAAACCGCGGGTCGTAGGTTGTTTTCGGGGGAAGCTTGGCTGAGCACAGCCCGAGGCCCACGCTCGACCCCTAGGTGAAAGTCATCCGGAGCCAAGTACGCGTGGCCGGGTAACAGTAGATCGCCGTGGGCGGGAATGCGAATCGGGAAATGGGTGACTTGGCTTAACCACTCGACCAGACCAGGTAAAAATCCCGTGGCGATGTGTTGGACAATCAGAACCGGAACTGAGAACTGTTTTGGGAGACTAGAGAGCAGTGTTTGGAGAACTGGCGGACCACCAGTAGAGGCTCCGATTGCGACCATTTTAATGGCTGTTGTCAGTTGCACCATTTCGGGGAGCGGTGGGGTGAGAAGCTGTGCGGGCTGCTCGAGCTGTCGCCGTGGCCAGCGTCGGACAACCTTCACTTCTGACATGAGTTTAATGGTTTGCACTAACTGCTGAGCCGTTGCTTCAAAATCCTTATGCCCAAGACCACGAGGTTTCTCGACGCCGGCTAAGGCTCCAGCTTCCATTGCACGAAATGTCGTTGCCACCTCCTGCGGATCCCAGTTGGCACTCACAATCACAATTGGCACAGGCGTGGTTTCCATAATTCGACGTGTTGCGTCGAGCCCGTTCATCTGTGGCATATTGAGGTCCATGGTGATCACGTCCGGACGTTGTCGCGTCACGAAGTCGACGGCTTCGATGCCGTTATTGGCCGTACCAATGACTCTCATCTCTGGGTCGGTGCTCAGAATGTGTCCCAAGAGGGCTTGTTGGACCGGCGAATCTTCGACAATGAGGACTTTGACCATAGTGATGGTTTCCTCTTTTTTAGATCAGACGCTGGACGACATCCAGCAGGTTACTTTGATCGAAACTGGTTTTCACGATGTAGGCGTCTGCACCCGCGGTGATGCCACGTTCGCGGTCTTCGCGCGAATCGAGGCCGGTGACCAAGACGACAGGGGTCTGCGCGACTTGCTCGGTCCCGCGGATCTTCGCGGTGAGTTCAAACCCATTCAGCCGAGGCATTTCGACGTCTGACACCACGAGATCAAATGCTGTCTTTTGCAGGAGGGAAAATGCGTCAGCGCCGTCGACAGCCGTGGTGACGTGATACCCGGCCGATTCAAGAATACCTTTGAGCAGCATACGCGAGGTGACCGAATCTTCAGCAACGAGGACAGACTTGTTCAATGCCTCATTGTTGTCGTCGGCAGTGAGCCCAACAGTGCGAGGCCCACTTGTTTCGCCCGCGGACTTCAGGAGGTCCGGCACATGCAAGATTGGAACGACCTGGCCTGACCCCAAGACGGTGGCACCCGCTACGTTCGGCACCTGAGACAGAAATGCTCCGAGACCCTTAAACAGCACTTCTTGTTCGTTTTCTACTTCATCAACACAACACGCGACCCGTTTCTCCGCCGAACCTAGAATGAGCATGAGTAGGGTGTCCTCGCCTGCATCTTGCGACCTTTTGTGTGGGAGCTGTAACAGCGTGTCAAGATTGACAAGGGCGATTGGACGACCGTCGAGAATAATGGTCTCTTTCCCTTCGATCCTCTTGATCTCACTTTGCTTGACCCGTGCCACACGCTCGATGCTAGTAGTGGGAATGACAAACGTTCGGCCAGCCGATTCTACAAACACGCCACGAAACGTTGCCAGGGTGAGAGGAACAACAATCCGGAACGACGTCCCTTCGTGGAGGTGTGTTTCCACGGAGATCTGGCCACCTAGTTTTTCGATCTTCTCTCGGACGATGGCCATACCGAGGCCACGACCGGAAATATCCGTGACAATTGGGCTGGTAGAAACCTCGGATTGGAAAATCAGAGCGAGTGCTGCTTGCTCATCAAGTGCTTCTGCGGCCTGTGCCGAAAGAAGGCCTTTCTTTGTCGCTGCCTGTGCCACTCGTCGATAATCAATTCCTCCACCGTCATCGGAGATGAGAATCTCGACTGAACTGCCGCTGGTCTGAGCGACGGTAACGACAATAGTACCACGTAGTGGCTTTTCGTAGCGCGCGCGCACCTCCGGGCTTTCAATGCCGTGGTCAAGGCTGTTACGAAGCAGGTGGATCAGCGGCGTCTTGAGCTCTTCGAGAATACGCTTATCAATTTCTACCTCACTCCCCCGAGTAAGGAATTCGACTTCTTTGCCGAGACTCCGCGACAAATCGCGAACCATCTTCGGAAAAATTTCGAGGAGGGAAGAGAACGGCATCATGAGAACACGCTTGGTATTTTCCAGCAAATTATCAACGAGTGCGCCGACAGTTTGCTGGTCGTGTTCGGCCGCTTTTGTTAATCCCTTCAGTCGATTCTCGATCGCAATGAATTGCCGCTCATTCCAGTAGATGAAATCAACCAACTGCGGCGCCGTTTGCATGTACGAGTCACCTTGTTGGGTCCATTCGCTCTTTGCCTCAATCAGCCGCTGTATCTTGCGGACTTCGGGCGAGATTTTTGCCCATTCCTTACGCCACTCTCCCAGCAGTCCCATCGTGTCTTTAAGGTCCGAGACGTGCTGGTTGATCGAAAGTTTTGCCGATAACATCTCTTCGGCTTGCAAGAAGAGCGAATCAAGTTTCGCGATTGTTACTCGAATCGTTTCCTCTACAACCGGCTTCCCTGGTGCTATTGGTTGCTCTCCAGGCCCACCGCTTTGTCCAGGGAGACCTGATTTAATCCCAGGACGGTTCGCTCGCTCGGACTCTATTGGGGGCAGAGAAGAAGCTGGCGGCACCGAGGTGTTGGATGGTAAGATTCCTGTCTTCACTGGGTGCACAGGTGTGACAGGAGGCATTTCCTGCGCCGATGCTTTCACACCTGATGTTACAAAGGGCTGATCCGCGTCAATGGTTCTCTCAGCTTCCAACCGAGTCAGCCGTTGGACTGCCTCGGCGATTTGCGTGGCGTGCGGTTCATTCGGCTCACTCAACAACACTTCGATGGTGTCGAGGCTTTGGTGAACGGCATCAAACTCTTCGGCGGAAAGTTGAAACTCACCACGTTTGAGCCGCGCAAAGACGCCTTCCAGGGCCTGGCATACGGCTTCTACGTCCACCAGATCGACGGCACGGGACGCACCTTTGAGGCTGTGCGCCTCACGGAAAATGATTTCCAACAGTGGTTGCTGTTGGTCTGGTCCGTTCGCTTTTTCCAACGCCAGTACTCCGGCGATCATCGCTTTGAGATGCTCGTCGGCTTCTAGACGGAAGGTCGCAATCAACTTCCCGAGAAAATCACTCGTAGGGATTGTGCTGCTTGTAAGTTGTGAGACACTCGGGGGTAGTGTCTGCGGCGGGATGCTTTTGATTGGACTTGTGTCACTAGGGAAGGAGGATGCAGGAGAAATGGTGTCAAATTCCTCGTCAGGAGAAGACACGGGAGTGAGTACAGAGGGGGAGGGCGAGGGAGAAGCATTGTGTTCGACAGGAGGAGCAGATGACGATACCTGAAGAGTCGTCTCCGCTAATGCTTGAGAAGCAGATTTTGTCTCGATCAATGAGGAGATGCTCTGATGACCCTCGGTTTCTAATTGGGCAAGCTTGTATATTGCCTCTGTAACCTGTGTTGCGTGCGGCTGGTTGGGGTCTGCTAACAGCGCACTCACTGTATCCAGCGTGCGATGGACAGTATCAAAATCTGCCGGAGCCAATGACAGCTCCTGGCGTTTCATTTTCGCAAAGACCCCTTCTAACGCCTGACAGACCGCTTCGATTTCTGTGAGATCAACCGCTCGAGCCGCACCCTTAAGGCTATGAGCTTCGCGGAAAATGGTTTCTACGATCGATCTTTGCTCGTCCGGAGTTGCGGCGGTCTCCAATATGAGCAAACCATTGACCATTGCTTGGAGGTGCTCATCAGCTTCCAAACGAAAGGTTACGATTAACTGATTCAGGAAATCATTGTTCGCGCTGCTCATCGTTTCCTCGCTCAGCAATGGGGATCGATTCTCTACCATCAGCGGCTTTATTACGTCTGACGACTTCCCCGTGAACACAATCGTTTCCGCTGTGTGAGCAGCCAGTCACGCCTTGTGTAGTGAGAGCAGGGATGACGTTCACGAGGATTGTGATACCCCCTTCAAACCTCAGAGTGTAATATCGAGAGAAGGCGAGGAATCTTTAGAGACAACAGAGAACACAACAGCGAGAGTGCCGTGGTCCTGCGAACGTTATCCCTCATGATTACCGAGGCGTATACTCGTCAGCAGTTTCGCAGTATCTAAAACCACAATCCCTTCGTTCGTGATCCCTTGAAGATAGTGTGCGCGCGAATTGGCTAAAGTCGAGAGTGGGGGATGGATTGTTGCAAGCGGGAGACTACGGACACTAACACCAACGTCTGTGACAATTCCGACCTCGAGCTCTTCAAACTTTATCAGGATAACAGTGCTTTGCTCAGAGACCTGCTGTTTAGCTAAGCCGAGTAGTGAAGTGAGATCAATGACCGGAAGAATGTGACCGCGGGCATTGATAACACCGAGAACAAAAGGTGGAGTACACGGGAG
>Ga0105246_10002996_pt1 | contig 10242 bp, 10 predicted proteins | sample KBSM64metaG_FD_99694 | JGI IMG/M metagenome (GOLD analysis project Ga0105246, IMG submission 99694) | Miscanthus rhizosphere microbial communities from Kellogg Biological Station, Michigan, USA - KBS M6-4 metaG | ecosystem: Host-associated > Plants > Roots > Rhizosphere > Soil | place... | reverse complement strand
TAATATTCACCGTCAGCCGTTCCCAGAATCGGTTTCTGAAGAACGCCAAAACTACACTGACTATGACGGCTACCATCGCCACCACGTAAAGCACGACAGCTACCTGTCTGCCCATTTCAGTTAGAATGTGTACCCAATCGCTTGGAGCGCCGAAGACTAGTCGCCGGGGCGAGGATGCCATTGGCTAGGCGCCACCCTTGGCACGCCTGGAGCCTTCGCGATTATTCCTCAACGCTAGTCAGTTTGATGGTATCGCCGGTTACGGCGCCGATGATGGTAACTTGTTTGCCGGCCAGGGGGACTACCTTCGCCTGATTGTCGATTTTGTAAATCTTGCCTTCCTCTGTTACTAGAACAGCTGGAGAGCCACCTTTGAGGCATTTAGTGGCACATGCCACGTCGCCCTTCATGGCAGGGTTCGCGGAGCATTTCTGATCGATGATATAGCCTCTTAATTCCGCAGCCATCCCGACGGTCGAAAATCCTGCAACCAACAGAAACGCTAAAATTGCTTTGCTCATGGTTTTCTCCTTTGGTTGGTGAACCGAGTGTTACCGTCTCGGCTCCCTGATGCTAGATGAATATGCGGACAGCCGTGTTACTCCAAGCGATTGGTAGGAGTGATCGCCGGCAGTTTAGTTCGTGAGTGCGGCTAGAACAATCGGCAGTTTAAGCAAGTGACAGTGTCAAACGCTTGATTAAACAGGCGGATGCGGCTGTTTAATCAATGCGCCCCGGAGGTGATAGGCCTTAGCCAAATCCCTAGACAAAGTAACTCTTATATTAGGTGCGACAAGGCCGGGCGACATAACTTATCAAGTCCATTTGAAAAGATCACCTTTTGATTGAAAAGATCACCTTTTGATGAAACCAAAATTGCGCTGGCAACGTATCGCATTGGCGCAGCCACACTTGCATCGATATTTTGCACATCACCTCAGAATTTTTTTCGCCCGATGGAAAATCTTACCCGGTGTTCTGTTCTAGAGGGAAATGCTAAGTGGTTGATCCGATGCCCATGAATCAGTGTTACCCCTATGGTGTCAAGCTTGCTAAGAGTCTGGCTTACGGCCGCGTCCTCTATTCGAGGAAGCACGTTGCCATCGGCCAGTCGTGACACTATGGCCATGGCATTCAGATAAAGTGATGGTCTAGTTTTTCAAAGGGGCGGTAGCATGCCCCGCTGTTTCTTCCGGCATTATCCCCTGGGCCCCCACCCTTTGTTTCGGTTCTCACATTCACGCAAGAAATCAGCGAGGTATTGATGGTCTCTGGTCAGCAGCTGCACTGGTACGCTGTTCGAGTCAAATCGAACCGCGAATGGGTTACTGCCGAAGCGCTCAAGGGCAAAGATTTTGAAGTGTTTCTCCCCACCTATCAGCAGCACGGATCCGGACGGAACACCGCACGTGCGATCACCGTCCCCCTCTTCGCTGGTTATTTATTCTGCCGGTTTGATGTCGGGAATCGGTTGCCTATCTTGATGGTGCCAGGTGTGGTGCATATCGTCGGGTACGGCAACATACCCGAGCCTGTCGATGCGGATGAGATAGCGCGCGTGTTTGCCGTGACCAAATCGCATCTCGAGGTGACTCCTTATCCTTATCCGCCGGTGGGCGAGTATGTGCGCTTGGAGGCGGGACCGCTCCGCGGAGTCGTCGGAGTGGTTCTTGCCCATCAGGATGAAAATAAGCTCGTCGTCTCGGTCACTCTGCTCCAGAGAGCGATCGCGGTCGACGTAGAGCGCGATTGGATCGCGCCTGCCTCCTTGCAGGTGAGTTCGGGCGCCTAACTGTCTCTATGGAAACCAGAAGCGTCTACCTTCTCGCCGGTTCCAATTCCAGCCATGTGCTCCTTCGCGACACGCTGGAGCGGCTATTTCGCAGGAAATATCGGACGTTCTTCCTGTTATTTCTTTGGACGGCGGCGATGGGCGCCTACGTTTGGTTTTCAGCTCCTGCTTATGAAGATGAGATTCAGTTTTTTATCAACAATAACAGGGCAGGCGCCATCGTCACCCCGGAATACAACAACGGACCGGTCCCCCGCGACTACGTTGACGAAGCTGCGGTCGCGACTGAAATTCAGCTTCTATCCAATGCAGACCTGCTGCGCAACGTCGTCGTGCAGTGTGGATTGGCGGACCCGGCAAACGGCGTTGCTGTCGAAAAGGCCGTAGAGCAGCTTCAAAAGAAGCTGAAAGTGTCTCCAGTTCTAAAGGCAAACATGATCAAGGCGAGCTATTCGTCCTCGAATCCACAAGAGGTGCAAGCCGTGTTGCGAACTCTCGCAAAGGGGTATATGGATGAGCACGTCCTGGCGCACGGCAGCAAGGGAGCGTACGAGCTGTTCGACAAGCAGGCGAGTTTTTACAAGCAGCGGCTCCAGGAATTGCAGGATGGTCTGACGGAATTTCAGCAAGGCCGCAGCATCGTCGCTCTGGGTGAGCAAAAGGATCTCAATCTGCGAAAGCTGCTGGAATTGCAAGCCGCCTATAAGGACAACGAGGCGGCCCGGGTTGCAAATACGCGCAAGATCGGCCGGCTGACGGAAAAGCTCGCAAAGCTGGACCCTCGGATTACCACACAGGCCCGCCAGGTACCAAACCAATATTCCGTGGAGCGGCTGAACACCATGCTGGTGGAGCTGCAGAATCGGCGGACGGAGTTGCTGGCCAAGTTCCAGCCCCACGATCGGCTGGTGGCGGAGGTGGATAAGCAGATCGCCGATACCAAGGCTTCGCTCGATCGGGCCGATCGCATGTCGTCCACCGAACAGACCACGGACGTGAATCCGATTCGCCAGTCACTCGATGCCGAATTGGCGAAAGCCGAGCTAGGTGAGACCGAATACCAGGCACACGAGGCCAGTTTGAAGAAAGAAATTGCCGACTACGGGCGCTCCTTATCGACGCTGCAGAATGCCACCACTGACGACGACCAGCGGATGCGTGACATTAAGCAGACTGAGGAGAACTTCTTTCTCTATTCCAAGAAGCGCGAGGAAGCTCGCATCGAGGAGGCGATGGACCAGCAAAGAATTGCCAATGCCGTTTTGGTCAAATCGGCGAGACTGCCAGCCTTGCCGAAACCGAGAGTGTCGATCACCCTTGCGGCAGCCTATGTTCTGGGCTGCCTGCTGTTGCTGGCATTCACTTTCGCGTCTGAGTTGGCCCGCTCGGCGGTTTATACTCCGTGGGAGCTGGAAGGACTCACGGGCCTTCCGGTGCTGGCGAACGTTCCCATCCAGCGCATACCAAGCAGCGCACGGGCGAAAGTATTAGCGATTCCGGAGTTTATTCCATGAGTACACATCCTTCGTGGCCCACTTCCCCTGCGCGCCGGGGCCCCGCACCCAAGCCGATCGTTCCGGTGCCCCAAAATCTGCACGAGTACGATCCTCTGGGATGTTACGTGCCGCTGGTTCAAAGGCTAGTCGCGCTACGGCAGGAGCGAAATTCGGGCATCGTGGCCGCTTTTTCCGCAATCTCTCGAGGCGCGGGCGTCACCTTTGTGACGGAGTCTTTAGCTTGGGAACTGGTCCGGCAAACAGGAGAGCAAATTTTGCTAACGACTCCCGCCGGTCTGAGCGTGGCCGCTGCCACTCGTTTCGGCGAGGAGGAAAAGAACGGGCTGCAGCCCGTGCGCCGGTTGCCGGGGGCCCGCAATAGTGGCGTGCCTTTACGCGATCTTGGCCGGCAGGATTTGGAAAGTCTGCGCCGGAGATTCGGTTTCGTGCTGGTGGATTGTCCGCCCATGCGCGAATCCTCCTCGATCCTGAGTGTCTCGAAGCTCTGTGATGGCGTGGCCCTGGTGATCGCCGCGGGTGAAGCGCGCCGCAGTGAGATCGAGCATGCCGGGAGTGTACTCCAGGCTGGATCGGCCAATGTCCTAGGACTGATTCTCAATAAACGGCGCGATCCGGTGCCGAAGTTCATTTCCAAGTTTTTGTAGGCAGGAAAGGATCACGATTCCGATGTGTCACGCACGCATCTTGCTACAAGTGTGCCTATGCTCGGTTCTTTGCGGTGCGGCACTTGCCCAAGAGTCTTCTCAAAAACAATCTTCGCAAAAACCAGCGGAGGGGTTCGCTGACCGCAACCCGCGATATCGGGTGCAGGCCAACGACGTGATCGAAATTCAATTTCGCTATACGCCTGAATTCAATTTTGCGGCAACCATTCAGCCGGACGGTTTCATTTCATCGCAGATCACCGGCGACGTCCACGTTGCCGGGCTCACGCTCACGGAAGTCTCAGCCGCGGTTGCCAAGGGCGCCAGCGGACGGCTGAAGGACCCTGAGGTGGGAGTGGCGCTCAAGGATTTCGTGAAGCCTCATTTTGTCGTCGCCGGAGAAGTGAACCACCCGGGATCATTCGAACTTCGCGGCAACGTAGGGCTGATTGAGGCGATCGCCATGAGCGGCGGTTTCGTGAAAGACAGCGCGAAACGGTCGCAGGTGATTCTGCTTCGGCGTGTAAATTCCGAAATCGCGGAGGCTAAGATTTACGATCTCAAAAAACTGATGAGTCCGGGCCAAGTTCACGAGGACGTGATGCTCCGTGCGGACGACATGCTGGTGGTGCCGCGAAATGCCATCAGCAAAATCGAGCCTTTTCTTCACATCACCAGTCTGGGCTTGTACGGAATGACTATGGGATTGCCTTAATAGTCGTGATAAACATCTCTAACTACTTTCCGGCAACTGACGGTTAAGGGCGAAGCTATCGCTGTGTTCTATTCCATTCTGTTAGCAACTTTAGATCGGACCAAAGAAGTGGACCACTTTCTCCGCCGGCTGGCCCGTCAGACCATGCGTGACTTTGAGGTGCTGGTGGTGGATCAAAATCCGGATGATCGCCTGGTGGAGATTCTTAGACTGTATAGAGATTCGTTCCCGATTGTGCATTTGCGAACGGCTCAGGGCCATTCTCGGGCGTTTAATTTCGGATTGAGACACGCGACTGGAAAGATTGTCGCGTTTCCTGATGACGACTGCTGGTATGACGTCGATTTGTTGGAACGCGTGGCAAGGCTATTCAAAGATCACCCCGAGTACCAAGGCGTCACAGGACGGGAAATCGTAGAGCCGGGGTTCGTGAGCGGTGGAAGATGGGACGCCAAGAGCGGGGTTTTGACCCGAAGCAATGTCTGGCGGCGAGCGATATCGTTCTCCATGTTTCTCCGTAGAGACACTGCCCAACGTTACGAGTTCGACGAAACCCTCGGTGTGGGAGCTGGGACCCCCTGGGGCGCCGGTGAGGAGACCGACTATCTGCTGCGCCTGGTCGAGGATGGAAACCTGGTCTTCTACGATCCCTCGTTGACCATCTGGCACCAAGGCCGCTCCGGACCGTACACGGCGCAGATGTACTCGAAGGCGCGGAGCTACGCGATGGGCATGGGCAAGGTCCTGCGAAAGCACGGCTATTCGATGTGGTCGGTGGCGCATCACCTGGTACGGCCGTTAGGGGGAGCGTTGCAATCGTTGGCGGTGGGTCATCCGGAAAAGGCGCGATATCACTGGTCGGTCTTCGCCGGACGAGCGAGCGGATGGCGCTTGACTCGTGACTCGCTGCGGGAAGGTCGGGGCAGAGCGTTAGTGTCGCGCAGTGAGGACCTGTCGTGAAAGAGCTGGCAGGGCGGATCTTCCGCAGCCAATTGACGCAAAATGCGGCAGCACTTTATGGCGTGCAAGCGGTCCGCAAGATTCTACCGCTTGTCATCATTCCTTATCTGGCTCGGACGCTGGGTCCGTCTGGATGGGGCGTCGTTGCCTTCATGCAATCGCTGGCGGAGTTCGTCGTTCTCCTGATTGAGTTCGGCTTCAATCTGTCAGCCACGCGCGAGATCGCGAGAAACCGCGAATCGAAGGGAATTTGCGGAGAGATTATGGCTGGAGTCCTCGGTGCCCAAGGCATACTCGCGTTAACCGGAATCCTCATCGCTGCGATCGTGAGCCGCTTGGTTCCACTTCTCCGGGACAATCCGAAACTGGTGGCAGCGGGGCTGTTTTACGCCGTTGCGCAAGGCTTCATTCCCCTGTGGTTTTTCCAGGGCTTGGAGCGCATGCGTTTGGCTGCCTCCCTCGAGGTGATCGGCCGCATTATCGGATTGCTCGCGATTTTTATCTTCGTTCGCTCGGCCGACGATTCTTGGGTGGCTCTGGGAATTCAAGGCGTGGCGCCGGCGTTCACAACCGCTGTGGGCCTTGTCATGGCGTACCGTGCGATTCCGTGCAGCGTGCCGACTTGGCCCTTGGTTCGAACCGCTTTGACGCGAGGTTGGCCCCTGTTTGTGTTTCGTAGCGCAGAGAGTCTCTACGGGGTCGGCAACGCGTTTATCCTGGGGCTGTTTGCTCCGCCGTCCGCCGTCGGCTACTTTGCGTCCGCTGAGAAAATCAGCCGGGCGATATTTGGCCTGCTGAACCCGATCCGGGAGTCTCTCTATCCACGGATGAGCAGTCTGGCTCATCGCTCTCCGCAGAGCGCGGCCTCGCTCCTTCGAATCGGAGTTCTCATTACAGTCAGCGGCGGAGTTCTGCTGGGTGCCTCCGTGTTCCTGTTCGCTCCCATGCTGATTGGTGTGCTGATGGGTCAGGCATTCCGCCCGGCTGTTACGGTCTTGCGAATTCTGTCGGTACTCCCGGTGCTGATGGCCATCACCCACTCGACCGGGCTGCAATGGCTCCTGCCTCTGGGCCGGGATAAAGAAGTGAATCGCATCATCCTTTGCGCGGGGGCTTTGAATGTAGCTCTCGCTGTGGTTCTCGCTCCAGGCTTTGCCCAGGTGGGGATGGCGGTTGCGGTGGTCTGTGCGGAGTTGTTCGTCAGCGTCTGTATGATTCGCGCAGTGCTGCGATCTCAGTCTGAATTGATAGGAACCGTTGGGCCATTCAGTTTACCTGAGTCGGCCAAAACAGGAGAAGTCACGCCGTGAATGCTTTAAACCGTGTTAGACATCAGTGGACCGCGCTGGGAGAGCGCGATCCGCTTTGGGCGATTCTCTCCGAGGCTGATAAAAAGGACGGTGGCTGGAGTCACGCCGCATTTTTCCAGACAGGCGTCGAGGAGATTAGCGAGGTATTACGCACAGCGCGGAGCCTTTCAAGTGTCCGCTACGGCTTGGCCCTGGACTTCGGGTGTGGGGTCGGCCGCCTGAGCCAGGCGCTGGCGGCGCATTTCCAGCGCGTTGTCGGCGTGGACATCGCGGAGTCCATGATCCGCAGTGCGGTCGAACTGAACCGCTTTCCAGATCGCTGCGAATACATCCACAACGTCGCGGCTGACCTTTCGATTTTGCCGGAAGGTAGCGCGGACCTCATCTACTCAAGCATCACGCTGCAGCATGTCGTGCCGGCTTTAGCCCGGTGTTACATTCGCGAGTTCTTTCGTGTGGCCCGGCCTGGTGGCCTGGTCATTTTCCAGCTTCCGAGCCGCCCGCGGTCCGTGGTATGGCATGCCATCAAAAGCGTCGCGCCGGTCTCCGTCGCGAATTTGATCTGGCGTCTTCGCACGGGGAGCCCGGAAGCGATGGAAACGTACTCGACGCCTGAGAACAAGGTGATCAAATTTATCGAGGAGTCCGGTGGCGCCGTTCTGCGCGTGGAGGATAACCAGAACGGTCCTCCAGGTTGGCAAAGCCGCAAGTACTTCTGCGTCCGCCGTGGGCTGCCGTGACATGATGCACGACCGGGCAAGAGAATTCGACAGAGTGACGCACAGGTCCGATTCCGGTATCTGGTGGCTGCATCCCGGTTGCGTATTTGGGGTTTCCGGCCTTTTGATCGCGATCGCGGCCTATGTCATTCCGGAATCCATCTATAAGAATTATTGGCGAACGCCGAAGTTCTTCGACCTGACGGCTTTGGAAGTCAGCGTGGCCTGCGTTGCCGTTTTTGTATTCGGAACCATTCTGAGCACGCAATACGTCGCACGTGTACCTTGGCCGGCATCCAAAAGCATTTCGGAGAAGATCGATTGGGGTGTCATGACGTTCTTCTTCCGGGCCAGTTTCTGGCTGTGCCTGTTGGGTTATGCGTTCTGGATAGGGTTTGCCATTCAAAGGGGTATGACACTGAGCGCCCTTCTGGATGTTCTGGCCGCCGAAAAAGGAGCGATGTACGATGCACGTTATAGCTATCTCGCTACCGTCGGCGGCGTAACCACACTGGCCGAATTCGGAATCGCAACGATGATTTTTGGCGCCATTATTGGCTGCTGCCGCGGATGGCGGAGCGTGTGGTGGAAGCTGGTGCTAATCGTAGGACTGGCTTTGATTCGTGCGCTAGTGAATAGCGAACGCTTCGCGCTGATCGAGTTGTTCGTTCCTTTTTTCGTCGCTGCCGTCGTGTTCTGGTACCGCGGTTCCTCGCAGGTCAACGGGTTTGTTCGCTTCCTGGTCAAGTTCGCGCCGGTGATCGGCGCGAGCGCACTCCTGCTGCTCTTTACTGGTTTTGAATACTTTCGTTCGTGGAAGAATTATTACGCCGGCCGGGATCTGGATCTGTGGGAATTTGGCGCCATTCGCCTCCTCGGGTATTACGTAACGTCGTTTAACAACGGCGCTTATTTCCTGAGCCATCTCGAGCCCCTCAACGCCCCGTATTTCACGTTTCATTTCCTGTGGAACTTCCCGCTATCCATCCCGGTCGTGCGCAGACTATTTCCCAACCCGCTGCTCGATTCGAACGACAAGTGGTTTTACTTTCCGTTCCTCGATCGCGACGCGAATTTGGAATTCAACAATGCCGACGGAATGATGTTCCCGGCCATGGATTTTGGTATCGCGGGAGGCCTGATTTACTGGCTCCTTATCGGTGTTGCGTGCGGGCTGGTGTATGCCCTGCACCGTCGCCGGGAACCCTTGGGACTCCTGCTTTATCCGCTCATTTATCTCGGCGTGATGGAGGTTCCTCTGGCCCTCTACTGGAGCGAAGGGCGTGCGCTGCCCTCCGAGTGTCTGCTGCTGGGCGCGCCGCTGCTTTTCTGGTACTTCCGCCGCCAGTTCCCGGCAAGAACCCGATTTCAATCCGGCAAAGTTCCTCTCGAAGTCTCATGACACAGATTGCACTCAACGCCCGATTCTATCTGCACCGGCCCACAGGGATGCAGCGCTATGCGCTGGAACTCAGCCGGCGCTTCGCGGACCACTTGGATCCCCTGCGTCCGGCAAAGGTTCTCGGTGGGACGACCGGACACCTTTGGGAACAGTTGTATCTTCCGTCCGCAGTTCGGGGGCGGCTGCTCTGGAGCCCCAACAATACTGGTCCGCTGGCCGTCGAACGACAGGTATGTACGATTCACGACCTGATCCCGCTGGACCATCCGGAATGGTTCAATCGCCGTTTCGGGCAGTGGTACGCGTGGTTGCTGCCGCGGCTGGCGAAACGCGTACGGCACCTGATTGCTATTTCCGACTTCACCAAGCAGCGCATCGTCGAACGCCTGGGGGTGTCTCCGGAGAAGGTGACCGTGATTCCTAACGGTGTGGACAGCCGGTTTTCACCACGAAATCCGGAAGAGATCGAGGTTACGTTGCGGGCGCTCGGCATCACGCCGGAACCGTATTTGCTATACGTCGGCTCGCTCGAACCGCGAAAAAACCTTCACCGTCTGCTCGAGGCCTGGCGGAGGGCGCAGCCTTCCGTGCCTGAGGACATGAGGCTGATTGTCGCCGGCGCCCGTGGCAGCGCCCGCGTGTTTGGCGCCATGGAAATAGAATCCGTACCGCCGCGAACCGAGTTTATCGGGTATGTCCCCGACGAACACTTGCCGGGCCTTTACTCGGGCGCCGTCGCTCTGGTGTATCCGTCCCTGTACGAAGGCTTCGGTTTGCCGCCGCTCGAAGCGATGGCTTGCGGCACCCCAGTAGTGACGTCGGACGGGACGTCGCTTCCCGAGGTCGTCGGCGATAACGCGGTCCTGGTTGATCCTTACGATTCGGACTCAATCGCCGAGGGAATAGTGCGCGTCCTTTCGAATCCCAGCCTGCGGGATTCCCTGAGCCGGAGCGCCCGGCAACGCTCTGCATGCTTTACGTGGGAACAAGCGGCACGTCAGACCATCCAGCTTTTACAGTCGCAAACCTAGCCTGGCCGGGCAAACGATTGCGCTCCAAAACTATCATGCGAATTCTTTATTTAGTGACAAGAGCGGATCTGGGCGGCGCTCAGGTACACATTCTCGACTTACTGCACGGATTTCAGAATGTATTGGAACCAGTAGTGGCCGTCGGCGAGACC
>Ga0105246_10002995_pt1 | contig 10242 bp, 7 predicted proteins | sample KBSM64metaG_FD_99694 | JGI IMG/M metagenome (GOLD analysis project Ga0105246, IMG submission 99694) | Miscanthus rhizosphere microbial communities from Kellogg Biological Station, Michigan, USA - KBS M6-4 metaG | ecosystem: Host-associated > Plants > Roots > Rhizosphere > Soil | place: Michigan... | reverse complement strand
ATCGCGGCTTCGATGATCTTGAACCAATAGGAGGCGTCCAGGCCCAGCAGCGGCTTGGGCGCCTCGCTGCCGGCGGCCTCGGTCATGCGGGCGAACGGCATGTTGGTGACTTGCACCTGGTCGCCGCGCGCTTGGTCAAAACCCATGGCGGATTTTACCAGTGCGGTGATCTTGGTCATTTCGTCGGCGCTGCGGGCTTTGTAAGCAGCGGCGGTGTCGCCGGAGCCGTCCACCACCACAGCCACCGACAATTTCTTCACATCGCCGCCATCGACCGTGGAAGTCGTGACTTTCTTGGAAATCTCGTAATTGGTGGTTTCCTCGGTGCGGCCCGAAGTGTCCTTGGACTGGTCGTTGGTGGCCTGAGCCTGACCGCCGGGCAGCGCATTGGCCACCGACACGGCATTGCCGCCGCCCTGGGTGTTGGAGGCATTCTGCTCCACCGTCTGGGTCGAGCGCACCACCTTGCCGTCGGGATTGAATTCCTCATTGGTGGTCTGGGTGTGATTGTAATTGATGTCGGCGGTGACCTGGACCTGGACATGGCCGGCGCCCACCACCGATGTGACGATGGATTCGATGCGCTGGCGCAGGGAATTTTCGTAATTGGTGGTGTCGTCGTCCTGGCTCTTGGCCAGCGCGTCCGGACCGGACTTCTCATCGCCCCCGGCCAACAGATTGCCGCGGTCATCGACAATGGCGACGCGGTCGGCGCTAAGGCCTGACACGGCAGCCGCCACAAGATGCTGAATGGCCAGGACCTGGCCATGATCCATCTTGCCCATGGTTTTCACCACCACGGAAGCGCTGGGCTTCTGGTCGTCGCGCGAAAACACCTGACGTTCCGGAACCACCAGATGGACGCGGGCCGACTGGATACCCTCGATGGTCTGCATCGAACGCGCGAGTTCGCCTTCCAGGGCGCGCTGGTGATTGATGTTCTGGACAAAGGCGGTGGTGCCGAAGGCATCCGACTTGTCGAAAATCTCATAGCCCACGCCGGCGGCCGGCAGATTGTCCTGGGCCAGCGCCATGCGCAGCTTGGTCACTTGGTCGGCTGGAACCAGGATGGTGCCGGCGTCCTTGACGTCGTACTTGACCGCCATGCCGTCGAGCTTGGCGGTGACCGCGGCGGCGTCACGCGATTCCAGACCGGAGAAGAGAATTGTCTTGGGCGGCTCGGTGATGGCGCCGGCGATATAAAGGAAGAAAGCGGTGAGGACCGCAGCCACGCCGGCCATCACGCCGAAACGCGCCGCACCAACCGTTTTGAAAAACTCTGGCAAGATGTCCTCCTCGCGGAAAGCGGCCGGAAAATTTTTCCGACCGTTCTGCTAGGCAAACATTGCCGCCTGTACGGTAAAATTAGGCTTAAGGGAAAAGCCTGTGCGGAGCTGTCGCACGCGCTATTTTGCTTAACCGGTTGTTTACGGCTTCGCCAAACCTGCGGTTTCCCGATCCGTCAAGGATTTTTTAATTGCGATATTGCTGGACGCGCGTGGCTCTGAGGCCCGCCAGACCGAAACGGTCGATGGCATGTTGCCAGGCGAGGAATTCCTCCACCGTCAGGGTATAACGCTTGCAGGCATCGTCCAGGCTCAGCAGGCCGCCGCGCACCGCCGCGACAACTTCGGCCTTGCGGCGGATAACCCAGCGGCGCGTCGAAGGCGGCGGCAGATCGGCGAGCGTCAGCGGCGACCCATCGGGCCCGATGACGTAGCTCACACGCCCTTTGCGCTCTTCCATATCAAAACTCCCAACACTAACCGCGTGCAAAGTTACGCTCTCCCGCGTTTAAAAATGGCCAAGACACGTGGTAAACGAACTCATAAAAGCTTCATTCGACTTGTCGGCGATGGTGACGGGAAAGCCCATATTTACGGGCTTTCCCGCTCACTTTAGCTCTTCAACTGTTCCAGCTCCTGCAGCATTTGGTCGGCGGTGGTAACGATGCGCGCGGAAGCGGAGTAGGCACGCTGGGTGGTGATGAGGTTGGTGAACTCGGTCGCCAAATCGACGGTGGACGCTTCCAAGGTCGAGGCGGCGATGCCGCCGGCGCCCCCGGTATTGGCTTGGTTGATGTTGGCGGCGCCGGATTCGCGGGTCGCGGTATAAGCGTCACCATTCATCTGACCCAAGCCGTCGGGATTGGTGAAAGTGGCGACCGGAATCTTGTACACTGCCTGCGACAGGCCGTTGGAGAACAAGGCCGTCACCGCGCCGTCTCTTGATACCGTCACGCCGGTAATGGCGCCGAAGGGCGAACCATCCGGCGAGGTGCCGTTCAAGGTCGAGGCGGAATCGAACTGGGTAAGACCGGAGGTGCCGCCCACTGCGCCCAGATTGACCGCGACACTCTGTGCCGCCAGACCGGTGGAAGCCGCCCACGGGATGGTGAGATTGAAAGAGCCCGAAGCGGGCGCCGCGCCGTTGACATTCTTCATCGAGCCGTCGGAGTTGAAGCTGACGGTGCCGGTGCCGATGGGGTTGGGGCTGGAGATGTTGCCGGCGGACCCGGAATAGGCGGCTTCATAAGCCCAAGTATTGGCGCCGGTCTTGACGAAGGAGAGGGTGATGGGCTGGGTGCCGCCTTGGCTGTCATAGATGTTGATGGTGCGCTGGAAGTCGGGCGTCACAGCGCCGGACGTCATTTGGCCTACAACATAGGCGCCGTTGGTGGCGGCGCTGGACTGCAGATTGGCCTGAATACCCAGATTGGCGGTGGCCTGCGCCTTGCCCGACAAAGCCGAGACGTTGATCATGCTGAGCTGGCTGTTGTTGGTGGGAATATTGCCCTGGGTGTCCAGCTTCCAGCCCAACAGATAGAGACCGGCGGCGTTGCGCAGATTGCCGTTCTCGTCGGGCGTGAAGTTGCCGGCGCGGGTATATTCCTGCTGCGCCGTGGCGGTGGCATTGGTGGCGACCACGAAAAAGCCATTGCCCGAGATCGACAAATCGGTGGGCGAGGAGGTGGAGGTCGGCAAGCCCTGGGTGGTGACATCCTGGCCGATCAGAGCGCTGACGCCGGCGCTGGAATTGCCCGCCAGGCCGGGAATGTTCAGGAAGGTCTCGAAATGGACCGTCTGGTTCTTGTAACCAACGGTGTTGACGTTGGCGATGTTGGACGAGGTGGCCGACAGCGCCATGCTGTTGGCGGCGAGGCCCGCGACGCCGATGGTGAGGGCTCCATACAGACTCATTTTAGGTTTCCTTCATTGCGGGTGAGAGGCTTCGGCCTTGTCCGCTTCAGGTTCGGGGCCGTTTCTCGGCGCCCAGGTTCAAGATCTTTCAAACTCAGTTGGCGACCGCGGCGATATCGCTGAGGTCCACTTCCATGCTTCCCACCACCAGTTTGGGCGGCGAAACGGTCATGTCGATTTGCGCCACGGTGCCGGCGCTGGCGACCGAGGTTTTGATGTCATTACCGGCGGCGTCGGCGGCGGTCACCGTCAGCTTGTAAGTGCCGTCGGGGAGCTTGTTGCCGTTATTGTCCTTGCCGTCCCAGGCGAAGCTGCTGTTGCCGGTTGTGGTCTGGCCGGCGGTGGAAAAGACGGTCCTGCCACTGGCATCGGAAACACTCAGCTTGGAGGTGGCGGCATTGCCGGACAGATTGTAGGTCCAGTTGGCGGCGCCGCCGCTGAGCGAGGCATTGCCGGTGGTGACCGAAACCTTCTTGCCCAGATAGGCCGAGGCCATGGTGGCGGCGTTGCTGGTGCCCTGGGAAATCAGAGTCTTGAGATTGTCATTGCTGGTGATCTGTTGTTCGACCTGGCTGTACATCACCAGCTGCTGGGTGAACTGGTTGGAGTCCATCGGGCTGGTGGGATCCTGGTTCTTCAGCTGGGTGGTCAACAAAGTCAGGAAGGTCGAGAAATTTCCCGACAGCTGCTTCATCGCATCCGGCTGATTGGTGGCGCCGGGGGTGGTTGAACTGGCTGGTGTGACGGTCATGACAAAATTCCTTTAAACCCTGATGTCCAGCCGCCCATTGGCCGGGCCGCGATAGGCGGCGGTCATGGCGGTGGCATCGACGCTGGTGGTGGCGGAAAGCGAGAAATTGCGAGACCGGCGATTGCCGCTGCCGGCATTTCCGCTCTGGTTATTGTCGTTTTGCTGACGCAGCGAGAAATTCAAACCATCCTGTGACACATCCAGGCCGGCATCGCGCAAGGCGCGGGTCAGCACGGATGCATCCTTCTGCAACAGGCTCAGGGTCTGGGGCTGGTCGGCGGAGAGATGGGCGCTGGCCTTGCCGGTGGCGTCGATCGACAGGCGTACTTCCACCCGTCCCAGTTCCGGCGGATCCAGCCGGATATCGAACTGTTTGGCGCCGGACTGCGATTTGGCGGCGATTTCCACCGCAAGCGCGGGCAGGTTGGGCGCCGCCGTGACCTGGAGGTGCTGGGTGACGTGCGCCACGGCGATCGGATTGGCCGGTACATTCCCCGCAGGTGTGTTGGGATTGATCAGCGGATTGTGGCTCAGGGCCTGAACCGGCTGTGGCGCGGGTTTGGGTGTGTCGCTGATTTCGTCGGCATCAGCCGGCGGCGCGGCTGGGGTCAGCTGCGCAATCTTGTCGGTATCGCCCTTATTGGGATCGGTCTTGGTGTCCTGTGCAAACCGGCCTTTGGCAATGTCAGTCTTGGGGGCTTTCACCGTGTCGCTTTTGTTGGTCGCGGTTTTGGGGGCGGTGTTGCCTTTCGGGGTGTCCGCGGCAGTTGCGGCGATATTCTCCTGGGGAGCGGTATCGTCACCGGCAGGCTGGGGCGCGGGATCACTGGCCGTTTTGACGGCTGCTGTCTGTGACTTGGCGACCGGTTTGCCGGGTTGAGCCGGATCAATCTCGGGCTGTGGCGCCCGGGATTGGGGCGCGGGGAGCGGGGTCTGAGTACCGGCGGCAACCACTGCCTCATCGTCCTGCTGATCATCTTGGACGGCAGCGGGCTGGAGCGCGCTGGCAGGCGTATCGGCAGCGGAAGTAGCGGGTTGAAGATCGGCGGACGGCGCGGTCTGCGCAGCTGGAGCCGCGGCGCCGACCGTCAGATCGTCGTTGCTGTCACTGGACGGATTGGCAACGGGCACCTGGACGGGAGGCTGCGGCGGCAAATTCTGCAAGCTCAACAACTGTAAAGTCGCGGCTGCTACCTGGCTTTCATCCGGCGTTTCTTCATCCGTCTCTGCCAGAACTTCCTGTTTCTCATTGTTGGACTTTTCGGTCTTGTCGGTCTTGGCCGCCGATTTGGCGGGAGGCTGGGAAACATTCTGGGTGGTGTTGGCATCCTGTTGGCTGCCGGTGTCCATAGCTGATTTGTCGCCGGACGGATCTTTGGAATCCTGGCTGTTGTCCTTCTGCGAGGCTTTGGCATCCTTGACGCCATCTTTGGGCGCGACTGTGCCCACCAGAAGCGCGAAGGGCGAAGCCTCATTCGCTGGGGCGGATTTATCCTTGGCCTGCGAAGCGTGAATGCTTGCAGAAGATGCCGCTCGGGATGTCGCTGACGCTCGCACGCAATTTTTCCGTATGAAAACTCGTTCGGATCACCAGACGCAAAGCACGGGCCAACTGCGGACAGCCCCGATTTTATTGACTTTTTGGACGAAGCCGGGCGCGCCGGCAGCACAAAGGAACAGGCAGGACCTGCCGGTGCGGCAAACTCTGCCGCCCTTGTGCCCACGCCTGTTTCCGCAAAAAACCCGCCAAACCCGCGGAAAAAATCGCCGCCTAAGATGGCACGGGGCTTGCGACAGGTTTTGCGGAACAAAAGCATTCGGACCTCGACCCGTGAGCCTGAACGGAATCGCCGCCAGTGCCATCAGCGCGCTTAAGACCAATCAAGCCGCGTTGGGCGTGGTCTCGAACAACATCACCAATCTCAACACCCCCGGCTATGCCCGCCGTGTCGTAAATCTGCAGACTCTGTCGGCCGGCGGCCAGTTGATGGGCGTCGATGTCGCCAGCATCCAGCGTGTCACCGATCAGTTTCTGGCGCAGGAGCAGCTTTCGGCAGGCGGCGCGGCGTCGCAGTATGACACCATGGCCGGCCTGTTCTCGCAGCTCAACGGGCTGTTGGGCGGCCCGGGTGACAACCAGTCGCTGGCCAAGCAATTGACCAATCTGTCGGCCGCTTTCGCCACCGCCTCCCAGGCTCCCACCTCCAGCGCCAGCCGCATCGGGGTGATGAATGCGCTGAACAACCTGGCCGGCACCTTCTCGAATGTTTACGGAACCATCTCGTCCCTGCGCAGCCAGATCGACCAGCAGGCGGTGGCCTCGATCAGTTCGACCAATTCGTTGATCAAGCAGATCTTCGACCTGAACACCCAGATCAAAGGCTCCGCCATCACCGGCGACCAGTCCTCGGCGCTGCTGGATCAGCGCGATGTGGCCTTGGGCAATCTCGCCAAGGTGATCGGCATCAAGACCAGCACCAATCCCGATGGCAGCATCAATGTTTCCACCGAGGACGGCATCAATCTGGTGTCCAACACCTATGCCAATCTGAGTTATCCGGGCGGCGACCAGGTCGGCGCCTATGGCAATATCACCATCCAGGACGTCAATCCGACCAACGGCCAGAATATCGGCCTTCCGATGTCGCTGGATCCGCATCTGTCCGGCGGTTCGCTCAAGGGCCTGATCGACATGCGCGACCAGATACTGGGCGGCTTGTCGCAAAGCCTGGGCAATCTGGCGCAGCAGACGGCGCTGGCCTTCAATCAACAGAGCAATGCCAATGCCGCTTATCCGCCGCCCACCTCGCTGACCGGCCGGGACACCGGTTTGATGGGCGCCGACGGTTTGAATTTCACCGGCAAGACCACCATTGCGGTGGCCGACGCCAATGGCAATCTGGTGTCGCGCATCGATGTGGATTTCGGCGGCGGTACCTTGAGCGTCAATGGCGGCGCGCCCGCCGGCATCGGAACCACGGTTGCAAGCTTCACCACCGCCTTGAACACCGCCTTGGGCGGCAATGGTTCGGCTTCATTCACCAATGGCCAACTGTCGATTTCCGCCACCGGCAGCAACGGTATTCTGGTGCAGGATGACGCCGGCACGCCCAGCTTGCGCGGCACCACCGGTTTCTCGCAATTCTTTGGCCTCAACGATCTGTTCAAGTCGCAATATCCTTCCGTCACCGCCACCGGCTTGACCGCCGGTGATTCCAGCGGCCTGGCCGCCGGTGGGGTGATCGCCCTGCAACTCAAGGGGCCGGACGGCGACATCGCCAAGACCGTCAGCATCACCACCATCGCCGGCCAGACCATCGGCCAAGTGATCACGGCGCTGAACACCACCCTTGGCGGCGCCGCGACCTTCACCTTGAATCCCGACGGCTCTATTTCCACCGCGACCAGCGCGCTGTTCCCTGGCTATGAGTTGAACGTCACCAACGACACCACCCAGCGCGGCACCACCGGCGTCAGCTTCAGCCAGCTTTTTGCCTTGGGCGACAATGGCCAGGCGCTGCAGGCCTCGGGTTTCGGCTTGACGTCGGCGGTGACCGCCAATCCCGCCCGGGTGGGTTTCGCCAGCCCGGCGATCACACCCGGCACCGTTGTCGGCGATACTGTCGTCTCGGCGGGCGACAATGCCGGCGCCATCGCGCTGCAGAATGTGATCACCAAAAGTCAGAGCTTTCACGCCGCCGGCGGCATCGCCGCCCAGGTCGCGTCGCTGTCGGACTATGCCGCCAGCTTCTACCAGAATGTTTCCACCCAATCGAACGCCGTCACCGCCGCCCAAACCACCCAGGACGACCGCCTGACCGAAGCCAACGCCCGCTATTCCTCCAACTCCGGCGTCAGTCTGGATGAGGAATTGACCGCGTTGACCACTTATCAGCAGGCCTATGCGGCGGGCGCGCGAATTCTCACGGTGGTGGACCAGCTGTACCAGACCCTGCTGGGCATCCAGTAAGGCGCTTTAAGAGGAATTTTGGCATGAGCATCGATCGCATTTCCACCGCCACCCAGACCGCCTTTCTGCTCAACCAGATCCAGAATGCCGGCAATCAATTGGACAAGGTCCAGGAACAGATCGCTTCCGGCAAGAATGCCGACACCTATGCGGGCTTCGGCGACAAGGCCCAGATTCTGACCGCCACCATTGCCGCCAATGCGCGCAATACGGCTTATACCGACGCCACCAAATTCGCCGTCACCCAGACCGACGTGCAGGATATCCAGCTCACCACCTTGTCCAGCCTGGTGACCGATTTGAAAAAAGCCGTCAGTGACGCCGTCGCCAACAATGACGCCACCACCCTGATGGACAAGGCCAAGAGTGTCTTCGACCAGGCCACCGCGATCCTCAATACCAAGGATGCCAATGGCGACTATATCTATAGCGGCGGCAAGACCGACGTCGCGCCGATTACCGTCAGTTCGCTGTCGGGCCTGGTGCCGCTGGCCGGTGTGTCGAACGCCTTCGCCAACGGCAATATCCAGAAATCGGTGCAGGTGGCCGACGGGGTCACCGTCACCTATGGCGTCAATGCTTCCGATATCGCCACCGGTCTGATGCAGACCTTGAAAGACATCGCCACCTTTGACGCGGGCGGCACCGGTAATTTCAACGCCGCCAACTCACTGACTGCAGCGCAGAACACTTTTCTCACCAATACCATCGGCCAGGCCACCACGGTCTATACCAACCTGAACGCGGCCACCGCCGCCAACGGCTATGTCTCCAACCGTTTGACCGATGCCCAGACCCAGCAGACTTCGATGAACACGCTGTACAAGAAGTTCACGTCGGACATCCAGGACACCAACATGGCCCAGGCCGCCACCCAGCTGTCGCTGAACCAGACCCAGTTGCAAGCGGCGCTGCAGGTCACCGCGAGCCTGCACCAGCTTTCGCTGTTGAATTACCTGCCGATTTCGGGGCAGTAACTAGTAAATCTTGCGGTTCCGCCGCCGGGGTCCTATAGCACCCCGAAATGACTGATACCCTGAAACCCGGGAGCCGTGTCGTCGCCGCCATGTCAGGCGGCGTCGACTCCTCTGTCACCGCCGCTCTGCTCAAGAAGCAAGGCTATGACGTGGTGGGCGTCACCCTGCAGCTTTATCCCGAAGACAAGACGCCGGCGCGCAAGGGCGCCTGCTGCGCCGGGGCCGACATCTATGACGCCAAGCGGGTGGCGATGCGCATCGGCATCCCTCACTACGTGCTGGACTATGAAAGCCGTTTTCGCAAGCAGGTGATTGAGGATTTCGCCGACAGCTATGCCCGCGGCGAAACCCCGATCCCCTGCGTACGCTGCAATCAGCGGGTGAAGTTCGCCGATCTGTTGGATACGGCGCGGGATCTGGGCGCCGAGGCGTTGGCCACAGGCCATTATGTGCGCCGAGTGGCGGGCGCGGACGGGGCACAGTTGCATGCCGCCGCCGACAGCACACGCGATCAAAGTTATTTTCTGTTCGCCACCACCCAGGCGCAATTGGACTATCTGCGCTTTCCCTTGGGCGATATGGAAAAGACCCACGTGCGCGCCATTGCCGCCGAACTGGGGCTGGTCAATGCGGCCAAGCCCGACAGCCAGGACATTTGTTTTGTGCCGCAAGGCCGCTACACGGCGATCGTCAATCGCTTGCGGCCCGATGCGGCGCGTCCGGGCGACATTGTCGATCAGACAGGTGCCGTGCTGGGCCGCCATGACGGCATCGCCAATTTCACGGTGGGCCAGCGCAAGGGGCTGGGCCTGTCGGGCAATGAAGAGCCACTGTTTGTGCTGAAACTCGATCCGGTGAATGCCCGGGTGGTGGTGGGGCCGCGCAGCAGCCTGGGTTCCTCCAGCGTGATGTTGAAAGAGGTGAATTGGCTTGCCCCGCAAGCCGCGTCTTTCGCGGCCCCTTTTGCATGCAGGGTGAAGGTGCGTTCCATGCGCCCGCCGGTGGCGGCGACCGTGACGCCGCTGGAGGGTGGCGCGGCGCGGGTGGAACTGGCCGAGCCGGAAGAGGCCGTCGCCCCCGGCCAGGCCTGCGTTTTTTACGGCGCCGAAGACAGAAGGGTGCTGGGTGGCGGCTGGATCACCGGGTCCGGGCAGGACCGGGCGGCGGCGTAAAATCCAGGGATTCCGGGCAAACTTGACAGGGGCGGGGGCCGAACCCTACATCCCCGCCTCCGCGGTCTGATCCAATAGGCCGTTCCGGTTGGCACCGTAGCTCAGCGGTAGAGCAGGGGAATCATAATCCCTTGGTCGGCGGTTCAAATCCGTCCGGTGCTACCATTCATTT
>Ga0105246_10002993_pt1 | contig 10244 bp, 6 predicted proteins | sample KBSM64metaG_FD_99694 | JGI IMG/M metagenome (GOLD analysis project Ga0105246, IMG submission 99694) | Miscanthus rhizosphere microbial communities from Kellogg Biological Station, Michigan, USA - KBS M6-4 metaG | ecosystem: Host-associated > Plants > Roots > Rhizosphere > Soil | place: Michigan... | reverse complement strand
TACTTGATATAAAGATAGATTACGTGTAGATACAATATGTCGAATATAGTTGCAAAAAATGGATAAATAAGTTTAAATATACTATATAAGTAATTTTGAGAGAGAATTCAAGTCAAATCTACAAATTTCAACGTATTCTATCCTCAGTGTGTGTGACGGAAGGGAGGTGGTGGATTTATTTGTAAGGGCTTTCATGACAGAAGTGTTGCTTGTGATTAACCCAATTGAGAGGAGAAAAGTGAATGAAGAAACGTGTTTCTATCCTTTTAAGTCTTTCTATGGTTGTTGCTATGCTTGCTCCAACGATGGCGTCTGCCACGGAATCTAGCGAAATTTCTGCTCAGAACACTGCATATGAATCCACCAATGCTTCCAACAATGAGGTGAACAATACTCTGAATTCTACGCCGGTTGTACCGGCACCAGCGGGGTATGATAGCTATCGGAATAACATTCCGCACGGGAATATGAACCTCATTACCTATAATTCTACGACGGTTGGCAATGCACGGAAAGCGATGGTGTACACGCCGCCTGGATATTCACCTAATAAAAAGTATAGCGTGCTATACCTTCTGCATGGTATTGGCGGGGACGAGCACGAGTGGGCTAACGCGATGAAACCGAAGAACATTCTGGACAACCTGTATTCGGAAGGAAAACTGTCCCAGATGATCGTCGTTATGCCGAATGGCCGTGCGATGAAGGATGACCGCCCGGTAGGTGATATTTATGCACCGGATAAGGTCGCCGCGTTTGAACGGTTCGAGCAAGATTTGCTCAAGGATCTCATCCCTCACATTGAGAGAAACTATCCCGTGTATAAGGATAAGAACAATCGTGCACTTGCCGGTCTGTCCATGGGTGGCGGACAATCTCTCAACTTTGGATTGAAGAATCTGGATACGTTCGCTTATGTAGGTGCCTTCTCGGCAGCTCCGAATACGAAGCCTGTGAACCAATTGATCACGAATCCTGGACAGGCAGCCAGCAAACTGAAATTGCTCTGGATTTCCTGCGGAGGAAGTGATGGCCTGCTGTGGGTGAGCCAGAACTTTAAAAATGGTCTCAGCAGCATGAACGTTCCACACATTTGGTATCAAGATGTAGGCGGACATGAGCCAAAAGTTTGGAACAGTGGCCTTTATCAGTTCTCGCAACGCATTTTTAAATAGTACACCAGCTTCCATCCAAAAGTAATCATCTGAACGTTCCGTCCACACGATTCTTTAATAAGAGTGTAGCGTTAAGGGGAGCGTTCGGATGAGCGTAAGCCTCAGGCATGTCTTGTACATGGCCTGAGGCTTTATGTATTTTTTGGGTGTAACAGATTCAGATCGGAAGGGTAAATAGTATAGTATTGGATGAGACGTACATAGGTAGTTTCGTGAAAGAGGAGGAGCCGATTACTATGTTTTATTATAAAGGTGCATTTCGGGAAACGGATAACGTTATTTATTTTAAAAGCGAAGTTCCGCTGGTGCAGCATGATGTGATTTTGTTTGGGGAGAGAACATATTTTATTGAAAGTGTGGAGAAAGAGTTTTTGCTACTGGAGAGAGTTGGTTCAGTTGTAACGGTGAGCGTGTAACGTGTTAATTTTGGTGCGGATTTAATGGTACGTGCACTTCTAGGCCTCTGCCCACATACAATAAATCGACCCTGTTCCCTTATGTGCTCAGGCCAGATCGTTGTAAAACTGCAGGAGGTGTCATCTGTGCCCGGATTGTTTACCGCAATAGCCCTGTTCATCAAAGAATTAACGTTACTCGTTTCATATGTCAAAAACAATGCGTTTCCTCAGCCGCTCGCTGAGGATGACGAAGCCAAACATCTGCGCCTCATGGCTGAAGGCAACGCCCACTCGCGTAATTTGCTCATTGAACACAATCTGCGCCTTGTGGCGCATATCGTCAAGAAGTTTGATAATACTGGCGAAGATCAGGAGGACCTGATTTCCATTGGAACGATTGGTTTGATTAAAGCCATTGAAAGTTTTCAGCAAGGAAAAGGCACAAAGCTGGCTACATTTGCGGCGAGATGTATTGAAAACGAAATCCTGATGCATCTGCGTTCCCTGAAAAAGACACGCAAAGACGTATCCCTGCATGACCCTATTGGGACGGATAAAGAAGGAAATGAAATCACACTCATTGATATCCTCGGCACCGAAGCGGATGATGTGGTAGATCGTGTACAATTAAAGATTGAAAAAAGTAAAATTTATCGCAATCTCGACATTTTGGATGATCGGGAGAAAGAAGTGGTCATTGGCCGCTTTGGCCTAGAGGCTGGCGGAGAAGAGCGCACGCAGCGCGAGATTGCCAAGGAGCTTGGCATTTCACGCAGTTATGTTTCCCGGATTGAGAAACGCGCACTGATGAAGCTGTACCATGAGTTCTATAAGCAAAAATAGATGTGAATTGCAGAAGTACAAAATAAATAGAAGGGCGGCCTTTCGTGATGAAGGAGGGCGGTCCTTTTTCGTATTTGCATGCTTTGTAATCGACTAGACAATGGTTCCGGTTTGTTACAATAAGGTTTGAACTCTGGCATGGAGACAAAGGTTTGTTATACTTAAAGGATTATTACAGACTCATCACGTCAGGAGCTTTTCCCATGAATATCAAGCAAGCGATAAAAGAGCATCTTAGCCGTATGAAAAAAGCGACAATCACTCTTGAAGAATTGGAAATGCTGTTTGTCAGCATGAAAGCCGATGCTCACAGATTTGCTGAGGTGGTCGTTGAACTGGAGCAGGAAGAAGTGATGAAATCGGTGAAATCTGCAGGTCGCACCATAAAACAGCCGTCACTCTCCTACCGTTATCGTGTAAATAGACCGGTTATTATGAAGCAGCATAATCGTCAACTGCAACAGTATCGATTGAATATTCATTCGGCGATTCAACTGGATAGTTATTTTGGCTTGCCGGAGCAGCAATTTGAGGCAGATCGACCGTGGATTGATCGTATCGATCAATTTCTCAAAACTGAGGGTTTGCCGTTATCGACAGTTCCAGCGCCAGAACGGAGTTATCAGCTTACAGGAAATGAAAAGTGGATTACAGATCTTGGTGGAGCTGCACTGTTAAAGCGACTTGGTCTGTGGGACTTGCTCTGCATTCATCCGGTATCCGATCCATTAATGCTGGCAGTCAATCCCTCTATGTTAACGGAAGCTCTACCTTTGCGATGCATACATCTGGTTGTGGAAAATAAAACGACATTTCAGGCGTTGCTTCCTCTGTTACCATCCAGTGTATTCAACACATTGATTTACGGCTGCGGCAACAAAATTACTGGCAATCTTGACATGTTCCGGCTGCAATATCCTGTCCCCCATCGTGAGCATCGCTTTTTTTATTTTGGTGATCTTGATTATGAGGGAATCCGCATCTGGTATGAAGCAAACAAGCAACAGGTGATGATTCCGGCACTTCCCTTCTATGAAGCTTGCCTGGAGCAACCCTATGTACTGGGAAAAAACAATCAGCGAAGAGTGGATCAGGCCATAGAGGCATTTGTCTCATTTTTTAACCCGCAAAAGCAGGCTCAGATCAAATACTGCCTTCAAGCAGGAGGATATTATCCGCAGGAAACGTTATCATCGCAACAATTGCAATACATATGGAGGAGTGAAGCATGGAAGCAATGGATCGATTCGAAATAGATGACACGTTGTCTGACTTTCAGGAACGTATGTCGAAGGTGGCTTTGTTTGATCCTTTATTTGAGTTGCAACGAAAGAAACAGTCTGATGAAAATGGACAGCCCATTGAGATGATGGAGCTTGGTTTACTAACCTTGTTATTTTTCTTTGAACATAAGCTGATGAGGAACACGAAGGTGGGCGTGAAGGACTTGGCTCAATATTTAATGCGTGTTTCGGAAGGGCTGCTAAAGGTAGACATTTCGCAATGGGAGTATTTGGCGCGTGATATTATTCAGGTTTTTCGTCCGGCTTCAGGTAAGAAGCGCGAATTCTCGTTTTTTAATTGGGAATCCGGGGAGCGGCAGACAATATACACGTCTATTTTGAGAGCGAATGCTTTTGATTCAAAAAGTAACACCCAATTTTATGCGCTGGATGAGGATGGGTTGGAACTGGTGTTTGCTACAAAGGAGTTCTATTCGGAATTCCAGCTTTCCATTCACCAGCTAGTCCTGCGCAAGCAGCTTGAAAAAGGTGAGTTTCAGGGAGCGTTGCGACAAATTAATGAAATGCGGGTAGACGTTGAGTCTTTGCAGGAGCGGATGGTAAAACTTGAGCATGAAATCAAGCGCAGTATCGTATCAGAAGAGACATTGAAGCGGTACAGCAGGCTTCTGGAGGACATCTATGCGCGTTTGCAACGGGAAAATGAAGAGTTTGATGAGCTGAGACAATTTGTAAAAGAAACACTGACACGTCTTTATGCAGATACAAACCTGGAGAAGCAGGAGCGCGCTTATGAGCTGATTTTGCGCATATCCAATCAGTTGGAACGAGTTCATGCCGAGCACTCAGGCTTGCTGCAGCAGTGCATGAATCTCAAGAATCACGCTCTGTATTCCGCGAAGGAGTCACTGTATTATACGGGACTGAACTCTTTCAATTTTGAACAGGATGTTGCAGGGCTGGTGTTTGGGCTGCCGTTGCCGCTGGAGTCGATGAAAGGGGTGATAGCCCCTTTTATGAAGCTGGGGCGGATGCGAAGCTGGTCGCTGTTGACACTGTTTGCGGAACAAAACATGATCGGTGGTATGGGGGAGCAGACGCCGCGGGAAGATAGCTTCCTTGAGGCTGCCGATGAAGAAAGCGATCTCCAGTTCGCATTGCGTCGAGGAGCCTTTTTTATGGAAATTATGAACTTGCTTATTCAGGAGCTCCATGAAAAAACGGAAATCGAACTGCAGCAGTTTATCGCACGGATGGGTGAGTATGGACGAGGACATTGGCTGGATCGGCGCAGTTTTTATGATTTTTGGTTGATTTTGCATCAGCGAAGTCCTGTTCGGGTGTTGTCGATGGAGCAAAAGCAAGATAACAATACCGGGTTGGAGGACGTCTTTGGTTTACTTGGCCATAGAGTGCTGGTTGTTTGTGAGTGCTCAGGTATAGTTGAGACGGGGACACGCTACCAAATCCAGAATATGAAGCTGAAATGGGGGGACGAGCAAGGTGAACTATAGCTACAAGAATGAAACGGTAATGCAGGCGTTCCGACTGTATTCACAGTTGGCACTGAATGGGTCCGTAGATAAGGAGCGTTTGCAGGATTATATAGCGGATGATGAAGTCCGGGGACTTGTCGATCAGTTTGCCGCAGAGGTTGATTGCGCTGTGATTGTAACGAGTGATGAGTTATTTCTGATTCCGCTCGTTCGTTTGTCGCCGTTTCATATGAGCAATGATTACATGAAGAAAACCTACCTGCGTTCCTCTGCGGTTAATGCAGACCTGTATCTAATGTACATGGCCATCATTGTATTTATCGGGGCTTTCTATGACAGTTATCAAAGTTTGGAGCCTACGAGGAACTTTATACCTCTGGATGAGTGGTCTGTGCTGATGCAGGAAAGAATTGAATTGCTCAAGGAGTTTGAAGAGGAGCAGCTTAAAAGCTACGAGGTTGAGTTTTCTTATCATTGGTCCGCTGTCATTGAAAAATGGGATACGATGGATGATATTAAAGAAACGGTTAAACGCCAAACGGGAAATACGATCAGTCGTCTCAGCTTTCTTGATACGGTAAAGCGTTTTCTGCTGGAGCAGCAGCTGGCTGAAGAGGTTGGTGCAGGCGACCTGGCCTTGACTGAAAAAACCAAGATGATTGTGCAGCGGTATTTCATGGAACTGGAATATAATCGGGGGATTTTGAATTTTCTTTACAATCTGGATGAACGGAAAAAAGCTGAGGGGGAGGATGAGGGGCATGCCGTCGATCGCTAAAATCAGGTTTACTCATGTGCTCTATGAAGGTGGAAACAAAAGATATAATGATGAGATATTTTGGTTTGACGGTCATAATGGTGCTATTCTGCTGGAGAATGGCGGCGGCAAAACGGTGTTTATTCAGACAGCACTGCAAGCGATGCTGCCGCATACGGAACTGGCAGGGCGCAAGCTCAAGGATACGCTTCTTCTGGAAAATGGCCCGGCTCATGTCGCCATCGAGTGGATTCTGAATGACAAGCCGCGCCGCAGATATGCGATTACGTGCGTCAGCCTGTTCCTCAACGCGAACGGGGTTGACTCTTATCGTTACGCCTACGAATACGGTGAGCATGATGCGCAGGGGCTGGAGCATGTTCCGTTCGTCAGGGAGTACATGGGTAAGACCAGGCCAGCGGACAAAGGGGAAATGCAGGAGTATTATTCCTCGATGGCACAGCGATTTCCGCTGACGGCTCAAACCTTTGGCACGCTCAAGGAGTATAAAGCCTATCTTGAGGAGAATTTCCATATCATTGCCTCAGAGTGGGAGGCTGTTGCCAAAATTAATAGCACGGAGGGCGGGATTGAGAACTTTTTCGATGATTGCAAATCGACCTCTCAGCTGTTTGACAGATTACTGATTCCAACGGTTGAAGAAGCGATGGAAGGTTTCGAGCAGGGCAGCTACGTAGACATTTTCAATTCACATCGTGAAGGCTTCAAGCGCTACAAGGAATTAAAAGAACAAATCGAGGAAAATAAGCTGATTTTACAGGAGTTAAGCCAGTATGTGCGGTTATATGAGGGGCTGCATCAGGCTGAGGAAGAATATGATGAAGCCCGCGCAGAGGCAAAGGCGTATCAGAGCTTGGCATGGCAGCAGCGAGAGGAGAAGCATAAAGAGCAAACCGGGCTTGCCGAGCGTTTGCAGCTTTGGACGATACAGCAGGAGGAGCTGCAGATGCAGCTAAAATCTTTTGATCTTGCGGAAGCCGAACAGGAGCAGTTTGAACTGGTGAGCAGTTTGGCTCAGCTTCAGGAAGAGACGGATATGCTGAACAAGCGGCTCCAGCAGGCTGCGAGAACTTTTTATTCACTGAAATATGCAGAACATCGCGTGAGCCAGGAAAGGGCGGAGGCGCGTCTGCAACAGGTGGAGCAGCAGCTTGCAAGGCTGGAACAAAGTGAGGACGAGCAGCAGCTTCAAGAAAGGTGGGAACATACTGGAGGAGAACTACGGACAGCTTTTGCCCGGGAGGACGAGGACATATCTGCGTTTTTGAAGGAGCACGATTCTATGCTCAACAGTCTGCAGAGTGAAGAGGAGGAAACAAAGAAGACCATGGAGCGGCTTAGTGCTGAAACCCGGAAATGGGAGCTGAAGCTGCTTGAGAAGCAGACCCAATTGGATGAAAAAAAAGAACAACAGCAAAAAATTGCTCGCGCGATCCTGGCCAACCCTTCACTGGAGAAGGTGGAAGAGCAAATACCAATCTGGTCTGCACGTCAGCAGCAACTGGAGACCAAGCGGATCGAGCATATACAGCAGATCAAGCAGATCACTGAAGAACAGGGAATCATTCGGGATAAACGTCAGGTACTGGAAGGGAGACTCCGCGAGACGGAGCGCGAGAAAGCCAGACTTGAGCAGCAACAGGAGCAGCGGAATGAGGAACATAATGCTGTTGTTCGTGAACTGGGTGTACTGCGTCCGAATTGGGAAATGCTGAACTCTGTATACGATAAGGAAGCCTCGATCACGGAGCGGCTTCAAGAAGGGATACGAAAGCGTCAGGAACAGAAGACGGTTTCGCTTCACAAAGAAAGACTTGCGTACCGTTATGTAGATGATTACAACGAGCAGGACGTATTTTTCGCAGATCCTGTCATTGAACGATTTGTGAAGGCCTGGAGCAGACAGCTAAGCTTGCTGCAAACGGGCACGGAATATGTGCGTGGGCTGAACGTTGGAGATGGGATTTGGGAACAGGTGGGGGATCGTCTGTGGTCGGTAACCCTGGTGACAACTCAAGGGGAGAAGCTGCAGCTTATGCAGAAGCTTGTGGCTGCAAAAGATGAATTTGCTTATCCGATTCGTGTGCTCAGCACGGGTGAAGCGGCGGCATTGATGCAAGGAAGTGGGGGGCAACGCTCCGAAGAGCAGTGGGTTGTTCCTACTCATTGGCAGGACAATGAAGAGGAGGCCGCCTTCCAGCAGTGGAAGACAAGTCTGTTGGAACGGGCTGAGCAAACAAGACAGGAACGGGAGAACAGGGAAGAGGAACTGATGAAATGGCAGCATGTTGAGCAGCATTTCAAGCAGTTTCTACGTAAGTACCCGCTCTCAGAATCCCAGGCTCTGGAGCAGCAGCTTCATGCGAGCCGCCAACAATTGATTCGTTATTCACAAGAACTCCAGCAGTGTGAACAGCGATCCAGGCACTTGGAAGAGTCAATAGACAAATACCGTACAGAGCTTAGTGAAATGCAGGATGTGATTCATCAGCTGGGAGTTTGGCTGAAGGAGGGGCACAGTTATATCATTCTTGGTGTGGATAGAAACAAGCTGGAGAAGGAGCTTGAGCCAATCAGGCAGCAGCTGTACAGCCTGCAAAAACAGCTTAGGACGAAAAAATATGGATTGACCCGAATCCACGAGGAACAGACGGCTGTGCAGCATGCATACCATGATGCCAATACGCGGCTGCAATTGTTGCGCAATGATCATTTATACCGGAAAGCGCAGGAATTCGCTTATGCTGATTCAAGCCGCTCAATGACAGAGCTGAAGGAAGAGTATAGCGTGTTGGAGCTGCAGCGCTCCGGTATCATGAAGGAACGCAATCATTTGGAAATGGAGCAGAGCCATGAGCGAGAAAAGCGGTCCTTGGCGCAAAAGGGCATGCTTGATTTGCTCCGTGAGCATTCGGATCTGGAATTGGATACGGCGTTATCTCTGCCTGTTGAACTGGAGAAACATAAGCAGGCTGCCTGGCTGCAAATCGAACGATATCGCGATGAATCTGTACATCTTATAGAACAACTGCAAAAGATGAAGCACGAGATACAAAATATTGAAGGGCGTATAACGATTTTAAGGCAGCAATTCAGCATACAATTTCCCGAGAAGCAACCCGTCCGGTTTGACAATGACTTGAAGACAGTTCAGTCGCGTCTGCAACAGGAAAATGAGAAGCTGAAGCAGGAGAAGAAGGAATGGCAGCAGCGAAGGGACGCCGTGGAACGTCAGATTCATGAATTGGATCGTGTGCTGCAGCTATGGGATAAGCATACCCTTGTGCACCGACTTCATGATGAACGTATACCTTCTGCTCATTTGGAAGAGCGTCGTGTGCTGGACTTTACCTATGCTCGATTGGAGCTTAGTGAACGTGCTGTTACGGGGCTTCAATCCTGCTTGCAAAGGATGGAGCGAGAGCAAGGCATCGTTCACAAAGGCAAGGACAGTTTTAAAAATTTTTGTATTTCCCGGATCAAGGATGTAAAGCTGCGGCAAATGGCCATCCAGGGGATTGAACTGAAGCTGTTGTATAGTGAGGTTACTGAATTCAGAGAGACGATGGAGACGAGAATCCAGAAGGCGATTCACATCATGGAAGAAACGATCCAGACCTATGACCGTGATCTGCAAGAGTTTATTCAGCGGATTCACACCCATATGAAGCGAATTGTACAGGAATTGAAGGAATTGCCCAAGAAAACTCGGATCAAGTCTGCTGATGGGTGGAGGGAGATTTTCAGCTTTTCCATCCCGGAATGGGAGGAGCAGGATGGCAAGGATCGCATCCGCAGCTATATGGAATGGATTCTTTCTCAGTTGGAGAGTAGTCCATTTAACGCGGAGTCCGTGCATTCACAGGATGGTGATGTACGCAAAAGATTGGAAAAATGGCTCGATTCAAGACAGCTGCTTCAGGTTGTATTGAAGGGTGAGGCGATGAAGGTCAGCTGCCGCAAAGTGACAAATGACCATCAGATCACGAAAGCGTCATACTCATGGGAACAATCCAACCGGTGGTCAGGCGGAGAAAAGTGGAGTAAAAATATGACGTTATTCCTCGGGCTATTGAACTACGTTGCTGAGCGTCGTCAATATATCAAGGCTAACATGAAGCTGCACCGCACAGTCATTCTGGACAACCCATTTGGCAAGGCGTCCAGCGATCATGTGCTCAGTCCTGTATTCTTTATTGCCGAGCAGCTGGGATTTCAGATTATTGCCTTGACCGCACATGCAGAGGGAAAGTTTTTGCAGGACTATTTTCCCATTGTATACAGCTGCCGTCTTCGAAGCACGATGGATG
>Ga0105246_10002992_pt1 | contig 10244 bp, 12 predicted proteins | sample KBSM64metaG_FD_99694 | JGI IMG/M metagenome (GOLD analysis project Ga0105246, IMG submission 99694) | Miscanthus rhizosphere microbial communities from Kellogg Biological Station, Michigan, USA - KBS M6-4 metaG | ecosystem: Host-associated > Plants > Roots > Rhizosphere > Soil | place... | reverse complement strand
TTGGGACGATCAAAGCAGACGACTAAGTAATCTGGAGTCTGGGTAGCAAGAACGGTCAGAAGCATTGAAAAGAAACCAAACACAGCATTTGTCGGCTCTCCTTTTGCATTGGTGAGACTAGGTGGATATGCGTGGTATGCACGGTGAAGAATGGCATTACCATCAATGAGCAGTAGCTTTTTCATTTCATTATTTTAGCACATAAAATAACATCCCAATAACGCTCATCCCATCTGCGGAGCATTGATCACATGCTTCTTTTTATTCACGGCAATCTCCAGTCCGATACGTAAAATAGTCTCCTGCAATACTTTTCTCATATCCGAACCTTTTTGGTAATTTGCCGTGTAAGGCCCAACTGTAATCCGTTTGCCCCGGGCAAGCTCATATCCTTTGCGGAAAGAACTGGCAGGAGATGAAACCCCAATCCCCGTTCCTCCAAATCTCGACACTGCGGAAAGACATGGGATATCACTTGGTCCGTCGCCAATGTAGATCATTTGAGGAAACGGAACACGGTAATTTTCAGGTGCTATCGCATCGTTTATTTTATATGGATTTGTCCGTAACTCGCCGACACTGATACCCTTATTAATCCCGTAAAGAAAGCGCGTCTTTTCCGTAAAAGAAATTGCAGATTTAATACCAACCGGCTTTGTCTTGTCATAGACAAAATTTGAACCGAAAATTCCATCCACATATTTTGCAATTTTACTCCCTACAATAATCTCTTCAATCCCTCCACTGATGATATAAAATTCGAGATTTATGCGAGCATCCCTCAGCTCCGGTTCTTTCTTAACATAGTCTTTAAGCTCAGTTATAGCTTTGGGCAAACCCGGAAAAAGGACAAGCTTTTTACCAATCTCACGAAGTGCTTTAACTGAGAGATCAATCTTTCCAGTATTTGCATACTCCCACAGAAGTTGCATATAAGCGAGCGGTGGATCCCAGCCGTTCTCTACCCGTTTGTCGACTTCCATCCAAAATAGCTTAGGTGAAATATTATACGCAGTTAATAATGAGGAAATTGTATCGGGGCCGAGTGTCCCGTCAAAGTCAAAAATGACGGCAATGACAGCTTCATTCATGGTCTTTAGGCTTTACGCGATGCTTTCACTGTCGCGAGTGCTTTCTTGGGACCAATTAAACGGATAAAGTCATCTGAATCAATAGTTTCTTTTTTCAAAAGCTCTTCAGCAATAACATCTAGTTTGTCTTGTAACTTGACTAAAATATTTGCTGCTTGCTTGTATGCCTCATCGGTAATCTTTTTGACTTGTTCATCAATTCTAGCAGCCATCTCAGGTGAAATCTCACTTGCTTCATACATACTCTTGTCTGTATCAAATGTAATTGGACCTAACTCACTCATCCCAAATTTCATCACCATTGCACGAGCTACGTGGCTAGCTTTTTCAAGGTCATTTGAAGCACCAGTCGTAATATCATCAAAGACTAACTTCTCTGCTGCTTGTCCACCCATCATCATAGCAATCTGTTCAAGCAGTCCTTGTTTGGTTTCATGAACTTTTTCAATTGGTTCAGTCATCGTATGTCCAAGAGACATACCACGAGAAACAATAGAGATACGATGAATTGGATCAATATGAGGCATTTGCCATCCAACGAGCGCATGTCCTGCTTCATGGTAGGCTGTCATCTTTCGGTCTTGCTCGGATTGTAGACGTTTCTTTTCTGGTCCCAATTTCACACGTGTTGCTGCTTCTTCAAGATCTGACATATCAATAGCTTTTTTACTGTGACGTGCAGCCATGATTGCGGCTTCATTAAGCATGTTTTCAAGATCAGCTCCTGAGAATCCGACTGTTCTCTTGGCAACTTTTTCCCAATCAACTTTTGGTTCCATTGGTTTGCCTTTTGCGTGAATTGCCAGAATCATCTTACGACCCTGCACGTCAGGCAAATCCAACACTACTCGTCGATCAAATCTTCCTGGTCTGACAAGAGCTGGATCAAGCACATCCGGTCTATTGGTTGCGGCCATGACAATCACATTTTCGTTTGGTGTAAACCCGTCCATCTCAACCAAAATTTGATTAAGTGTTTGTTCACGCTCATCATGCCCACCCATAAGGCCATTACCACGCTGGCGTCCGATAGCATCAATTTCATCAATAAAGATGATCGCTGGTTGTGCTTTTTTGGCGGTGTTAAATAAGTCCCGCACACGAGAAGCTCCGACACCGACAAGCATTTCCATAAATTCTGAACCAGCCATTGAGAAGAACGAAACATTTGCCTCACCAGCTGTTGCACGAGCCAGCAGTGTTTTCCCAGTTCCTGCAGGACCGACCATCAACACACCTTTGGGAGTACGCGCACCCATTACACGATATTTGGAAGGATTCTTGAGAAAATCGACAATTTCACTTAATTCCTGTTTGGCTTCATCGACACCAGCCACATTGGCAAAAGTAACTTTTGGATTATCACGATTAAAGAGTTTTGCTCTAGATTGGCCAAAAGAAAAAATACTTTCTTGAGTTCCTCTTGCCTGGCGGAAAATAAAGTAGAAAAAGCCAATCATTAATAAGACTGGGAGAAGAGCTGAAGTAATATTTATCCAATTTGCGGCATTTGAGTCATCCTTAATATCAACTTTGACCTTTGAAGAATCCAATTGGGTACCGGAATCTTTAAACATCGTGAAGACATTGGCGTTAGGTTCTTTGGATGCCTGCATCTTGTCACCATTCTTCTGTGTTACAACAACCTTATTTGCACCAACGCTGATTTCTTTGACATCACCTTTTTTAACTGCAGCAATGATATCTGAGATAGAAACAGTCTTACTGTTTTCTGGTGGGCTCGTAAAAGCTGAGAAAAAGAACAATGCAAAAACGATGAGGAAAAAATACAGCAGTAAATTCTTCCATGAGAACTTTGTTTTAAACTTTACTACCTTTTTTCGAGGTTCGGTAGTGTTTTTCTTACCATTTCCAGCCATAAATTCTGAGCAAGTATAACATAATCCACATGCCTATGCTAGTAGCAATCGGAGCATTTTTGATCTCTTACAGATTCATTACAGCCTTTTTAAACTGCTCTCCCCGTTCTTTGTAATTCTTAAACATGTCAAAGCTAGTACATGCTGGGCTAAGTAACACTACGTCCCCTGTTCGAGCTAACTTTGCAGCTGCAGCCACAATTGTCTTCATGTCCTCTGCTCCTTCAATGAGCAGCAACTTAGATTCTTGATGCTCACCAAGTTGCTCTTTGATGATAGGCCATTCTTCCCCAACACCAATAATAGCTTTGATATTTTCAGCATTTCTGATGGTACGGCCAAGCTCTGTAAAGTCACTATTTTTACTTGCCCCTCCCAGGATAAGTATTTCAGGCTCTTCAAACGCTTCAATTGCCGCAATAGCTGTCTCCGGAGTTGTCGAAAACGAATCATCATAATACTTCACGCCATCGATTTCCCTTACCAGTTCCAACCGATGTTCCAGGCCTTTAAAGCTCTTCAAGGCTGCAATAATATCCTTGTCCCCTACACCAGCTAGCTTAGCTGCCATAGTGGCAGCTGATGCATTCTCAAGATTATGCTTGCCTGGTAATGCAATCTCTGAAGTACTGATAATCTCATCATCGCTACCGTTCTTTCTCACAATGAGTTTGCCATTAGCGACAAAACAAGCATTATCTGTCTCTCGTTCTCTGGACACAAGATAAATTTTGGCATCGGTATAGATATCTGATTCATGACTGGCTGGATAATCCCGGTTAATAACAGCGAAGTCATCTGGGGTTTGGTATTTCAAGATATTCCGCTTAGCCTCTACATATTCTTCAAGTGTCGCGTGATAATCAAGATGTTCGCTGGTCACCATCAGCATGACTGCAATGTGAGGACTTTTGTGTAGATCTTGCAGCTGGAAGCTGGAAAGTTCGAGAACTACCCAGGAATCAGGAGTCAATTTGTCCAAGAACGTAATAGGCGGAACACCGATATTGCCACCAATATACACATCCTTGCCAGCAGATTTGAGCATTTCATAAATCAGTGATGACGTTGTCCCTTTGCCTTTCGTGCCAGTGACGCCGATAATTTTCGCAGGACAAAGGTCAAAAAAGAGTTTTATTTGTGAAGTTATAATTACTCCAAGTTTTGCAGCAGCAACTAATTCAGGCTTATTTACTCTCACTCCAGGACTTCTAAAGATATGACTGAATTGTGAAAGGCGTTGAAGATATTCCTTTCCCACTATGAATTGTGCTCCAAGCGCTTTGATAGGCGTTACTAATTTTTGATCAAGATCTTCAATTTGTCTTACATCAAGAATCCAAACACTTGCGCCATTTTTCAAAAGAAATGCTGCGACAGCTGCGCCTTCAATACCATATCCAAGAACAGCAACATGCTTTCCCTTCCAATCAACTGATTGTAAGTTCTGTGGATCTACCGTAATGTGGGGTTGTGAATTATGCATTGTAGAAATCTTTTGTTATTAGTTTGCCTTTCCTGTTACTTAAGTACCAGGGGTGGGAGTTGAACCCACGACCTTAGGTTTATGAATCCTATGCTCTAACCAACTGAGCTACCCTGGCGTACCTGCAAGTATATCAATTTGACCATGCCTAACGCAAATGGTATACTATACAACATACGCGGGGTAGTGTACGGTGCACGTGAGGCTCATAATCTTACAGGCTAGGTCCAACTCCTAGCCCCGCAACAGAGCAATCTGAATTGATTTGTTAGCCTTATTAACTTGTGTTATAGTTAACTTGTGATAGAGTCAAATGGCGATTATTTTACTCCACCCAAAGAAGTACTCAAACCAATATCAGGGAGTATGATTGAGCTTAGACCTCCAAATGCCCCCGTCTCACAAGAAGAATTTTATATCCCCAATTATCTTGCCAATGCAGTGACCGATGTGAATTTTGAAACATTGAGAGACAATGGAATTAATACTGTTCTTTTAGATGTCGATAATACTCTCGTAAAAGTTGGTGGAGAAGAAATAAATCCTGAACTTCTAGATTACTTAAAAAATACAAAGCAAAAAGGAGTCATAAAGCATTTATATTTAGCTTCACGGGCACGAGGCATGTCTTCGAGAATTCAAAGCGTAGCAGAGCAAGTAGGCGCAAAAGTGATTCTTTCAACAGTGATTAAGAGAAAACCGAGTCCTCGCTGGTTTTCTGAAGCATTGAAGTTCGTTAGAGAGACAACAGAAGAAGACCTGGTGGGACCTTCTCAAATGTCTATCATTGGTGATAGGATTATTCATGATATTAAGGGAGCAAATAAAGCTGGACTCACAACAGTATTGGTGAATCCAATTGGAGATTTTGTTCCAACTGATAACCTATCATTAATTCCCCAAAGAGAAAGAAGGCAACAATCGAGATTAGAATTTTATCTAAATAGAAGACAGATTGTGCATCCACAATTAAAATACCTTACATGAGGAATCTAGCCTAAGTCAGGAATAAAAAAGTCTCGTCTAATACAAAAAAATATGTTCTGATTTCTTCCAACCCCGCAACATATATTATTGCTCGATCTGAGCCTCGGCCATTACTTTAGAACCACCATCACCTACAAGAGAAACCTAAATTCAGCTACAGGTGTGACATCGGTAATACTGGTAATTGATACTTTTTGTCTTCTGGTATTTGTAAACGCTGTTTCTCCACGCAAAGTTGAATTTACACCTGTTACGGTACCTGTTGAGAACGTTCCTCTGGTAACCTCTCTATCAAAAAGTCCACCACCATAGCTTGTATCTGCTAGGTAACCCAATTTATTAGCTGGAATTTTTTCAGTAACATGATCTTCAGTGGCTTGAACAACGACTACTTGGATCAGGCCTTTATCGTCAATCACAGCATTCCCCTCTGTTCCTCTCTCTGCTATAACATTAAAGTTTAAGTCTGAAACTTGTGCTTGATCTTCCTTGCCTCTATAACCTGAGACTTGTCTTGCTGAGATAATCCCAAATGTTTCGTCTTTCCCTTCTGGTGGCTCCTGAAAACCAATTAAGACTTCTTGACGTTGCCCTACTATATCCCTTGTTCTGCCAGAGGTGTCTGTCCATCAACTCGTACAAGTACTGCTGGAACTCGTCTCTGCTGGTACACTTCTTTACCTCCAAATAATTCTCCGGAAGCTCTCTCTTTTGGTTCAGACCATTCTCCAAATAAACCTTTTGGAAGCCACAAACCGATACCATATCGTGTATCATCTTCCATCACGACATGAGGATGCATAGCGCTTAAGCGCGTATGTTCACCTTTTTGAAAATCAGTCATAGGAACTGGAGGTTCTATTTGTAATCGTACAATTTCAGGAGCTTCTCCTCTTCTTTTCGTCACTGCACTCCAAAATCTGCTCAAACTTGATTCTCTTGGCGGAAGTGCAAAAACTCCTACAGCAACATCTCCATTATTTACTTGCGTTAACAATGCACGATCCTTCCAAATAGTTGTAACCGGTAAATCAAATGCATCTAATTCTCGCGGAACTGCCCACCGGATATTTCCTTCAGGAGGTTTCCCATGTAATACTTCTTTTGGGTTTGCCATAATACGAACATTTTACCACAAATTCGAACCTAGCTCAACCACTATAAGCTTATTTATTTTCTGTTTTATTCTCTCGAAACGAATAATAACTCGAACTGGCTAGCACGATATGATCATGCAGCTTTATGCCTAGTATCTCCCCAGCTTCATGAATCCTTTGGGTAAAACCTATATCATCATCTGATGGTGTTGGATCGCCTGAAGGATGATTATGCGCGACTATTATTGAAGCGCATGGTAAGACTAGCCCGGGGCTGAAGACCTCTTTGGGGGTAAGGATCAAACTATTGAGACTGCCAATACCAATGACTTCCTTTTGCAGCAGCTCATCTCTCGCATTAAGGTACAAAACAATCAGATGCTCTTGCCTTTTACTCGCGTATTCTTTCAACTCCATAATAGTGTCTTTTGCTGAGGTTATCGTAACTTTGTTTAAATGACACGGCGCAAAAATCCTCTCCCCCAATTCAAGTGCTGCCAGAATACGCAGCGCTTTTGTCTTTCCCACTCCAGGAAACTTCATGAGATCTCTCGGCGTAACGGTTACTAACTGTTTGAGTGGGATCTTTCTGACAAGTTTATCGCTGAGTGATAGGACATTCTCTTTGGCACTTCCCGTCCCGACAAGAAGTGCCAATAATTCGCTGTCTGAAAGATTTTTGCCCCCTTTTGCAAAAAATTTCTCTCTTGGAAATGAGGCTATTTGAGGCTGATTATAGTTGAGCTTGATTTTTGGTATCATAGTTATAGTATAATAATCGTCATGACGAAAGTTAAATCGAAAGAGAAGTCATCTTCTCAAGAGAAAGAGCTCAATGAGCTGGCTGGTCGTATTCGAACAGCCAGACAAGAAGCACGATTGTCGCAATCCCTTTTGGGACAACATATCGGTGTTTCAGATAAATCAATTTCAAGCTATGAGCAAGGAAGGAGTACTCCGCCCTTTGCTAAGCTGAAAAGAATTGCTGAATTTACAAATCAGCCGTTAAGTTTCTTCACGCAAGAAAATAACGATGAAGCAACCATTACAGGTAAGCTTCTTTCTATTGAGCGTGAGCTCAATGAAGTAAAAAAATTACTTCAAAAAACTCAAAAATAAACTCTTGACTTAGTATACCATATTCTCATATTATTAGAATATGATGAGAGTCTATGGTTTAATCCTTCTTGATAATGCGGAAGTTATTTTTCGTGTCTATAGCAAAACCAACCAAGAGTATGAGCTTCTCAACTCTCATAGTGCCACAGCCTATGAATTAGACGTGTATTCATTCATGGAACTCCTAGCTGAATGCTTTAGTTCTCCTGCAGCCCAAACGGTTAAAGAATGGAAACTCTGCAGCCGTCATATCCCTCAGTCACTTGTACAGGAAATCTCAACTGCGATAGGAATCACGATCGAAAACATTTCTCCTCTTCGTGAACAAGAGCTACTCTGTAAAGGAATGGTTGCTGAACTCTAGTAAAGTACTATGGCTAAGATTCTAGATAGACAAAGAGTTATTGCTTTGAGACAAAAAGGCAAAACATATAGTGAAATACGTCTTCAGTTGGGTATTGCAAAAAGTACCTTATCCAACTGGTTACGGAACTATCCCCTAACTGACGATCAATTATCCAATTTGCAAACCAATAAAGACAGATTAAAATTTTTAGCTAGAGAAAAAACTAGTATTACTAAACGATTAAAGCATCAAATGAGACTTCATAATTGTTACAATGATCAAAAATTAAAGTTATTACCACTCAACAAAAAAGAATTATTTTTAGCTGGACTATTCCTCTATTGGGGAGAAGGAGCTAAAACTCATAAAGGGCAAATAAGTATTAGTAATACTGATCCTTCTGTTTTAAAATTTTCGTTGTTGTGGATGATAAAAGCTTTAGAAATTCCTAAAGAGAAAATTACTGTGTTACTTCATCTCTATAGTGATATGGACATTGACATAACATGTGAATACTGGAGTCAAGCTTTAAATATTTCACGTTCACAGTTTGCAAAACCATATATTAAAATGAGTTCGAGAACAGAGATTGATTATAAAGGATTCGGACAAGGTACTTGTATGCTACGTGTTTCAAACACTTTACTACGCGAAAAGATACTAATGTCAATGCAAGTTATGGCAGATTATTCGAATAAATACATCCTCGAAATTTAATGATATAATACCCACATGGGCCAGTAGTTCAGTGGCTAGAACAAATGTCTTATACACATTGCGTCGGAGGTTCGAGTCCTCCCTGGCCCACCTCATTATGGAAAACCTTACAATTCGTTTGGCTGTAAAGGAAGATATCCCCCGTTTTCATCTTTTTTTTAAAAAAAGCATTAATGAGCTTTTTCCACAATTTTCCCCTTTAACACGTGAATATTTTATTGACCAGGTCTATCCGACAAGAACACTAAGAAAATGGATTCAAGCAAAGTCAGATCAAATCTTTATTGCTTTTCAAAACGACACAATTGTTGGATTTCTTTTGGTCATGAAGCCTAATGGAGGCTTAGGTTTCGCGGATTGGCTTGCTGTAGATAAAAAATTCCAAAAACACGGTATTGCAAGCAAGCTTTTAAAGAACTGGGAGAAAAACGTCCTTGAGCAAGGTGGACATGCTGTTCATTTAAATACCAACAAAAAAAATCTCGAGTTTTATAAAAACCAGGGCTTTACACTTATCGGACATTTCCCAAATGCATGGTTTGGCCTAGATTATTACCATTTTTATAAAAACCTCGCCCCAGCTGTCGAAAAAAATTATCTTCGAGAGTATATAATGAAAAAGAAAGCAAAATCTAAATCGTAACCATGAAAATACCAGCACACGCTAAAAAAGTCTTTCAAGGTCAAATCTTTTCTGTTTATCAATGGGAACAGGAACTCTATGATGGTACAAAAGCTACTTTTGAAGCACTCAAACGCCCAGGCACGATCCAAATTATTGCCACGCAGGGTGACCAGATTCTTCTCTCTCACGAAGAACAACCCACCAAGTCCCTCTCCTACTCTTTTCTTGGAGGACGCATGGAAGAGAATGAAGATCCACTTGAGACAGCCAAACGTGAACTGATAGAAGAATCAGGTTTGGAAAGTGATGATTGGGAGCTGATAAAAACATATCACGTGGAAGGTAAGATCAGCTGGCCAATCTATCTCTATGTTGCTCGCAACTGTAAAAAAGTAGCGGAGCCGCATCTGGATGCGGGTGAAAAGATAGAGGTAGTTTCTGTTTCTTTTGATAAATTCCTGGAGATTGTTTCCTCAGAAGATTTTTGGGGGCAGAATATCGCCAATGATATCATGAGAATGAGATTGGATAAAGAAAAACTTGAGGAATTCAAACGTAAGCTCTTTGCTTAACTGCTTTAAAGCTCGCTTAATGTGGTCGTATCTTTTGCTCTGTCCTGGACGTAGTTGAGGTATCTTTCAGTTGTTGAAAGTCTTTTGTGTCCGAGAATCTTTGATAAGAGAACTAATGAAACGCCATGCTTTAAGTGATGAGCCACAAAGGTGTGTCTCAGATCGTTTACTTTTGCATTTTCAATACCAGCAATTCTAAAGTAGCGCTCGATTGCAGTTCGGATATTTCGGACTAAGAATGGTTTACCTGATTTGGTAACAAAAACATGATCGTCTTCAATCGTTGGACGGATACTTAGATATCTATTTAATGCTTCTTTTGCG
>Ga0105246_10002991_pt1 | contig 10245 bp, 10 predicted proteins | sample KBSM64metaG_FD_99694 | JGI IMG/M metagenome (GOLD analysis project Ga0105246, IMG submission 99694) | Miscanthus rhizosphere microbial communities from Kellogg Biological Station, Michigan, USA - KBS M6-4 metaG | ecosystem: Host-associated > Plants > Roots > Rhizosphere > Soil | place... | reverse complement strand
GCCTATACGAACTCCTTCTTTTCACGACCATAAAAATATCCTAATTTCAGGAATTTTTTTATTTAATACACAATTCGACAACGTTAGTGCCAGGTCGATGGAAAAGAACCTTTCCCGACATGTCATTCGTCATTATTCTACAGGTTAAAATAGTTACCAGGTGAGACAGATATGTGTCTGCTCTTGGCATCAACTGCTGTCAGCTTCGCGAGAGATACATAGTCCGTCAGCAGACGTTCCTCTGAATCCACAGAACCGGATTCCACCAAAACACCTACTCCAGCCACCTTAGCATTAAACTCCGCAAGCAAGTCGATCATACCTTGAACAGTACCCCCGGCTTTCATGAAATCATCCACGATCAATACTCGGGAATGCTCCTTCATCGCCCGGCGAGATAGGGACATAGTATGCAGACTTTTGTGGGACCCCGATACGTAATTAATACTTACGGCCGATCCTTCCGTAGCCTGATGGTCCCTGCGAACGAGTACAACAGGAAGGTTAAGCTGGGCTCCAGTCGCATAAGCAAGCGGGATTCCTTTAGTTTCCACCGTCATGACTACATCAATATTCATATCGCCAAAGGCCGTTGCAAAGATTTTGCCCGCTTCATTCATTAGAGCAGGCTGTCCAAGAAGATCTGACATATAGAGATATCCCCCTGGTAAAATCCGATCCGGCTGCGCAAGCTGTGTAGATAGCCGCTCAGCAAAAGCGAGAGCATGTTCCACAGGTACCTTTGGAATCCACTTTACTCCTCCAGCTGCCCCTGCCAGCGTATGCAGTTCTCCTGACCCACCTTCTTCGAACACTTCCTTGATAATAGCCAGATCCTCACTAATGGATGACTTGGCAGCACCATAACGTTCGGCAAATGTGGTGAGTGGAATCACCGTATGTGGTCTGGACAATAAGTATTGCGTCATTTCAACCAGCCTTGCACTTCGTTTTAACTTCTTCACAGAGATCCATCCTCACGATCACGGAACATCCAAATCCGAATAATTATTTAAAAATATACCACCTTTATACGTGTTTGTACATTATAAAAAGTGGGTTTACGTTAACAACCGTACCGCATAGACCTCTTTGCAGAACCCCCGAAGTCCGTTATAAATACGTGCCACTTTGGCTTCCTTGGACACAAGTCCGAATACCGTTGGTCCGCTGCCAGACATCAATACTCCGTCCGCTCCAAGACGAATCATTGCATCCTTGAGATGCTGCACTTCCGGATACAGCTTGAGCGTCACATCCTCCAAGACATTGCCCATCTGATTGCAGACCTCTGTAAAGGATTGATTGCGAATGGCTTGCTCCATTCTGGCTGCGCTTGGATGCCGAACAATCTTGTCGCTGCGAAAACGTCCGTATACATCTGCTGTGGACACATTGATTGGAGGTTTGGCTAAAATAACCCAGCATTGCGGCGGATTAGGCATCGGGGTTAACTTCTCCCCCCGCCCTGTTGCCAGTGCAGTGCCGCCTGTAATACAGAACGGAACATCCGAGCCCAGTTCTGCACCCAGCTCTTGCAACTCCTGATCCGGTATATTAAGCCGCCATAGACGGTTTAATCCGCGCAGTGTTGCTGCTGCATCACTGCTGCCACCAGCAAGACCGGCAGCAACCGGAATTTTTTTGTCCAGATGAATATGAACTCCTGTACGTACGTTGTACCGTTCCTTAATCAGTCTTGCCGCTTGAAACGCCAGGTTTTTCTCATCAAGCGGAATATAGCCAGCCTGGCTGGAGATTACAATCGTATCTCGTGGCAATTCTGACATTTCCAGTCGATCGGCAAGATCAACCATCGTCATGATCATTTCAACTTCATGAAATCCATCACTTCTTTTATGTAGAACATCCAACATCAAATTAATTTTAGCAGGCGCTTTTTCGTAAATTTTCAAGACGTTCACCCGTCCTCACCTTTTCCCTAAGACAACTTAACATATTATATCAAAATGGGGCTGTCAAGTCATTTGTATTCCTCATCTTATCGGGAAAAAGCGGGGTGATTCCTGCGAATTGCCCCGCTCTTCAATCTGGTAGAACCTGATTAAGATTTACGCGCTGCTTGCTCTGCCATTTGGATTGCCCGTTTCACCATGTTACCGGCATCCTTGGCTTTGATTCCGCCCCAGCCTTCCTGCTGAACGGTATCATAGAAGCCCAGATCCTTCGCCAGCTCATACTTCAGTTCTTCCGACATGACACTTCTTCTTCTCCGACTCATGAACCATCCTCCTCCAGATCTTATTCAAGACAAAATGAGTCCCTGCAATTCGGGATTGTTCACCCCCAAGTCCTGGTTCAACCTCCCCGCTTTAACAGAGAACTTTCCCCGGACCTGTTCAAATAGTATGCCGCCTGCATTCCTCAGTCATTCCTGTATATGTATGGTTTCGTCCTTATAAGAAACAGTAGCCGTACTCGGAGAATACAAAAAGCGATCCACCTAAGAGGTGAATCGCCCGTAAACCAATGCTTACGTCTCCATGTTGTAGGAATTAGTCTCACTGCCCGGGTCAAAGACCATGACTTCTACAGACTCCGTAAGTATATCCGCATAACTGTATGATACTCGCTTGAAGGTTTCTTGCTCTTCATCAAGCTTTACAATAAAAACAGAAGGGTACGTTTCTTCCAATACACCCGTACGCTCAATCGTCTTACGGCGGCCACCATTAGCCCGCAGCGTAATTTTCTGACCAATATGTGCATCGAGATTGCGTTTGATATCCAACAGCGTATTTTTAGCCATTGTGGACGTCCACCTCTTTTCTTGTCCATTATACTGTATTTTACAGTCACTGTCAAATCAAAGCTAAATATTATATCAGCACTAAAAAGTCGTTGTCAATGAATTTTTTCGCAAATAAAAAAAGCCCTCAAACGGGCTTTTCTGATTCGGGATTAAACCTTTAGATAACTTCATCATCATACTGCGGATGGATTCACCTTTAGTGTAGATAAATCATTAAGTCCCGGCAAACCAACTCGGTAGCTCCCCTTGGTTTCCACACCGCCTACACCTTGGATGCCGCTAATGGTGTTATTCAATACATCAGTCATATTGACGGTATCGCGAACAGACGTGAAGGAAGCCTTGGCAGCCACGTAAACCGGATCAAGCGCATGGATAAGAATTCGGCCTGGCGAACTGGCAAAGTTTGCACCGGCACGCAGCAGTGCCTCGAAGTGAGACTGACAGGCTCCGGCAATAATCGTCAGCGCATCCAGATGACGCTCGTATTGCCTTGCAACCTGAATGGCCGAGACAAAGTTTTGTGAATTTTTGTAGCTTCCCAGACTGTAAAGATCATAAGGCTGTCGTGTTTTTAGCACACCGTCATGACCCGTGATCACGACGATATCAGGACGGACTTTGGGCAGCAGGCGATACAACGTATCAGCCATGGCTGATTCATGTACATACTGTCCTTCCGCAGGAACACGAAGTTGCTCATACAGGTTCATACTTTTTTTCAAGTAATTTGGGTCACCATCCAGATGTAACACCTTGCCAGGCATTTCAAAATACGCCGGTTCCTGCTGAGCAGTCCATTCTTGCATCAGCCCTTCCCGGTTACGCTCTGCCTGCTCCATTCGGTTCTGCTGCAAACGTGAGAGCGTCTGATGGGCTTTAATGTGTGCCTGACGCGTTTTTGCGCTCTGTGGTTCGTAAGGAACCTGTATCAAATCGTCCACCGGGGAGTCTGCCAACAGCCGGAACTCGGTCCCTTTAATTACCGCAGCATCCGACTGTAGTCCTTCTACCCGGAAGGTCACATCGCCACCATATGACTTCCGAACGACCAAGTCTCCGATATTCATCACCATTATCACCTCTACCCTATCGTATGGGCAGAGACCCGGATTGGTTCATTGAAATTAAAGCTCGCCGCGAACCCCCGCTTCCCACATTACAGTACTTAAGGTCGCATATTCCTGCAGACTTAATGTTTCACCACGCCGTGAAGGCTGGATACCTGCCTTCTCCAGCAGTTGGTCCGCCTGTTCTCTGTTCTCCTTCGTGAAGAAGCGAGCTTTGAGATTGTTGGAGATCGTTTTTCTCCGCTGGGCAAAAGAAGCCTGTACAACCTCGAAATAATGCTTCTCGCTTGGGACCTCTACTGGCGGTTGCTCACGCACCTTCAGTTTAATTACCGCCGACTCTACATTCGGCTGTGGAATAAACACGGTAGGCGGAACCACACAGACCAGTTCTGGCATACTGTAATACTGCACGGCAATGCTTAGACTTCCATAATCCTTGGAACCTGGTGCGGCCGCCATACGCTCAGCCACTTCCTTCTGAATCATAACCACGATACTGTCTACCGGCAGCTTCTCTTCCAGTAGCTTCATCATGATTGGTGTCGTTACATAATAGGGTAAGTTTGCTACAACGCTGACTTTTTCGACCGAAGCAAAGTCCGTGGCAAACAGTTCAGCCAGATCCAGCTTGAGTACATCTCCATGATGAACACGCACATTAGGATAAGGCTCCATGACCTCCCCGAGAATCGGAATCAGGCGCTGGTCGATCTCTACGGCTGTAACAGGGCCTGCTACACGTGCGAGACGTTCTGTAAGCGCTCCGATACCCGGACCAATTTCCAGCGCACCCTTGGTCTCGTCCAAATCGGCTGCGCCCACGATTTTATTCAATATATTTTGATCGATCAAGAAGTTCTGGCCCAGACTTTTCTTGAAGGAGAATCCATGCTTTTGAATAATTTCTTTGGTACGTTTCGGTGTTGCTATTTCAATGGTTTGCTCCATGTCCTTCATATGCTCACAATCCTTCACGTTCAATTTGCGCTAATGCAGTGGAGAACTCTTCTCTTGTAATCTGGAATACACTCAATCGTTTGTGGAACTGTTTGCCGTTACAATACCCGATACCGAGTAAATTGCCCATCTCCATACGACGTGCGGCTGCCTGCGGATGTATGATCAATCCCGCTTCGATCAGATCCTCCCAATCAATTAGACTAGGTGCACCCTCATAGGATGTATGTACGCGAGCGAGTGCATGACGAATGGCTTCCGGTGAAGCATTCTCTACCCCGATATCCCCTTTACGCGTTGCGTCTGCCTCTGGAATGAAAGCATGCTTGCAGCCAGGCACCTTATTGGCGATAATTTTGCGAATACGCTCCCCTGCATGATCCGGGTCCGTCAGAATGATGACACCACGTCTCTCCTGAGCAAGTGCGATTCTTTTCAGAATACGCTGATTAATGGCAGAACCTCCGGTTTCAATCGTATCCGCTTCAACCGCTCGGCGAATTGCTACCGTGTCGTCACGACCCTCCACAACAATCACTTCTTTTATCATGTTCCGTTTCTTCCTTTCTAACGCAAAAAGAAGAGGAATATCCTCTTCTCTGCCAAACGGCGGAGGAGACTGAATTCAGACCCCTCCGCCGCATATTCCGCATGAATCATTCATGCACTATTTTATAGCATTCCCATTTCAAAGTAAAACGATTTTAGTTCGCTTCAGGCTTTACTGGACCAATCACATAGACCGTTTTGCCTTTTTTACGTCCGAAATTCAGGGCGTGCTTCACACTGTCGTAATAAACGTCGATTTTATTCCCTTTAATAGCACCACCTGTATCTTCCGCACGACGGAAGCCGAGGCCTTCGATGTATACCCACCAGCCGATTGGAATGACCTTGGGATCAACCGCAATGGTGCGCCCTTCCGTTACACGAGTACCGGAAGCTGTTTTTGTACCAATACCCGGCTCTTCAGAAGAGTAGGCAGTCATCGATACATTTTTCAAAACTTTAGAATACTTAAAAGAATTCCCGGAGACCGTAATCACCTTGCTGCCCGAGGCAGATGTTTTCTTCGAGTTCGTCGTTACTGCTGTTTTGGTGGTTGAAGTTTTGGCCGATACCAATTGAACTTCAGGTTCCTTCACAACCGGCTTCGCCTTCGTACCTACAGCGATCACCTTATCTACACGATTGGCTGCGACCGTTTTACCCACCATCTTTTTGGAAACCAGTTCCCCGTCTTGAAATACCTTTTCGATATGCTGCACAATTGTGCCTTCCTTGCCTTTCACTACAACACGGTTATCCCCTTGGAACAAACTCGGGTCTGCCGTTTTCACAACCTTATAAGCAATCGGTTGTTTCACATCCACTGTATGCTTTGTTACACGCACTACACGAATCTTCATATCCGCTTTAATTGCGGTTCCGAGCGCTGGATACACTTTATCATGATTTGCAACTTCAATACCTGATTGCTGAATTACACCCTGTACCGATGAATCGGTTGTATAAAGAGTCTTGGTGTCTCCGTCTGCCGTGATTTTAACTGGAACGGCCCGCTCAATAACGATTCGGTCTCCGTCGGTAATTGCCCCGTTCATGGGCATGGATACCTTGTCGTGAGGGCTGACTGTGATTGATTGCTCCTCTAACATTTCCTGAAGCATTCCTGTACGAGTCTCTACCATCTGAGCTTTGCCGTCAATAACCAGTGATACCTGCTTCCCGGCCTGACCGTAAACGACTAACAAGATCATGATTGCAAGCGCAATTGAGAATATCGCGATCAATGCCATTTGACGCAAGTTCTCATGCTTCCACCGCAACGCGAAAGACTTACTGGATGATCGTGACTCATGGGTCTCTTCTGGTTGGAATATGCCCACTTCTCCGTCCTCCTTCATAGCCTCGCCGTCTAAAGTAATGCATGATGTCTTTGACGCGACTATACCAAATTTTCTACAGAACACAGATCAGAGATAATGACCGGTTCTGCACCATGAACCCCTCTTCGCAACATGATGTCATCCTCCTGAATACCTACCGTATGATGACAATATTTCTTTTATTCAAAACAAAAAAAGCCAAAGAAAGAGTGTAAGAGACCCTTTCGTGGCTTCCGAATAATTTTGAATATCGGAAATTCATGCACGAGGTTGCCTCTCTTTTTCCGCTTGCGAGGTTAGCTGTCGGGTTCGGGCGAAAGAGAGCCGCCCTATCTTAGGCCACCCGCTCATGGCGGATGCCCTTGAATTCACCCCGAGACCCAAAGAAGAAATCAAATACGGCTTCGCAGAACATTCCGCTGCTTTTGGGTCAGCGAACGATGCGCACCGGCTTAAATCACCGATGTTTAAGCCCTATTGGTTCCCCCGCTCTCCGATAACGGAGACTCAGCGAGATTGATTCATGAAAGTAATGTTGTTTAATCGGAAAGTGTCCCTTTGTTCATCCCCCGAACATCTGTCCAATTTTCCGCACAACAATTCACTGAAAAGATGATATCCTGTTTTGATGCATGTTGTAAAGCGTGGATCAAGTACGTTTTTCTAAATATTTGGTTAAAATATTGTAATATTCTTCAATTATTCGAGGCTAAGGGCAAATTACCTCTCTATAACTCCCTTTTTCACCTGATTTACTCGTTTTCTTACCGAATCCCAAAACGTTCCATGGCATTTTTGGTGGTTATTGCAGCAATTTCCTCCACCGAAATGCCTTTAATTTCCGCAGCTGCTTCGGCAACCAGACGTACATGCGCTGTCTCATTCCGTTTTCCACGATAAGGGTGGGGTGTCAGATACGGGGAGTCTGTTTCCAGGAAAAATCGATCCATCGGCACTTTGGCTAGCACCTCTTTAGGCTGTTTTGCATTCTTAAATGTGACGGGTCCGCCAAAGGACAAATGGAATCCTAAATCCAGACACATTTTCGCTGTTTCCCAGCTGCCTGAGAAGGAATGCATCACACCGCCGACCTCCCCAGCCTTCTCTTCACGCAAAATACGCACAATATCCTCATGAGCATCCCGATTATGGATAACAATGGGCATATTTAATTCACGTGCCAGAGCAATTTGTTGTCGTAATACGCGGTGCTGTACCTCCTTCGGCGAAGTGTCCCAATGATAGTCTAGACCAATTTCACCGATAGCTACCACTTTTTCATGTTTGCACAATGATGCAATCCATTCCAGGTCCCCCTCTTGCATCGTGATTGCATCCACCGGGTGCCACCCTACAGCTGCATGGATAAATTCATACGTTTCAGCCAATTTCAACGTTGTCGGAATGGTTTCCCGATTAAAGCCAATGTTGATCATACGAGTAACGCCTGCATCAATGGCCCGCTGGATCATGTCCTCTCGGTCTTCGTCGAATTGTGGTGCATCGAGATGTGTATGTGTGTCGAATAACATTCTCTTTATTTCTCCCTTCATGTCGAAAGTTAAATTTAGATTATTTCCTGTACTTGAATTCGAAAATTATTTTTTCCATCATAAATTGATTGGGACAAGCAATCATTTCAGTTGTTTTCATTTTCAATGCTCAAGCTACTATATATAGAAGAAAAATAAAAAGTCAAATCAACATCTTGCAAGAACAGGTGTGCGAAACTGTATATTTACTCACACAGATTACAAAATTATGTCGATCTACACATCCTCCCCATTAAAGCAGATTAATGTATCATGTAAAATAGCTCTCTTAGAAAGTCTTTTAGTATCAAAATGTTTCACCCGGCTGCATTACTCATGATTACAGAAAATAGGGGCGTATATAGGACGGTAATTCATGTAGGATAGCATCCACCTTATTTTGCGGATAGTACAGATGATGTTTGCCCAGATGAAGTCCGCTGATAGAACGCACAATATCAGAAACTTCTGATAACTCATGTAGCTTGTCCTGCCGATCCAGCAAAAGAATTTGTTTATCCATGGATTGATCTGGACGAAACACATCATACGGATTATCCGTTGGAAAATCAATTTCAAGATCGTACTCGGGATTCAGTCCTGCTTTTACAAACGCTTCCCGAATTTCTTCGATCATATCCAGATCCATCTGTTCGAGTTCCACATACTTATACAACCTGCGATTCATAAAACGTTCGCATAACTCACTCAGAACAGAATCGTCCTCCTTACGCCACTGCATAAAAGCTGTTTGAATTAATGATTCATCAAGCTGCAGATATTCATCAACTGAAATTTCTCCAAGAAACAGTTTTGGCAGTGGCTCCACCATGAAATGGAATGGAAAGCCTTGCTTCACAAGTTCTTTTGCCCGTTTGAAGATTTGCCGTAATATAATCTCGGAGCTGCGTGTCACAGGATGGAAGTAAATTTGCCAATACATCTGGTAGCGCGACATTAGATAATCTTCTACAGCATGCATGCCAGACTCTTTGACTACAATTCGTCCATGAAACGGACGCAACATACGAAGAATGCGATCCAGGTCAATTGTGCCATAATTTACTCCTGTAAAGTAGGCATCTCTGAGCAAGTAATCCATTCGGTCCGCATCAAGTGGACTGGTCACCAGATTTACGACAATCGGTTTATCATACGTCTTCTGGATAACTGAAGCCACTTTCTCGTCAAAATCAGGAGCATATCGTCTTAGAATCGCCCCTACTTCGGTGTCACCCTTGATAATGCGGCATGTCCAATCCTCATGATTCATATCAAAAGCCTCTTCAATAGAATGAGAGAACGGTCCATGTCCAAGATCATGAAGTAAGGCTGCACACAATGTCACCAGCTTTTCTTCCTTCGGCCAGTCGGAATAGTGGCTTCGTTCGAACTGAGAGATAATTTTGCGAGTAATCTCGTACACGCCTAGGGAATGAGAGAAGCGACTATGCTCTGCCCCGTGAAAAGTAAGATAAGATGTCCCAAGTTGACGAATACGACGTAGCCTCTGAAATTCAGGTGTATTGATCAGTTGCCATATAATCGGTTCTTGCACATGAATGTAATTATGTACCGGATCTTTAAATACTTTTTCTTCTGTCAGACGATGTTCCATTTCGATTCACTCCTTTTATAATGTTCTCTTGCCTTAAAGAATAACGCTTCCAGCTTCATTTCCCAACAAAGATTCGACACAATATGACGAATTTTGTCGAATAAAGCACTTTTGTCGGTTTCCAAATCGACAAAGCTTACATGGATGTTCATATACGAAAAATTGCTCTTAATCCCTTACCACCAGTAAACTTAAGAAAAACACCCTATATTTTAAGCTAATTTTAAGGTTGACTGTTTTGGGAATCGTTGGTATGATGAGTATCATAAAACATAAAATTATGTCGAATAATGACAATGATAGTTAGCTGAGAGGAGCACTGATTATAATGATGAAATCAACAGGTATTGTAAGAAAAGTGGATGAACTGGGACGGGTAGTTATTCCAATCGAATTGCGTCGT
>Ga0105246_10002987_pt1 | contig 10250 bp, 11 predicted proteins | sample KBSM64metaG_FD_99694 | JGI IMG/M metagenome (GOLD analysis project Ga0105246, IMG submission 99694) | Miscanthus rhizosphere microbial communities from Kellogg Biological Station, Michigan, USA - KBS M6-4 metaG | ecosystem: Host-associated > Plants > Roots > Rhizosphere > Soil | place... | reverse complement strand
TAACCATCTTTCATCGTCGACCCTGTTTTTAACAAGACTGTGAAGGACGGTAAAAGATACATTGCCAAAACATTTCTCATAAAATCCTAACTTTTGGGGATCGGCGCCTTACTTTTTCTCGTGTCCTGGCTTGCGGTAAATCTGATAGAGACATTGTGGAAGTGGAGATTCACGTTCATGCTTATTGATAGAGCCCAAGCTAGTCACAAGCTGTATCGGGAAACTAAACATTTCGCAGTTAAATTGAAAAAACTCCATTTCTGGAGTCTTTCTCAGTTAGGGAAAGGTCATCTGGTTGCAATAACCATACTAGCCACAAAAACTATTAAGGATACTACATACAGAATCAATATAATTTTAGAGTAGGTTATTGCTGGCTTCCTAAGTGCAGAAATAATAGAAATAAAAATAGGCGTAATCAGCTCATCCAGTCCGAATCTATACCTGAATTATCTCTCAGATTGCTTTGGTCTGTGTTTGCTATTTCTTTGCAGTTTGTATTCCTCCAACGTTAACTCAAGAGGTCCTATAGCGCGTCCGTTGTGCAAGTATAGAGTTAAGGTTTCGCCTTATATGGGCAGTTCGTTAAGCGGCGATCTTTCGCTTTTGCTTTCTTTTTCTTCTTCGGCCGTATCCCAGCCATGCCACCAAAGTACTGCAAAAGTTAGATTACTGGCTGCGTGCGGGTTATAACCGCGGCCCTTGTGTTCATCGAAGGCTTGCCTGCCTTCGGCATATACTCTTTCTCTTTCTTCTACACGGGTGATATTTTTAAAGCTCATATTATCCTGCCTTTTGGGTCTTATACGGCACATGCAATAACTCTGCCGCTTTTCGTTTTGCTTCCTCAGGTCGTCTGTCATAGCGTGCTGTTGTTTGGATGTTTGCATGCCCTGCCATCTTTGAAACAGTTGCAATGTCCGCGCCAGCATTCAGTAAGTGAGATATAAATGTTCGGCGCATATCATGGGGTGAGAAGTTCTTAATGCCTGCTTCCTGCGTGCGCTTGAATAGCATGTTATAGATTGCCTGAGATGTCATCGCGCCGCCTCGGTATATTGTCATGCCTGCTTTTTTGTTTGGCACTTCCACGCCGCGTATTTTTCTAAAGGGCCTGACGACCATTGATTCGCGTTCAATCAATACTTTTCCACCTTTATTGACCTCCACGAATAGCGGCCCTGGTTGGGTTCCTCGGATAGTAAGCCAATCGTTGAGGGCATCAGCTGCCCCGTTAGTAACATATGCCGTCCGTTGTTTTTTGCTGCGCTTACCTGTCAATATTAGCTTTCCCGTTTCAGTATCGTAATTCTCAACATCCAGCTTGACAACTTCATCACGGCGTAAGCCAGTTGCATACATCATACCGATAATCGCCGCGTCGCGTGTACCTGCATTTTGATTTTTGTCTTTTTGGCATGTTGTCATAAGTGCGAGAATTTCACCCGTAGACAACTCACGCCCAGCCGGGAGGGCTTCACCTGTGACAGGTTCCAACTCAATCGCGCGGCTGTATTCCTCAGCTGTCATCTGTCCAAGTAACCACGCCTGTTTGAGTGTTTGGCGGAGGGCAGACAGTATCTTGTTCGCGGTTGCCGGCTTGTAGCTTTGTGCGATCCTGGCGCGTATCGCCTCCGTCTGTTGGTAGCGAATCGCGCCCCAGTTCAGATGATCAATATCGCTATTAAGTATCCTGGCAACAACGCGTAAGGCTTGCGCCTGGGTTCTCTTGCCAGTCTCCGCGGGTAGTGAAGCAACGTACACCGCTGCCGCGTTCTGCGCCAACGGCTGGGGCTGGCTAAAAATTAATTCGTTTTGGCTGATTCCGTTCACAGTTGGCCTTCCTGTTTGTTCAAAAATTCGTTTATCTGAGCAAATTTATCAAGTACCTGCTTATCGTACAGAGTGGGATTCCCTCTATTTGTGCCTTGCCTCACTACGACAAAGGCGTGTGGGTACTTGCCTTTCAGTTCGTCGAAGGATGAGCGGGATGTTAATCCCAACTTGTCCGTTGCTTGTTTGCGGGTATAGGTTTGGTTCATAGTATCTCTTCTAAAATCCAAGTGCGCATGTTATGAGCGCCTTGGCTGGGATTTTGTAGCTTGCCGCGTATTTGTTTTGAGAAGTAATATTCTCATAAGCTATTTTACGGGATAAATGTATACAGGTCAAGCTCAAAACATTACAATTATGTATAGCTGATGCTTTGGTGCAGGCTGCGAAACGAGAGGATACAATACCGCCGTGACAGCAAGAGTGGACCCGCGTTATATAGCTGGGGACGTGTGCGCACACAATCGTTTGTGTGAGGATCTGAGCGCGTCCTATCCAGTCGCCCACCAGCCAGCCGAACGTCACGCACAACACAACAATACATGTTATCCTGTGCGTATACTATCCCTCTCTCGTCTCTTGCTTTTTGTTGCTATAGACTGAAGCAGCTCTAAGGTCTGTTCCCTTTTTGGGAACTTAGTTCACATTCCCCGTGTTGACAAGCCACCGCAACCATTCCCCAAATCTTGTCAGGATCGCATCGATCTCTGCTACATTTATAAAATGCAAATGTTGAGGTGTGCAATTCATCGCCTGACGCGAGAGAATAGCGTCAGTGTACGCGTCTCGGAAAGCTACTGAGTTAAGCAGCCATTTTTCTTGTACTTTCGTCGTTGGCACAAAAAAACACCGCCATATCTTTCCGATATGGCGGTTTCTAGTGGGGCTAGTCCCACGTGTCGGGGCGAGAGGATTTGAACCTCCGACCTCTTGCACCCCATGCAAGCGCGCTAGCCGGGCTGCGCCACGCCCCGATTGACAAGAAAGGATTATAGTCGCGTTTGAATATTCTTGCAACCGAATGACATTCACTCCTGATTATGCTACAATAATGACGCATATAATATCTACATGAGAGTTTGGATTCTCATTCAACGAAACGAAAGATTAAGCTTAGAATTACACAAAGCTGATAACCTCCTGGAGTTCCTATGCCTGAGATGATCGAAGTGCAAATTGACAGCGTGCGTGTGCATCTGATGACGCCACAACGTTTGGTCGTACTAAAACAAATTGGTTCTGAGCGCTATCTTCCCATCTGGGTGGGACCCTATGAAGCCGAAGCAATTACCGTCGCTTTACAGGAAGTCGAAATGATCCGCCCGTTGACGCATGATCTGCTCAAGAATGTTTTTGGCGCCTTCAACGCGCGCATCAAACGGATCGAGATCGTCAAACTACAAAATGAAATTTTTTATGGGAGCATTGTCGCAGAGGTGGATGGAAGAGAAATCGACGTGGATTCCCGTCCCTCAGATGCCATTGCGTTATCTGTACGGGCCCATGTGCCGATCCTTGTTCACCACAGTGTGATGGAAGAGGCGGGCATCGTCCCTGAACAGGATATGCCCGAAGAGGCTGAAACGCCCGAGCAAGCCGAACCGGCTCCATTATCCGAAGAAGGGACCGAGCGTTTGTCCGTCTTCGAAGATTTCCTCGAGAAACTTGAGTTCGATAAACCAGACGATAAGCCTGATGATGACGATGACGCATCCACGTCGGATAAACCAAAAAAGCCCAAGAAGAAATGACCGATTACCTGCCACCTGAAAACACCACCGCCCCTGCAACGCCCACGGCAGTCCCTCATAGCCGAGAAGCCGAAGAAGCCGTCGTCGGGGCGGTATTCATTAATTCCGAAGTGTATTACGATGTCGCGCAATTTTTGGCTGCGGACGATTTTTACATTCACCGCCATAAATGGATCTGGGACGCGTTTACCAGCCTGCATGAGCAGCGTATCCCTATTGACCTGTTAACTGTTTCCGATGAATTGGATCGGCGCGGCCAGTTGAGTGAAGTGGGTGGACCTGCGTATCTGACGTCGCTTGTCAATCAAGTGCCGTCCTCGCTCAATGCCGAATCCTATGGACGCATTGTGGAAGGACATTCCATTCGCCGCAAGATGATCAATGCCGCGAATCAAATCGCTTCCGTTGCATACAACGAGCGGACCAATGTTGACGATGTGATGGATGAGGCGGAAAAAGCCGTCTTCAACGTCAGCGAACGGCGTCTCAAACATGACCTTCAGCCGATCTCGTCCGTATTGAGCGAATACTACGACCGTATTGATGACCTCGCAAAACGCCCCGAAGAATTTTATGGCGTGCCGACAGGTTTCATCGACCTCGACAAAATGCTGACTGGTTTGCAACCCTCCGACCTGTTGATCATTGCTGGTCGCCCGGGTCAGGGTAAAACAGGCTTTTTGCTTTCGATTGCAAAGAACGCTGGGTTAACTCACAAAAAACATGTAGCGATCTTCTCGCTGGAAATGTCCAATGAGCAGGTTGTGCAGCGTTTGATCGCCCAGGAAACAGGCATTGACTCACAGCGATTGCGCACCGGCAAACTCCACGAGAATGAATGGCCGCTGTTTACACATTCCATCGAAGTATTCGGAGATACACATATCTATCTCGATGACACTCCTGCCATCACACCATTACAGTTACGGACAAAGTGCCGCCGTTTGCATATGGAGTTTGGTCTTGACCTCGTGATCATCGATTATCTTCAGCTCATGGGCGGGGAAACGCGCAATGATAATCGTGTGCAGGAAGTTTCTTATATTTCACGAAATTTGAAGGTATTGGCTCGTGAGCTGAATGTACCTGTCCTTGCGGCAGCACAGTTATCTCGTGCGGTGGAACAGCGTTCAGACAAACGACCCGTCCTTTCGGATTTGCGTGAATCTGGCTCGCTTGAACAGGACGCAGATATCGTCATGTTTATCTATCGTCCCGATCAATACGAGAAAGACACTGTCAAACAAAATGTTGCGGAGATCATTATCGCCAAGCATCGCAATGGTCCGGTGGGAAGCGTGGAATTGGTCTTCCGCAATGAACTGGCAAAATTTGAGAATGCCGCGACGAGGATTTTCAGACCGAATGAGTAAGGACGGTTGTCCGCCCCTGCATAAAACAAATGAAAACATTTACAGGCTTTACTGACTCTGAATCATTTACTCATCTGCCTGATACATTCTTCCATCAGTTATTGAATCAAGTGGATGGCGCGGCGGAGTTGAAAGTAACTTTATATTTTCTGTGGCGCGTGGAGCACATGGATGGTCCATTTCACGCGTTGCAGGAATCAGATTTTGACCCAAAGGAATTAGGGCTGCCTGCGGACGAGATCCACTCCGGGTTAGAAAAAGCCGTAATACGCGGGAGCCTGTTGAACGTCAAAAAGGATGATGCGGATTACTTCCTATTAAATTCTCCAAGAGGAAGAGCAGTGGTCCAAGCCATAGAAAGCGGAAACTGGAATCCTGAAGTTGCTGGTTCAAACATAGCATTTGAACGTCCCAATATTTTCAGGTTGTATGAGGAAAATATCGGGCCGCTGACTCCATTAATTGCGGATGCGTTGAAGGATGCAGAAGAAATATATTCGGCAGAATGGATCGCTGATACGATAGGTCTAGCTGTACGGAATAACAAGCGCAGTTGGAAATATTGTGAAGCCATTCTGAAACGTTGGAAGGAAGAAGGACGTGGCGAAAAGCAAGATAGACGAGACGCTGAAAAAGATCGCAACAAGTACATCAAAGGCGAATACGCCGATTACATCGAGCACTAGTCTCGGTGACCCCAACTGTCCTTATTGTGGCGGGGTAGGTTATTTACGCTCAGATGTTCCTGTAGGTCATCCCAATTTTGGACGACTTGAAATTTGCGTATGCCGGCAACGGGACGTCAGCCAGCAGGTACGCGAACATTTATATTCATTGAGTCATCTCGATGAATTGAAAGAGCTAACCTTCGAGTCTTTTCACCCACGTGGACAAATTGGTCTCGGGGAAAAACAAGCCAACTCGCTCGAGATGGCTTTCAATCAGGCGAACCATTACGCGCGAAATTTGAACGGCTGGCTTTTGCTGCAAGGCGGATACGGGTGTGGAAAGACCCACCTTGCTGCAGCGATCGCCAACTTCGCCGTTGAAATGGGCGTCCCCACTTTGTTTTTGACGGTGCCAGACTTGCTTGATATGCTGCGTTTTTCTTATGATAGCCAAAATACAACATTCGAAAACCGCTTCAACGAGATTCGCAACGCGTCGCTTCTTATCCTGGATGATTTTGGAACTCAGAATGCCACTGGCTGGGCCCAGGAAAAATTGTTCCAAATCATCAATTACCGGTATATCAATAAGCTTCCACTGGTCATTACAACGAATCTCAGTCTCGATGACGTCGAAGCACGCTTTCGATCGCGTCTCTCAGACCGGGAACTTGTGACCGATGTCCGGATCAACGCACCCGATTATCGCCGTCCCCTGGACGATACTGGACATTCTGAACTTTCCTCCCTTGCCTTGATGGGAAACAAAACCTTCGGTTCCTTTGAAGACCGCACAAATGAAGGCTTACCACCCGACGGGTTGAAGTCATTACAAAAGGTACTGAAAGCTGCCCATAATTATGCAGAAAGACCAAAGGGATGGCTGGTTTTTATAGGAGGCTACGGTTCTGGCAAAACGCATCTTGCCGCGGCGATTGCCAACTATCGAGCCAGACTTGGTGATCCGCCGCTATTCATCATGGTTCCCGATCTGCTCGATCATTTGCGAGCAACGTTTAGCCCCAATAGCAATGTTGCGTTCGACCGTCGTTTCGACGAGATCCGCACTGCTCCTCTGCTTGTCCTCGATGACTTGGGTACACAGTCCATGACACCCTGGGTCAAGGAAAAGTTATATCAGCTTTTTAATTACCGCTACAACGCAGAATTGCCAACTGTCATCACCACCTCTGATTCGCTTGACGAGATGGATCCGCGCATCCGTTCGCGGCTGTTGGATGGCAAATTGGTGTCGATTTATGCCATGACCCTTCCAGGCTATCATGGTAACCGTGGAAAGAAAATAAAAAAGTAAACTGAAAACTTCCTTGGATTGTTCATTTCAAGGGCTCTTTCTTGCCTTAAATTCAGACAATTTTCATGACAATTGACACTTTATTTGAGTGACGAATATCTATCATTTTTTTGATAAATATCTTGTCAAACAATGGGTTTGCGAGTAGAATGCCGCAATAAATCAGACTAAGCCAGTCTGATTTATTATTACACCACTCAAAGAGGTATTCCATGCTCTCCACCTATCTGCTGTCCCTGCGCGAGGGACTTGAAGCCGCCCTCATTATTGGCATTCTCCTGGGCGCATTAAGCAAAATTCGCCGTACAGATCTCTCCCCTACTGTGTGGCTCGGCACGCTGAGCGCTATCGGTGTCAGTATCCTGACCGCAGTATTGCTCACCACTTTTGGCATGTCCCTTGAAGATCCTGCCGAAGCGATCTTTGAAGGGATCACCATGCTCATTGCGGCTGGCATCCTGACCTGGATGATCTTCTGGATGAGCAAACAAGCCCGTTTCTTAAAAAGCGAACTGGAAGCTGGCGTGAACAAAGCCGTAGCCTCGGCAGGCAAGAGTCCTGTTTTCTGGCTGGCGTTTATCGCTGTGGTACGTGAAGGCATTGAACTGGCGCTCTTTGTCACTGCCGCGTTCTTTGCCGGTAATCAAGCTGGATTGACCAGCGACATTGTTCAAACATTAGTGGGCACCATTCTCGGCGTAGGCACTGCCGCTCTGCTGAGTTGGACACTGTTTGCCACGAGCGTCCGACTCGACTTGCGTCGCTTCTTCCAGGTGACCGGTCTCCTGCTCATCTTGTTCGCGGCTGGTTTAATTGCTCATGGTATTCATGAGTTCAACGAGGTTGGTTGGATTCCCCCGGTGATTGAGCATGTCTGGAATCTGGATGCTGTTATCAGTGAGACGTCACTTTTGGGACAATTGCTCAAGACGTTGTTCGGCTACAGCAGTTCTCCTTCACTGACCGAAATGATCGCTTACTTTACTTATCTTGCAGTTGTAACTGTTCTTTGGAGACGAGATACGGCCCCCATAAAAGCACCGGCAACGTCTCAAGCATAGAAGTATTTCAACGAGAACAGGCTTCACGTTCGAAAAGAACGAAGCCTGTTTTTTTTATTTCATTTCATAACCAAATACTTCTCTAAAGGCAGCAATCATTTCCTTTTTCACATGATCCATCGATGGCGGTTCTGGGAACAAATCTGCAAGCGAAACAATTGGTTCATCCTGCAATCCACAGGCAATAATGCCATCCCAATAATCCATGTCAGGGTTTACGTTCAACGCGAACCCGTGACGTGAGACTCCGCGTGCATCCACCTTGACTCCAATCGCCGCGATCTTGGAGGCCTTTTTGCGATCTTCCGGCTTGCAGCGTGGACACCTTGAATGGACATCCGCCTGGATCCACACACCGGTCAACCCAGACCTTTGTCCGGCCGCCAGCCCGAGACAAGCCAACGCGACGATCAGTGTTTCCTCTAACTTGCGCACATAACCAACATAGTCAGCCTGAGGAATTCTCCCATCCCCCCCTCCTTGGGGAAAAGGCAAAGGGGTCAAGGGAATCAAAGGATACCCAACCAATTGACCTGGTCCATGATAAGTGACATCGCCTCCCCGATCCACCCAGTGGAGGGCAATCCCTTTTTCTTTTAGTTGAGATTCACCCCACAGCAGATTCTCCTGCTTGCCGCGCCGACCGAACGTGTAGACGTGAGGGTGTTCAAGCAACAACAAAGTTGGTGAACGTTTGCCTTCTGCAATTTCTACGGCAAATTCATCCTGCAATTTCCACGCGGCTTCATATTCGATTAATCCAAGATCAAGAACTTCACATTGCATTATTTTTTCGCTTCAAGCCATTTCGCATGCTTATTCAGTCCGTCATAAGCCGCGTATTGATAAGAATCTGATAACGTAGGATAGTTATAAACGGCCTCGATAAACGCGTCAATTTGCCCACCTGTCAACATCACATGAGAGGCAATATGGATCAACTCGGAGGCTTGCTCACCGATAATATGCGCACCCAAAAGTTTTTTATCAGTAGGCGAAAAGATAAGTTTGATCATCCCACTCATATCGCCGATGATTTGTCCACGTGCGTTTTCCTCATAATAAGAGCGCCCAACCAGATAAGCGAGGTTCTTTTCCTTACATTCATCTTCCGTCAGACCAATTACTGAAATCTCGGGGATAGCATAAACTGCCAGGGGCAGGAATGGGGCCAAATGTTCCTTGTAGGGTAAATCAAATACCTGCACAACAGCGACCCGAGCCTGTTCCATTGAAGTGGAAGCTAATGCTGGGAAGCCAATCACATCCCCCACTGCATAAATACTTGGAATATTTGTCCTGTAATTCTCGTCCACAAGGATTAGACCGCGCTCACCTAGTTTTACGCCCACCTGTTCCAGGCCCAGTCCCTGTACGTTGCTTTGCCTACCCGCTGCGACCAAAGCCACCTCAAAATCTAGTTTGCCACCTTTCTCCAGGGTCAAATGGACATGATCCTTGCGCGGCTCGATCGCAATCATGCGATCATTGAAAATAAAATTGAGTCCTAACTGCCTAAGTTGATTCGTCAACCTGTTGGCGATCTCTGAATCCACAAAAGATACGATCCGTCCGCGCGGTTCGATCAATGTCACGTGGATACCCAGTGCGGTAAAAATAGATGCATATTCCGTGCCGATGACCCCTCCGCCCACGACCGCCATCGTTTTGGGAATTCGTTTCATGTTGAGGATGGTATCGGAATCGAAAATTAAGCCATCATCAAATGGGATCTCGGGGGGATGGTGCGGAGAGGAACCGGTGGCAATCAGAATGATTTCGCCGGAGACTTCTTTTTCGCTCGTTTCGGTTTTGATCCGTACTGTATGCTCATCTTTCAGAGACGCATCCCCATGAATAAGCACGATCTTCTCATAGCGGATATGCTGCGCGATCATCTCGCGTTCTTTTTCCACAACCGTTCGCTCGCGGTACATAAAGTCTTTAATCGTCAGATTCTCTTTAAGAGAATAATCGATTCCATACAGGCCGCGCTGTTGCAAGCCTGAAAAATACAAAGCAGACTCGCGCAACGTTTTCGATGGGACTGTACCCGTGTTGATTCCCGCGCCACCAAGATACGGCTCGCGCTCGATCAACGCGACCCGCTTCCCATATTGAGCAGCTTTCGCGGCACCTGTCTCCCCTGCTGGTCCCGCGCCGATGACGATCAGATCATAATTTTCGGTCAAATCCTTTTATCCAAACACTCTTCTAAATAGATCAGATTCCAATAAATTATCTGGATC
>Ga0105246_10002985_pt1 | contig 10252 bp, 5 predicted proteins | sample KBSM64metaG_FD_99694 | JGI IMG/M metagenome (GOLD analysis project Ga0105246, IMG submission 99694) | Miscanthus rhizosphere microbial communities from Kellogg Biological Station, Michigan, USA - KBS M6-4 metaG | ecosystem: Host-associated > Plants > Roots > Rhizosphere > Soil | place: Michigan... | reverse complement strand
ATTCAATAAATGGCGTTTTTGTTTGGCTTGCTGTCTCTTTCCACAAAATGGCAATATCTTTGCGCGCTGATTCATTTATTGCTGCATCATCCAATATTTTTAACACATCCACTAATAATATATCCCTGAGCAGTCCATCTGGTTGATTCTTTATTTCTTCATAAACATCCCTGTAGCCAGCATCCTTTTTATGCTTCAGGAACCATTCAAATTTGGCGCGTGCGATTAAATAATAGCGGTAATTGCGGGATGCCAAAATTGTCTTTTCACTGAATGAAGGTTGTTTGTTGGGTATACTGTTAAAAAATTGGAGGGCAGCCACCTCCAGTTTTTTATCCAATACGGCATTATGCAATAATTCATACACCCGGTTGTAAGAATAAAGGCCGCCAAGCATGTCAGCTTCATAATGCTGGTATACCGCCGGACTGATTTTATTTTTGTAACGATGTAAAACAGTCAACAATTGCTGGCGATACGATGCGCATAACCGCGACAGTTGCCGGACACAATCCGGGTCATTAAGTTGTATATTTTTGAGCCCTTTTGCAAAGACCTGAAACAACCCTTCTATTTCATTGTCACAGGAGTATTTGTCAGTCCTGTTCCCTCTCAAACTGTAATCAAATTTGCCGTCTTTCCCTACCGCGGAAATAAAAAGGGAGTCGTGATTTTCAACCAGGTGGTTGTTAGGAATTATTTGACTAACTGTTTCACCTTTAAATAAATATAGCGAACCCAACTCATTATATTCCCCTTCAGCCAACGGAATAGTAATACCGAAATCGCCTGAGTCGTTGGTTACAACATTATACCTGCGCACTCCATTTTTGAAAACATTAAATTGACTAACCACAATAAGCAGCGTATCGAACCGGCTTCCCGCGATGTTGCCACTGAGGTAAAAATAATTTGTTCCTTCACCTTGCGCATTCAGGCAATAGATGGCCATGCTGGCTATGACAGCCAAAAATATTTTTTTCATTATTCTTATTTATTTAGTTAAGTAAGTAAACCGGATGTCTCAATTTGGCGATAGTGAAATAAAATATAGACACCGATGCCGCGATTGCATATTTGGTAAATGGCTGGTCAGTTACAGGCCGCACGTAAAATGATTCATGAGATCAGTGGGTTTCATTTTCTGCGGCCTGGATGTTAGCAACAATATAGTCGTCGTCTTCCAAGGTGCCTGCCACCGCGTACAACAATCCATCCTTCCCGATAACGATAATAATATCTCCCCTGTCAAATTCATAGTACTTTAGAAAAGGATGATCAAAGCCCAAACCGCCGGTGAATAAATTGGTATTGTGCGGGCTTGTATATCTGCCTCCGCGCAGGCTGTTTAACCAAACCGTTTTATCCCTATCAGCATTAACACTAATAAATACTACGTTGGTGTCATTGCTGAAAAACGGGTAAACCTCTTCATTCATTTTTTTGTTGAGTTTAATGCAGGAACCACAACCCGTGAACCAGCTATCAACCATGACTACTTTACCTTTAAATTTTGTAAGGTCAACGTTTCGGCCTGCGCTGTCTTCCAGGCGGAAATCCACTATTTTGCTACCCTTTGAACGGTAGATGGCTTTTTTTGCTGCATAGGCCTCAATAAATGGGGTTTTTGTGTGAATTGCTGTCTCTTTCCACAATACGGCGATATCGGCCCTGGTTGATTCATTTGTAGCAGCAACATCCAATGTTTTTAACACATCTACCGATAATATATCCCTGACCATTCCGGCTGGTTGATTTTTTATTTCTTCATAAACATCCCTGTAGCCAGCATTCTTTTTATGCTTCAGGAACCATTCAAATTTGGCGCGTGCGATTAAATAATAGCGGTATTTGCGGGATAACAAGATTGTCTTTTCGCTGAATGAAGGCTGTTTGGCGGGTATGCTGTGAAAAAAAAGAATGGCAGCCTCCTGCAGTTTTTTATCTAATACGGCATTATGCAATAATTCATACTCCCGGTTGTAAGAATAAAGGCTGCCAAGCATGTCAGCTTTATAGCGTTGGTATATAGCCGGGCTGATTTTAGTTTTGTAACGATGTAAAACAGCCAAAAGTCGCTGGCGATACGATTCGCATAATTGGGCCAGTTGGCGGACACAATCCGTGTCATTGGGTTGTATATTTTTGAGGCCTTTTGAAAAAGCCCCGAATAACAATCCGATTTCACTATCGCAGGTGTATTTAGTAGTCCTGTTTCCTTTCATACTGTAAACAAATTTGCCGTCTTTCTGTACCGCAGCAATAAAAAGGGAGTCGTGATTTTCAACCAGGTAGGCGTTAACAACTATTGGATTAACTGCTTCGCCTTTTTTTAAGGATAGCGAACCCAACAAATTACCTTCCTCGGCAGCCAACGGAACAGTAATACCAAATGCACCTTCTTCATTGGTTACAACATTATATGTGCGAGCTCCATCGTTGATAACATCAAATTGATTGACCGCAATAGCCAGCGTATCGAACTGACTTCCTGCGATGTTGCCACCGATATAAAAACTGTTGATCTCTTTGTCTTGTGCATTCAGGCAATAGATAGCCAGGCTGCCTATAGCAGCCAAAAATATTTTTCTCATTGTTTCTATTTATTTAGTTAAGTAAGTAAACCGGATGTCTCAATTTGGCGATAGTGAAATAAAATATACTTGTCAAAAAACTATAGACACCGATGCCGCGATTGCATATTTGGTAAATGGCTGGTCAGTTACAGGCTGCACATCAAATGATTCTTGAGATCAGTGGGTTTCAATTTCGGCAGCCTGGATAGTAGCAACAATATTGTCGATGTCTTCCAAGGTGCCTGCCACGGCATACAACAGTCCATCTTTCCCGATCACTAAATTCATATCCCCCCTTTCAAATTCATAATATTTTAGAAAAGGATGCTCAAAGCCCAAACCGCCGGTGAATAAATTGATATTGCGTGGGCTTGTATACCTGCCACCGCGCAGGCTGTTTAACCAAACCGCTTTATCCCAGTCCGCATTAACAGTAATAAATACAACATTGGTATCATTGCTGAACACCGGGTGAACCTGTTCATTCATTTTTTTATTGAGTTTGATGCATGAACCACAAACTGAACCAGCAATCGACCATGACGACTTTGCCTTTAAATTTTGAAAGATCCACATATCGGCCCGTACTGTCTTCCAGGCGGAAATTCACTATTTCACCACCCCTTGACCGGTAAATGGCTTTTTTTGCGGCATAAGATTCAATAAATGGCGTCTTTGTGTGGCTTGCTATCTCTTTCCATAATATGGCAATACCTTTTCTCGCGGATTCGTTTATAGCCGCATCATCCAATGTACCCAAAACATTTATCAATAAAATATCCCTGACCTTACCGGGTGGTTGGCTTTTTATTTCTTCATAGACATCCTTGTAATTAGCGTCCTTCTTGTGCTTCAGGAACCATTCAAATTTAGCCCGTGCGATTAAGTAATAGCGGTAATTACTGGATAATAGGATTGTATTTTCACTGAATGAAGGTTGTTTGTTGGGTATACTGTTAAAAAATTGGAGGGCAGCCACCTCCAGTTTTTTATCCAGCACGGCATTATGCAATAATTCATACACCCGGTTGTAAGAATAGAGGCTGCCAAGCATGTCAGCTTCATAATGCTGGTATACCGCCGGACTGATTTTATTTTTGTAACGCTGTAAAACAGCCAACAATTGTTGACGATACGATGCGCATAACTGTGCAAGTTGACGGACACAATTCACATCGTCTGGTTGAATTTGTTTAAGCCCTTTTGCAAATGATTGGAATAACCCTTCTATTTTACTATCGCAGGCGTATTTGGTAATCCTGTTCCCTTTCATACTGTAATCAAATTTGCCGTCTTTCTGTACCGCAGAAATAAAAAGGGAGTCGTGATTTTCAACTAGGTAGGCATTAACAACTATTGGATTAACTGCTTCGCCTTTTTTTATGGACACCGAACCCAACAAATTACCTTCCCCTACCGCCAATGGAACAGTAATACCGAAATCACCTGCGCCATCGGTAACTACATTGTACCTGCGTCCTTCACTTCTCAAAACCTCAAATTGATTGATCACAATAATCAGTGTATCGAACTGGCTTCCTGCTAGGTTGCCACCGATATAAAAATAGTTATTACCCTTGGGCTGTGCATTGAGGCAATAGATAGTCAGGCTGCCTATGACAGCCAAAAATATTTTTTTCATTGTTTGTATATTTTTGATTTAATACCCGGGGTTCTGCAGCGTGTTTTTATCGTTCAGTAATTGTCTGGGTGGTATGGGATATAGCTGATCGGTAGTAGTCCAGTTGGGCGCCTTGGCCGGTCCGAATACGGCACCTGCCCTGTTGGTTCTTTTTATATCGAACCAGCGGTGTCCCCATTCACAAAAAAGTTCGGCCCGTCTTTCCTGTTCTATTGCCAGTAAGCATTGTTGCATTGTAAGTGTATTTGGAAGAGTGTTCAGACCAGCCCTGTTCCGGATGGTATTTAAATCGGCAACAGCGCCGTCTATATTATTCAACTGCGCCCTGGCTTCAGCCCGAATTAAATATTGCTCAGCAAGGCGCTGAACGGTATAATATTCTGTAATTGTTGAGCCTGATTTTACTTTGTATTTGAAAGTGTAGTAATAAGTAGTACTCCCCGTAATAAAACTATTTATCCATTTGGTCTTCCTTGCATCACCCGCCCCAAATGAATTCACCAGGCTGGATGTTAATGCCACATTATCTGGTTGCGCCAGCAGGATAAAGGAGGCGCCTTCATCGGTATTGACGCTGCTTTTAACCGGTATTAGCTGGAAAATTGCTTCGCTGCTGTTTTTCAGGAATACCTTATTCAAATCATTTTCAAGCCTAAGGCCACTTCCATCTATTAAACTACCAGCGGCTTTTTCTGCACTTGCCCAATCGCCTTTATATAAATACAATTTTGAAAGTAAAGCAGTGGCTGCCCATTGGTTGGGCCTGGTCTTTTCCCCACCTGATGCTGTATAATCTACGGGTAACAAGGCTTGCGCTTTTGTGAGATCAGCGATGATGGAATCATATACTGCTGCAACCGGCGTACGGGCTACGGTTGTATTGATTTGGTAATTGGTGGTCCGGACAACAGGTATGTCACCATATAGTCCGGCAAGTAAGAAATTACAATAAGCCCGGATAAAAAGCGCTTCGCCTGTTACCTGCCTGGCAACTGCCGCTGATAATCCTGTTGATGCTTGTACACCCTCTATTACAGCATTGGTTGCATAAATGATATTAAAACCATCATCCCATAAACGTTCATTCAAGCCATTGGAAACCGTGATGGTATTTTTATAAAATTCTCCCTGGGGTGAAGCCGTTGCATAATTATCCAGCTCATCAGCCGATAAACCGGCGTATAGGGTGATGGCGCCATTTAGAAATCCATTGCTGGAATTCATGCAGTTGCTATATATGCCTGTCATTGCTGCATTGGCACCCGCATCGCTGGTAAAAACAGACTGGGTTACCAGCTTTGTTTTGGGCGGGTCGATTTGTATAAATTTTTTACAGCCAACAAAAAGGATACAAGATAAAACCAGGAAATAATATATTATCGCTCGCATATAATAGTTATTTATAATGTTAATTGAATACCTGCGCTGATGACTCTTAATGGGGGTATCCTGCCTGATCCATAATTCTCCGGATCGTTCCCGGAAAATTTGGTGAACAGCAAAACATTCTGTCCCTGCAAATACAATTTGACTGTTTGGAAATGCATTTTCTCCAAACATTTTGCAGGCAGGTTATAAGAGAGGTATACATTCTTTAGTCGTACATAAGAAGCGTTTTCCACCAGGTTATCACCCCCATTGTAGACCGTGTTTACATAGCCCTGGTAGGCGGCTGATCCATAGTCTTGTGTAAAGCGTTGTAGATCGGTATTATCACCTGGCTTTTGCCACCTGTTCATAATAAAGGCTGGCTGGTTACCCATCATACCTGCCGGCACAAAGAGGCCTCCCGACAGCCAACCTTTACCTGTCTGTTTCACAAACTGGAATAATACATCGAGCGACCAGTTACCATAGGACAAGCTGTTCTGTATGCCGCCATAATAATCTTGCCTGATCGATTTCAATGGAAGCTGGTCATTGGGTATAGAAATGGTTCCATCCTGATTCACGTCCTGGAAACTATATGCGCCTGTTGCAGGGTCAACACCGGAATAATGCAAAGCATAAAAAACGCCCAGCGGTTTACCTACTGCATAAATATGGTTATAAGCCGATCCTTCAATATTGGGATAGCTGATAAGCTTGTTGCGCGGAACACTTAAGTTGACCGAAGTTTTCCAACTGAAATGGGTTGACTTTATATTCAGCGAGGAAAGCTCTATCTCCCAGCCACTGTTCTGGACGGTAGCATTTAAATTTTCCTGAACAGTAGAAAAGCCTGTGGTTGGTGGCAGTGCATAACCCACTAATTGATTGGAAGAACGGTTACGGTAATAATCGGCCGTTAGCAGGAACCTGTCGTTAAAAAACCCCCAATCAGCAGCTATCTCTATTTTTTTATTGGTCTCCCAACCATAGTCAGGATTACCCAATGCTGTAGGATACAATCCGGCAATACCCTGGTAGGGATAGGTTGTCGGGCTATACGTATCAAGGTACCCGTAATCGCCTATCTGGTCATTACCGGTGATGCCATAACTGCCCCGTAATTTACCAAAACTGATAAAGGGGAGATTTTGCTGCACCAAGGCTGATTTCGAAAATACCCAGGCGGCTCCAATAGCGCCAAAATTGGCAAATTGCTTGTCAGCACCGAAGCGGCTGGAGCCATCCCTTCTGCCCGTCAGGTTTATTACCAGTTTATCTTTCCATGTTGCATTTAGCCTTGCATAGATTGCATTGTAGCGGTACCTGGAATAGTTATTGTCCATCAATACAATCCTGGAAGCGGCGGATTCATTTTCAAGCAGGGCATCATTGGTAATACCCAGTGCCAGGTTGGTTTGACCCTGCCTGGTATTGTCCTGGAAAGTGGTACCGGCCAGTGCATCCCATTTAATATTACCCGTTGTTGTACTATATTCCAGTTGCGGTTCAATTATCCATGTATTCAAATTAGCATTTGCAAAAGATGCTGATCCTTCCGTTACACCAAAGGAAGGGCGCCAGGTGCTAATGGGCGTTATGGCTATTTCTGAAGTATTTAATGTTGTGTAACCGGCATTGGTTCTAATTTGAAATCCTTTGCATAACTGGTAGCTCAGCATAAGGTCGCCGAGCAGGTGATCTGTTTTGATACGGTATTTTCTTTTCAACAGTGCAGCCGGGTTGTTCCAGGTAGAATTCTCCCAGTTAATTTTGCCATCAGACGTATACAAGGCAGGCGCATCCGGTGCCAGTTTCAGGGCCTGTGTATATAAATCGGATTGCAGGATATTATTGTCGTCGCGTACATAATTTGCAGAGAGAGATAATTTAAACCGCTGGTTGGCAGATTTGTGGTTCAAATTAAAATAGACCGTTCCTTTTTTATCGTTAAAATCGCCGGGGAAAACAGTGGTCTCCCGGCGATAACTGTTGGCAAACAAAAATTGGGTGTTTTCATTGCCACCGGCAACAGAAACTTGTACGTCGGTCATGTGTGCCGTACCGCCAATCAATACTTTCTGCCAGTCAGTATTCCGGGTAGAATCCCAGGTGCCGTTGATATCATAGGCGTTGGAGGGAATACTGTTTACTCCATCATTGTTGAATGCCTCATGACGCATTTGCAGGTATTGCGGTGTTTGCAATAGCGGCATCATACGGGTAACTTTGCCAAAGCCGGCATTGTAACTGGCGTTGACTATTGTTTTCCCGGACTTTCCTTTTTTGGTAGTAATCAATACTACGCCGTTTGCCCCCCTTGACCCGTAGATAGCGGTTGCGTCCGCGTCCTTCAACACCTCAATGCTTTCAATGTCGGAGGGGTTCATATACGCCAGTGGATTGCCGCCATCAATAATATAATTGATTGAACTGGACGTGAGCGTAGTGGGTGTAAATGGAACACCGTTGATTACGTATAGTGGATAATTACCATTGTCGCCCCTGCTGTTGCGAAGACTGTTTTGGCCGCGGATTTGAACGGCAAAGCCGCTTCCCGGCGTGCCCGTACTTTGTGTAATTATAATCCCGGCTAACCTACCCTGCATGGCAGATAATGGATTTGCAGCTGATTGCTTACCCATATCATCAGAACTTAAACGCGCTACCGAGCCGGTATTCAGTCTTTTTGATACACTGTAGTACCCTTTAATCACCATTTCGTCAAGTGCATTAACGGCCTTTTGCAACACAACCTCCAATACCCGGTTATTGCCAATAATAAATTCCCTGGGCTCGTAACCTATGCTACTTATTATCACTACTGAACCAGCAGGGACATCATGCAGGATAAACATGCCCCTGTTATCACTGGCAGTTGCTTTTTGGGTTCCTTTTATGGCAATGGTGGCAGATTCAATAGCTTGCCCCATATCATTGCTTACCCTGCCACGTATGTCCGTGTCAGCAACGGCGGCATCGGCTTTTTTCTTCTCCTTTGCTTTTACGATAATGTAATTGTCTTCAATTGAATAGGTCAAAGGTTGATCCTTAAAGCACAGCTCCAGCACTTTTTCGATAGAAGCATGTTGGATGCTGATGGATACTTTTGCAGCCAATTCAATTTGCTCGTTGGTAAACACAAAGCGATAGCTGGTCTGTTGCTGAATTTCGTTGAAGGCGGTTGATAATGCAACATTGTTCAGGGAAAGCGAAATGCCCTGCGCTTCCGTTCTGGCGGAAACCTGCAGACTGGCTGCGAACAGGATTAAGGTTAGAATTCTCATAATGCGTCCCGTTTTCTTAAGGGGTGGCAGGTAGGGGCACAGGGTTTTGACAAATGCATTCAAAAGCATAGTTTTGTTTTGTTTGGGTTAACTAATAGTAAGTCTGTCGAAGGATTATATTAGGGTGTTAACTCAAACTTTGGCCGGGTAGTGTTTCGAGCACCTCCCGGTTTTTTGTTTTCACCCTGCGGCTTTCATTTATTTCATAACAGTAATTTGATGGTTGTCAATTTTAAAATGCACCCTGTCAGTCGCTTCCAAAATATGCAACAATTTGGAGACCGGCACATCCCGGGGTATTGACGCATTGAAATGTTCGTTAACAACCGTTTCATACGCAATCCCGGTATTGTACCAGCGACCGACCTGACGCATGAGAACATCAAGCGGTGTTTCTTTAAAAATAAATTGACCGTTTTTCCAGGCAAGGGCTGTTTCCAAATCTGCTTTGCCTTTCAGTATATTGCCATTCTTTGATACCCTGGCTTCATCTCCTGGTTGCAGCAACATGGAATTATTAAGTTTGATAGCGCCTTCAGCCAGTGTTACTTTTAAAACGGGTTCATCTATATATGCATTTATATTGAAACGTGTACCCAATACCTGAACAGTCGACCCATTGGCATTTACTTCAAAAGGATACATGGGGTCTTTGGCTACTTCGAAATACCCTTCCCCTGTTAGTTCCACTTTTCGTTTTGAACCACCAAATACCGTAGGGTATCTTAACGAAGAGGATGCGTTGAGCCAAGCTTTTGTGCCGTCGGGCAGCACCAGTTTATATTGCCCCGCCGCCGGAACAGTGAGTGTATTAAAAATTTCAGCCTGTGACAAAGTAGCGGGGTTCACTAACTGATAGACCAGTTGACCACTATCTGGTTTGGTAATCTGGCTATTGTTTTCCGTTAATACTTTACCATTCTTCAAGGTATCTAACCTTACAATCGTTCCATCAGATAAAGTAAGCGTTGCCTGATTGCTGCCCGGGGCCATATCATTGGTTGGCCGTTGCACCGTTGGTGTAATTGGCCTGGTTTTATTGAAAGTTGTAAGGAATGCCATTGCAAGCGCCATCAAAACGCAGGCCGCTGCTGCATAAGCCAATAGTGAACGGAGATTTGATTTTTTGTTTTGCGGTGCAAAGGAAATTTTTGCTTTCGCCCTTTGCAGTGCGGCATCTGTATCAACCCCTCCCAGCAGTTTCAGCCATTGGTCCTGATTTTTTTCATCGATCAGTTTTTCAAACAGGCGCTGGTTATCCATACCGGCGTTTACCCAATCGTCCAGTTCCTTATGCTCTGCATCGGTTAGGGTATTGCGTATAAAACCAACCACCAGGTAGGCCACCCTGAACGCCTGCCCGTCATCAGACGCTGGTT
>Ga0105246_10002983_pt1 | contig 10253 bp, 9 predicted proteins | sample KBSM64metaG_FD_99694 | JGI IMG/M metagenome (GOLD analysis project Ga0105246, IMG submission 99694) | Miscanthus rhizosphere microbial communities from Kellogg Biological Station, Michigan, USA - KBS M6-4 metaG | ecosystem: Host-associated > Plants > Roots > Rhizosphere > Soil | place: Michigan... | reverse complement strand
GCCGATGCCAAGAAGGCCACCGGCAAGCAGTTCAAGCGGGCAGACAAAGCAGTACGCAAGGCCGTAGACAACGCAGTTGGAGCATAAGGAAGCATGACAGGTACCACCGCAGCAAACACGGGTTCAACACACTCGGTCGACACCCTGCCCCTCTGGGCTGCTCCGTACGCCACCCGGCCAGTGGATGCCACGGTGACGGTGCCGGGCTCAAAATCGCTCACCAACCGTTTCCTGGTCCTTGCCGCATTGGCCGACGGCCCGTCCCGGCTGCGAGCACCCCTTCACTCCCGCGATTCCGCCCTGATGATTCAGGCGCTCAGGCAGCTGGGTGCCACCGTTACCGAGGTACCCGGCGACGGTGATTATGGACCGGACCTTGAGATCACGCCCCTGGATCCTTCGGCTCCGGGATCGGCGACCGCCATCGATTGCGGCCTTGCCGGGACAGTCATGCGCTTCGTTCCACCTTTAGCTGCGCTACGCAATGGTCCAACCACGTTCGACGGCGACCCCCACGCCCGCAAGCGGCCCATGGGGACCATCATCGAAGCACTCCTTGCCCTGGGAGTTCCTGTCGCCACCGAAGGCGGCAGGACGCCGTCGGCCCTTCCCTTCTCGGTGGATGGCACTGGCGAGGTTCGGGGCGGCCACCTGGTGATCGATGCCAGCGCATCGTCCCAGTTCGTCTCGGCCTTGCTGCTGGTGGGCGCCCGTTTCACCGAAGGCCTTCACCTGGAACACGTCGGCAAGCCGGTCCCCAGCCTGGACCACATCAATATGACCGTTGCCGTCCTTCGTGGAGTCGGCGTCAAGGTGGACGATTCGGTGCCCAACCACTGGCGAGTCGCGCCTGGCCCCATTCGTGCCTTTGACCAGCGGATCGAACAGGACCTTTCCAACGCCGGCCCATTCCTTGCCGCAGCCCTCGCAACCCATGGAACCGTCAGGATCCCCAACTGGCCTACCCAAACCACCCAGGTGGGTGACCTGTGGCGTACTATCCTGGCTGAGATGGGTGCCACCGTGACGCTCGAAAACGGTACGCTCACGGTAAAGGGCGGCCCGGAAATCAAAGGCGCCGACTTCGACGAAACCAGTGAGCTCGCGCCCACGGTTGCTGCGCTGTGCGCACTGGCTACAGGTCCTTCGCGGCTGACCGGCATCGCGCACCTCCGTGGCCATGAAACCGATCGGCTCGCCGCGCTGGCCGCTGAAATCAATCGGCTCGGCGGAGATGCAGAAGAAACAGCCGACGGCCTCATTATCCACCCGGCCACTTTGCACCCAGGCGTCGTACACAGCTACGCCGACCACCGCATGGCTACGGCGGGCGCTATTTTGGGGCTCGCCGTTGAGGGCGTTCAGGTGGAAGATATCGCTACCACGTCCAAGACGATGCCCGAATTTCCGCAAATGTGGGAGGCCATGCTGCAGCACGGCACAGGCGACGACGAAACCGTCACCAGTGAGGCCAGCAACTGACCATGGGCCGCGACGCAAGCTCCTGGGACGAATCCGACGTCCGGATCCGTCCGAACAAAAAAGGATCAAGGCCCCGCACCAAAGACCGCCCCAGTCATGATGACGCGGTCATCGGCCGGATCATCACGGTAGACCGCGGGCGCTACACCGCCATCGCTGGGGAAGACTCGGCGGATGAACGCATTATCATCGCTGCACGCGCGCGTGAACTGCGACGCAACCCCGTTGTCCCTGGCGATTTCGTCGCCTTGGTGGGCGACGTATCGGGAGAACCGGACACCCTTGCGCGGCTCGTCCGCATAGAGGAGCGCAAGACACTGCTCCGGCGCAGCGCTGATGATACCGACCCCATCGAAAGAGTGGTGGTGGCCAACGCAGACCAACTTGTGGTGGTGGTCGCCGCGGCCAATCCGGAGCCCCGAACTGGCTTTATTGACCGCGCCTTGGTTGCAGCCTACGACGCCGGGATCGAGCCGCTGCTGCTCGTCACCAAAGCAGACGTCAAGGACCCTGCCGAGCTGTTGTCCAACTATCTCAGCCTGGACTTTCCCATCATTATCAGCCGTACCGCAGACGATGAAGCGTCCGGTATTGACGCCCGCTCTGACGACGGACTGTCCGCGCGGCTGGACAGCCGCGCGGTTGCCGAATTGCGGGCCCACCTTGATGGAAAAGTGACTGTCATGCTGGGCCATTCGGGCGTCGGCAAGTCCACCATGGTTAATGCCCTGACCGGAGCCGAACGGGCTACCGGTGGTGTCAACGCCGTCACGGGGCGGGGCCGGCATACGTCGTCGTCGGCGTTGGCCCTGAAACTGGCAGACGCGCCTCCAGGCAGCTGGATCATCGATACCCCCGGTATCCGCTCCTTCGGACTGGCCCACGTGGACCCCGACCGCATCTTGCATTCCTTCCCCGATTTGGAACCGGGCACGGAAGCTTGCGACCGCGGCTGCAAGCACGATGCCAGCGCCATCAATTGCGGCCTGGACGCGTGGGTGAACGAGGGACATGCCGGTCCTTCCGGAGTGGCCCGCTTGTCTTCGCTCCGGCGACTGCTGGGCGCGGACCCTCGTTTGGAAGCCAAAGAGACCAAGGAACTGGGTACCGTCAACTAAGCATTGGTGCTCCACATCCCAGCTGCACGGAACGTTTCACGATAGTTTGGTGGCATGACCCAACCCGTTTCCAGCTACAACGACGACCTTCGACTGGCCCATGTGCTGGCGGATTCCGTGGACGCCCAAACCATGGACCGCTTCAAGGCTTTGGATCTGCAGGTCGAAACCAAGCCTGACCTCACGCCCGTGACGGATGCCGACAAGGCTGCGGAAGAAGCCATCCGTGGCCAACTGTCGCGCTCGCGCCCCCGTGACGCCGTCCTCGGCGAGGAGTTCGGCAGCAGCGGGCATGGCTCCCGGCGTTGGATCATCGACCCCATCGACGGAACCAAGAACTTCGTTCGCGGCGTTCCTGTGTGGGCCACCCTGATCGCATTGGTTGACGAAGGCGAGCCGGTCGTTGGAGTTGTCAGCGCTCCCGCACTGGGCAAGCGTTGGTGGGCAGCAAAGGACATGGGCGCCTATATGGGCCGCTCCCTGGCATCAGCCACCCGGCTCAAGGTGTCCAATGTTTCGCGGTTGGCAGATGCTTCAATGTCATATTCCAGCCTCTCCGGTTGGAAGGAACGCGGCAATCTGGATGAGTTCCTGGGGTTGACCGAAGACATCTGGCGAACGCGGGCCTACGGCGACTTCTGGTCCTATTGCCTGGTTGCCGAGGGGGCCGTGGATATCGCCTGCGAGCCAGAGCTGAATCTTTACGACATGGCCGCATTGGTTCCCATCGTGACGGAAGCCGGCGGCCGCTTCACCTCGTTGGAAGGCGAGGACGGCCCCTTCGGCGGCAACGCCCTGGCCACCAACTCCATCCTGCATTCAGAGGTCCTCAAGCGGCTAAACCCTTCCTTGGATGACCTCCTCTGAACCAACAGCACCGACAGCACCAACAAGCCAACCGGCTTTGCATAGAATTTTCGACGGCGGATGCCCCCTTTTCGGGGCATCCGCCGTCTTTTCTTCGCCCAAAGCCCAGTTTCCGGACCCTTCGTAACAATGTGCTTAACAAAGCGAAGCGACTTTGGAGCAGGCCAGAGGCGTGACCTAACCTCTTTACAGGTCACGAGTGCCAGCGCTAAACCCCGGTTTGCTGGCCGGCAACCCTCCATTCGCGGTGGGGTGCCCCGGGTGACGACCTGGCCGGTCCGGAACGGATACGGCAAGCGCGGATCCCCATAGGGGGTCCCTCTTGAGTGAGGTCCCATGAGCACTGCTACGTTCAACTCCACCGTTTTGCCGTCCCTTGTGGTCGAAGAAGCAGCGCACGAAGCCGCTGCAGGCAGGCCCCTGGCCGCCGTCACAGGCGCGGAGCTGCAAGCTCCCCTGATCCAGGGTGGCCACGTCCGCTACGCCAACCTCGACTACGGAGCATCCGCTCCAGCGCTCACAATCGTTTCTGCGTATCTCAACGAGATCCTCCCCTACTACGCCAGTGTCCACCGCGGCGCGGGCTACGCTTCCCAGATCAGCACCTCGGTCTACGAGAACTCCCGCGACATCGTCCGCGAATTCGTCGGCGGCCGTCCCGACGATTCCGTCATCTTCACCCGGAACACCACGGACTCGCTGAACCTTTTGGCAGGCTGCCTCCCCGTGCTGGACGGAAAGCCAACGGGCGAGGTCCTTTACCTGGACATCGAGCACCATGCCAATCTCCTTCCCTGGCAGGGCGTCCCCCACCGCAGTGTCGTGGCTGCTTCGACACTGACAGCTACCCTGGCCAAGCTCCGCGAGGAACTCAGCCAAGGCGGAGTGTCATTGCTGGCGGTCACCGGGGCCTCGAACGTGACCGGTGAAATTCTGCCGATCGCCGAACTCGCAGCACTTGCACACGAATATGGTGCCCGGATTGTGGTGGACGCCGCGCAGCTTGCCCCGCACCGCCGCATCAATATCACCGAGGCAGACGTCGACTACATCGTGTTCTCCGGGCATAAGCTTTACGCTCCGTTCGGCGCCGGTGTTGTTGTGGGCCGTCCTGACTGGCTCGACGCCGGTACTCCCCACCTTGCCGGTGGTGGCGCTGTTCGTGAGGCCCGTCTGGACTCGGTCAGCTGGGCCTCAGGTCCCGCACGCCATGAGGGCGGCTCCCCCAACGTCCTCGGTGCAGCAACATTGGCCCGTGCGACGCAGGTACTGGCCGGCTTGGATCAGGATGCCTGGCATGCCCATGAAGCTGCCATCCGCTCCTACCTTGTACAGGGACTTGAAGCAATCGACGGCGTGACCGTTCACCGGATCTTCAGCGACTCCGAAGACACCATCGGCGTGGTCAATTTCTCGGTGGAAGGATTCGACGCCGGACTGGTGGCCGCCTACCTCGCCGCCGAACACGGTGTTGGACTTCGTGACGGCCGCTTCTGCGCCCATCCCCTGCTCAAGCGGCTAGGACTCCCTTCCGGCTCGCTGCGGGCCAGCTTCGGCGTAGGCTCCCGCCTGGAGGATGCCACACGACTCCTGGCTGGTATCGAAGAACTCAAGCGCACGGGTCTCGGTTGGGACTATGTAGTGGATGAAGGCCGCTGGGTACCGGCCAACGACCACCGCAGCTACCCGGAATGGGCACCAAACACCCCGGGCACCGCAGGCGCTGCTCCCTGCACGATTGACTGAAACACACGTACTGTGCGGTAAATTCGTAGGGTAACTGGCGTTCGCGGTAGAGGAGTCTGTGCGTGGCCGTGCCTTCCCGTAGTGTTTCCGGCGGCGTTGTTTCGGGTGGTGTTGTTTCCGGCAGCGCCGGCAGGCCAGGTGGTCCCAAACTGCATGCCACCCGCCGCCACGAACTGGGCCAGAGCTTCCAGGACGGCGGCGAACACTACGATCGCGTTCGGCCCGGCTATCCCGCGGACTCAGTGGATTGGCTTCTTCCTCCTGGAGCGAAGTCCGCCGCGGATGTTGGTGCAGGCACAGGAAAATTTACGGCACTGCTCGTGGACCGCGGCCTGCAGGTGGCCGCCGTCGATCCTTCCACAGACATGCTGGAGCAACTTCGAAAGTCCTATCCCGGCGTTGAGGCGTTGGAGGGAACGGCCGAGGCAACAGGGCTGGCGGACTCAGCATTCGACGTCGTCAGCGTTGCCCAGGCATGGCATTGGTGCGACCCGGTGAAAGCCAGCACGGAAATCGCCCGGATCCTCCGGCCCCACGGAGTACTGGGCCTGATATGGAACCAACTGGACACTTCTGTGCCCTGGGTACACCGGTTGTCACGCATCATGCACGCCGGAGATGTGCACAAGCCCGGCTTCCGGCCAGTTATCGGACCGGAATTCATGGACTTGACGAGCCATCTCACAAGCTGGGAGGACGCCGTGTCACCGGAGGACATCATGGAGCTCACAAAATCGCGCAGCTACTACCTCCGTGCAAATGAAGCCACCCGCTCAAAAGTCATGGGCAACCTGGAGTGGTACCTCTACGATCATCTCGGCCATGCCCCCGGCCAACTACTGGGATTGCCCTACCTGACCACTACGTGGCGGGCCCACAAGATCCACGGCGCCCCGCCACGGTAGGCTTGGTCTGTGAAGACCAGTACGCCCTCCTCCTCGATCGAGGACTACGTCAAGGTCATCTACTCCTATACGGAGTGGCAGGACAAACCAATCACGTCCTCGCAGCTTGCCCTGCGGCTTGGCGTTGCCAATTCCTCGGTGTCTGAAATGGTCCGCAAACTCAAGGACCAGGGCTTGGTGGACCACCAACCCTACAGTGCCATCAGGCTGACTCCGGAGGGCATGCGCCTCGCGTTGTCCATGGTCCGGCGTCACCGCCTCATTGAGACTTACCTCGTTGACGAACTCGGTTACAGCTGGGACGAAGTCCATGATGAAGCCGAGATGTTGGAACACGCGGTGTCCGATACCTTCATCGAGCGCATGGCCGCCAAGCTTGGCCATCCCCTCCGGGATCCTCACGGCGACCCGATTCCGTCGGCGGACGGATCGGTGGAGCTTCCTCACGCCTACCGCATGATCGAGTTGGACGAAGGCCACTCAGGCCGCATCACCCGGATCAGCGACGAAAATCCGGATCTTCTTCGGTATCTCGCGTCGGAAGAGATCACCTTGGACGCTCCTGTGGAGGTGGTGGGGCGCAAACCATTCGGTGGAGCCCTCGTTGTTCGGATTGGCACCGGACCCCAACGCCGCGAATTCGATCTCGCGGACGAGGTTACAGGGGCACTTTGGGTCCAAAGCGCTGAAGTCCACGAAGGCTGCGTGCTTCCCGCGCGCTAACTGTGCACAGCGCATCGGTTAGCTGCGCTTGTCGGCCGACCCGCCGTCGTCGGACGCTGTATCCGGTGCACTGTCAGCGCTAACGGCCGCTTCGGGAAGGGGGTTGCGGATCCCGACGGCGGACGCCACCGCGCCGACGACGAACAGTGCCGCCGTGACAACCAAGGCGTTGTACAAACCTTGCCGTGTGAACACAGGACCAACGATCAGGCCGGCAAAGGCAATGCAGATAAGGCCGGCAATGCGGGCCACGGCGTTGTTGACGGCCGAACCAATCCCGGCCTCTTCCTGCGGTACCGCGCCTAGAATCGCTGCCGTGAGTGGCGCGACGAGGGTAGTGAGTCCCACGCCAAAGACGATCTGCCCCGGCAGCACCTGGGTCCAGTAGTTCAGGGGCTCCTGGATGGAGAGGGACATCAGAAAGCCCACACCGCATAACAGCGGCCCCACAGTCATGAACCATCGAGGACCATATTTTCCTGCCAGCCCTCCGAAATAGGACGCAGTCAGCATCAGGATGACGGTCGCTGGGAGCAAAGCGATTCCCGCGATGGTAGCCCCCATGCCTCCAACCTGCTGGAGATAGATGCCCAGGACGAAGAATCCCAGCGATATCCCACCGTAGATCGCAAGCGTGGCAAGGTTGCCCCAGCCAAAGTTCCTTATGGCAAACAGCCTCAACGGCAACATCGGCTCCCTGGTCCTGGCCTCGTGGACCAGGAACAACACCATCGCCACCACGCCGGCCAGGAGCGGCAGCCACACCTGGACGCTCGCCCAACCCATCCGGCCCTGTTCAATGAAGGCATAGACGGGACCACCCAGCCCGATCATTGCCAAAACAGCGCCGAGGTAGTCGATTCCCTTGCTCTTGTCCCTGGCCGCATCCGAGGCCCGAAGGCCCGCGAGCAGAGGCCAAATCGCGACCGCTGGAATAACGTTGATGAAGAAGATCACCCGCCACGACAGCATGTCCACGGAAACCCCACCAATGAGGGGCCCTACGATGGCGGCGGCACTCGTCCAACCGGACCACTGGCCGATCGCTTTGGACTGGGAAGGCCCTGAGAAGGAGGTAATGATCATCGCCAACGAACTGGGCACCAGGAGGGCGCCGGCAATACCTTGAAGTGCGCGGGACACCACCAGGACTTCCCCGTTCCAGGCCAGGCCGCACATCACGGACGTCAGGGCAAAGCCCGCCAGCCCCCATTCGAGGATCCGTGCCCGGCCAAAGTGGTCCGATAATGAACCGGCCACCAGGATGAGGGCCCCGAGGGTCAACAGATAGGCATCCACCACCCATTGCTGGATGACCAAGCCACCGCCAAGTTCACGTCCAATCGCCGGGAGCGCAAGGTTCACCACGAAACCATCCAGGATGGCGATAAAAGAAGCCACAATCGCCACAACGAGCACCCGTTTTTGAAGCGGTGTTCTCGGCAGCAAAGCCACAGCATCCGTCATGTGCACAGCCTACGCGGCATTCGTCCAGGGCGAAGTCCCGTATCGTTAAACGGTGATTAGTAGACGTGACGCAGCATTGGCCCTTGATATCTCCATGGAAATGGCCCAGCGCCACGGCATCCCGTCACGGCTGTCAGAAGCGGAACTTCGCAACCTCCAGGACAATCCCCCGGCCTGGCTGGTCCAGTCACGTGCCAACCGCACGGGCAAACGGCCCGTTTGGGTTCACCTGACATGCGCAGTGTGCGGGTACTCCGAGGCGGTACGGCCCAAGAAGTGGTGGCCCGACTTCTCGTTTGTCTTTTGCGGACACCACAAAAACAGTGAACTGCCGGAACTGTTCCTTGGTGACGTTCGCAGCGAATACGAAGGGGTCGGCAGCCGCTTTGTGGGCGTGGTCGACGTCCGCGAGGATCAGGCCTAGGCTCGTCTCAGTGTTGCTGGCTCGTCATTGCTGGCTCATCTCCGACGGAACGGCTATCAGCTGTACCGTTTTGCCGTCACGCAGCACGGTCAACGGGAATGGTTCGCCTATGGCCTCGGCAAACAGCAGCTTCTGTAAACTCTCTGCACTGGATACAGCCCTGCCCTGGGCCCGAAGCACCAGGTCCCCTGGCTGGAGTCCCGATAATTCCGCAGGTGAGCCGGCAATGACTTCCACCACGCGCAGCCCCTCTTTCTGGCCAGTCCGCACCACGGCACTGGCATCGAGCGGGATCGGAGTACTCACCAAACCCAGGTAGGCACGGCGCACCCTCCCATCCTTGAGCAGGGAGGCGATAATTCGCTGGGTTGTCGTATTAATAGGTACGGCGAGTCCAAGCCCCAGTCCAGCAATGGCCGTGTTGATGCCGACGATACGGCCCCGGGTGTCGGCCAGGGCGCCCCCAGAGTTGCCCGGGTTAAGGGCCGCGTCAGTCTGGATGACATCCTCAATCACCCGCCGGTGCTCCCCTGCACGGACGGGGATGGATCGTCCCAGGCCGCTGACCACGCCGGCAGTCACGGATCCCGCAAGGCCCAGCGGGTTGCCCACCGCGATCACCAGCTGGCCAACCCTTAGCGAGTCGGCGTTACCCAAGATGGCGGGTGGCGGGGTGGGTTTGAGACCACGGACGACGGCCAGGTCAGACAGCGGGTCCGCCCCCACGAGCTCCACGTCGGTCTGCTTGCCATTCGCAAACACCGCTCTTCCGGACTGGATACCTGCCACGACATGGGCGTTGGTGAGCATGTACCCGTCACCGGTGAAGACCACAGCCGACCCGCTGCCCACACGCAGCTGCCCGTTCCGACGCGCACTCGTCATCTCGATAGCGGCCACGTGTGGCGTGACAGACTCCGCAACCCGGATGACGATCTGCGAGTACGCGTCCAAGGCCGCGTCGTCATCCGGCTCCGTAGGCGCCTCTGAATCCCCGCCGTCATCCGGAATTTCAAACTCTGGCTCGGTGCTCATCACATGCCTCCTGCTACCGCGGTGCCGTGCACGTCCTGTCCGGTTCCAGTCCAGGTTCTTTGCCTATCGAGTACGGTTCAGTGCCTGTCCAGTACAGTTCAGTGCCTACCCTGTACAACGGCCGGGACAGGGTGGCTAGTCCTCGTTCCCCTACGCCGTGGGTGAACGGCATGCGTGGCGTGTTCGGACAAAGAAAAAGCCCCCGGATCACTGGGATCCGAGGGCCTTCCGGTGGAGATGGGGGGAATTGAACCCCCGTCCGATGTCGTTTTGTCAGGGCTTCTCCGGGCGCAGTTTGCGTCGGATTTTCTCGGCCCCAGCCATCCTGCAAACAGGTGGCTGATCCGGGCCCAGTCATCTAAAAGTCCCGTTTACCTCAATGACGAAGGCAAACAGCAGTGGCTATCTAAATGACGCCAGGAACCGGGGCGATAGCAACCCCGGGCTGACGGACTGTCTTACTGCTTAGGCAGCGAGAGCGAAGTC
>Ga0105246_10002982_pt1 | contig 10255 bp, 6 predicted proteins | sample KBSM64metaG_FD_99694 | JGI IMG/M metagenome (GOLD analysis project Ga0105246, IMG submission 99694) | Miscanthus rhizosphere microbial communities from Kellogg Biological Station, Michigan, USA - KBS M6-4 metaG | ecosystem: Host-associated > Plants > Roots > Rhizosphere > Soil | place: Michigan... | reverse complement strand
CAGGGGGTGGATCTCACAGCTGGGGCGGGCGGCGGCGATCGTGGGGCAGACCTCCAGCATGTGGGCGCCCAGGACGCGCGGGGTGCCGGGGCCGAGGTGGTAGGTGTAGTCCTCCATGAAGCTGGTCCCACCGGGCCGGCCCCGGCCCATGACCTTCATCGTGCGCAGCAGGGCCGACGTCTTCCAGTCGCCCTCGCCGCCGAAGCCGTAGCCGTCGGCCATCAGGCGCTGGACGGCGATGCCGGGCAGTTGGCGCAGCCCGCCGAGGTCCTCGAAGTTGGTGGTGAAGGCGGTGAAGCCGCCGTCGGTGAGGAAGGCGCGCAGGCCGAGTTCGAGGCGGGCCGCGTACAGCAGCGAGTCGTGGCGGATGCCGCCGGGGCGCAGGGCCGGGACGACGTCGTACGACTCCACGTACTCGGCGGCGAGTTCGGCGGCCGCCTTGTCCTCGACGTCGTCGACCACGGCGACCAGGTCGTTGACGGCATAGGTGTTGACGGAGAAGCCGAACCGCAGCTGGGCCTCCACCTTGTCGCCCTCGGTGACCGCGACGTCGCGCATGTTGTCGCCGAAGCGGGCGAGCCGCAGCGTGCGCGAGGCGTGGCGGCCGACGGCGGCCCGGGCCCAGGCGGCGACGCGCCCGATCACCCTCGGGTCGGTCGCGTGACCGGCGACGATCTTGCGGTCGACGCCGACGCGGGACTCGATGTGCCCGAACTCCCGGTCGCCGTGAGCGGCCTGGTTGAGGTTCATGAAGTCCATGTCGATGCTCGGCCAGGGCAGCGACAGGTTGTACTGGGTGTGCAGGTGCAGCAACGGCCGGTCCAGGGCGCTGAGTCCGGCGATCCACATCTTGGCCGGTGAGAAGGTGTGCATCCAGACGATCACGCCCACGCAGGCGTCGGAGGCGCTCGCCTCCTGGCACATCCGGCGGATCGACTCGGCATCGGTCAGGACCGGCTTCCACACGATCCTGACCGGGACCTTCCCGGGGCGGCCGAGGGTCTCGGAGATACTGCGGGACTGGTCGGCGACCTGGCGCAGCACCTCGTCGCCGTACAGGCCCTGGCTTCCGGTGAGGAACCAGATCTCCTGGCTGTCGTAGGGCCTTTCGGATGTGGTCATGAGGGTTCCCTTCACAGTGGGTCAGGCGGAGGCTTCGGCGCGGATGTGGCGCAGGCGGTGCATGACGTCGTTGATGCCGCGGCCGAAGTAGTCGTGCAGCACGCGGTACTCGGAGTAGAGGCGCTCGTAGGCCGCCGCTCGCTGCGGGTCCGGCAGGTAGACCCGGCGGTGCACCTTGCCCATGGCGTGGGCGGCGGCGCGGATGTCGGGGTACGTCCCGGCGGCGACGGCGGCGTGCATCGCGGCGCCGAGGGCCGGACCCTGGGTGGAGCCGATGATGCTCAGGGGGCGGCGGGTGACGTCGGCGTAGATCTGCATGAGCAGGGCGTTCTTCGTCAGGCCGCCCGCGATGATCAGTTCCGTCACCGGTACGGCAGCGGACTCGAAGGCGTCGACGATGGTGCGGGTGCCGAAGGCGGTGGCCTCCAGCAGGGCACGGTAGATGTCCTCGGGACGGGTGGAGAGCGTCTGGCCGATCAGCAGGCCGCTGAGGTCGTGGTCGACCAGGACGGACCGGTTGCCGCTGTGCCAGTCGAGGGCGATCAGGCCGTGTTCGCCCACCTTCTGCCCGGCCGCGAGGGCGGTCAGGTACTCGTGCGGGGTCTGGCCGGCCGCCGCGGCGCGCTCCGCGTACTCGGCGGGCAGGCCCGTGCGGACGAACCAGCCGAAGATGTCGCCGACGCCGCTCTGCCCGGCCTCGTAGCCCCAGAGCCCGGGGAGGATGCCGCCGTCCACGACCCCGCACATGCCGGGCACGACACCCTGCTGGTCGGAGCTCATGACGTGGCAGGTGGAGGTGCCCATGATGGCGACCATCTGGCCGGGTTCCACGGCGACCGCCGCCGGAGCGGTGACATGGGCGTCGACGTTGCCGACGCAGACCGTGATGCCCTCCGGCAGCCCGGTCCAGGCAGCCGCCTCGGCGGTCAACACCCCGGCGGAATCGCCGAGTTGACCGATCGGGTGGTCCAGCTTGTCGGTCACGAAGCCGGCGAAGTCCGGGTGCAGCGCCGCCAGATACTCCGGCGACGGGTAACGCCCCTCCTGGTACTGGCCCTTGTAGCCCGCCGTGCAGGCGTTGCGGACGTACGTCCCGCACAGCCGCCACACGATCCAGTCGGCCGCCTCCAGCCACCGCTCGGTGCGCCGGTAGACCTCGGGGTCCTCCTCCAGCACCTGGAGGGCCTTGGCGAACTCCCACTCCGAGGAGATCTTCCCGCCGTACCGCTCGAGCCACGGCTCCTTCATCTCGGCGGCCAGCGCGTTGATCCGGTCGGCCTGGCCCTGGGCGGCGTGGTGGCGCCACAGCTTGACGTAGGCGTGCGGACGGTTCTCCAGGCCGGGGAGTTCGCACAGCGGCGTGCCGTCGGCGAGGACCGGCAGGACCGTGCAGGCGGTGAAGTCGGTGCCGATGCCGATGACGTGCTCCGGCCGCACTCCGGCGCGGGCGAGGGCCTCGGGTACGGCGTTGCGGAGTACGTCGATGTAGTCCGAGGGGACCTGGAGGGCCCAGTCGGGGGGCAGCCGGGTGCCGTCGGGCAGGGTCCGGTCGAGGACGGCGTGGGCGTAGACGTGCTCCGCCGACGCCAGCTCCGCGCCGTCGCTGACCCGTACCACCACGGCACGGCCGGACAGGGTGCCGAAGTCGACGCCCACGACACAGGGTTCTTCAGACACAGGGCGACCCACCTCTCTTGTTCGATATGACGGTCATCGTTCGAGACGCTGGACAGAAGGGTGGGGGCCCGGCCGCGACCGGGCCCCCTGGCGGATCAGTTGACCCGCACGACCTGCCACAGTTCGTCATCTGCGCCGTTGTCCGCCGACTGGACGATCAGCGCGCCGTTGGCGGTGGAGGCGGAGGCGACGTCCGCGACCAGGCCGCTCGCGGAGTTGACGAGCTTGAAGTAGCCCCCTCCCGCGTCCGTGAGCGTCCACTTCTGGGAGCTCGCGCCCGACGACGCGTTCTGGACGACGGCCGCCCCCGACGAGGTCGAGCCGTTGTTGTCGAGGAACAGAGCGCTGTTGACGTTCTTCACGGTCCACGCCCCGCCGCTCTGGGACTGGAACGTCCACAGCTGGCAGTTGTTGGCGGTGTTCACCCACTGGCCCGCCTGCTTGCCCGCCGTGGTGGAGGCGCCGGGGATCTCCAGGAACTTGCCGCTGTTCTTGTTGACCAGCCGGTACTGGCCGGTGGACAGGGTGGGCAGGGCGGTCTGGGTGAGGTTCCAGCGCTGGCAGGCGCAGCCGGTGTCGGACCACTGCCCGGCGGCGGTGCCGACGGTGGTGGAGGCGCTGGGGATCTCCAGGAACTTGCTGCTGATCCGGTTGGTGGCGGTGAAGCCGCCCGCCGGGTTCGGGGCGATGGCCCACTCGTGGTCGAGGGTGCCGTTGTCGTCCCACTGCAGGACCTTGGCGCCGTTGGCGGTGGACTGGTTCTGCACGCCCAGGACCTTGCCGCTGGCCACGTTGAAGATCTTGAAGTAGCCGGACGTCTGCTGGACGAACTTCCACTGCTGATCGGTGGCGTTGTCTACGTTCTGCTGGGTGGCGTTGACACCGTTGGTCGTCGACCCGCCGACGATCGTCAGCATCAGATGGCTGTTGGCGTTGGACATGGTGTACGTGGCGCCGTCCGAGATGCCGCCGCCCAGGTCGATCGTGCCGTAGCTGACCGGGTTGAGGCCGGTGCTGGTCAGGTGGCCGCCGCTGAGGACCAGCAGGCTGTGCCCGTCGGCCAGCGGGAGCAGGCCGCGGCTGTAGCCGCCGGGGACGGTGGAGGCGATGCGCGTCCAGGTGTTCGCGGCGCCGTTCTGGGTGTTCAGGAACAGGTCGTCGGTGCTGTTGGCGCTGACCACCAGGGTGCCGTTGGCCCCGCCGGTCGGCAGCCAGGTGATGTACGGCGAGCTGGTGGGCACCGTTCCGTCGGTCGCCTTGAGAGCGATGCCGGTCGCCGAGCCGAAGGCCTCCGGGTCGGAGGAGATCTTGTAGTAGACGGCGAAACCGCCCTCGGGGGCGCCCCAGAACTCGTACGTCATCACGTAGTTGCCGTTGGGGAGTTTCGCGACCACCGGCATGCCCGGGCGGTCGCCGTAGGTCGAGGTGGCGACGTCGTTCACCACGGAACCCCAGGTCAGGCCGTCCGTGCTGACCTGGTGCACGATCTTCTGGCCGTTGTTGGGGTCACGCTGGTCGGAGTAGTACACGATCAGCTTGGAGCCGGAGACCATCAGGAACGGCTCCCACACGGGCGTCTGGCCGTTGGTGGGGTCGGCCTTGCCGCCGGTGGCGATGGTGCTGACGTACGACCAGCTGGTGCCGTGGTCGGTGCTGGCGTACAGGTCCAGCTCGGTCGAGGAGAGGTCGCTGGGGATGGAGTTGCCGGCGGCGAGGATCGTGCCGGCCGGGAAGTTGCCGACGGCGGTGGGGAGTTCGTAGAGGAACGGCTGGTAGCGCATGCCGAAGCCGTTGTGCGTGTCGGTGATGCTGGAGATCTGCGTCCAGCTGTTGCCGTTGTCGGTGCTGCGGTAGATCGGGAAGACGGGGGTGCCCGAGCTGTACTGCTCGAAGGTGGCGAGCAGGGTGCCGTCGGACGAACCGCTGTACTGCAGGCGCACGGCACGCGGGTACAGCGAGCCGGGCGACGGCGCGTTCGAGGGCGGGGTGTACATCGTCTGCGAGGCGCGCGAGATGGCGTGCGCCGGGCCGGCTGCGGGGAGGACGAGGGCGACGGCGGCTGCGAGCAGGGCCAGCAGCAGGGTGATCGCCTGGGTGCGGGGTACGGCGCGGAGTATGGCGCCTTCCCTGGTGGTGGACATGGGCGGCTCCCAAGGAATGTCCGGGAAGAGGGGGTGGTGCGGGGCCCGCCGCTCTCCAGGGAGAGCAAGGAGCGGCGGGTGTCCGAGGGGGTGGGTCAGCCGGCGCGGTGCAGCCGGATGACGTTCCAGGAGACCGGCGGCAGGCTCGCGGTGAGGCGGCCGTCGGTGACGGAACCGGTACCGGCGGCGTACGGGCGGACCCGGTCGGGGTCGTCCTGGGTGTTGGCGGCGCGGATGTCGGGGTCGCTCAGCACCGAGTGCTCGACCGGCGTGTAGCCGGGGAACGCGCGCAGGTCGAGGGCGAGTTCGACGTTCTCGCTCTGGTGCCGGTTGACGGCGAAGACGGTGAGCTCGTCGGCGCCGTCCGCCTCCGCGAGGTGCGTGGCCACGGCGTCCACGACGGAGACCTCGCCGAAACGTTTCGTCTCATACGTCGGCGCCACCGGCTCCACGCGCAGGACCGTGCCGCGGGCGTGCCGGGCGGCCTGGGCGAAGGGGTGGAAGGTGGTCTGCCGCCAGCTCGGGCCGCCGGCCTCGCTGCGGATGGGCGCGATGACGTTGACGAGCTGGGCGAGGCAGGCGGCGGTGACGCGGTCGCTGTGCCGCAGCAGGCTGATCAGGAGCCCGCCGACGACGACGGCGTCGGCGACGTTGTACTCGTCCTCGATCACGCGCGGGGCGACGGCCCACTCGGTGGGCTTCTCCGCCGCCTCGAACCGGGTGTTGTACCAGACGTTCCACTCGTCGAAGGAGAGGTTGATCCGCTTCTTGCGGCGCAGCTTGGCCCGGATGTGGTCGGCGGTGGCGACCACCGAGTCGACGAAGTGGTCCATGTCGACACCGGAGGCCAGGAAGCTGCCGAGGTCGCCGTCGAGTTCCTCGTAGTAGGCGTGGCAGGAGATGTAGTCGACCTGGTCGTACGCCTCCTCCAGGACGGTGGCCTCCCAGGCACCGAAGGTCGGCATCGCGGAGCTGGAGCTGCCGCACGCGACCAGTTCGAGCTTCGGGTCGATCATGCGCATGGCCCGGCCGGCCTCGGCGGCGATACGGCCGTACTCCTGGGCGGTCTTGTGGCCGGTCTGCCAGGGGCCGTCCATCTCGTTGCCCAGGCACCACATACGGATGCCGAAGGGGTCGGGGGCGCCGTTCTTGATCCGCTGGTCGGACCAGGCGGTGCCGCCCGGGTGGTTGCAGTACTCCAGCAGGTCCAGGGCCTCGGCGACGCCCCGGGTGCCGAGGTTGAGGGCCATCATCGGCTCGACGCCTGCCTTCTCGGCCCAGCGGTGGAACTCGTGCAGGCCAAACGCGTTGGTCTCGGTGCTGTGCCAGGCGAGGTCGAGACGGGTGGGCCGTTCGGCCACCGGGCCGACGCTGTCCTCCCAGCGGAAGCCGGAGACGAAGTTGCCGCCGGGATAGCGCACGGCGGTCACGCCCAGCTCGCGCACCAGGTCCAGGACGTCACGGCGCAGGCCGTCCTCGTCGGCGAGGGGATGGCCGGGCTCGTAGATGCCGGTGTAGACGCAGCGGCCCATGTGCTCGACGAACGAGCCGAAGGTACGGGGACTCACGTCGGCGACGCGGAAGGCGGGGTCGACGGTCAGGGAGGCGTGCAGCATGAAGGTCGCTCCGGGAGGTGCGCGAAGAAAGGGGGGAACGGGCGGGCCCGTCAGGTCGACGGACGGGCGCGTCGGGTCACTTGAGGCTTCCGACGGTCAGACCGCCGCGCCAGTACCGCTGGAGGAGCAGGAAGGTGACGATCAGCGGCAGAATCGCCACCAGGGAACCCGCGATGACCAGGGTGAACAGCGCGTTTGCGCCGGACTGGATCATTGCCCCCTCGTACCAGGACTGCAGGCCGACGGTGAGCGGGAACAGCTTGTCGTTGTTGAGCATCACCAACGGCAGGAAGAAGTTGTTCCAGGTGCCGACCATGGAGAACAGCAGCACGGTGACGAGCGCCGGCTTCAGGGTCGGCAGCGCCACCGACCACAGCACGCGCAGCTCGCCGGCCCCGTCCATGCGGGCCGCCTCCAGCAGTTCGTCCGGCAGGGACTCCTGGACGTAGACACGTACGAGGTAGACGCCGAAGGGGTTGAGCAGCTGGGGCAGGATGACCGCCCACATGGTGTTGGTCAGCGCCACCTTGCTCAGCAGCAGATAGGTGGGGATGGCCAGCGCGGTGGCGGGCACCATGATGGCGCCGAGGAGGCTGGAGAAGAGCAGGTTGCGGCCGGGGAAGCGGTACTTGGCGAAGGCGTAGCCCGCGAGGGTCGCCACGGCGGTGGCACCGACGCCGCTGACACCGGCGTAGATCGCGGTGTTGCCCATCCAGCGCAGGTACTCGCCGTCGTTGTACGTGAACAGCTGCTGGAGGTTGGTGAAGAAGGAGCCCGGCGAGTGGAACCAGAGGGCGGCGGTGGAGAACAGCGCGTCGTTGCCCTTGGTGGCGGCGACGACCAGCCACCAGAACGGCAGCAGGAAGTACAGGATCATCGCCACCATCACCACGTTGACGGTGACGCGTCCACGGGCGGCGGACGGACGACGGCCGGTGGCCGGGGCGGCGGTTACGGCGGGTGCGGCGACGGTGGTCACTTCAGTCCGCTCCTCTTGCGCGTGGCGAACAGGAAGAAGTAGGAGCCGATGAAGACCACCGCTCCGAGGGAGAAGGAGATGGCGGCGGAGTAGTTGAACTCCGAGTACTGGAACGCCAGGTTGTAGGCGTACAGGTTCGGCGTGTAGTCCGGCGTGATGACCGATGAGGCGCTGTGCTCCAGGACCCGCGGCTCCGTGAAGAACTGCAGGGTGCCGATGATGGTGAACATCAGCGCGAGCACCATCGCCGAGGAGATCATCGGGATCTTGATGCGCAGGGCCGTCTGGAGCTGGCCGGCGCCGTCGAGCTTCGCCGCCTCGTAGACCTCGCGGGGCAGGCCCTGCAGGGCGGCGTACAGGACGATCATGTTGTAGCCGGTCCACTGCCAGGTCACGATGTTGCCGAGCGAGGTCAGCATCAGAGCGTGCGACAGCAGGTCGACCTTGCCGAGGCCGAGCGAGTGGCTGATCGAGTTCACCGGGCCGAAGGTCGGGCTGTAGAGGAAGCCCCACATCAGGGCGCCGATCACCGCGGGCACGGCGTACGGCATGAACAGCGTCATCCGGAAGACCTTGGCGAGCCTGCTGGTGACCTCGTCGATGATCAGCGCGCCCAGCAGGGCGAGGCCGAGCATCAGCGGGATCTGGACCACACCGAAGACGACGACTCTGCGCACGCCGGACAGGAACTGCGGGTCGGTGAAGGTCTGCTGGTAGTTGGCGAACCAGCTGAAGTGGTCGCCGCCGACCAGGGTGGAGGTCCGCAGGCTCAGCCAGAAGGCGTAGCACAGCGGGGCCACCAGGAAGGCCAGGAAGAGCAGGAGGAACGGGCTGACCAGCAGCAGGCCCATGCCCTTGTGCCGGGTGCGGGCGGACAGCCCGCCGGGGCGCCGGCCCGTCACGGGAGTGCGAAGTCCCCTCGCGGGGACGGCACTTGGCGGTGCCGTCGCGGTGGATCCCTGCTGTCGGAGCAGGCTCATCACTTCTCCTTGCGCGTGGTGCGGGCCCCCGCCGGAGGCGGAGCTGTCGGGCGCGGACGCCGGCGGGGGCGGTGGGGAGTCGGGACTCGGGCCGGTTACTTGCTGACCTTGAATCCCTGCTTGCTCGCGTAGGAGGTCACCTGCTGCTGGACGTTGTCGTTCACGGACGACCAGGCGTTCTGGCCCTGGAGGGCCTTGCCCACCTCACTGGTGTCGGTGTTGTAGGCGTAGTCCTGGAACGGGCTCCAGTCGAAGGTCGAGATGCCGTTCGCGGCGGGCACGAACACCGAGTTGATCTGCTGGCCGCCGAAGAAGTCGTACTTCTTGGACTTGAAGTACGCCCCGTTGAGGATCGGGTTGGACAGCGGGAAGAGGTACGCCTGGTCGATGCCGATCTTCCAGGCCGCCTGCGAGGTGCCGAACAGCTCCCGGGCGACCTCGGTGGCCTCCTTGGGGTGCTTGGTCTGCGAGGTCACCGAGAAGCTCGAACCGCCCCAGTCGCCCTGGGCGCCCGCACCCGCCGTCCACTGCGGCAGCGGGGCGACGCGCCACTTGCCGGAGGTCTTCGCGGCGACGCTGGAGAGGTAGCCCGGGCCCCAGCCGGCCGCGATGTAGGTGGCGTACTTGCCGGTGCTGAGGCCGTTGTAGAAGTCGGTGGTGGCGTACGAGGCGGTGTCGACCAGCTTGTTCTTGACCAGGTCGCCCCAGTACTCGTACACCTTCTTGGCGTTGTCGTCGTTGAGCTTGACCCCGATGTCCGGCAACTTGCTCGCCGAGTAGGTGTAGGGGCGGGAGCCGGCCTGCCAAGCGAGGCCCTGGCGCCAGCCGGCGGCCGTCTCGTCGCTGCCGAAGTCGGTCATGTAGGCGCTGGGGTCGGCCTTGTGCAGCTTGGCCGCCTCCTCCTTGTACTCCGCCCAGGTGGTCGGCACCTTCAGGTTGTACTTCTTGAAGAGGTCGGCCCGGTACATCATCGCCATCGGGCCGCCGTCGACCGGGATGGCGTAGACGTGGTCGCCGTCGGAGGCCTGGCTCCAGGCCCAGGAGACGTAGTTGCCCTTGTCGGCGTTGGCGCCGTACTTGCCCATGTCGAGCAGGCCCTTGGTCAGCTGGATGGTCGGCAGCTCCTGGAACTCCAGCATGACGACGTCCGGGGCGCCCTGGCCGGCCTTCAGCGCGGTCTTCAGCTTGGTGTACTCGTCCTGGCCCACACCGGCCTGCACCCAGTCGACCTGGACGTCCTTGTGGGTCCTGTTGAACTCGGCCACGACCTGCTTGAACTGCGGGTACCAGGCCCACACCTTGATGTGCACCGGGCCGCTGCCCGTGGTGCCGCTGCCGCTGCCGCCGCCCGACCCGCAGGCCGCGAGGAGCACCCCGGCGAGGGCGGCGGAGGTCGCCGCGACCGCGGTGCGCCGGACGGAACGGGACGTGGGCCTTCTGGTGGAGGACATGAGCAATCTCCTGGGTGTGGTGCCCGAGGGCAGGGGAGCGGGAGGCAAGGCGGAGGTACGCCGGACACACGGGGGTACGGCGCGGACGGGCCGAGGGCGTGCGGGCACTGCGGCTCGGTGAGGGGACGAACGTCAACTGGCGCGGGAGGGTGGGCGCACGTGACGTCGGTGAAGGTGAGAGGGAGCTCGGTGATCAGCGCACGGGCGCCGTCAGACCACCACGAGTAAAGAGTGAAGCCCTGTCATGGCCGGTGCGGCTCCCGGCCCGTGAGTGGTGGCTGTTCCCACT
>Ga0105246_10002978_pt1 | contig 10265 bp, 7 predicted proteins | sample KBSM64metaG_FD_99694 | JGI IMG/M metagenome (GOLD analysis project Ga0105246, IMG submission 99694) | Miscanthus rhizosphere microbial communities from Kellogg Biological Station, Michigan, USA - KBS M6-4 metaG | ecosystem: Host-associated > Plants > Roots > Rhizosphere > Soil | place: Michigan... | reverse complement strand
TGACGACGGTGCTCGCGCGCTCGAGCGACGTCGGCGCCGCGCGCGTCGCGCTCACGATGGAGCCGCAGGAGATCTGGCGCGTGCTCGCGGGCTTTGGCATCGGCCGGCTCACCGACAGCGGCTTCCCCGGCGAATCGGCCGGCCGCCTCAACGATCCGCAGCATTGGCGAACTATCGGGCAGGCGACGCTCGCGTACGGCTACGGCGTGGCGGTAACTCCGCTCCAGCTCGCGCGCGCGTACTCCGCGATCGCGGCGGACGGCATTCTGCGACCCGTGTCGATGCTCGCGCTCGACAAGCCGCCCGCGGGTACGCGCGTGATCTCGTCGACGACCGCGCATGCGCTCACGCAGATGATGGAGGCCGTCGTCTCGCCGGCCGGCACCGGCAAGCGCGCGGCCGTCCGTAACTACCGCGTCGCAGGCAAGACGGGCACGGCGCAGAAGGCCGTCGTTGGCGGCCACAGCGATCAGCGGCACACCGCATTCTTCGCGGGCTTCGCGCCCGCGTCTCACCCGCGACTCGTGGTCGTCGTCGTGGTCGACGAGCCGCAGGGCGCGTACTACGGCGCCGACGTCGCGGCGCCCGTGTTCTCGAACATCGTGACCGGCGCGCTGCGAGTGCTCGCGGTGCCGCCCGACGCGCTGCCCGCGGCGCCGCTGACCGTCGTCGCGCAAGCGCAGGTGTTGCCATGATGGCGGCGCTCGCGCCCCGCGATCGAATCCTCGGCGAGATCTTGGGCGCAGACGCGGGCGCGTACGCGCGGCTCGCGTTGACGGATCTAACCCTCGACAGCCGCGAGGTCATTCCGGGCGCCGCGTTCGTAGCGCTCCAAGGCGCGCGCGAGCATGGTTTGCGCTATGCGGCCGATGCGCTCGCGCGCGGCGCCGCGATCGTGCTCTACGAGCCGAGCGAGGTCTACGCCGACCCGCCTAGTCCAAGTCTCGCGGTCCCGAATCTGCACAAGCGGCTCGGCGAGCTCGCGCACGCGTTCTTCGACACGTTGCCCGAGCCGACGCTGATCGGCGTCACCGGCACCAACGGCAAGACGACGGTCGCGTATCTCACCGCGCAGGCGCTCGGCAGCCCGCAGCGCGCCTGCGCGTACATCGGCACGCTCGGCTACGGCCTGCCGCCGAAGCTCACGCGTCACGCACTCACGACGCCCGATTGCTTCACGCTGCATCGCGAGATTTCGGGGCTGCGCGCGCCGCGCGTCGCGCTCGAGGTTTCCTCGCACGCGCTCTCCCAAGACCGGATCGCGGGTCTCTCGTTCAACACCGCGGTGTTCACGAATCTCACGCGCGACCATCTCGACGAGCACGGCGACTTCGCGAGCTACGGCCGTGCGAAGGCCCGCTTGTTCCAGCTGCCGGGCCTCGCGCACGCCGTCATCAACGTCGACGACACGTTCGGTGGGAGCCTCGGCGCAAATCTGCCGCCGAGCTGCGAACTGATCCGCACGACCACGCGCGGAGTGCGGGGAGCCGATTTGAGCGCGCGCCTGAAGCGCGCCGACCTCGACGGACTAACGCTCGAGGTCTCGGGCCGTTTCGGCTCGGCACGGCTCGTGTCGCGGCTGATCGGCGACTTCAACGCCGAGAACCTGCTTGCGGCACTCGGCGCGCTGGTCGCGCAGGGCATGACCGTAGCGGACGCGTGCTCGGCGCTCGGCGAGGCGAAGCCCGCGCCGGGCAGGATGGAGGTGCTCGGCCGCTCGCGTCAGCTGCCGTGGGTCGTGATCGATTACGCGCACACGCCCGACGCGCTGCGCCGCGTGCTCGGCACGCTGACTTCGCTCGGCCCGCGCCGAATCGTCTGCGTGTTCGGTTGCGGCGGTGATCGCGACCGGGGCAAACGACCGTTGATGGGCGCCGTGGCGGCCGAGCTCGCGGACACGCTCGTGCTGACCGACGACAACCCGCGCAACGAGGATCCCGCCGACATCACGCGTGAAATCCACGGCGGCGTAGGCGATCACCCCGAGGTCAGCGTGATCCACGACCGCCGCGCCGCGATTCGCGCGGCGCTCGAGCGCGCGGAGCCCGGCGACGTCGTGCTCGTGGCAGGCAAGGGTCACGAGACGGAGCAAATCCAAGGTGCCGAGCGGCGGCCGTTCGACGATCGCGCGGTGGCCGCAGAGCTGCTCGGGGGGCGCGCGTGATGGCTCGCACACTTGCCACCGTCGCTCGCGAAACACACGGGCGGTTGATCGGCGCCGACGGCGGATTCGGCGCGGTCACGACCGACAGCCGCGCACTGACCGCGGGCTCGTTGTTCGTCGCGATCGCTGGCGACAGGTTCGACGGCAACGACTTTCTGCGCGACGCTCACGAGAAGGGCGCCGCGGGGGCGCTCGTCTCGAGGGTCGCGGACTTGCCGCTGCCGCAAGTCGAGGTGCGCGATACTCGGCGCGCGTTCGGTGCGCTCGCGCGCGCCTGGCGCGCGAGCTTCGCAATACCGGTGGTCGCAGTGACGGGCAGCAGCGGCAAGACGACCGTGAAGGAGCTCGTCGCGTCGATCTTGGGCGTGAGCCGGTCGGTCTGCGTCACGCAAGGTAACTTGAACAACGACATCGGCGTGCCGCTCACGCTGATGCGGCTCAACGAGGACCACGACGCACTCGTCGCCGAGCTCGGCGCGAATCACGCCGGCGAGATCGACTATCTCGCGAGCCTGGTGCAGCCGACCGTCGGCATCATCACGAACGCGGGCACCGCGCACCTCGAGGGCTTCGGCTCGATCGAGGGAATCGCAGCGGCGAAAGGCGAGCTGCTCGACCATCTGCCGAAGGCGGGCACGGCCGTGTTGAACGCCGACGATCGTTTCCGCGCCGAGTGGGTCGCGCGCAGCCCGTGCGAGCTCACGGTGACGTTCGGCTTCTCCGAGCGCGCGGATTGCACCGTGATCGGCGAGCCCGATTTCGATACGTCCGGCGCGGACTTCCGCATGCGTCTGCCGGACGGCGAGGAGCTCGACGTGCGCCTGCCGTTGCTCGGCCGGCAGAACATCGCGAACGCGCTTGCCGCGGCTGCGGCCGCAGAAGCCGTTGGCGTGAGCAGCGACGACATCGTGACGGGCCTGGGCCGCGCGACGGCCGTGCGTGGTCGGCTCAAGTCGCTCGCCGGGCGCGGCGGCGCGACGCTCGTCGACGACAGCTACAACGCGAACCCGGGGTCGGTACGCGCGGCTCTCGATTATCTCGCCGTGCTGCGCGGCACGCGGATCCTCGTGCTCGGCGACATGGCCGAGCTCGGACCCGAGGCGCGCGCGCTGCATCGGCAGACCGGCGAATACGCGCGCGGCCGCTGCGACGCGCTCTTCACGATAGGCGAGCTCGCGAGCGAAGCGGCGTCGGCTTACGGCGCGGGCGCGCAGGCGGTTCCCGATTGGCAGTCCGCGCGCGCCGCGATCGAGCCGCTGCTGGGCTCCAGCACGACGGTGCTCGTGAAGGCCTCGCGCGTGATGGGGCTCGACCGGCTCGTGAAGGCGCTCGCGGCCGAACCGAACGGCAACGGCCACGGGAACGGCCACGGCAACGGCAACGGAAACGGAAACGGAAACGGCAACGGCCACGTGCTCAGCAACGGGGAAGCACTCTGATGCTGATCACCGTCGCAGAGCACCTCACGAAGTACTACACGGCCTTCAACGTGTTCAGCTACTTGACGACGCGCGCAATCATGAGCGCGCTCACGGCACTCGTGCTGTCGTTCGCGTTCGGCCCGGCCCTGATCCAGAAGCTCACGCTCCAGAAGATCGGCCAGCAGATCCGCGACGTCGGGCCCGAGAGCCACCAGCCGAAGGCCGGCACGCCGACGATGGGCGGCGCGTTGATCCTGATCGCGATCGCGATCAGCACGGTGCTCTGGGCGAATCTCTCGAACCGCTTCGTCTGGATCGCGCTGATCGGAACGCTGTTCTTCGGCGTGATCGGTTTCGTCGACGACTACAAGAAGCTGATCGTGAAGAACTCGCGCGGCCTCAGCGCGTCGAGCAAGTTCTTCTGGCAGGTCGTCGGCGCGCTCGGCGCCGCGTTCGCGTTCTATTTCACGGCCGACAATCCGGACATCGAGCACGCGCTGCTGATTCCCTATTTGAAGAACGTGATGTTGCCGCTCGGCACGGTGCTGTACCTCACGTTGGTTACGTTCGTGGTCGCGGGCTTCTCGAACGCCGTGAATCTCACCGACGGTCTCGACGGCCTCGCGATCATGCCGGCCGTGCTCGTGAGCGCCGCGCTCGGTGTCTTCGCGTACGCCGCAGGCAACGTGATCTATTCGAACTATCTCGGGATCCCGTACGTCGTCGGATCCGGAGAGCTACTGGTTTTCTGTGCGGCCCTGGCTGGCGCCGGCTTGGGCTTCTTGTGGTTCAACACCTATCCCGCGCAAGTCTTCATGGGCGACATCGGTGCTCTCGCACTCGGTGCCGCTCTTGGGCTTGTTGCGGTGGCGGTGCGGCAAGAACTGGTGCTTTTCATCATGGGCGGGGTGTTCGTCGTCGAAACCGTCTCAGTCATCATCCAGGTTGCCTCCTACAAGACTACCGGCCGGCGCATTTTTCGCATGGCCCCACTGCACCATCACTTCGAGCTCAAGGGTTGGGCTGAGCCGAAGGTGATCGTGCGCTTTTGGATCATCACCGTGATTTTGGTGTTGATCGGCTTGGCGAGCTTGAAGATCCGTTGATGGCGGGACGAACGGCGCTCGCCACGCGCGAGATATTAGAACGACTGTCACGGCGGCCGCGCGCGCAGAGCGCGCTCGGGCGCGAGGAAAAATCGGTGCAGGGAACGTCAGGCGCGCCGAGTTTGATCGTGGGGCTCGGAGCCACTGGAGTGTCCGTCGCGCGCTATCTCGCCGCGCTCGGTGAGCGCGTGCGGGTGATCGACAGCCGCGCGGCGCCGCCGGGCCTCGCCGCGCTCGACAGCGCTTGCCCCGGCGCGGAGGTCGAGCTCGCGACGCTCGACGCGCGTTGGCTCGACGGCGTGAGCCGCGTGTTGCTCTCGCCGGGCCTGTCCGTCGACATCCCGCTCGTCGCGGAGGCTCGCCGCCGCGGGCTCGAGGTGATCGGCGACGTCGAGCTGTTCGCCCGTGCTGCGAACGCACCGGTGATCGCGGTAACCGGCAGCAACGGCAAGAGCACGGTCGCGACGCTCGCGGCCGAGATGCTTGGGAGCCAAGGGCTCATCGCACCGGCCGGCGGCAACTTGGGGCCGCCCGCGCTCGACATCCTTCGCGATGACGCAGACGCCTACGTTCTTGAAATTTCGAGCTTCCAGATGGAGACGACCGACAGCCTGCGGCCGTTGTCCGCGGCGCTGCTCAACGTGTCGGCCGATCACCTCGACCGGCACGGAACGTTCGAGCGCTATGCCGCGCTCAAGGCGAAGCTGCTCGAGTCGGCCGACAACGCGGTGTACAACGCGGACGACGCGGTCGTTGCCGCAATCAGCGCTCGCCATCCGCATGCGATCCCGGTGTCGGTGGAGCGCTCTCTATCGCGCGGCTATTCGATCGTCGAGCGCGGCGGCGAGCGCTGGCTCGCTCGCGACGGAGAGCCGCTGATGAGACGCGCCGCGCTCGTGTTGCGCGGCACGCACAACGAATCGAACGCGCTCGCCGCTCTCGCGTTGACCGAAAGGCTAGCGCCCGACCGCGCCGCGGCCGTCGCCGTGTTGCGCCGGTTCGCCGGCTTACCGCACCGCTGTCAGCTCGTCGCCGAGCGGCGTGGCGTCGCGTACATCGACGACTCGAAAGGCACGAACGTCGGCGCCACTCTCGCGGCTCTCAACGGTTTCGCAGGGCCGCTCGTGCTGATCGCCGGCGGCTTGGGCAAGGGCCAGGACTTCTCACCGCTCGCGACAGGCGCGCGCGGCAAGCTGCGCGCCGCAGTGCTGATCGGCGAGGCGGCCGGCGAGGTCGCCGCAGTCCTCGCGCCGGTGTGTTCTCTCGCTCGCGCGGCAAGCATGGACGACGCGGTCGCGAAGGCCGCCGAGCTCGCACTACGCGGCGATACGGTTCTGTTGTCTCCGGCCTGCGCGAGCCAGGACCTATTCAAGGATTACAAGGAGCGCGGCGAACTATTCGCCCGCGCCGCGCAGAGGCTGCCGAAATGAGCGCCGCGCCGAGCACAGCACGCACGCTCACGTTCGATCCCGCGCTCGCTTGCGCGGTCGTCGTGCTCGCGCTGCTCGGCGCGATCATGGTCGGCTCCGCGTCGATCACGATCGCCGACCGGCAGACGCTCGGCGCCGAGCCGCTCGCGTATCTGTATCGCCATCTCGGCGCGCTCGCGCTCGGCGGCGTCGGAATGGCGGTCGCGATGTTGCTGCCGACGGAGCTCTGGTACCGCCTGAACTGGCTGTTGCTCGTCGCCGCGCTCGCGTTGCTCGTCGTCGTGCTGGTTCCCTCGATCGGCCATACCGTGAACGGCAGCCGTCGCTGGATCCTCGTCGGGCCCGTGACCGTGCAAGCGTCCGAGGCCGCGCGTTTGTTTCTCTTGCTCTACATCGCGAGCTACTCGGTGCGCCGTGCCGACGAGCTCGCATCGACCGTACGAGGGTTGCTCAAGCCGCTGCTCGTGATCGGCGTGGCGGCGCTGCTGCTCTTGCTGGAGCCCGACTTCGGCGCGTCGGTGGTGCTTGCCGCGACGACGTTCGGCGTGCTGTTCATCGCGGGCGCGCGACTGCGCGACTTCTTGCTTGCGACGCTCGCCGGCGGCGTCGCGCTCGGCGCGCTCGCGTTCTCGTCGCCTTATCGGCTCGAGCGACTCACGAAGTTTCTCGATCCATGGGCCGACCCCTACGCGGGTGGCTTCCAGCTCACGCAGTCGTTGATCGCCATCGGCCGCGGCGAGTGGCTCGGCGTCGGGCTCGGCGAGAGCGTGCAAAAGCTTTTCTATTTGCCGGAAGCCCACACCGACTTCGTGTTCGCGGTGCTCGTCGAGGAGCTCGGCTTCGTCGGCGCGTCGCTCGTGATCGCACTCTTCGCGGTCATCGTCTATCGCGCGGTGATGCTCGGCCGCGCGGCGATCCGCAGCGGCATGCCGTTCCAAGCGTACGTCGCGACCGGCATCGGCCTCATGCTCGGCTTCGAGGCGTTCGTGAACATCGGCGTGAACTCGGGCCTGCTACCGACGAAGGGGCTCGCGCTGCCGCTCTTGAGCTACGGCCGCTCGAGCACGGTCGTCACGATGATCGCGCTCGGCCTCTTGTTCCGCATTCATCGCGAGGTGCACGGCGGCCAGAAGCGGCTCGTGCAGCGGGGGTACGTGCGATGAGCCGCGGGCCGATCATGATCATGGCGGGCGGCACCGGCGGTCACGTGTTCCCGGGGCTCGCGGTCGCCGCCGCGCTCCGTGCCCGCGACCGCACCGTCGTCTGGCTCGGCACCCACAGAGGACTCGAGGCGCGGGTAGTGCCGCCGGCCGGCATCGACGTCGAGTGGATCTCGATCGCCGGCATTCGGGGCAAAGGGGTCGTCGCGTTGGTCGCGGCCCCGTTTCGGATCGCGCGTGCGCTCGCCCAGGCGCTCCGCGCGCTGCGTAGACGTCGACCCTCGGCCGTGCTCGGGATGGGCGGGTTCGTCGCGGGCCCCGGCGGTCTCGCGGCCTGGCTCACCCGTCGGCCGCTGCTCTTGCACGAGCAGAACGCGATCGCGGGCACGACGAACCGGCTCCTCGCGCCGCTCGCGACACGGATCTTCGCCGCGTTTCCGGGCAGCTTCCCGGGGCGGCGCGACGACGAGGTGATCGGCAACCCGGTGCGCGCGACGATCGTGCCGAGCGACTCGCCGCGCGAGCGCCTCTCCGCGCGCCGCGGCGAGCGACGACGATTGCTCGTCGTCGGCGGCAGCCTCGGCGCACGAATTCTGAATCAGACGCTGCCGCGTGCGCTCGCCGCGATTCCGGCAGACCGGCGACCGGAGGTTTGGCACCAGGCCGGCCGGAGCGGGATCGACGATGCGCGCAAGGCCTACGCGGAAGCACAGGTCGACGCGCGCGTCGACGCGTTCATCGACGACGTCGCCGGCGCGTACCGCTGGGCGGACCTCGTGGTCGGACGCGCGGGCGGCATCACGCTCGCGGAGCTCGGCGTAGTCGGCGTCGGCGCGATCCTCGTGCCGTTTCGCGCAGCGATCGACGATCACCAGACGCGCAACGCCGAGCACTTCATCCGCGCCGGCGCGGGCCTGAAGATCGCCGAGCAAGAGCTCACGCCGCACGCGCTCGCAGCGTTGCTCACGAGCTGCCTAGAGAATTTCGATCGGCTCGTCGCGTTCGCCGAGGCGGCTCGCGGGCAGGCGCACGCCGACGCGGCCGAGAAACTCGCGGCCGCGTGCGTCACGGCGGCGGAGGAGCGGCGATGAACGATCGGATGGGCAAGATCCGTACGATCCACTTCGTCGGCATCGGCGGCGCGGGCATGGCCGGCATCGCGGAGGTGCTGCTGAACCTCGGCTACTCGGTGCGCGGCTCGGATTTGAAACTCTCCTCCGTCACCGAGCGGCTCCGTGGGCTCGGCGCGGAGGTGAGCGAAGGTCACTCGGCTACGAATCTCGGCGAGGCCGACGTCGTCGTCGTGTCGAGCGCCGTCGCGGCGGATAACCCCGAGGTGCTCGCCGCGCACGCGCGCCGGATCCCGGTGGTGCGCCGCGCCGAGATGCTCGCGGAAATCATGCGCTTCCGTTACGGCATCGCGATCGCGGGCACGCACGGCAAGACGACGACCACGAGCCTGATTGCGAGCGTGCTTGCCGAGGGCGGCGTCGACCCGACGTTCGTGATCGGCGGCCGGGTGCTGAGCGCGAAGTCGAACGCGAAGCTCGGGCTCGGCAAGTATCTCGTCGCCGAGGCGGACGAGAGCGACGCGTCGTTCCTGCATTTGCAGCCCATGATTGCGGTCGTCACGAACATCGACGCGGATCACCTCGGCAGCTACGAAGGAGACCTCGGCCGGCTCAAGCAGGGCTTTCTCGATTTCCTGAACAACCTGCCGTTCTACGGGCTCGCCGTGCTCTGCAGCGATGACGACAACACGCGCGAGCTGATCCCGCAGCTCGGCCGGCGCGTCGCGAGCTACGGCTTCGGCGAGCGCGCCGACCTCCGCGCGTACGACGTCGAGCGGTTGGGTCTGCGCTCGCGCTTCAAGGTCGTCTCGAAGGAGCGGCGCGAGCCGCTCACGCTCGAGATCAATCTCGCGGGGCTCCACAACGTGCTCAACTCGCTCGCGGCCGTCGCGGTAGCGGCGGAGGTCGAGATCTCCGACGCCGCGCTGAAGCGCGCGCTCGGTGAGTTCTCGGGCGTCGAGCGCCGTCTGCAGGTGAACGGCACGGTCACGACGGCCGCCGGTCGAGTGACCTTCGTCGACGACTACGGCCACCACCCGACCGAGCTCGCGGCGACGATTGCGGCCGCGCGCGGCGCCTGGCCGAACCGGCGGCTCGTCGTCGTGTTCCAGCCGCACCGCTACACGCGCACGCACGCGTTGCTCGACGATTTCGCGCAGGTGCTCAGCGCCGTCGACGCGCTCGTCCTCACCAACGTCTACTCGGCGGGCGAGACGCCGCTCGCGGGCGCGGACGGGAAGTCGCTCGCTCGCGCGGTTCGCGTGCGGGGGTCGGTCGAGCCCATCTTCATCGAGGAGCTCGGCGAGCTGCCGGCCGTGCTCACCCAAATCCTGCGCGCCGACGACGTCGTGCTCACGCTCGGCGCCGGCAGCATCGGCGCTATCGCGCCAACCCTGCCGCGGGCGCTCGCCGTGCGCGCGCCGGTCGGGGTGCAGAAATGAGCGCAATGGTGGAGGAAGTGCCGAAGCACGCCGAACCGCTGCGCAACGAGCCGATGCGCCGGCACACGTCATGGCGCGTCGGCGGCCCGGCGGATCTTTTCTACGAGCCCGCGAGCGTCGCTGACCTCCAAGAGATCCTCGCGTCGCTGCCTCGCGGCGTGCCGCTGCTCTGGCTCGGCTTGGGATCGAACCTGCTCGTGCGCGACGGGGGCTTCCGGGGCGCCGTGATCGCGACCGGCGGGCTGCCGCGCGAGCTCGAGCGGCTCGACGCCAACTCGGTCGACAGCAGGGGCGTGCGCGCCGGCGCGGGCCTGCCGTGCGCGCTGCTGGCTCGCCAATGCGTGCGCTGGCAGCTCGGTCCCGCGGCGTTCTTCGCGGGTATTCCCGGCAGCGTGGGCGGCGCGCTCGCGATGAACGCGGGCGCTTTCGGCGGCGAGACGTGGAACCAAGTCGAGCGCGTCACGACGATCGA
>Ga0105246_10002976_pt1 | contig 10268 bp, 8 predicted proteins | sample KBSM64metaG_FD_99694 | JGI IMG/M metagenome (GOLD analysis project Ga0105246, IMG submission 99694) | Miscanthus rhizosphere microbial communities from Kellogg Biological Station, Michigan, USA - KBS M6-4 metaG | ecosystem: Host-associated > Plants > Roots > Rhizosphere > Soil | place: Michigan... | reverse complement strand
GGGCGAGTGCGACCATGTCGGCCTTGCCGGAGGCCACGATCTCTTCGGCCTGCTTCGCTTCGGTGATCAAGCCGACCGCGATGGTAGTTACTCCAGTCGCTTCCTTGATCGCCTGCGCGAACGGAACCTGATAGCCGGGGCCGAGCGGAATCTTCTGCAGCGGCGATACGCCGCCGGAGGACGCGTCGATCCAGTCGACGCCGCGTTTTTTCAATTCCTTGGCGTATTCGATGGTCTGCGCGATATCCCACCCACCTTCGATCCAGTCGCTCGACGAAACCCGCACGCCCACCGGCTTGTCGGCCGGAAACGCCGCGCGCACCGCGTCGAACACTTCGAGCGGAAAGCGCATGCGGTTCTCGAGCGAGCCGCCATATTGATCGGTGCGCTGGTTGGAGATCGGCGACAGGAACTGATGCAGCAAATAGCCGTGGGCGGAGTGCACCTCGATGGCGTCGATGCCGAGCCGCTCGGCGCGTTTGGCGGCAACCACAAATGCCTCGCGCACCCGGGCCAGGCCCGCCGCATCGAACGCCAGCGGCGGCGTTTCGCCTTCCTTGTGCGGGATGGCCGACGGTCCTTCCGGCCGCCAGCCGCCTTCGGAAACCGGAATAAGCTGGCCGCCGTCCCATGGCGTGTGACTCGACGCCTTGCGGCCGGCATGGGCGAGTTGCATCATCACGGCGGTCTTCGAACGCTTGCGCACCGAGGCGAGGATCGGCTTCAGCGCCGCTTCGTTGGCGTCGTTGTAGAGGCCGAGGCAGCCCGGCGTGATGCGGCCGTTCGCCTCCACTGCAGTGGCCTCGATGCAGAAGATCCCGGCCCCCGACAGCGCCAGCGAATTGATGTGCGTAAAGTGCCAGTCATTGGCATCGCCGTCGACCGACGAGTACTGGCACATCGGCGCCACCATAATGCGATTGGGCAGTTTCAGCCCGCGCAGCTGGATCGGGGAAAACAAGGTGCTCATCGGGGGATTTCCGGATTGGGAGGGAAAACGGTTCCCATGATGTAGCGAGCGGTTCCCCACTCCTCAACCCGTCACGACTGCAACCCTCCCCTTACTGTTTGATCCCCGCGGCCTTTACCAGCTCGATATTGGCCGCCGTCTCGCGCTTGACGAGATCGTCCATCTCGGCCGGCTTCATGGGCATCGGCTCGATGCCGAGCTTTTTGAGATTTTCCAGCGTGGCCGGGTCGTTCAGCACCTTTTCCCCGGCCGCATGCAATTTCTCGACGATGTCACGCGGCGTCTTCGACGGGACCAGCACGCCGAACCAGATCGCGCTGTCGGCGTCCTTCAAGCCGATATCGACCGGCGTCGGCACATCGGGCAGTTCGACGACACGCCTGGCCGTCGAGACCACGAGCGCGCGTACCTGGCCTTCACGGATCAACGGCAATGCGGTCGCCAGCGGGCAGAAATAGAAATCGATCCGGCCGCCGAGGATGTCCGCGATCACCTCGGAACCGCCGCGATAGGGAATGTGCGTGGCCTCGAAGCCTGCAGCGAGGCGGAATTTTTCGGAGGAAATATGCACCGCGCTGCCGACGCCGACCGAGCCGAACGAAATCGATCCGGGTTTGGCCTTGGCGTCAGTGATGAAATCCCGGATCGTTTTCCAAGGCCGCGCATTCGGCACGATCATCACATTGGCGGTAGAGCCGATCATGAATGCCGATGCGAGGTCCTTGCTGACGTCATAGGACAGGTTGGTGAAAATCGCGGGCGTGATCGTCAGCGCGTTCGAATTGGCCAAAATGCTGTAGCCATCCGGATCGGCCTTGGCGACCATGCCGGTACCCAGCGTCCCGCCGGCGCCGGCGCGATTTTCGATCACGACGGGCTGTCCGAGTTCAATGGCGAGGCGGTCGAACACCAGGCGGGGGACCACGTCGGCCGCGCTGCCGGCACCGAAGGGGATGGTCGCCTTGATCAGCCGCGCCGGCCAGACTTCCGCGTGGGTGGCTGTGCCGGCGAAAATGGCCGCCAGTATGCAAATCGTTCGAATGGACTTGTTCATCAAATACTCCGATTTCACCAGCCGAAGCGTTGCAAGAACCGTTCCGCGGCGGCGGCAAGCTACTCCACCAGGGTGAATTGCAGCAGCAAATTGCGTTGGAATATCGAAAAATTATCGTCGGAGATCAGGGTCAGGACCGTATCGCCCTCGCCCGTGACGTGGGCGTCGATACCTTCCATGTTGTCGATTTCGTTGCCGAGATCGGCATTGAAGATCGCGGGACCATCGATCACGGCGCCGGGGACGACGGACGCCAGCGCCACGCGCCGGATCCGGATGCCGACGCCACCGAGCCATGAAAATTTTCGCTCCAGCAGCAGCAGATCGCCCGAAGGCAGCAACACCGCGTCGCTGACATCGAAATCGTCGGTGCGGCGGACGCCGAACTGGCCCGGCGTCTTGCCGCCGATCAAGAAACCGATGATGTTGCCTCGCGCATCCAGGCCACGCTCGGAGATCGCGATCAGCGTCCCCGCCAGCGCAAACCCTTTCGGCACCATCACCAACGCCTCAAGTCCCCTGTTGTAAGGCAGCCTGCGCGCTGCAGGCGGCAACGGCACCACCTCGCCGAGCGAACGCGTGAAACCCTTGGCAAAATCGAACCGCAATAGCTGATTGACGCGTTCCAGGCCGACGTAAACGTTCGAACCGTCAAGCGCGATCGACTCGGTGTCGAACCAGCCGCGCGCCGTAATCGGCTTGCCGTCGGGTCCAAGAATGGGCGACGCCTCGACATCGTCGAGGCCCGTCATCTCGCGGCCCTTGTAAACGATGCGGCCGGTGAACCAGCTTCCCTTGTCGCTGATGGCAATGAAGCGCTCGCCCTTGGCGTCTAACCGCAGACCCGACAATCCACCAAAGCCGCGGAAGCCTGAGGTGAGGACCAGCCCGCTGCGATACTCGAGCGAGCCGAACCGCACATGCGAGCGATCGCGGGTGTCGAACGCGGGCACCGGCCTTGCGTTGACCTCGATCGAGACCGGCGCTGTGACCGAGTGCTCGTCGGGCCTGATTGGTTTTGGCGGCTGCTGAACGGCAGTCTGCGCCCGCGCGATGGCGGACATCGCCGCTATCGAAACCCCCTTCGCTGCGTAGTTCAGGACGCGGCGACGGCTGAAAGACGCACGCATGCTCTCACGAGTGCAATCGGCGCGGCCGATGGCTCGTGGCAGGCGCGGCGCCGTGGGTCTCGCTGAACAACTCGGCGAGTTTTTCAGTAATGGCGCCGCCGAGTTCCTCGGCATCGACAATCGTCACCGCACGGCGATAGTAGCGCGTGACGTCGTGACCGATGCCAATCGCGATCAGTTCGACCGGGGAACGGGTCTCGATCTCCTCAATGATATGGCGCAGATGCCGCTCGAGGTAATTGCCGGGGTTGACCGACAATGTGGAGTCGTCGACCGGCGCACCGTCGGAAATCATCATCAGGATCTTGCGCTGCTCGGCCCGGCCAAGCAGCCGCTTATGCGCCCAATCCAACGCCTCACCGTCGATGTTCTCCTTGAGCAAGCCCTCGCGCATCATCAGTCCGAGGTTTTTCCGCGCGCGGCGCCATGGAGCATCGGCGGATTTATAGATGATGTGCCTGAGATCGTTGAGACGGCCGGGATTGGTCGGCTTGCCGGCGGCGAGCCACGCTTCACGGGATTGCCCGCCCTTCCAGGCGCGCGTCGTGAAGCCCAGAATCTCGACCTTGACGCCGCACCGCTCCAGTGTCCGCGCCAGAATATCCGCGCACGTCGCCGCGACCGTGATCGGCCGGCCACGCATCGAACCGGAATTGTCCAACAGCAGCGTCACGACGGTGTCGCGGAAAGTCGCTTCCTTCTCGTGCATGAAGGACAGCGGATGATAGGGATCGGTGACCACGCGCGACAGCCGCGCCGGGTCCAGAATGCCCTCTTCGAGATCGAACTCCCAGGCGCGGTTCTGCTGCGCCATCAGGCGGCGCTGCAGCCGATTGGCCAACCGGGCGACGATGCCCTGCAAATGAGCGAGCTGCTTGTCGAGATAGCTGCGCAGCCGTTCCAGCTCATCATGGTCACAGAGATCTTCGGCTGCGATCACCTCGTCGAATTTCGGCGCGAACGCGTGATATTCCGGCCCGCGCGGCTCGTTGGCGCCCCGCGTATTCGGCCGCGTCGCCTCGCCCGGCGTCTCATCGTCGCCGAGTTCACCGTCGTCGAAGGTGTCGCTGGTGGACGCCTGCGCGCTTTCCATCGCGCTTTCCGACATTTCGTCGGTCGATGCCTGCGCCTGATCGGCGCTCATTTCCTGCGCGGCGTCCGAGTCGGGTGAACCTTCGGCGCCGGACTGATCGTTCTCGCCGTCCTGATTCTCGTCCTGGTTCTCGTCGTCATCGGCTTCTGCGTTGCGGTCGTCGCCGAGATCGAGCGCCGACAGCAGATCGTGCACGAGGTCGCCGAACTTCGCCTGGTCTTCGGTCACACGACTGAGCTTGTCGAGCCGGGTGCCGATCTTGTCTTCCAGCACCGGACGCCAGAGATCGACCATCTTCTTTGCAGCGGCGGGCGGCGCCAGGCCGGTCAGCCGCTCGCGCACCAGCATAGCCAGCGCATCGGACAACGGTGCGTCGGCGCGATCGGTGATCTCGTCGAACTTGCCGCGATGGAAATGATCGTCGAGCATCGCAGTGAGGTTTTTCGCGACACCGGCCATCCGCCGCGAGCCGATGGCTTCGACGCGGGCCTGCTCCACCGCCTCGAACACGCCGCGCGCCTGCGGATTTCCCGGCATCAGCTTGCGGTGCACTTTCGGGTCATGACAGGCGAGTTTCAGCGCGATCGAGTCGGCATGGCCGCGCACGATCGCAGCATCCCGTTTCGTCATCTTGCGCGCCGGCTCCGGCAGCCGCGCCTTGCCGGGCGCGAGACCGGGACGCTCGGCAGCGAAGGTCACCTCCAGCTCCGGCTTTTTCGCGATCGCGCGCAGACATGACGTCACCGCGCGCTTGAACGGCTCGGTCGGCGCTTCCTTGGATCCGGTGCGGAATTTGGAGTTGGATGTGCTCATAGCGCTTTCGTGAACCAATGGCGCGTGACGCCTTCAGGGTAACCGTCGATCGAACCGAATTCCTTGTAACCGCAAGTGCGGTAAAAGCCGGGCGCCTGAAAACTCATCGTGTCCAGATAGGACCGCGTGGCCCCAAAACGTCGCGCTTCGTCTTCAATCGCCTTGATCAGCTTTGTCCCATGGTCCTTGCCGCGAAGCTTCTGCTCCATCCAGAACAACTGGATAAACAGCACCGTGGTCCAGACCTCGCCGACGATCCCTCCAACGATCTTGTTGCCTTCACGCAAGGAGATGGCGAGGCGCTTGTATTTCTGCTTCCCCATCTTCTCGGTGTTGTAACCGATGAGCCCGCCGAGCACCGCCTTCTTGGTCTGTCCAATGGTGCGCTCGACGGAAATTTTCGGCATGTTCTAACTGAGCGCCACGTTTACCGAACTCTCGGCGAGTTCCTGGTTGAAGCAGCGCTGATAGAATTCAGCCACCAGCGGCCGTTCCAACTCATCGCACTTGTTGAGGAAGGTGACGCGGAACGAAAAGCCGATGTCTGTGAAAATATCGGCGTTCTCGGCCCAGGTGATCACCGTGCGCGGGCTCATCACCGTCGACAAATCGCCATTGGCGAAGGCGTTACGGGTGAGATCGGCGAGCCGCACCATCTTGTTGACGATGTCGCGGCCTTCGGTCGTGCGATAGTGATGCGCTTTCGCCAGTACGATCTCGACTTCCTCGTCATGCGCCAGATAGTTCAGCGTGGTGACGATCGACCAACGGTCCATCTGGCCCTGATTGATCTGCTGGGTGCCATGATAGAGGCCCGAAGTATCGCCAAGGCCGACCGTGTTGGCGGTCGAGAACAGGCGGAAGGCCGGGTGCGGCTTGATCACCTTGTTCTGGTCGAGCAGCGTCAGGCGGCCAGAAACTTCCAGCACGCGCTGAATCACGAACATCACGTCGGGACGGCCGGCGTCATATTCGTCGAACACCAAAGCGATGTTGTGCTGTAGCGCCCAGGGCAGGATGCCGTCGCGGAATTCCGTGACCTGCTTACCGTCCTTGATGACGATGGAGTCCTTGCCGACCAGATCGATGCGGCTGATGTGGCTGTCGAGATTGACGCGGACACAAGGCCAATTCAGCCTTGCTGCGACCTGTTCGATATGGGTTGACTTGCCGGTGCCGTGATAGCCGGTGACCATGACGCGGCGGTTCTTGGCAAAACCCGCGAGGATCGCGAGCGTGGTGGCTCGGTCGAAGCGATAGTCCGAATCGACTTCCGGCACATGCGGGTCGACTTCGGAATAGGCTGGCACTTCCAAGTCACTGTCGATGCCGAAGACCTGCCGGACCGACACCTTCATATCGGGCAGACCGACGGGCTCTTGTACTTTGGTCATGGCGGCGGTCGTCATCAATCCTCCGAGGTCCCGGGCGTTCCCGAAACCAGATATGTTGAATGGCTGCGGATGAGGGCTAGGTTCAACCTAGCAGAGAGCAACGGCCGGCAGAAGCCCGTGGCTCAATCAAAGTTCCACTGCTTTATCATGAAGATAGGGGCTGTATCAGATTTTTGTAGGGCTGCCCTGCGAATCACGCCGCACTTTCGCCTGATCGACCGGCTCAGCCGTCGAATGACGGGCTCGGGTGGCACTTTCCACCCCCATGGCGAGTTGCTCGGTCTGAACCCACATTAGAGGCGCCGGTCGAAGCCGCCTACCGAAACAGGAACTTTGTGACGTCATTCCTAGATCCACTGATTGCGTTTGTTTCAGCACATGCATGGCTTGCTTATCTCACGCTATTTCTCGCTGCCCTGCTGGAGGCTGTTCCCGTGGTCGGTTCGGTCATCCCTGGCTCGACCGTGATCCTGGCACTGAGCGCGCTGGTGCCCGGCGGCGACCTGAGGCTTGAAGGTGTGCTGGCGGCAGCGGTCGCCGGCGCCCTGATCGGCGACGGCTCCGCCTTCTGGGTCGGACATCGCAACCAGCGCGAAATCCTCGGCACGTGGCCGCTCTCCAATTACCCGCGCGTGATCGCTCAAAGCGAAGCGTTCTTCCACCGCTGGGGCGTGCTCGCCGTGTTCTTTGCGCGCTTCGTGGCGCCGATCCGCGCGTTCGTTCCGATTACCGCGGGCGCGCTGGACATGCAGCCGTTGCGATTCTACGCCGTCAACATCCCTGCAATTCTGCTGTGGGCGCTGGCGCATGTGCTGCCGGGCGTGTTGGCGGTATCGGCATTCCACCAATATGCAGGCCTGCCGCATCATCATGGGCTCGGCAAACTTCTCTGGATGCTGGCTGTACTCGTCGGCGCGCCGATCCTGGCGCTCACGGTCTGGGCGCTACGCCGCCGTCACGGCAGCCGCGCGATCGAGGCAGCAGTCAAGCCGGTCAAACGTTAGAGCTGGCCGAGGGCAATGCCGCGTCCCGGCGCTGGACCGACATAGCGCGCGCGAGGCCGGATCAGCCGGCCGTGGCGCAATTGCTCGCAGGCATGCGCGATCCATCCGACGGTGCGCGCCATGGCAAACAGCACCAGTTCGTTGCCGGGCGCGAGACCCAGCGTATGCACGAGCACCGCGAGCGCGTAATCGATGTTGACGAATTCGCCGGTCGCTTCCGCGATGCGTTCGGGAATCTCATGGGTGAGTTTTTTCGCAGCGCCCGAGCGCGCCAAAGCCTCCAGCAATGCGCGCGCACGGGGATCGCCGTGCTTGTAGACGCCGTGACCAAAGCCCGCGAACCGTTCGCCGAGCGCGACGCGCTCGCGGATCACAGGGGCCACATCGCCGTCGGCCAATGTTTTGAGCAGTTGCGCCGCCAGCACGCCGGCGCCGCCATGTTTTGGGCCCTTCAAGGCGACGAGGCCGGCAATGATTGCATCGTAGAGATTTAGTCCGGTCGATGCCGCGCAGCGCACGGTAAAGGTGGACGCATTGAGTTCATGATCCGCCAGCAGCACCAGCGCGCGGCGGATCAGATCGGCAGCGTGCTTGTTATCAGGCGCCCAGGCCCGCGCGATCTGCAAATGAAGGGGTTTTGGGGATGTCGTCGCGTTCAGCATCGTCGCCACCACGAGGCGCATGATGCGGCCGCCGACCATCGCGCGACCTTCGTCGGCGCGGGTGAAGGCCCGCGGGTCGGCGCTGGCGGCGAGCGCCAGCACCGCGATGGTGCGGTCGATCGCGTTGGCCCCGCGCGCTGCGTCGGCGACCGCGCGCATTTCGCCTGAGATCGAAGGGCAATTGTCCGACGTGAAGGGGTCGACGCCGGTGACATCCCACAGCAACGTCGCGGCGTGTTCAAGCGTATCGCGCTCGGCGAGATCGACGCAGTTGACGCCGCGATAGATCGGGCCGTCCTCGGTGATCGTCGCAATGGACGAATCCATCACCGGCAAATCGGCATCGAAGCTGCGCATACCGCGCGGCTCCGGCGCCGGCGCGCGCCGCTCTTTCAGCGTTCGAACGTCCTCGGCCCGGTAGCGATGGCTGCGCGAGTCCTGCGATGGCTCGGAGCGGATGAGCCCGCGGCTGACATAGGCGTAAAGCGTCGCCTGCGAGATCGCGAGTTCGGCGGAGGCCTCACGGGCCGAGAGGTAAAGGCCGGCGGATTTTTTCATATTGATTTACATAATCAAGATTGATCAAGTTGTCGAGAGGGCCGATTTTTGAAGGCAGCAAAGGAGACTCGAGATGAACATTCAGCTTTCAAAGACCCCGATCGGCCTGGACGGCATACCCGCCGCCGAAACCGTGCTCAGCCATGTCGATGGTGAGCGTGGGGAACTGATTATCGCCGGCGAGCGGGTGGGCGACCTGGCCCGCAAGACCGGTTTTGAGGGGGTGACCTCGAGGCTGTGGAGCGGCGGGACCGGTCAACCGATCGGCGAAGCCGCGGTGCGCGCCGCGCTCGGCGCCGGCCGCGAACGGGCATTCGCCCGGCTGCCGGAACTATTGGGAATTACCCACGGACTGTCGATCGTCGACGGCTTTCGCGCTGCGATCGCGGGTCTCCGCGCAGAAGCCGGACTGGCACACGAGGGCACTATCGTCGGCGCGTTTCCGGTGATCGCCGGTGCTTTGGTGCAGCGCGCGAAAGGCAACGATCCGATCGCGCCCGATCCAACCGCGAGCCACGCCGCCGATACGCTGTCGATGATATCAGGCCGCAAGCCCGATGCGCGCGAGGTGGCGGCGCTCGACGCTTATTTTGTGACCGTGTGCGATCACGGCATGAATGCCTCGACGTTCACGACCCGCGTTGTGGCTTCGACCAATGCCGATCTGTTCGCTTCGGTGACGGCCGGCTATTGCGCGTTGACGGGGCCGCTGCATGGCGGCGCGCCTGAGCCGGTGCTGGAAATGCTGGATGCGATCGGCTCCAGCGAGCGCGTCAAACCATGGGTCGACAGCGCGCTCGCCCGCGGTGAACGGCTGATGGGTTTCGGTCACCGTGTCTATCGCGTCCGCGACCCCCGCGCCGACGTGCTCAAGGCTGCCATCGAGCGGCTCGCCGTCGACGGTACCGATCTGCCGTTCGCGGGTGAGGTCGAGGCCTATATCCGCAGCGCGTTGCGGCAGAAGAATCCGGACCGCCCGCTCGACACCAACGTGGAGTTCTTCACCGCGATCCTGCTCGATGCGCTGAAAATCCCACGTCAGGCGTTCACGCCGATTTTCGCGGTCGCACGCGCTGCCGGATGGACCGCGCATGCGCGCGAACAGCAACGTGGCGGCAGGCTGATACGGCCGAGTTCAGCCTATATCGGGCCGATGCCGGCGTAGCGGCTAGAGTAACAGCGGCGGCAGAGCCTTCATCTCCACTGTCGTTCCTGCGAACGCAGGGGATCCATACGCCGCGGCTTCTCGATTTTGGACAGTGGAGGTTGACGCCATTCGCACAACCACGGTCGGTGGTTATGGGTCCCTGCGCCCGTGCGCAATTGCGCACTAGGCAGGGACGACAATCAGGCGCCGCGGACGACGGTCTTGAGGTAATTATACGCCTTGATGATCTCGATCAGGCGATCCTCGGTGGAGCGGTCGCCGCCATTGGCGTCGGGATGGTGCTGCTTCACCAGCGCCTTGTACTTTGCCTTGACGGATTCCAGCGTCGCGTCGGGACCTAGTCCCATCACCTGCAGCGCCTTGCGCTCGGCGTTCATCACCTTGCGGGTCTCGACCTTGGCCTCAAACCCGGGACCGGGCCG
>Ga0105246_10002973_pt1 | contig 10270 bp, 8 predicted proteins | sample KBSM64metaG_FD_99694 | JGI IMG/M metagenome (GOLD analysis project Ga0105246, IMG submission 99694) | Miscanthus rhizosphere microbial communities from Kellogg Biological Station, Michigan, USA - KBS M6-4 metaG | ecosystem: Host-associated > Plants > Roots > Rhizosphere > Soil | place: Michigan... | reverse complement strand
TAGAGCCGAGTTTGCTGCTTTCAGCTTGGTTTCGAATCCTGGCCTGAGCCAGTGTTAGCGCTTCGTTTTGAATATCAAATCCGATGACCTGACCACGCTGGCCTACCTGCTTTGCGAGAAACAAGGTATCAGCACCTGTGCCCACCGTGGCATCAATGGCGAAATCTCCTGGCTGGAGCCGAGAACCAATCCATTGATGCGCACAACTTAGAACCGACAGAAAGCCCATTTATGCTTCCCTCCAATACTTACCCTGCCACGTATCCCTTTCACGCAGCTCCCGGTCGATGGAATTCAGAACTTCCCATTTATTCAAAGACCACATGGGACCAATAAGCAGGTTACGAGGCGCATCTCCTGTAAGACGATGTACAATCATTTCTGGCGGGAGCATCTCGAGGGTATCCACGATTAGTTTGATGTACTCATCCTGCTCAAGAAACCGAAGGAGACCAGCCTCATACTGTTTGACCATGGGTGTTTTGCGCATGAGATGAAGTAGATGAATCTTGATGCCCTGTACATCCATATTGGCCACCGCACTACCGGTATCCAGCATCATTTCATGTGTTTCTTGAGGCAAGCCATAGATGATGTGTGTGCAGACCCGAATGTTGTGTTTGCGCAGTTTTTCAACTGCTTCTTCATAACACGCCGTATCATGTGCACGGTTGATCAACATCGAAGTGGAATCGTGGATCGTCTGTAGTCCCATCTCTACCCATAAATAGGTGCGCTGATTAAGCTCTGCCAAATACTCTACAACATCATCTGGTAAACAGTCCGGACGAGTGGCAATAGATAAACCGACAACGCCGGGCTGTTGCAAAATTTCTTCAAAATATTCGCGCAGTTCTTCGACTGGTGCATAGGTATTGGTGTACGCCTGAAAATAACCGATATAATGAGCCGAAGGCCACTTCAGATGTTGCCTGTCTCTAATGGTATTGAACTGGCTCACGAGGTCTTCACGTCTGCTCCCTGCAAAATCACCTGAACCCCTTGCACTACAGAAGGTGCAACCCCCTTTGGCGATGGAACCATCGCGATTGGGACAGGTGAAGCCTGCATCGAGCATTACTTTAAAGACTTTGTTGTTGAATTGATCACGCATTTCGTAATTCCAGGTGTGGAATCGTTTATCCCCCCACATCAAGGGAGGCTGTAAAGCGGGTGCATTCATGTTCAAGGTACTCCTTTAAGGTCTAATGCCTTTAAATGTTGTCTTTTGACTGGTTTTTGGTTCAATTCGAGTTCAGTAATATCATATCGGAACAGGGATTCATACGCTGTGCGGTTTTCGTCACTTATTGTATCAAAAATCCGAAAAAAAGGGGAATGTAAACGAAAAAAAAGGCTGTCAAATCAACGTTTTTTACTTGATATAGTTTACACCTTATGTTATATTTAAACCAGCGTCAGACACCATCCAGTGAGTAGTTTTCATCGTGGCATTTGAATGAATGTTGACGTTATGGATCATACTATACCGTGAGGTGATACAATGAATTCCCAAGTTAAAAATAATGAATTTCAGCATGTATCTGTTGAACTGACTGCAGAAGAGGCGCTGGCTCTGACAGGCGTCCGTTTTAATGGAAATCCGAAAGTGAAAGCGGCTGCAAGACAAAAAGTCCGTGATGCTTTCGAAAAGACATTTGATTTTTCACACCAAGATAAGGTAGACTATGAACTACTAAAGTAGTTGGACCCCAATTCCAAATAAATCGAAAAGGGAATCTTTGAGATTTGCCTAACGTGGCAGGTCCGGAGATTCCTTTTTCATTGCTCTTTACAATTTGTCAGTTCTTCGGCAAAATAAGTCTAAGACAAGTATAGACAAACGGAGGAATAAAATGCGTTTACGTGGTAGAAAAGGGATTAGAGAAAATCTGGAGCAGCAAGAGGATCTTGTTGTACTGGAGCCAAAACAATATAAAGGCAAATGGGCCGAACTGTTCGGCAACGATCATCCGATCTTTGTTGAATTTGGCATGGGCAAAGGACAGTTCATCAGTCAAATGAGTTATAAATATCCAGAGTACAATTTCATCGGATTTGACATGTATGATGAGCTCGTCCGTCGTGCCAGTGAGAAAGCGCGTAATGCATGGAGTCAGGCTGAGGTGGAGACACCTCCGAATCTGAAGCTGGCGCTGGCCAACATTGAACAGATCGAAGAAGTATTCGAACCGCAGGAACTGGAGCGTATTTATTTGAATTTCAGTGATCCCTGGCCAAAGGCGAAACATGCACGCCGCCGGTTGACACATCCACGTTTCTTGAAAAAATATATCGGATTGCTGAATCCGAAAGGACAGATTCATTTTAAAACGGATTCAGAGACGCTGTTTGAGTTCTCTCTGAACGCTATCGCTGACTTCGGCTTGCAGATGACCAATTTGTCTCTGAACCTTCATCGTGACGGCTTGAATGAAGAGCATGTTATGACTGAGTATGAACAGAAATTCATGGGCAAAGGGATGAACATTCATCGAGTCGAGGTTATTGTCGGGGAAGAGGCGCTGCGAGAATATAATGAAATGCGTCTAGATAAGTATAAAGTGCGTGAAGCGACGGATGAATCTGGTGACGATCAGGATCAAGAAGAAGCTTAATAAAGAAGGAGCGGCATCTGAGGGCAAATTTTGCTCTCGGATGCCGCTCTTTTTTCAAGATCAGTTAGAGATGGTCTGAATGAAGCTCTTTGCGGCGATAATCGTTCGGAGTCACCCCGTTGAATTTTTTAAACATTCGATAAAAATAAGAACTGTTGGTAAAGCCGGTTCTCTCGGCAATATCCGCAACGGAATTATCCGTTTCTACAAGCATATACTGCGCTTTGGCGATACGTGTCTCATTGATGACGTCTGTAAGCCCTTTCAACGTGAGTTGTTTATAAAGTCTGCTGACGTAAATGGGCGACATGCCCAGTTCCTCTGCAATTGAGGTAAGGCACAGATTCGGGTCAGCATAGTCCCGCTCTACAATATCATTAATTCTTCGAATGAGTTCCTCGTGTTTAAGTGTGCGTTTCTCCTCAACCTTGGAGCCGAGCTCATCAAACATGCGATAAAAATGTTCATGCACCTCGCTGAGATCCTCAGCATTTTTCACCGGAAGCATCAAACTGCCCGAGACGGAATCCAGTGTAAGCTGATTGTTTTTCTTGAGGGTATTACGAACGTGATTAAGGGTCATCGTCAGATGGGACAGAGCGAGCTGAAAGACGTTGAATGGATAGGCTGCCGTTTCACTGACGATATCTGCGTAGAACATCTTGGCATCCTCAGTTTTGCCTGTCATCAAGCAATCCACAAGCTGCCTTTCTTTGCCTGCAGGGAAAGTATACTCCTTACTCTGATAAGCCATGATATCCGAGGTATGAATCAGGCAACCCGGCCCCATGAAAAGGCGGTGAAGCGAAGCTTCGGCAGAGCGTGCGTAACCTTCAATGCATTCCTCCAGCGAGTTTTCCTCTGGCCCTAGTGTACAGGAGATAGAGCATTTCAAATGTGTCATGACTGCGGCCTGCATCATGCGAAGCAATTCTTCAATCTGATGCGCATCTCCAGCCTCCGAGAGCGAGTCATTCTCCGATTTTTCATTAAACAAGAGCGTGATCAGGTCACCACCCATGTCTATTGCTTCGGCATTATAGTGAAGGTCTGCTGTTTCGGTGCAAATGTTCATCATCGCATATTTGACAAGCTTGGTATCGTCCCGATAAGTCTCGCAAAATTCTGTATAATGGTCGATGCGCAAAAGCACCAGTCTTGACGGCTGATGTACATCAATGAGGGAACCATAGAACCTCATCCGTTCTTCTAGCATATTGCAGGTTACGCTTTCACGTCCTTGCAGCGCACCACGTAAAAAGTCTTGTCTGAGCAGATGCAGACTACCCCGGCGTTCAGCTTCCATTACACGCATGCGGACAAGCACGTTATTGATCGGATGATAAAGCTTGCGCGATACAAGATAAGAGAGAATCAAACCCGCAGCCAGCAGCCCAAGGCAGAACAGAAGTGTATGCGTGCGCATACCGCGAATGTCGGCTGTAATCACGTCATAGGGCGTAATTCGTACGTAACGCCATCCCAGGCTGTCTGGAGCGGTGTAGGTGATCAGTGAGTTCTCCCCGTCCACTTCCTCGGTAAAATAAGCAGAATGGTCTGTATCTTGCATAATTGGACGCATGAATGTTTCGTTAGAGAGATTGTTAAGCAGCGGTCGATCCCCTAGGTCGGATAACAAGTCTCCTTCTTCATTCACAATAAACGTTTTGCCTGGCTGATCCGCCGCGTTCATGTTGGGACTAAGCCAGTCATCCTTGATGTTTACGATAACCGCATAATTCAGTTTGGCGTTGTCATTAATGGTGTCATAGCACAAGTACGTGTAACTGTTCACTTCGCTGGCCTCGGTCGATCCAACCTTATACGTACGTGGGATAGGAACAAAAGGTTTATAGTCATGGAAACGATCGAGAATATGCTTGATCCCTTGGTCATCAATCTCAGAGACAGACTGTTGTCCATTGCGGACCCCGTCGGAGCTGATGAAAAATTCATTGCTTTTGGAGTTGTATACATAGATTGATTCAATGAAAGGAAGGGACATGCGGTAATTGTCGAGTTGCTCCATGGCGGAGGTGATCTGATAGATACTCGGTTTAGAATAAAGCATCAGAGAAGAAATGGTGTAGTCCTGATAAATCTGATAGGAGAGTGACTTGGCGCTTTCGGTCATCTTGGCCACTTCGCGGCTGGTCTGGGTGAGGCTGTTCATATCTGTACGATAAACTTGGCGCAGCGCAATCCGGTTATAGTTAACGTATAATATGGCCGATGCTACGAGCAGCGTGGCTGCTGTGCTGATAATAATGCCTATCAGAATTCGCGCGAATACTTTTTGACTGTCTTCTGAACGTTTGCGCATTCTTTTTCCCCCTCGAACCTCCTGATATGAGTGAACTTATGTATTTTTCATAAGACATAACCGGACTTCATATGAAGTAGAACAAGGAGAGCAAGGTAACTTGAATTATATATTATGTATGCGTTTACATCAATGCTACACAACCATTTTAGTTCGTTTTCCCTAGATAAAGTTCAATTTTCGCGGCATTGTTCACCTGACTGAAGCTATGCACGATATCTACTTTTGTGACCATACATGCGATCATTTCATGATTGTTACAGATTGTTCACAGCTCATTTCGCAGTATCGTTCATGAAACGGCAGGAAGCTTCAGTATCCAGAAACCAATAGGACAGTCTACAATAAATTCAGAGCTACACCGGTGCATCATCACCATGCAGCCTCAATACTAATCACCAAACATCAGCAACACCAAGAGCCTTTATGATCAACATTTACCAGCAACATTCTATTATGTATCGCCGCGACAATTCGGGAGGGATCGAGCCATGCTCAAAGAATTGAACAAAAACAAAATCATGTTTCTGATGCTGCTGCCCACGCTGATTTTTTTTCTCATTAACTCGTATTTTCCGATGGTCGGTATTTACTACGCATTTACCAGCTATGATTTTGCAGGAGGGTTATTCGGAAGCCCGTTTGTCGGATTAGATAACTTTAAGTTTCTCTGGCAATCGGGAATGCTGTTGAAACTTACAACAAATACCGTAGGGTATAACCTGGCTTTCATTATACTGGGGAACGGTCTCGCGATCTTTTGTGCGATCATGTTAAGTGAAATCCGGGGCAAGTTGTTCAAAAAAATAACCCAGTCCGTCATGTTCCTGCCGTACTTCATTTCTTTTGTTCTATTAAGTGTAATCGCTTACAACATGTTTAACTATGAGTCTGGGTTTGTGAATACCGTGCTCAAACGTTTTGAGGCAGGGCCGGTGGATATCTACAACACACCATGGATCTGGGTGTTTCTGATCATTATTTTTTACTTATGGAAAAACCTCGGTTATAGCATGGTCATCTATCTGGCTGCAATAACGGGAATAAGTGACGAGTATTATGAAGCGGCCCGCATTGACGGGGCGAATATCTTTCAGCGAATCTGGTACATTACAGTGCCGATGTTGAAACCGACATTTGTGATTCTCCTGTTATTTTCACTTGGCAGCATTATGAAAGGACAATTCGATTTGTTCTATCAATTAATCGGGAATAACGGTGTTCTTTACAACGCTACGGATATCATTGATACGTATGTTTACCGCTCCTTGAAGGTGACCTTCGATATCGGTATGGCAACAGCAGCTGGCTTGTACCAATCGTTATTCGGATTCATCCTCATCATGACGGTTAACTATATCATCCGCAAAATTAACGAAGATTACGCCTTGTTCTAGAATATGCACGCCCTTAGGGCAGAAGGGAGAATAACCATGAGCACACAAACGCATACCCAAAGACGGATACGAACCCAGACTCGTGCCAAAGATTCGGAATTTAATCTCGCGTTTCAGTTGATTGCCTATAGTGTCATCATTATTTTGTCATTAATGTGCCTGTTGCCGTTCCTGCTCATACTGTCTGGGTCATTCAGCAGTAATGAATCGATCGTTCGGGACGGTTATCATCTCTTTCCAACGCATTTCTCTCTGGAAGGCTACAAAATGGTTTTCAAATTCCCAACCCAGGTACTTAAAGCATATGGGGTAACCGTGTTTACAACCGTTGTCGGCACGACACTAGGTTTGTTTTTTATCACCATGGCTGGATTTGTACTTCAGCGCAAAGATTTTAAATACCGGAACACGTTCTCCTTTTTTATCTACTTCACAACGCTGTTTGGCGGGGGACTTGTGCCTTGGTACATTATGCTGGCGAACTATTTCAACCTGACGGACACGTACACCGTACTGATCTTTCCGGGGCTTATGACACCTTTTCTGATCATTCTGATGAAAAACTTTATTCGCTCCGCGGTGCCGGATGAACTGATCGAATCGGCGAAGATTGACGGTGCCAACGATTTCCGGATCTATTTCAGCATTGTGTTAAAACTGGCGATGCCAGGCATTGCAACCGTTGGACTGTTTCTTGCTCTTGGGTACTGGAATGACTGGTTCACATCCTCTTTGTTTATCAATAACCCGGATATGTACCAGCTGCAGTTTTATCTGTACAACACGATGAATACGATCACTTTTATTGACCAGATGGCGATTGGTACGGGCGTTACGCTCAGCCAGGACGTTCCAACAGAGTCAACTAAGATGGCCATGGCCATTATCGTTACTGGCCCGATCTTGTTCCTGTATCCGTTTGTACAGCGTTATTTTGTTAAAGGGCTCACGATTGGTGCGGTGAAAGGTTAGAACGTATACACGCTGGGGACGTCAGGCAGTCATGAATTACCCGAGGGTCTGATGCATAGCGGGGCTGCGCTAACATATATAAGGTTTAACACAAAAAGGGAGGATGCATATGCGTAATAAAAGGATTCGTCATCTGTCTATGGTACTGGCCCTGATGTTGTTTGCTGGAGTACTTGCTGCCTGTAATGGCGGTTCAGGAGGAAATGCGCAAGGCAGTAATCAGGGAGGCTCATCCGATAATAAAGGCGAGAAAGTAACCTTGCAATTTTACATGCTTGGAGATGCTCCCAAAGATCTGCCTGTCATTGAAGCAGAAATTAACAAGCTGGCCGAGGCGGATTTGAACGCTACTGTAAAATTTAACTTCACTTCCTGGACGGACTGGGATCAAAAATATAAACTGTTGCTGTCTTCTGGACAGCCGATCGACCTGATCTTTACTGCTGACTGGACGAATTACCAGTCCTATGCGAAGAAAGGTGCTTTCCTGCCACTGGATGAGCTTTTGGCGAAGACACCAAAGCTTAAATCTCATGTTCCGGATGATATGTGGAATGCAGTTAAAATCAATGACAAAATCTACACGGTTCCATCCACGTGGATTGAATACGTAACGGAAGGTATTGCTTACCGCGAAGACTTGCGCGAGAAGTATAATCTGCCGAAGCCGGAATCAATGGAAACGCTGGAAGCCTACCTGGAAGGGATTAAAGCAAATGAGCCCAACATGATTCCGATTGCAGACAGCAATGCAAACCACACACATGGGGTTCGTCAGTTGACTTCAAAGTTGGTGAATACTGCAGGCCAGCTTCCGTATGGACTGGATATCATGTATGACACACCATCCACAGTGACGTCTTACTGGGGTTCACCACAGCATCTGCAAGATCTGAAAACATACAAACGCTGGATGGATAAAGGCTTTTTCCCGAAAAACGTACTAAACGTGAAGGATACTTCCAATTCCTTACTGCAAAATGGTAAAGCAGCTGTCATTCTTGCCGGGGAGAATCCGAACAAATTTAATTCCGATGTCATCAAAGTTCAGTCCACCCACCCGGACTGGAAGCTGGGATATTTCCCGTATCCGAATGCGAAAGGGTTTGCACAACCGGTTCATCCCATCCATAACGGTTTTGCTATTCCCCGCAGCAGCAAAAATCCAGAAAGAGCGCTGGCATTCTACGAGAAGCTTGTGACTGACAAACGCTATAACTGGCTGACCGAGTATGGTGTGGAAGGCAAAAACTTTGAAGTGAAAGATGGGTATTACCATATGATCGGGGATGCGCAAAGCAATGGCTTCCCTCGTGAAGGTATGAATGGCTGGGCATGGCGTAATCCGGAGTTTATGTTGTATGACAAGAGCTTTGATGATGTTCTGGCTATGTTTAAAGACCTCGATAAAATTAAGAAACCAGATATTTTCACCGGTTTTGCCGAGGATTGGACTCCTTATCAAGCAGAAAAAGCAGCGTTGGAGCAAGTTGAAAAACAATACTTGTATCCGCTTAACGTAGGTCTTGTTGCCGATGTGGAAGGCGGTCTGAACACCTTTATGGAAAAGGCAAAACAAGCAGGTCTGGAAAAAATTCAGTCTGAGTATACCAAGCAATGGCAGGAGTATCTGAAATCTGCGGGTATTCAATAAGTGAAGTAAATGGATTAAAATGCAGATCCAAGAAATAAAAAAAGGTGCCTTCGGTTTCGAAGGCACCTTTTCATTCGTGAAAAGAGGTTATGAAGACGATATTGCTCATGTTAAGTTATTCAAGTTAGACATGTGTTTCCTCTGATGATAAGGGCTGCATATCCTGCAAAAGATTCATGATAGACTGAGCGCTTTCCATTGGGTGTACCTTGGCAATTTCAGCTAAATGCTGTTTTCGCTTCTGCACTACGTCCGGATAATGCTTAAGTAGTTTATTCATCCAGCTAATAACCACATCAAGGGATGTAATTCGTTCCCCCAATCCTCTGCTTGTAAAATAATGTACATTCTCTTCTTCCTGACCCGGGATCGGATTATGAAACAACATCGGAATGCCTTTGGCCAAGCCTTCACTGCATGTCATTCCGCCTGGCTTGGTAATCAGCAGATCGGAGACTTCCATTAATTTATCAATCTCCGTTGTATATCCAATGATATGGATATTTTCTTGCTGGAACAGAGGATCCTGTTCCATGCTGATGCGTATTTTGTCATTACGTCCAAGACAGAAAATAATCTGGATATCCTCATGCCAGCGAGCCAAAAGCTGATGAACAACCTTATCACTTAGCATACCCCATCCGCCGCCCATCACAAGCACGGTTGGCATATGCTTCAGATTGAATCTGGCACGTATCTCGTCATGTCCAGGATGCTCCCAGAAGTTAGGGTGCACCGGGATGCCGGTTACTTTGATTTTGTCTACGGATACTCCACGGCGCATCAATTTGGACTTAACTTCGTCTGAGGAGACAAGATACAAATCCACCTCAGGACTAACCCATGTACCATGTGCATCATAATCTGTCAAAACGTTACATAAGGGGACCTTTGTGCCTAACCGCTTTAACCTGGATATAACGGCGCTTGGAATCGGATGTGTGCAGACTATGGCATCCGGATGCAACTGACGAACCACACTGCGGGTATGGGTGTAGAACAATTTGTGCAATGCAAGGGTAGTCAGTCGATTTAATGGTTTCTTATATTGCTGCTTGTATACGTATCCAACGAGTTTCGGTTGAGTGGTCACCGTTCTTTTGTACGCATTAATAATAAGTGGTGCTACTTTAGGGTTAAGAAAGCTCCCGAGTTCCAGCACCTTAGTCTGAATATTTGGCGACAGCTTTCGTAAGTGGCTGGATAAAGCATAAGCAGCCTGAGTATGCCCTGCACCAAATCCTTCAGATAATAGTAAAATTCTTTTTTTCTCCACGCTTGCCTCACCTGTTCCTGCTAGGTTTTC
>Ga0105246_10002972_pt1 | contig 10271 bp, 8 predicted proteins | sample KBSM64metaG_FD_99694 | JGI IMG/M metagenome (GOLD analysis project Ga0105246, IMG submission 99694) | Miscanthus rhizosphere microbial communities from Kellogg Biological Station, Michigan, USA - KBS M6-4 metaG | ecosystem: Host-associated > Plants > Roots > Rhizosphere > Soil | place: Michigan... | reverse complement strand
TCCAGCTCAATACCTTTCGTTTCACGCAGCAATTTGGCCATCAGTTCTTCCATCATTGGCAGCAGGTCATCCTGTTGCAAGAAAGAAGTCTCGATGTCGACTTGAGTGAATTCCGGTTGACGGTCTGCACGCAAGTCCTCGTCACGGAAACAACGAGCGATTTGGTAGTAACGCTCAACTCCACCAACCATCAACAATTGTTTGTAGATTTGTGGGGATTGTGGCAGGGCGAAGAATTCACCTTCATGAACACGGCTTGGTACGAGATAGTCACGCGCACCTTCCGGTGAGCTCTTTGTCAAGATTGGTGTTTCTACCTCAACAAATTCTTCACCGTCCAGGTAATCACGGAACACTTTAGACGCTTTGGAACGCAGTTTTAATGTTTCGAACATTTCTGGACGACGCAGGTCCAAGTAACGATATTTCAAACGCAGGGATTCGTCTACCTCAACACCATCTTCGATAAAGAATGGAGGTGTTTTGGCTGCATTCAACACTTCAATCTCTGTAATTTGCACTTCGATCTCGCCTGTTGGCAAGTTTTTATTAACGGTCTCTGCATCACGTTTAACCACTTTACCTGTTACCGCAATGACATACTCACTGCGTACACGATCTGCAATTTGCAATGCTTCACCGGAATATGCCGGGTTAAACACAACTTGTACAATTCCGCTGCGGTCGCGCAGATCGATGAAGAGTACGCCCCCCAGGTCACGGCGGGTCTGTACCCAGCCGTTCAATGTTACTGTTTCACCGATATGTGCGTTTGTTAATGCGCCGCAATGATGACTTCTTTTCATAACCAAACTCCTCTTATGTTAAATTTCCGTTCTGTGTAAGACAAGCTTATAGCATGCCACCCACAATCCGGTTACGTGAAGATTTATTATTCGAAAGGCATCCTGTCTCTGGAGATTACCATCCATACAACCGGAATCCTTTCACCATAGCCACTTGCCGATTCTACAACTGTCATTCCATCATAGGTTCTTAATTGTTTCCGCGTACCGCTGCCACCAGATCATCCAGCTTCACGGTCTGCTGCTCACCTGTATCCATCGCTTTGAGTGAAATCTCGCCACGCTCCAGTTCGTCATCCCCAAGGATCGCCGTATAACGAGCTTTGAAACGGTCAGCCGATTTCATCTGTGCTTTCATTTTGCGACCCAGATAATCACGCTCACCGGATAAGCCGGATTGACGTAACTTGAACAATAGTCGATTGACCTCACGATCCGCTGACTCACCAAGAGCGACGAAATATACGTCGAGCGGAGCCAGTGTTGTTACTTCAATATTCTGGTGCTCCAGAATGAGCTGAATACGCTCCAGACCAATACCAAAGCCGATACCCGGCTGATCCGGTCCGCCAATATCGCCAACCAGACCGTTATATCTGCCGCCGCCACCAACGGTATCAATGGCTCCAATCCCTTGTGCTTTTAGCTCAAATGCGGTCAGGGTGTAATAATCCAGCCCTCTCACCAGACGGTTGTTCACCGCATAGTCTACGCCGAAATCGTCCAGATACGCCTGCAGCTTGGCAAAATGACTTAATGATTCTTCATCCAGACTATCCAGAATGGACGGAGCCCCAACGAATTTTTCCTGATCTACCTTACAATCCAACACACGCAGCGGGTTACGCTCCATCCGGGATTGGCAGTCCTTGCAAAGTGTGTCCTTCATTGGTCTAAGGAAACCTAGCAGTGTCTCGCGGTATTCCGCCCGACTTGTTGCATTTCCCACCGAGTTAATTTCTACTTTGACATCTTTCAGTCCAAGCTCTACACACAGTTGATAACCGAGTGCGATAACTTCGGCATCAATTGCCGGATCAACGGCACCAAGAGCTTCTACACCGAACTGGTGGAACTGGCGCTGACGACCAGCCTGTGGACGCTCATACCGGAACATCGGACCGATATAATACAGCTTGCTCACATCCGGTTCGCCATACAGCTTATTCTCCACATAAGCACGCACTACGCCTGCAGTGCCTTCAGGACGAAGAGTCATGCTACGATTGCCTTTGTCATCAAAGGTGTACATTTCTTTCTCCACGATATCCGTCGTTTCTCCTACACCGCGTACAAACAAGGAGGTTTGCTCGAAGATCGGCGTACGAATCTCGCGGTAATTAAAACGTCGGCACAGATCGCGTGCTTTTTCTTCTACATACTGCCACTTCTCGACTACACCTGGTAGCAAATCCTGCGTTCCTGTCGGTTTTTGAAAAGCCATCTGTATCCCTCCAGCATTGATTTTCTCTGTAAACGTTAATTCTCAATGTACACTTGACCACTTCGATTGTAGTACCATCTTCCGATCGCTGTTATCCCGGGATTTTCCTGATCTAACTTTTAGAAATGTTAAAAATCCGGTGATAAAGGCGAAGCCTATGCTTCCGATGCAGCTTTCTTGCAGAAAGCTTTTAACTTCGTTTCTTCAGATTGGTTCTACACTCTACGTTCCCGTGTACAGGGAGAATCAACTAAAAAAACAAAAAAATCCCTCGCCCTGTGTGCTTATAAAAAGCAAACAAAGGGACGAGAGATTGTATATACATTCACCCGTGGTACCACCCACATTCCGGAAGCCTGATCATATAGCCGTTCAGGTTGTTGCTGTTACGTCAGGATGTTTTTAATGCTACATCCAGATTAACAGTTCTTCCGCTCTACGTATAACGCACGTCATGCGCAGGCCGGCTACTACGATCCGCAGATGCTATCTGCCTTGTTCGCCGTCTGTTCTCGGGGAAGTCATTCGTCCGCTCATCAAGAGAATCCTTACAGCCTTGGGGATTCCTCTCTGGTCATGTGGGTACGGAGTACTTGGTCCCGTCATCAAATCAGTCATATTCTTCAAAAAACGACTTTAGTTGACTATAGTCAACGTATTATTTTCTGATTGTAATGAACCGCAGTACTAAAGTCAAGGGCTAACATGCAAAGATAGAAAAAAAATAACCTGCACACGGTGTGCAGGTTCAAAAGATATATAAAAAAAGGGGGTCATGTCTGTTATTATAAACGCACATTGTTAAAGGCTTGTGTTACTAATATTACAGTAATATTACAAAAATGATAGCGCTTTAAAACTTGATTTTTCTACACTAATTTTGTTTATTAGTCAGCAAATTTGGACCCATCGAATCGTTGCGCATGACAAAAGACCCTTGCACCTTCCCGACAATAGGATACCGGGAAGGCGCAAGGGCCTGCATTGGTTTAATCGGTTAATCAAGTTCTTCCACATAGGCATGGTTAGAGCGAAGTTTATGAACGATCGCATCATAATCCTCGTCCCTTACTTTGGCAGACAGAACATAATGCAGGTCATCATAGTCGGCCGAAGTTACATCTGCAGCATCCAGCATATCTCCGTCCTCGTTCACTCTGTTGCGAGGATCACGTTCCGCGTCACGATTGACATCGGTGACAACCGGAATTACATTTTCGCTAGCTGGAACCCCAGGAGCTGCCCCTACGCCCATTGCACCGTTCGTACCTACACCACCAGCCGTATTGTAAGGAACTAGTGGAACCATAACTCGTGTATCTCTGCCAATGGCAGCATCCAGTTGACCTACTTCAAGCTGTTCGGTATGAAACGTTAATAGTGAAGTTCTTGCACCCTCTGCCTCGTCTTCGGTTCGAAAATACGCCTGAATATGTTTTGCCATGTCAAACCCTCCTTTATGGAATGAAATATATCATTAGAATGCCATTATCCAATTTAATTTACCCTTTTATGATCATATTACTTTCATTAATTCACGAACAAATGCTGGTTCATCTTCAGGTGTACGGGATGTAATATAGTTTCCGTCGACAACCGCTTCATGATCCTTGAAGTCGGCTCCTGCATTGACCATGTCATCTTTCAACGGGGGATAGGATGTAATTGTGCGTCCCTTGAGCAAATCTGCGCTAGCCAAAATTTGTGGACCATGGCAGATCGCAGCGATTGGTTTGTTAGCCGCATTGATTTCCGTAACAAACTTCAAGATATTTGCGTCTGTTCGTAAATTTTCCGGCGACGCCCCACCCGGAATAACGACAGCATCATAATCTGACGCATGAACCTCTGAGATCGCTTTGTCCGTCGTATAGGAAGCCTTACCTCCCTTGCCTTGAAGCGTTTCACCCGCTTTTAACCCGACAATGTGTACCTCATGTCCAGCCTTCTTCACCTCATCGTACGGAACCTTCATTTCTGAATCCTCAAACTCATTCGCAAGCAAAAAAGCAACTTTACTCATGATCTATGGTCTCCTTTCCGTATTCGAATGTGATTAAACCTAGAGAGTTTGATTCTATCCTTTGGCACGTCTTTTGTGCCTCGTTTTGTTATTACCCCAAGGAGTGCCTTTTATAACAATCAATACATTTGGAATTTGATTTTGCAGCCTTCCTCCGAGAAGATGAAATCCGAATCATAACAGCAAAAAGCCCCGGATTGTCAAAAAACCGGGGTTTCGAGCATAACTATTATGTTTTGTTAAATGGTTAGGCTATGGTCGTGGATGATGCTCCTGCCTGTCTTTATCCGAGGTTTGCAGCATCCACAATGTGGACACATGGGCTGCGGCAGAGCGGGCAAGTTGAAGTGACTCCGCCAGATTGCCAGGCATCATTAGCGGCTCGTTCTGGGTTTTAGTTACTTTTGCAGATTGGCGCATAATTAAGAGAAACTCCTTTGGTTAACAAAGATACACTCAATGTAATAACAACGTGTACTTCTCTCATTATGGCCTCTTCGCTGCGCAATTATACGAAAGCTCAGTCCCGTGAAGGACTTTCTAGCATCAGGGTAACCGGGCCCCAGTTCGTAAACGTAACATCCATCATCGCTCCGAAACGTCCCGTTTCCACCTGAATTCCTTTATCCCGCAACAACTGATTAAACATTTCATACAAGCGTTCAGCTACCTCTGGACGAGCCGCCGCAGCAAAACTCGGGCGTTTGCCTTTGCGACAATCACCATACAGCGTAAACTGTGAAACGGACAATACCGCACCGCCTACATCCAGCAGACTGAGATTCATCTTTTCCTGTTCATCCTCAAATATGCGAAGGCCGCTAATTTTATCTGCAAGGTAGATCGCATCTTTCTCCGTATCCTCATGAGTTATGCCTACAAGCAGCATCAAACCAGATTCAATTCTGCCTGTCAGTTCATCACCCATAGTTACCTGAGCCTCTTTACAGCGTTGTACCAGCACTCTCATTACGGACTCCCTACTGCATAATCCGGTGCACAGAATAAACGTCCTTCACCCGTTTGATTCGTTCCACGACGGCATGCAGATGATCTGTATTGCGAATCAGAATCGTGACGTGCACCAATGCCAATTTATTTTTATCCGTCCGTCCAGTGACGGCAGATATGTTCGTTTTACTTTCGGAAACAGCCTGAAGCACCTCATTGAGCAGTCCATTGCGGTCATGGCCTGTAATCTCAATATCGACACTGTAGCTTGATTCGATATTCTCTTCCCACTCAACTTCAATCACCCGTGCTGCCTCTTCTCCATCCGCGCTTGTAGGGATATTTGGACAGTCACTGCGGTGCACAGAAACGCCGCGGCCGCGTGTAACATAACCAATAATGTCATCTCCAGGCACAGGGTTACAGCACCTTGCAAAGCGAACCAGCAGGTTATCAATACCTTTAACTCGAATACCGTTGGTTGGTCTGTTTCTACGTTCAGGAGCCGGCTTCAGTTCACGCATCTCGGAATTCAGTTCCAGCAAGTTGGATTCTTCCTGCTCTTTACGAAGCTTTTCCGTTGCCTTCGTGACAATCTGAGCAGCCGTGATTCCGCCAAAACCAACCGCAGCTAACATATCATCGATATCATTAAATGCAAATTTCTTCGCAGCTTCCATTAGCTTGTCATCGGTCATCCACGCAGAAGGATCAAGTCCCATCCGTTTCAGCTCGCGCTCGCAGTTCTCCCGGCCTTTTTCTACGTTCTCTTCACGGCGTTCCTTCTTGAACCATTGTTTGATCTTGGCTCGTGCATGTGAAGATTTAGCTATTTTCAACCAGTCCTGGCTAGGGCCGTAAGAATGCTTGGAAGTTAGAATCTCGATAATATCGCCCGTTTTGAGATGGTAGTCCAGTGGAACAATTCGGCCATTTACTTTGGCACCAATGGTTCGGTTCCCCACCTCGGTATGAATGCGATAGGCAAAGTCTAGCGGCACAGAGCCGCTTGGTAATTCAATGACTTCACCTTTTGGCGTAAATACAAACACCAGATCGGAGAAAAAGTCCATTTTGAGCGATTCCACAAATTCGGAAGCATCCTGTGCTTCATTTTGAAGCTCAAGAATTTCCCGGAAAAAGGTGATTTTATCTTCAAACTGAGGCCCTGCCGCAGTTCCTTCTTTATAAGCCCAGTGTGCCGCGATACCAAACTCGGCTGTACGGTGCATATCCCAGGTACGAATCTGTACTTCGGTTGGCTCCCCGTTAGGCCCCACCACGGTTGTGTGCAAGGACTGATACATATTGGCTTTTGGCATGGCAATATAATCCTTGAATCGTCCAGGCATCGGCTTCCATAATGTATGGATAATGCCGAGCGTAGCATAACAATCCTTGATATTATCCACAATAATACGAATCGCAAGCAGGTCATAAATCTCGTTAAACTGCTTGTTTTTGGTCGTCATTTTTTTGAACACACTGTAGATATGTTTCGGTCGTCCAGATAGGTCTGCTTGAATGCCCATCTCTTCGAGCTTGCTCGTAATACCGTCCATTACGGTGTCGATGTACTGCTCGCGTTCTGCACGTTTCTTATGCATCAGATTAGCGATACGGTAGTATTGTTGCGGATTCAAATAACGGAGGGCGATGTCCTCCATTTCCCATTTGATCGCAGAGATCCCCAAACGGTTAGCAATCGGACAGAAAATCTCCAGCGTCTCATACGAGATCCGGCGCTGGCTTTCTTCCGACTGGAACTTGAGGGTCCGCATATTATGCAGACGGTCAGCCAGTTTAATCACGATGACACGGATGTCCTGCGCCATGGCGATGAACATTTTGCGGTAGTTCTCGTTCTGCTGTTCTTCCTTGGAGCGGAACTGGATACGTTCCAGCTTTGTCAAGCCGTCAACAAGCATGGCACACGTATTGCCGAAACGAGTGCGGATCTCTTCAAGCGACACCGTAGTGTCTTCTACTACATCATGAAGAAGTGCTGCAATAATGGAGATGGTGTCCATCTGCATATTCACAACAATGTCGGCAACCGCAAGCGGATGCAGAATATACGGTTCTCCCGATTTTCGCGTCTGTCCGTGGTGAGCCTGATCAGCAAATTCGTAAGCTTCTCGTATGCGCACCAGATCGGGTTCTTTGATATACGCCCCGGCCTTCTCGAGTAATTGCTCTATGCCCATTCTGATCTGTTCCGTGTCCTTTCTATACAAAATGGAACCCGTGACAATACATCAACACAGGTTCCCCGTAAAAGTAATTTCCTATAATTATGACGCCTTGCCCGTTTCCCGTCAACTGCTGACGAATAAGAGCGTTTATCCAATTTTTTAAATGTTCGGTTATTATGTATTATTGCCGATATTTGAGGAAATAGAAGGGAAATTCGAGAAAATAAGTGATTTACAGTCCCAACCTGAAAATTGTTATTGCTAATTTGAAAGAAACTCTGTAATCTATTGAAAGTTTGTGTATCGGAAAAGGAGATGAGATTCATTGCAACGCGAAATTCAGGTTGATCAAAAGATGCCTTTGGGCTCAGGCTCGCTACTGAGTCTGCAACATTTGTTCGCCATGTTTGGCAGCACGGTATTGGTACCGAATTACTTTGGTGTTGATCCCAGTATGATTTTGTTGATGAACGGAATCGGAACATTGCTCTACATATTGATGTGTAAGGGGAAAATCCCCGCATATCTGGGCTCCAGCTTTGCGTTCATTTCCCCTGTATACTTGGTTTTGCAACAGCATCCCGAGAACGGATACTCTATGGCACTTGGAGCTTTTATCTTAACAGGAATTGTGTTCTGTCTAGTGGCGCTTCTTGTGAAATACGCTGGTACAGGATGGATTAATGTCGTATTCCCGCCAGCCGTTATGGGTGCCATCGTTGCTTTGATTGGTCTTGAGCTTGTGCCCGTTGCTGCGGGAATGGCAGGACTAATTAATTCCAATCCTGTGAAAAACCCTGATTGGATACCACAAGCTAAACCTATTATTCTTTCTATGGTTACCCTCGGAATCACAGTGATCGGTGCTGTAACCTTCCGCGGTTTCCCTAAAATCATTCACATTTTGATCGGTATTGTGTCCGGTTATATTCTTGGATATTTTATGGGCTTTGTTGAAAAAAGTAATATCTTAGATGCCAGCTTTCTCTCTACCCCAACCCTGACGACACCTACATTTGACTGGTCCGTAATCTTCACGATTTTACCGGTCGCACTCGTTGTAATTGTTGAACATATCGGCCACTTGCTTGTAACTAGCAGCATTGTAGGCAAAGATTTGTCCAAAGATCCTGGGCTTCATCGTTCGCTGCTTGGTAATGGTGTGTCTACAATTTTGTCTGGTTTCGTGGGTTCCACTCCGAATACAACGTATGGTGAAAATATCGGTGTTATGGCTCTGACTCGCGTCTACTCCATTTACGTTATCGGTGGTGCAGCTGTTATTGCCATCCTCCTCTCGTTCTCAGGTACATTTTCAGCGCTTGTGGCTAATATACCTGTTCCGGTTATGGGTGGGGTATCACTACTTCTGTTTGGGGTTATTGCAGCATCAGGATTACGTATTCTGGTTGAACAAAAAGTTGATTTTGCCAAACCGACGAATTTGCTGCTCACGACACTCGTACTGGTTATTGGACTTAGTGGTACCGAAGTCTCCTTCTATGGTGTACATCTGAAAGGCATGGCGCTGGCCACGATTGCTGGTATGGTTCTCAGCCTGTTGTTCAAATTGTTCGAGGTCCTTGGTTTATTGAACGAAGATAGTCAAAAACAGCCGATTACCGAGAAAACACCTGATTAAGCATTAAATGAACAACTTTTATGATTCGCGTATGCTCATATCTATTCCAAGAACGTATTTCATCTTCAAAAAAAAGGTAACTCAAAAAGCCTGCGTCTCCAACTTAAGTGTTGGTGAAGCAGGCTTTTTGCCATTCATTAATGCTGTATATTATTTCCCGGGAAACTGGGAAGTTTACATCTGATACTCACAGTAAATCATAAGCTAATGTTACGTTTTAGTAGTTCATCAACGTAAACACATTCATATTCCCAGGCAATTTACCGCGCCCATTCAAATCCGTTAATTCAATCAGGAATGCAGCACCGACCACATTGCCGCCCAATTGTTCAATCAAATTGATGGAAGTTGCGATGGTACCACCCGTTGCGAGCAGATCATCTGCGATCAGGACATTTTGCCCTTTCTCGATTGCATCTGTATGCATTGCAAGTGTATCCTTGCCATATTCGAGATCATACCCTGCTTCGATTGTCGCTCCAGGCAATTTTCCACTTTTGCGAATTGGAGCAAAACCAACACCAAGAGCGTATGCAAGTGGGGCGCCCACAACGAAACCGCGTGCTTCTGGTCCAGCAATGACATCAATTTTAAGTTCAGAAACCATCTGTTTCAGTTCATTGATTGCATTGCGGTACATTTCTCCATCTTTCAACAATGTTGTGATGTCCTTGAAGCTGATTCCCGGTTGTGGAAAGTCAGGAATGACACGAATATACTCTTTAAAATCCAAAATAATCTCCTCCTAAAATAAATACACAAACTTCCATCTAAGATACGCCCTTCATCCGGGATACCATCCATTGTGTCAGTTGAGGTGTAGCTGCATCTAGCATCACCTGTTCTGTCTCGGCCATGTTTTCCAGCGCCTGATAATGACGTGCTGAAGTTAAATCACGTTTTGGCGGGCTTTCCGCAACCACGATTTTGCCGTCCTTCCGAGTAATAAAGGCCAGCTCTTCAAAAACATCAAGCATCATCGTGATCATACGCGTAGAACAACCACACTGACGACTGAGCACAGGAGTTATCTCTTGTTCCTCCACAGGTTCCGCTTTCCATTTGAACACCAGCATATAAAATCGCTTAAACAGTTCTCTGGAAGGCATCTGAAGTCGGTCTCGACGGTTGCCTGATCCGTGCAGAAGGATGATATTCTCGGCTCCGCTGAACAAAGCCAGCATTGCATCAAGTTGTTCCGGAGTTTCCG
>Ga0105246_10002971_pt1 | contig 10272 bp, 6 predicted proteins | sample KBSM64metaG_FD_99694 | JGI IMG/M metagenome (GOLD analysis project Ga0105246, IMG submission 99694) | Miscanthus rhizosphere microbial communities from Kellogg Biological Station, Michigan, USA - KBS M6-4 metaG | ecosystem: Host-associated > Plants > Roots > Rhizosphere > Soil | place: Michigan... | reverse complement strand
TGCATCGGGGCCGCCATTTCGCCGCGGCGCGCACCTTGCTGGAAGTCATAGAGCTGCCGCGCAAGATAGCTGGGCGAGCGGCCCGCCAGCGCGGGCGCCGTGCTGTCCATGCCACGAAGCCCCTCACCATGGCAGCTGGCGCAGGCCAGGTCGGTCGCCAGGCGGCGACCCTTGGCGATGGCGCCCTTGGGGACATAGGCGATGAAGCCGGCATGCGGGTCGCGCAGCTGCTCGCGGTCCACATTGGCGGGCGTTTCGATCACACGCACGCCGATGGCTTCCTTGGCGCCGCTTTCATGCGGCAGCCACATGCCTTCCTGGCTGCGCATTTTGGGAACGCTGGCGGTTTGGACCACACGGATGGGAACGGTGTGGGGCAAGGCGGCGTAATAGGCCGCCGCTTCGGTGATTTCGGCATCCGTCATGGCCTTGGCGAAATCCACCATCTGCTGGGCATTATGCTTGCGCGGCTCGGCGCTTTTGCGCGTTCCGGCCTTCATGTCGCGCAATTGGCGGGCGAGATAATCCGCATTGAGCCCGGCGATCCCGGCATTCTGCGGCCGGCCCTTGCCATTGGGATAGTGACAGCCGGCGCAAGCGGTGATGCCGCGCGCCGCGTCGCCGGCGGCGATGATTTTCGGCATGGCGGGATGGTCGCGCGGATACCAGTCGGCGGGCGGGGTATGATTGGCGCCGCTGACTTGGCTGCGGGTGAAGCGTCCCGGCGAGCCGGGAAGCGTAAAGCTTGTGCCGTCGTCGCGCGGCGCGGTTGCTTCATTCTCCGGCGTGGGAATGCCATAGGCCCAGTCGGGATAAGAGGGAGCCGCCGCCTGCGCGCCGCTCAAACTCAGCAGGCCCCACATCAGCAGGACGGGTTTTTTCATGGCGATTCTCCCTCGGCCTCATTAACATGTCTGACAAATAGAATGATTTCCAGAGAGGCGTCATGAGATTTGCGGCGTTGGCGACCTGGGGACTGGCGGCAATGCTGGCTTGCGGCACGGCCTTGGCGCAAGAGCGTCCCGTCAGCCTGACTGTGGATCTGGGCCACAAGACCGGGTTCTACAAGCCGATCTATGCCTGGTTCGGCTATGACGAAGCCAATTTCACCACCGGCCGTGACGGCAAGAAGCTGTTGCGGGAATTGCGGGACCTCAGCCCCGTGCCGGTTTACATCCGCGCCCATCATCTTTTGACCTCGGGCGACGGCACGCCGGAATTGAAATGGAGCTCGACCAACGTCTATCGCGAAGATGCCAGCGGCAAGCCCGTCTACGACTTCGCCATCCTGGACGGCATTTTCGATGAATATAAAGCCGCGGGAGTCGTGCCCATGGTCGAGCTTGGCTTCATGCCCAAGGACCTGACCAGCGGCACCAACGAATACCAGGTCCATTATCCGGGCCGCACCACGGCGGGCAGCGTGCAGGCGCCGCCCAAGGACTTTGCCAAATGGCAGGAGCTGGTGCGGGTGGTGGTGGCGCACCTGGCGCAGCGTTATGGCGCTGAGGTGGCGCGCGGCTGGTATTTCGAAGTGTGGAACGAGCCGGACATCGACTATTGGCATGGCACACCGGAGCAATATTGGCAGCTCTACGACACCGCCGTGGCTGGGGTGCGTGCCGCGCTGCCGGGCGCCAAGGTCGGCGGCCCCGCTTCGACTGGGCCCGGCGGCGCCAATGCCTACAAATTCCTGGATGGGTTTCTCACCCATGTGACGCAAGCCAAAGTGCCGTTGGATTTCATCTCCTTCCACGCCAAGGGGCGGCCGCAGATTCAGGGCGGCGAAGTGGTGATGGGGCTGGCCAAGGAATTGAACGATGTCGACAAGGGTTTTGAGATCGTGGCCCGCCACAAGATGAACAAGCTGCCGATCATCCTGAGCGAGGCCGACCCGGAAGGCTGTGCCGCCTGTTCCATGAAGGTCAATCCCGCCAATGCCTATCGCAATGGCACCTTGTATCCGTCCTATACCGCGGCGGCTTACAAGGGGTTGTTCGAACTGGCCGACCGGCACCAGGTCAATTTGATCTCGATGTTGAGCTGGTCATTCGAGTTCGAGGGGAAGGAATATTTCGAAGGCTTCCGTTCGCTGGCCAGCAACGGCATCGACAAGCCGGTGCTGAATTTCTTCCGCATGGCGGCGCTGATGAAGGGCCAGCGGGTCGCCACCACCAGCAGCGGCCAGGTGAAGCTGGATGACATCATCGCCTCGGGCGTAAGCGGCGCGCCCGACATCGACGCCTTTGCGACATCTGACGGTCGCCAGGCCGCGGTGATGCTGTGGAACTATCACGATGCGGAAAAGGCCGGGCCATCGGCACCGGCGTCGGTGAACATCACCGGGCTGCCCAAGGCCGTGTCACGGGCACGGCTGACCCATTACCGCATCGATGATGCCCATTCCAATGCCTATACGGTGTGGAAGGCGATGGGCTCGCCGCAAACCCCCAGCCCGGCGCAATATGCCGAATTGAAAAGCAAGGATGGATTGCAACTGCTGGAGTCGCCGCGCTGGATCGAGGTGAAGAACGGCGCGGCAGCGGTCAGCACCGACCTGCCGCATCATTCGATATCGTTGATGGTGGTGGATTGGTAATCAAATATCTCTAATCACCATGGCCGGCCTTGAGCCGGCCATCCAACTTCTGTGGAATGTGGAACGAAGTTGGATGGGCGGGTCACATGCTCGCCAAAGGCTCGCATAGGGCAAGCTTTTCTAATTCGCTGCGCTCATAAGAAAAGCTAAGCCGGCCCGCCCATGGTGAGTTTTTTTGAGAGGGCTTGACCACTACTCTTCCACATCCACCCAGGCATGCGCCTTGTGGCTGGCCAGTTCCGCTTCCAGGATTTTCAATTGCCTCAGGCCGTCGGCCATCTGCGGATACTCCGGCGTCAGGGATGCGTCGCGGATGGACGCGTAGAACCGCCGGAACAGCTGTTTGAAGGTGTCGGGATAGCCTTCGGCATGGCCGCCCGGATAGTCGGCAAAAGCGCGCGCTGATTCATTCATCAGCGACGGGTCCTTCAGCATGACCTGGTTGGGTGCGTCGCGATGGCCCAGCCATAATTCTTCCGGACATTCCTGGCGCCAACTCGCGCCGCCCTTGGTCCCGTAAATCTCCAGCACCAAGCCGTTCTTGCGCCCTGCCGAAACCTGGCTGGCGGTCATGGTGCCCCGCGCCTTGTTCATGCGGAATAGCGTGGCGCCGAAATCCTCGGTGACGATGGGCGTGTCCACCGTTTTGCCCGCGCCGCCCAGCTTGCCGGAAAAGGTTTCGCCGCCGCCTTTCGGTTGTTTGCGGGTGGGATGAAAGATCTGGAAATCGCTGCATACCGACGACACGTGCAATCCGGTGACATGCTCGGCCATGTCGAAGAAGTGCGAACCGATATCGGCCATAACCCGTGACGGACCGCTCACCTCGGGATCCACTCGCCAGTTCCAGTCGGTTTCGTACAGCATCCAGTCCTGGGAGTAAGTGCCTTGCACCACCAGTATCTCACCGAACGCGCCTTCCTCGCGCATGCGGCGCATCTGCTGTACCATCGGATAATAGCGCAGATTGTGGCACAAGCCGCCGCGCAGATTCTGCGCCGCCTGCAGGTCCACCAATTCCTGCGCCTGCGCCACGTTCATCGCCAGCGGCTTTTCGCACAAGACATGCTTGCCGGCCTGGAAAGCCGCCTTGGCTATGGCATAATGCGAGACATTGGGCGTGGTGATATGAACCGCCTCGATGGAAGGATCGCGGATCACATCCTGCCAGTCGCCCGTGGCGTTGAGCACGTTATAACCGGCTGCCGCGGCGCGGGCCTTGTCCAGGCTGGTAGCGGCAATCTCCACCACATCGACATGTTCCACCCGGCGCAAGGCTTCCAGATGCACCCGGCCCATGAAACCGGTGCCGATCACCGCGGTACGAATGCGGTCCGACATGCTCAAACCCACCAGGCCGCGGCGGGTTTTTCCCGGATCACGAGCTGGCCCAGCAGCGCGGCCGCCTTGGTCAGGCCTTCGTCGGGCGACATCAAGCTGTCCTCATGCTCGATGGAGAGCACATTGTCATAGCCATACATGCGCAAGGTGGAGATGAATTCGCTCCACCATTCCGCGCTGTGGCCATAACCGACGGTGCGGAACATCCAGGAGCGGTCGCGTTCCTGGGTATAGGGCTTGGTGTCCAGCACGCCGACCTTGGGCATGTTGGCGGCATAGAGCTGGGTGTCCTTGGCATGGACATAATGGATCGCATCGCCCAGCACCCGCACCGCCTGGATGGGATCGATGCCCTGCCAGAACAGATGGCTGGGGTCCAGGTTGGCGCCTACCGAAGGACCGGCGATGGCGCGCAGTCTCAGCATGGTCTCGGGATTGTAGACCACAAAGCCGGGATGCATCTCGATAGCGACCTTCACGCCATGGTCGGCGGCGAATTTGCCATGCGCCTTCCAATAGGGCGTGACCACTTCGTCCCATTGCCAGTTCAGGATTTCGAGGAAATCCGGCGGCCAGGGGCAGGTGACCCAGTTGGGGAATTTGGCGGTCGCGCAATCGCCCGGGCAACCGGAAAAATCCACCACCGTCTTCACGCCCAGTTTTTCCGCCAGCAGGATGGTCTTGCGGCTGGTTTCGCTGTGCTTGGCGGCTATTTCCTTGTCGGGATGCAGCGGGTTGCCGTGGCTGGACAAGGCCGAGATGGTCATGCCGGCGTCGGCGATCTTGCTTTTGAAGGTCTGCAACGCACTGGGATTGTCCAGCATGGATAGCTGGGCATGGGCGTCGCCGGGATAATTACCGGTGCCGAACTCCACCGTATCGATGCCCAGCGCCTTCAGCTTTTTCAACACCTCGTCCAGCGGCAGGGCCGACAGCAAGGGCGTGAACACTCCCACCTTCATGATTTCCTCCTGATACCCTTATGGGCTTTGGCCGATTTCAGACCAATTGCCGACTTGGTGCAACCGCTAGCGGTAGGCGTTGGCGGCGGTCGTGTCGGCCGGGGTCAATTTCAACAAGGCCTTTTGCTCGGTCAGGACATAGATCGCGCCATCAGGTCCCACCCGCACATCACGGACACGCGTCTTGAGGTCGGTGAGCAGTGGTTCTTCCGCCACCACCTTGCCGTTCTTGAGCTCCAGCCGGTACACGCCCAGGCCGCGCAGCGCCCCCGCCAGCAGATTGCCGCGCCATTTGGGGAAGAGCTTGCCGTTGTAAAAGGCCAGGCCCGAAGGCGCGATCACCGGGTCCCAGTAATAGACCGGCTGTTCCATGCCCTCCTTGGCCGGGATGCCTTCGCCGATCGGGCCACCGGGATAGTCGATGCCATGGGTGATGACGGGCCAGCCGTAATTCCTGCCCTTTTGAATCCGGTTCAACTCATCGCCGCCGCGCGGGCCATGTTCGGTCTCCCACAGGCTGCCATCGGGCGCCAGCACAAAGCCCTGCGGACTGCGAATGCCATAGGCCCAGATCTCCGGGCGCACGCCGGGCTTGTCCAGGAAAGGATTGTCGGGCGCGGGCGAACCTTCCGCTGTGAGGTGGATGATCTTGCCCACATCATTGTCCAGTTTCTGGGCCAGCTGCTCGTCATAGTCATGCTTGTTGTTGCCGTCACGGTCGCCCACCGTCATGAACAGCGAGCCGTCGCGGGCGAAGACGATTCGTCCGCCCTGCTTGGCCGAGAAGTTCTTTTCCGGCAGCGCCGGCACGCCGCGATAGATCACCGTCACGTCATGCACCGCATTGGCGGCCTGATCGAGGACGGCATGGGCCAGATAAGTGTTGCTGTAGCCGTCGCCGAGATTTTCGAAAAAGGAAAAATAGATGCGCTTGCTTTTGGCAAAGTCGGGCCCCAGCGCCACATCCAGCAGGCCCAGCTTCTTGGCCGGCGCCAGCATGGCGAAACCCGACAGCGGCTCGGTCATGCTGCCGTCGGCACTGACGATGCGCATCTGGCCGGGATATTTTTCCGTCACCAGCATCTTGCCATCAGCCAGGAAGGCGATGGACCAGGGCAGCCGCAATTTATCGGTGACGGTGGTGACCTTATAGGATGCGAGTTTGCGATAGGGGGCACGGGTCTGCTGCGGAAAGAGCGGCCGGTCGTCGGCCTTTTCCGGCGGGCGGGTTTCGAAACCTTGCCCCTCCACCATCCGGGGTTGCGGAAAATCGCGCGAGCCACCGCCGGGCGGGGCGGGCGGCGCGTCCTGCGCCAGCACCAGGCCGGGTATCAGGGCCAGAATGCCCGCGATCAGGAGATAGGATTTCATGGTTGCCTGCTTTGCCGCAGTTGCGAGCGTTTCCGGTGATGACGGCAGAGCCGCCATGGCCTTAGAGTAGCCACAAGAGGGGCTGCAAAAAAGCGCCCGGCGGGGAAATAGTGGGCTCAAATTCTACGTTATCGATGCTGCCGCTCGACTATGTCGAGTTCTTTGTCTTTCTGGCCGTCCTGTGCCTGGTGGGCTTCATTTCCGGCCGGGGGGAACGCAAATCCTCGACCGACTATTTCCTGGCCGGCCGGCGCCTGCCCTGGTACGCGGTCGGCGGCAGTTATGTCGCCGCCAATGTCTCCACCGAGCATTTCATCGGCCTGGTTGGGGCCAGTTACATCATGGGCATGCCCCCGGCGCTGGCCCAGTGGCAGACCACCATTGCGGAAGTGGTCGTCGTCTTCCTGTTCGTTCCCTTCCTGATCCGCGCCAATGTCGTCACCGTGCCGCAATATCTTTCGGCCCGTTTCGGTCCGGGTGTGCGGTTTGCCTTCGCGCTGCTCACCGTCTTCGCCAATATCACCATCTTCATGGCGGCGGTGATGTATGCCGGTGGCCTGGCTTTGTCGGGCTTTTTCGGCTGGCCGCTTTTGTGGTGCATCATCGGCACCGGCGCGTTTGCCGGGGGGCTGGCGATTTATGGTGGCCTGAACACGGTGGCCTGGACCGGCGTGTTCACGGCTATTGTAAAAATCGGTGGCGTGACCCTGCTGACCATTCTGGCGCTCAAGGCGATGACCCCGTCGGGCGGCATCGTCGATGGCTTCGTCTACACCATCCAGAAGAATATCGGCGACAGCGGTATCTGGAAACAGGCGCTGGATGCCAGTTCGCCGCATCTCACCCATTATGGCCAATATAACCGGCTCACGGTTTTCCAGCCGCCGGATCATCCGCTGACGCCCTGGACCGGGACCTTCTTTGGTTTCCTGGCGGTGGGCGTGTGGTATGCGGTGATGAACCAGTTCATCGTCCAGCGGGTGCTGGGCGCGCGCGATATCTGGCACGCCCGCATGGGCATGGTGATGGCGGGCTATGCCAAGCTGTTCCTGCCGCTGATCATTGTGCTGCCGGGCCTGATCCTGTTCGCCCGTCATCCCGAATTCATGCTGGGCGACTGGGCCGGCGCCAATCATCGCGCCGATGGCGGCTTTGTCGTGCTGGTGCGGGAGTTCTTTCCCGCCGGGTTGCGCGGCTTGCTGCTGGCGGTGCTGATCTGCGCGGTGCAGGCCACCGTCAGTTCCGTGGTCAATGCCACGGGCGCAATCCTGACCTTCGACATCTATGTGCCGCTGATCAATCCGGGCGCATCCGAAAGCCAGAAAGTGCGGGTGGGCATGTGGACGTCGCTGATCGCGATCATCGCGGGCATCGCCATGGCCATCGCCATCAGCCACATGGAATCCGGCATCTATCAATATATGCAGACCATCAATGCCCTGGTGGCGCCGCCCTTTGCCGCCATCCTGTGGGTGGGATTGCTGTGGAAGCGCATGAACGGCGCGGGAGGTGTCGCCTCCATTATCGCGGGGTTCGCCACCGGCCTGGGACTCAAGGCGATCGGCTCGCTTTGGGTCATGCCTCCCTGGTTCTATCCCTTTGGCAACCAGGCGCCGGTGTGCCTTTTGCTGTCCGTCCTGGCCTGCATCGCCGGCACCCTGGCGTTCCCCGGCCGCACGCCCGGCACCGAGGAAAACCCGGTCACATTCTGGAATTCCGGCGAGACCTTGCGGGCAGGACTGGGACGGAACTGGTACAGCAGCGTGGTGCTGTGGGCCGGGCTTTCCCTGGTACTCACCCTGGCCGCCATGGTGATATTCTCGCAACTCTTCTTCCCGACGGGAGCGGGCAAATGAACAAGAGAAATCTCGACGAGCTGGTGATCCGGCAATCGGAGTTCAAAGGCGAGATCGGCGTGGCGCGCGCCGATATCACGCCGCCGCCCAACATCTACGCCCGCTCCTGGGGCAGCGCCCTGCATGACGCCGCCGAAGGCATCCATCGCCCGCTTTTGGTCACATCCCTTTTCCTGCGCGGAGGCGATCCGCGGCTGGAGCTCTACCTGGTCTGCTTCGATTTGGGCTGGTGGTATGACAACGCGCACGAACACGAGATCCGCAAGCGCATTGTAAAAGAGGCTGGCATCCAGGACGCGCAGCTTCTCACCCATATGGGCCATACCCATGCGGGCCCCATCACCAACCTGCAGAATTTGGAACGTCAGGGCGGCGACCTGATCCCATCCTATCGCGACAAGATTGTGGAAGGCGCGGTCGCCGTCATCCGCCAGTCCAAGGCCAATGCGCAACCCGGCGTGGTGTCCTGGGCCGAGGGCCGCTGCAACCTGGCGCGCAACCGCGACCTGGTGCTGGACAGCGAGACTTTCCTATGCGGCATCAATCCCGATGGACCGACGGACGATATGGTGCTGGTCGGCCGCGTCACCGATGCAGCCGGCAAGGTCATCGCCACCATGGTGAATTATGCCTGCCATCCCGTGTCGCTGGGCGGCGGCAACAGACTGATCTCGCCCGACTATTATGGCGCCATGCGCGAGGTGGTGGAGCGCGACACCGGCTCAGCACCTTGTCTGTTTTTCCATGGCGCTTCCGGCGACATGACGCCATTGCGATCCTATGAAAGCGATCCGGCCATCGCCGACCAGAATGGCCGCCAGCTCGGCTATGCCGCGCTCTCCACCCTGACCGGCATGCTGCCGCCGGAGCAGGAGATTGCCTTCGACCGCATTGAGGATTCCGGCGCGCGGCTGGGACGCTGGAGCCTGAGGTCCAAGCCCGCCAAAACCACATTGAAGATCGTCCGTTCCGACACCGAGCTTCCCTATGTGAACCTTCCTTCCGAGGCGGAATTGCTGGAGGACTTGAAAGGGTGCAATGACCGCCCGCGGCGGGAGCGGCTGGAACGGCGGCTGATGGTCCGCCGCGATGTCGGGGATGGCACCTCGCGCAAGGTCTCCACCACCTTGGTGCAGATGGGCGATGCCTTCATCGTGGGCGCGCCGGCCGAGCCCTACAGCGCCTTCCAAAAGGAAATCCGCGCCCGCTTCCCCGACCATGCCGTGGCGGTGCTCAATATCGTCAATGGCAATGTGGGTTATTTGGCCCCGGCCGAAACCTACAGCAAGCCCGGCCTCTACCAGATCAAGATTTCCCTGTTCCAGCCCGGCTGCATGGAGCAGGTGATCGAGGACACGACCAGATCCCTAAAGGCTCTCGAGACCGCTCATGGATAAGCCCCCCTCTTCAATCAATATCTCTGCCGAAAGCGTGCTGCAGCACAATCGCCGCTATATTCCGGGCGGCATCTCCTCGGTCAATCGCAGCATCGATCCCGCCATCACCTTTGTGCGGGGCGAGGGCGCCTATCTGTGGGACGGCGAGGGCAAGCGCTATATCGATTATCATGCCGGGTTCGCTCCCTATTTCCTGGGGCATAATTTCAAGCCGGTGAATGATGCGGCCGCCGCCGCGCTGGCCAGTGGCGACAGCCTGTTCGGCGCCGGGCCCTCGATCGCCGAAGGCCGGCTGGCGGAATTGATCTGCGAACATGTGCCGGCTGCGGAAAAGATCACCTTCCTCAACACCGGCAGCGAGGCGACCTCGTTGGCCATCCGCATCGCCCGGGCCGTCACCGGGCGCCAGCATGTCATCGTGATGCAGGGCGGCTACAACGGCAATCACGACGAACTTGCGTGCAATGTCTTCAATGGCCTGGCGGAAATTGGTCCCCGCATTTCGCCGGGTGAATATCCCATACGGCCATTGGGCGCCGGTACTACCATCACCCAGACCCGCTTTACCCATGCGGTGAACTACAACGACCTGGAATCGGTGCGTTATGTCTGCCGCCGTTATCCGGTCGCGGCGCTGATCACCGAACCGCTGTTGCAGAATATCGGCGTGGTCAAGCCAAAGCCCGGCTACTTGGAGGGTTTGCGCGACCTGGCGGACGAGTTCGGCTTCCTGCTGGTGTTCGACG
>Ga0105246_10002970_pt1 | contig 10276 bp, 9 predicted proteins | sample KBSM64metaG_FD_99694 | JGI IMG/M metagenome (GOLD analysis project Ga0105246, IMG submission 99694) | Miscanthus rhizosphere microbial communities from Kellogg Biological Station, Michigan, USA - KBS M6-4 metaG | ecosystem: Host-associated > Plants > Roots > Rhizosphere > Soil | place: Michigan... | reverse complement strand
GTGGCGGCGTGGCTGCTGGGCATCATCGTCAACCTGCTGGTCCTGGGCGGCTTCTTCGACATCGCCCTCCGGGACTTCGGCCTTCTGGTCGCGGCCCTGGCACTCAACCGGCTCGCAGGCAGCCCAACGGCCGCAGGACCGGGCCGGGGGCGGTGAGCTCCCGATTGGGCCGGATCAGTCGCTGGGCGGGACCAGTTACTTGGCGGGATCAGTTACTTGGCGGGATCAGCGGAAGGTAGTTCGCCACGTCGGCTTTGGCTGTTGCCAGGGCGGCCGGTGAAGGACAGGCCGCCGAGACGTAGACCGATGAGCCGGCGGTGGCGAACATCCGCGCAAGGACGCTGAATGCTTTGCCGTCTGCCGCCGGCCGCGCATTGAAGGCGAGCACTTGGACCTTGCGCCGGGGCTTGTCATTGTCCGCTCCCCAGCGCAGGTTCTCGGCTTTCAGGGACGCGGGTTCTATGCCGGGATCCAGGTAGGCGAACAGGGCTTCGGTGGAGGCTTTGTCGTCGCCGGCGACGGCGAGCGCGCCCTGGTTGAGGCTTAACCTGGTGATCACCTGGCAGCCGTCCTTCCGCACGAAGCGATTCTGCCCCTGGACGTTTTCCTGCACCAGCTTCCAGCCCGTGGCTTCCCGGAGGCCGTCCGCGATTCCCACCGGAACGCCGGCGGCGAGCGTCCCGCCGGCGCTGAGCGGAAGGTCCTTTGCTGCCACGGCATCAGCATCGTGGCCGGGGGTGACGGTGGGCGTCGCCAGGACGGAGGGAGCGGGTGCCTGGGTGGTCGCTCCTGGGTCTGGAACGCTGACGCTGCAGGATGCCAGGGCTGCCGCCGCGACGATGGCGGCGCCAAGGTATGCGAGCGGTGCCGCCCGTCGTTCGAATGTCTCCAAACCGTCGCCCCAATCATTCCCGGTCCTGCCCTTGCCGCCTCCGAGTCTAGCCCGCCGGCTCCTGCCGCACCCTTGGGAACCCGTAGGAGGTCGTGGTTCGTTGTCCCTGAAGGCTGGCTAAACTGGCCCCAAACCAGACCTCCAGAGAAAGGGCCGTGCTTGGCCGAGGGCAGCAGTTCCCATTATCAGGTTCTCCGTGTCTCCGTGAATGCCACGGAGCAGGAGATCAAGCGGGCTTACCGCAAGGCCGCCCGGCTGGCCCACCCTGACCACGGCGGAGATCCGGCGGTGTTCCGGCAGGTGACCCTTGCGTACGAGACCCTGGTGGATCCCCGCCGCCGGGCCGAGTACGACCGCCGCTATGCCAGCGCCGCCCGGCCTACAGCCCCTGCCGACTACGGCGGGAGCGATGCACCAGGCCCGGCAAGCCGCACCACCGTCCACCGCCCCAACGTTCCGCGCAACACGGCCGGGGACGCGCCCGTATACGTCCCGGCCTTCGATGATCCTCTTGAGGTTCCGCTGCTTTCCCCGTCCGAGGCCGCCCAGCAGGTCCACGGCATGCCGCGCAGGCGCGGAATCTTCGGTGCCGAGGCCAGGATCCAGCGGGAGATGCGCACCGTGCAGCTGATCAGCCGCCAGGTGCTGCCCGCGATCCCTTCCGCCCGGCTCATCAACGGGCTTCGCTCGCCGTCGGACAACAGCCACATCGACCATGCCGTGCTCGCGGGGTACCGCCTGGCACTGATCGGTTCCATGCTGCTGCCCAAGGGCGCCTATGCCTGGGACGGGGTGGCCTTGAGGCACGGAGGACGCGCCGTGCCGCCGCCGCAACTGGATGTGATTGCCCGGCACATGCAGGACATCTTCCCGGAACTGAATGTCACTGCCTGGGTAGTGGTCCACGGGCCGGACAACAATCCGCACGAACCCGTGATCGACCGCTACCGTCACGCTGAGGAAAGCGGGGGCGTCCAGGTTGTCAACGCCGCCGGGCTCGCCAAGGGGCTCAAGCAGTTCCTGTCCTCCGGCCCCGTGCCCAACACCGTGGTGGTCCCGGTCCTGGCGCGGCTGCTGCGCGGCATGCACTGACCCCCTTCCTGATGGGCGGGCGACGGAAGACCCCGGCATCGGAGGCCGCTGGCGTCCGAAGCCGCGGCGGCTGGCTAGGATTGATCCGTGTTCCGCATCCTCTTCCATACCCCTGAAATCCCGGGCAATACGGGCAACGCCATCCGCCTTGCCGCCATCACCGGCGCCGAACTGCACCTTGTGGAGCCACTGGGCTTCGACTTCTCCGACGCGAAACTGCGCCGGGCCGGGCTGGATTACCATGACCTCGCCGTCGTCACGGTGCACAAGGACATCGAAGCGGCGTGGGAAGCCCTGCAACCGGAACGCGTCTTCGCCTTCACCTCCGACGGCGACACCTCCTATGCGGACATCTCCTACCGGGCCGGGGATGTGCTCCTGTTCGGGCCGGAATCCGTGGGCCTGCCGGACTGGCTGAAGCAGGACCCGCACATCACCGCGCGGCTGCGCCTGCCCATGCTCCCGTCGCTGCGCTCGCTCAACCTCGCCAACGCCGCCTCGATCGCGGTGTACGAAGCGTGGCGGCAGAACGGCTTTTCCGGCGCACGCACCTGATCCCGGAGCAGCCCTTGACCTTGACGTAACGTCAACTTCTACGCTGGAACCATGAAGCAGGAAGAGTGCACCTGGAGCATCTCCGAAGTGGCGAAGGCCAGCAAGGTTTCATCTCGGACCCTGCGCCACTACGAGCAGCTCGGGCTCTTGGAGCCGGCGTACACGGGCCACAACGGCTACCGCTACTACGGGGAGCCGGAGCTGCTGCGCCTGCAGAGGATCCTCCTGCTTCGCGAACTTGGCCTTGGGCTCGAGACCATCGGCGAAGTTCTGGATGGCCAGGCCGATCCCGTGGAGGCACTTACCGTCCACCGGAAATGGCTGCTGGCCGAGCGCGACCGCCTGGACCGCATGTCGAGGACGGTCGACGCCACCATCACGGCACTACGTCAAGGAGCACCAATGTCAGCTGAAAACATCTTCAAGGATTTCGACAACAATCCCTACGAAGCCGAAGCCCGGGAACGCTGGGGCGACAAAGTGGTGGACGAATCCAAGGCCCGCTACGCGGCCATGACCCCTGAGCAGAAGCAGGAGTTCATGGAGCAGGCCGACGACGCCAACCGGGCCGTCCTGGACTGCCTGAACGCGGGACTGCCGGCCGACGACGCCAGGACCCTGGCCGCCGTCGAGCTCCACTACCGGTGGATCCTCCGCAGCTGGACGCCGAACCGGGATTCGTATGCGGGCCTCGGCCGCATGTATGTCGAGGATGCACGCTTCAAGGCGTTCTACGACAAATACGATGAGCGCTTGGCCGCGTACCTGAGCGACGCCATGACTGCCTACGCGCAGGCGCGGCTCAGCTGATCCCGCCCTGCACGGCGTCCTTGGCCACCAGGTCAAGCCGCTCGATGACCTCCTGGGCTTCCTCGGCCGGGGACGCGGACACGGACAGCGAGATGTGGTTCTCGTCCGCACCCGGCTCTTCGAGTGCCTCGAACTGGGATTCAAGCAGCGACGGCGGCATGAAGTGCCCGTGCCGGGACGCGAGCCGGTCGGAGATCTTGTCCTTGCTGCCCTGCAGGAAAACGAACACCACGTTCTCCCCGCGCAGCACATCACGGTATTTCTTCTTGAGTGCCGAACAGGTGATGATGCCCGGCTCCCCCACCTCGGTGCGGGAACGGATCCAGCCGGCGATCAGCTCAAGCCACGGCCAGCGGTCCTCGTCGGTGAGGGGCTGGCCGGAGTGCATCTTCGCCACGTTCGCTTCCGGATGGAGGTCATCGCCCTCCGCGAGATCCCAGCCGAGGCGTCCGGCCAGGACACCGCCGACAGTGGATTTGCCCGAGCCGGAAACGCCCATGATTACCAGGACAGGTTGCTGCGCAGTCTTCGCCATTAAAGTCTGCCTTCCTCAATAAATATGATTTAACCGTGTTCAAGCATATGACATGCATTACACGACGGCAATATCAGAACCCGGCGATGGTCTGGGACCCGTTAACGGAGACGACATGGAAGGCCTCGGCACTGTTGCCCTCCGGCAATCCGGCCCGGCGCCCGTTGTGGCGCAGCATGCCACGCACCGTGCGTTCCATGGCTGCCAGGTCCGGATGCTGGCTGGCGTGGACCCGGATCGCCTTGAGCTTTTCTTCCACGTGGCCGGTGACATCGACGAAATGGTTTTCACGGGACTCCGGGCCCGCGAACAGCCAAAGCCACGGCAGCCTGTAGGCGTCAAGACCGGCTTCGGCGAGCTCCGGATAGGCGAAGGGATTCTCCAGCGCCGGGTAGACGGCCCGCGTGACGATTTCGCCCACGGCGAGGTGGTCCGGGTGGCTCTTCTGGATCCGGTCCCAGTTCCGTTCCGGATGCATGGCCAGCACGATCTGCGGACGGATTTCGCGGATCAGCTTCACCACCTGCTTGATGACGCCGTGGTTCACCTCGAGGTAGCCGTCGCGTTCGTGCAGGTAGTGGATGTCCTCGACGCCGACTATTGCCGCGGCCCGCCGCTGCTCCTGAGTCCGGGTGTCGGTGATCTCGTGGTGTCCGTCGACGTCGAAGCCGCCGGCGTCGCCGTCGGTCATGATGCAGTAGCTGACCTGCACCCCGGCAGCCGTCCAGGCGGCAATGGTGCCGGCTGCGCCGAAGTCGATGTCGTCGGGGTGGGCGGTAAAACAAAGCACCCGCTCAACGCGCTCCGTGGAGGCATTGAACGGGCTCTTTGCTGACGTGGCGTCAGTGCTCAAGGATCAGCCTTTCCGCTTCTTGATCTCTTCGGTTGCCTGCGGAACGACCTTGAAGAGGTCGCCGATGATGCCGAAGTCGGCGATTTCGAAGACGGGAGACTCCGCGTCCTTGTTGATCGCGACAATCACCTTGGAGGTCTGCATGCCGGCCTTCTGCTGGATCGCGCCGGAAATGCCCGCGGAGATGTACAGCTGCGGGGAGACGGTCTTGCCGGTCTGGCCCACCTGGAAGTCGTGGCCGATCCAGCCGGCGTCGGTGGCCGCACGGGAAGCGCCCACCGCGCCGCCCAGGGCGTCGGCGAGTTCCTCGAGGGGGCCGAAGTCGCCGTCGACGCCGCGGCCGCCGGCCACTACCACGCGGGCTTCGGTGAGTTCCGGGCGTCCACTGGCCGGACGTTCGCTGCGCGCCGTGATGCGTGCAGCCGAGGCAGTGGCGTCAGCCGGAACCTCGACGGTGACGCTCTCCGGGGTACCAGCGGCGGGTGCCTCGGCGACGTCGACGCTGTTCGGCTTGACCGTCAGGACGGCGACGGCGGTACGCGCCTTCGCGGTGGTGGTGTACGCACCGGCCAGGACCGACTTGTGGGCGGTGCCGTCGGCGTCGACCCCAACGACGTCGGTGATCACGCCGGCGTTCAGCTTCACGCCCAGGCGGGCAGCGATTTCCTTGCCGTCTGCCGAGTTTTCCAGCAGGACGGTGTCCGCGCCGGAGGCGGCAACCGCCGCGGCGAGGTAGGCAGCCTTCGGGGCCACCAGGTAGTCATCCAGGTCGGCCACGGACGGGCGGTAAACCGCGGTGGCGCCGTGGGCAGCGATGGCTGCCGCGACGTCGTCGTGCAGTTCGCCGTTGAAGGCCACCGCGCTCTCGCCCAGCGAACGGGCGATGGTGAGCAGTTCGCGGCTGCTCTTCTTCAGCGCGCCGCCCGGGTTGTCAATGAAAACAAGTGCTTTTGCCATGTGTCTTGGGTCCTCTTAGAGCAGCTTCTGGGCGGCCAGGAAGTCAACCAGCTTGATGCCGGCGTCGCCTTCGTCCGTGATGATGGTGCCTGCAGTGCGCGGCGGGCGGGCCGCGGCGGTCTCGACGGCGGTCAGGGAACCTGCGGCGCCGACCTGACCGGCGTCGATGCCGATGTCGGACAGGGCCAGGGTGGTGATCTTCTTCTTCTTGGCCGCCAGGATGCCCTTGAAGTTCGGGTACCGGGGCTCGTTGATCTGGTCGGTCACGGAGACGAGCGCGGGCAGCGATGCCTCCACGGTGTCCGAGTGACCGTCGCCGTCGCGCCGCGCGGTGAGGGTGGTGCCGTTCAGTTCCAGCGCCGAAGCGAAGGTCACCTGGGGCACGCCGAGGCGTTCGGCAAGCTGTGCCGGGACCAGGGAGGTTTCGCCGTCGGTGGAAGCCATGCCTGTCAGCACAAGGTCCACAGGGCCGAGGTAGCGGATGGCCGCGGCCAACGCGAGGGACGTGGCGGCGGCGTCGGAACCGGCGAGGGCGTCGTCGTTCAGGTGGACACCGGAGCTCGCGCCGATCTGCAGGGACTTCTTGACGGAGTTCACGGCCCCGGCCGGTCCCATGCTCAAGGCAATGACTTCGTTGCCTGCCTTGGCACCGCCGCGGGCTTCGCTCAGCTGCAACGCGGCCTCAAGGGCGTACTCGTCCAGTTCCGAGAGGATGCTTTCGTCACGGTCGACAGTATTTCCCTGGCCCGTGAGGTGTCGGTCGAACTGCGCGTCAGGGACGTGCTTGACCAGAACAACAATCTTCAATGTCTCTTCCACTGTGTTCGAGGCAGCCTTCCTTGCTTGAGGATGGCCAGCGGCTGGGCGCATGGCCATGGGCGCCCGGCTCGCGGGCTTCGTCCTAGCTAAGCATATTGCGGCGCAATTCGATGTGCCCGCGTTAACGCCTGTTTCGGCGCTGGGGGCGGTTTCACGCGGAAGCGGACGGCACCCGATGGTCCCGCCCGCTTCCGCTTCCGACTTACCGCTGTTACTGCTGTTACTGCTGTGGAGCGGCGTCCAAGGTGACGTCGATTTCGCGTTCCTGGCCGCCCCGCAGGATGGTGGCCTTGACGGTTGCGCCGGCTGCCTGCTCGCGGACGGCGGCGGTCAGCTGGTTCGGGTCGCTGATGGTCTGCCCTGCGAACTTGACCACGACATCACCCACCTTGACGCCCGCCTTCTCGGCGGCGGAACCCTTGGTGACACTGGCGACTTCTGCGCCCACCGAGAAGCTGGCGCTGCTTCCGGTGGCCGACTTGGCCTGCACACTGACGCCAAACTGGCCGTGGCTGGCCTTGCCGTCCCGGATGATTTCCTGGGCGACCCGCTTGGCATGGTTGATCGGGATGCTGAAGCCCACGCCGATGTTTCCGCTGGAGGAATCCGAAGTGCCGCTGCCGGCCGAGGCGATGGCGACGTTGATGCCGATTACCTCGCCCTTGCTGTTAACCAGGGCGCCGCCCGAGTTGCCCGGGTTGATGGCGGCGTCGGTCTGGATGACGTTGATGGAGATGGAGCCCTGGTTCGCGCTTGACTGGTTCCGGCTTTCACCGGGGGGAGCGAATTCAAAGCCTCCTTCGCCGTTTCCCTCGGAGCTGTCCGGGGCTTCCTTCGGCGCGGCCGAGGACGCCACGCTGATGGTGCGGTTGAGGGTGGAAACGATGCCGTCCGTGACGGTGCCGGTGAGGCCAAGGGGGGAGCCGATGGCGACGGCGGTGTCCCCCACGTTGATCTTGCTGGAGTCACCGAGGGTTGCGGGGACCAGACCGGACGGATCCGCGACCTTGATCACCGCGAGGTCGGACAAGGGATCGGTGCCCACGACGCTTGCCTTCAGCACGCGGCCATCGTGGGTGCGGACTTCGATCGAGGCGTTGGCGGTGGCGCCATCGAGAGTCACTACGTGCGTGTTGGTGAGGATGTGCCCCTGGTCGTCGATGATGATGCCTGAGCCAGTACCGCCCTCGCTGCCGCTGGACGCCTTGATGGTGACCACGCTCGGCGAGGCCTTGGCCGCTGCCGCGGTGATCGCGTTGACGTCGTCCTTGTTGTTGACGATGACAGTGCCGCCGCCCTGGCTGCTGGTGCTCGCTGCGGGAGCCTGGTTGTCAAAGAGCTGGTTGCTGGCTGCCACAACGCCGCCGCCGACGAGTCCGGCCGCCAGGATGCTGGCGACGAGGGTCCCGACGCCGAACGCCGGCTTGCGCCTGGTGTCTGTCGCCGTGTTCCCCGGGGCTCCGGCGGGGGCACCCAGGTGGGAGAACTGCTGGGTGTGCTGGCTTGCAGGGTGCTGCTGGGAGGGGTAGCCAGGCCCAGGGTGGTGGCTGCCGGCGGTGCCGTAGAACGGAGCGTGCTGCGGGTACGACGGGCCTGCCTGCGGGGCCGCGCCCTGGTGAGGCTGCTGGAAGGGCTGGCCGCCCGCTGAAGGTTGGCCGCTCTGGACGGGCTGGCCAGGCTGGTAGGCAGGCAGCCGTGTGGTGGGCTGCTCCCCCGGGTGCCCGCCCGGAGCAGGGGTGCCAGTGGGCTGGCTGGCCTCGCTGCCGTACGGGGCCTCGGCATTGTTGTCTTCCGGGGTCTCGCGCTCAGCTCCCGGTCCCTGCGCTGGGTTCTCCGTCATGGGACTTCCTTTCTTCCTCGTCTGGCATTAACTATGGCCGCTTTTGCTGGATCAAGATCGGATGTTTGCTGAAAGCTTGCTGAACGCGGCAGCCAGCCATGCGCATCCTCCGCGGGCCCCTGGACGAACAGCCGCAAAAACTGCCTACAACGCGGGAAGTTCCGGCTTTTCTCCACGTTTCGCTGGCGGCATATTCGGCTCGGTGGACGCCTTTTTGGGTGCACCATAGAATCACAATGGAATTGCCACAGCGACCCTGCGGCTCTACAAACCATGCGTGGGGGCGCTGCTGCATTCTGTGACGATTGTTCCGGCCTGGACCAGTCGCAGACGTGCTGAAGGGTTGCGCATGCGGTCAATGTTGAAACGAGTTCTCGCCGTCATTGGCCTGACCGGATTATTGGCCTTCCCGGCCGCATCCGCATGGGCGGAAGACCCGGTGACGATCCCCTCCGGCCAAAACATCGTGGACAACGCGAACGTCCTCGGGAACCGCAAGGGCGAGGTCCAGGAAGCCATCCAAAAGCTCCTGAAAGACCATAAGTACAACCTCTACGTTGTCACCGTGCCATCATTCACGAACCCGTCGGATCCCAAGGCCTGGGGACAGGCGACGGCTACCCAAAAGGGGCTCGGCAAAGCCGATGTCATTCTGGCGATCGCCACCGAGGGTAAGTACTACTTTGCCCCGAACTCAGCCAGTGCCATCGCCTCCAAGACGTCCAACATCACCCAAAACGCAATCGTGGCGAACCTCGCTGGCGGAAAGAAGGACTACGCCCAGGCTGCCATCGATACTGCGGCCGCAATCGGTGACGCGGCCGGGGGCGGTAGCGGAAGCGTACCCAGCGGCGGTTCCGGTGCAGCCGTGCTCGTTGGGGCGGGCATCGTCGCGGCCGGCGGCGTCGGCACCTACCTGTACCTGCGTAACCGCCGGAAGAAGGCCCAGGGCACTGTGGCTTCCGGCGCAGCCTACTCCCCCGGACAGGGAGAGCCTGATCCGCTGGCGTCGATGAGTGTCGAGGAACTGCGCCGCAAGGCCGGCTCGCTGCTGATCGAGGCGGATGACGCCATCAAGTCAAGCGAGCAGGAACTCGGCTTCGCCCAGGCACAATACGGTGATGCCGCCGTCGGGAACTTCACGAAGGCGCTGCAGGAGGCCAAGGGCCACATGACGGAGTCCTTCAAGTTGCAGCAGCAGCTCGATGACCATATTCCGGACACGGAAGAGCAGCAGCGCAGCTGGCTGGGCGAAATCATCCGCCGCTCTGAGGCTGCCCTGGCTTCGCTCCGGGAACAGAAGGCAGACTTCGATTCCCTGCGGGAGTTGGAAAAGAAAGCCCCGCAAGCCCTCGCTACTGTAGGGACGGGCGTCCGGGAAGCGGAAGCGAAGATCGCCAGCTCCGAGCAGTCCCTCAACGGACTCCGCGCGAAGTACGCCGGCACCGCCCTGACCCAGGTCGCCGACAACATCACGCAGGCCAAGGAACGGCTGGCCTTCGTTCAGAACGCCACCGTGGCAGCCCAGGAAAAGCTGGCCGTGGGTGAGAACAGCCTTGCGGCCGTCGCCGTGCGCGCGGCCGAGGAAAGCCTCCACCAGACGAACATCCTGATCGATGCCATTGCAAGAACCGCCAGCAGCCTCGATGAAGCCCGCGCCTCCCTTGAAAGCGCAGTCGTGGACACCAGCCAGGACCTCGCCCAGGCCAAGGCCATGATCCAGTCGGGGGCGCATCCCGAACTGGCGGGCCCCGTGGCCGGCGTCGAGTCGGCACTTGCGCAGGTGAAGGCCGAAATCCAGGCCGGCAAGATCGATCCCATCGCCACGCGCGACAAGGTGGAGAAGGCGCACCAGGCCCTGGACCAGTCCCTTGGCGGAATCCGTGACCAGCAGGAACAGGCCCGCCGCGCGCAGGCCTCGCT
>Ga0105246_10002969_pt1 | contig 10280 bp, 7 predicted proteins | sample KBSM64metaG_FD_99694 | JGI IMG/M metagenome (GOLD analysis project Ga0105246, IMG submission 99694) | Miscanthus rhizosphere microbial communities from Kellogg Biological Station, Michigan, USA - KBS M6-4 metaG | ecosystem: Host-associated > Plants > Roots > Rhizosphere > Soil | place: Michigan... | reverse complement strand
GGCGTGGCTGACCGCATCAACCACCAGATCAAGTTCCGCGAGCGCTGGAGGCCTTTCTGCCCGTCGATGCTCGACACCGTCGCGCCACAGATGATCAAGATCGATCACCCGGCGCCGTTCATGACCTTCACCTTCGAAGTGGCTGAAGAGTGGAAGACCCGCGTGCCGGAAGTCGTCCACGAAGACGGCACGTCCCGGGCCCAGGTGCTCAAGCGTGAGTACAACCCGCGCTACTACGACATGATGAAGGCGCTGGAAGTGCTGACCGGCAACGGCGTGTCCCTGAACACCTCGCTCAACCGCCGTGGCGAACCGATGATCTGCTCGCCGACCGACGCCCTGAACATGTTCTTCGGCTCGGATCTGCAGTACCTGATCATGGAAGACATCCTGGTGGTCAAAGAAGGCGCAAACGCTTATGACACGCTCGGCTGAACGCCATGTGCTGCAGTTCTGTCACGGCTATGACGGGCCGTTCCTCGACTGCGCGCGGCAGTACGCCAGCCTGTTCGCGGGCACCGGTTATCGGGTCACCACGGTCTTTCTGACCGGGGTCGCCGATAGCGAGGTGGCCGCGGCCTGCGCCTCCGATGAAGTGTTGTTCATGGAGTACAGCTCCAAGGCCATTCGTGGCCTGAAGCTGGGCGCCATCGGCGATCTGCGCAAGATCGCCGCTTCACGCAATTTCAGTTTCTGTATCGCCCATCGCTTCAAGCCGATCTACATCGCTTTGCTCGGCACTTCACTGCCGGTGATTGGCGTGCACCACGCGTTTGGCGATTACAAACGCGGTTCGCGCAAACTCTTTGCGCACATTTTCCGCAAGCGTCTGAGCCTGCTCGGCGTGTCCGATGCGGTGCGCGATGACATGCGCCGTTGCCTGCCGAAATGGCCGGCGGCGCGTATCCAGACCCTCTATAACCGCATCGATGTCTCGGCGTTGCAGATGAGTCAGGTGTCCGCCCGTGAAGCTCGCGAGACCCTTGGTCTGTCAGCGGATGCATTCATTGTCGGCAACGTCGGTCGCCTGCACCCGGACAAGGATCAGGCCACGCTGCTGCATGGGTTTGCCGCGGCATTGCCTGGTCTGCCGGCCAACAGCCAACTGGTGATTCTCGGCAAGGGTCGTCTTGAGGATGAACTCAAGGCCCTGGCCCGTGAGCTGGGCGTTGGTGATCGCGTGCTGTTTCTCGGTCAGGTGCCGGACGCGCGCAATTACTTCCGCGCATTCGATGTGTTTGCCCTGAGCTCCGACCACGAACCGTTCGGCATGGTGTTGCTGGAGGCCATGGCCGCCGGCGTGCCGTTGCTGGCCACGGCATGCGGCGGGGCGAAGGAAGTGGTCGAAGGCGTGGGCATCCTGTTCCCGCTGGGCGATGCCGAACATCTGGCCCAGGGCTTGAAACATCTGGCCAGCATGGACGAGCAGCAGCGTCGCCAGTGCGCCGAAATGATGTTCGATCGCCTGCGCGAGCGTTTCTCCGACCGCGCCGTACGCGACACCTTCTGGCATTTGCCGCAAGTTACCGATCTGGCACCGAGGGGCTGATGCTCAACCGATTTCAAGGCTGGCGCGAACGTGGCTGGTCGCCCGTTGACGCCTCAACTTATGCACAGGCCTGGCAGCGATTTGGCGGCAGCGTCGCGACTCATCCGATGGTCGTCGAGCGTCTGGCGAATCTGGCCGGCATTGCGGTGCGCTATCTGGCCTGGGAACAGCAGGGTGAGATCAAAGCGGCGATCCCGACCTGGGGCCGCGACCTGGCCTTGTCCAAGGACGTGCTCAAGCGCAACGGCAAGAAAGGCCTGTTCGACCTCGGCAACGCCGAGCTGATCCTGCCGGCCGCCGCCGATGCCCGGGCCCCGCTGCGCCATCGCGGACGCTACCTGTCGGCGCTCAACGAAAACCGCTTCAGCGGCCTCAAGTTGCAGACCGAGCAACTGGCCATGGCCCGCACCCCGGAAGAACTGTCGAAGAAGTTTCGCTATAACCAGCGTCGCGAACTGCGTCTGCTGGAAGAGGCGGGCGGGGTGGTGCGGCCGGTCAGCGATTTTTCCAGTGCCGAACTGGCAGCCATTTATTGCGACCTGTTCCAGCGCCGCTGGGGTTTCCCGGCCACTGGCGCAGCACGCATGGCCGAAGTCATCGAGCTGTTGCGCGAGCTGTTGATCGGCTCGGTGATCTTCCTCAATGACGCGCCGATCGCCATTCAACTGGTGTATCGCGTCGAAGCGCCGGAGTGGATCAGCGTCGAGTACATCAACGGCGGCGTCGACCCCGAAACCCGTGAATTCAGCCCCGGCAGCGTCCTGAGTTTCCTCAATACGCAAAGTGCCTGGGAACATGCCCGGGCACTGAACAAGCCGCTGCGCTTTTCCTTCGGTCGTGCCGACCGTGAATACAAGGATCGCTGGTGCAATCCTGTGCCGGTCTTCACCGTATGAGTCAGCCCATGAGCCGCAAACAGCAACTGCTCAAGCGTCACCGGCGCAATAAACGCATCGGCTTGTTGATCGCATTGATCGTGTTGATCGCCCTCGGCGTGCTGGTGGCCTGGTGGTTGCCGCTGGTGCTGGCGGTGATTGGCTGGATCGCTCACGAGGCGTGGTTCGCCGACCACTTGTTCTATTCGCCGAAAGACGATTACCAGTACAGCTTTCCACCATTCACACCGCAGCCCAAAGTGCATTTGCACGGTGAGCAATTGCGCCTCGATGAGGGCGTGATGCTGCCGGATGACGCAACGCTGATTCTCGCCGTGCGGGTGAAAAGTAGCTGGCTGGGGCGTTTCTTCGATCCACGGGTCGAGCTGGCGGGTGGATCGAATCCGGATGCCCAGACTTTCGAACGTGGCGTCAACGGCCTGCGTTTTCTGAACCTCAGCGGTCAGGCGCAGACCCTGTCTCAGGGCTTGCTGCGTCTGCGCGGGCGTTTTTGCCGGGTGTCCGGCGAGCCGGTGCTGTGGGCGCTGGAGCAGCCGGATTACCGGCGTCAGCGGGTGATGGTGATTGCGCCGCACGCCGACGATGCCGAGCTGGCCGCTTACGGTTTGTACAGTCAGGCCGACGAGGCCTGGATCGTCACCCTGACCGCCGGCGAGATAGAAGCCGAACACTATCGGCGGATGGGCCTGAACAAGGTCGAGGCGTCGCGGCTCAAGGGTCGCTTGCGGGCCTGGGACAGCCTCGCCGTGCCGCGCTGGGCCGGCGTGCCGCAGGAACATTGCGTGCAGCTCGGTTACTTCTGTCTGCAACTGGCGGCGATGCAGGCTGCGCCGAATCAACCGGTGGGCTCGCGGGAAGCCGATCTGAACGACACGCGGATTTTTCGTCAGTTGAATCCGTTTGCCCTGCCCGGCGATGCCGACGGCGCGCCGACCTGGAACAACCTGCTGGCCGACCTGCGTGACGTTCTGTCCCGTGCGCGGCCGGATGTGATCGTGTTGCCACACCCGACACTCGATCCACATCCCGACCATATCTGCGCCCAGGAAGCCGTGATGGAAGCCTTGCACGGCCTGGACTGGCAGCCGACCCTGCTCGGCTACGCCAACCACTTGCACGACAACGATCGCTGGCCGATGGGCGACAGCGGGCAGGGCATTGCGTTGCCGCCGACGTTCGATGCAACGCTCGCAATGCAGCCGCTGTGTCTGCCACTGCCGATCGAGTTGCAGCGGGACAAGGCCATGGCACTGGGCATGATGCATGACCTGCAGCCGCCGGCGCCGTTCAAGCGTCGTCTGCGCCGACTGGTTCAGCGAGTGCTGGCCGGTCGAGTGCCTTCGGTCTACGGCGAAAACGAATTTTTCCGCAAAGCGGTCAGGCGCCAGGAGCTGTTCTGGCTGCTGAAGCAGAGTGAAACAGGCGCGACGGGATCGCACCGGGGAGAGTCATGAGTCAACGCGCAAAGGTGCTGCAGCTGCAGCCCGACTACAACGTCAAATCCCATGATTTCGCCGACCTCGCCGAGCAGATCGTCAAGGCCTTGCCGACGGATCGTTACGAGGTGACCGCTGCGTTTCTGCGCGGTAAACCCGGTCCCGGCGAAGCCGTCAGCCGGGCCGACCGTTCGGTGTATTTCGAGTTTTCCGACAAGTCCCTCAAAGGCATGCGCCTGCGGGCGATGTGGCAGCTGTACAAATTCTGCCGGCGGGAAAAGTTCGACGTGGTGATCTGCAACCGCTTCAAACCGGTGAACATGATGCTGACGCTCAATCGCTGGTTGAAGGTGCCGTTGTGCATCGGTATTTCCCACGGTTTCGGCGAGTACGACCGCTTCTATCGCCGTCGTCAGACTCAGCGCCTGATCGACCGGCACTGGCGTTTCGTCGGCGTGTCGCCGGCGGTCAAGCAATACCTGCTGGACTGCGATTGCGGTTTCACTGACCGGAATACCTACGCCATCACCAACGCCATCGACATCGAACAGGCTGAAGGCCTGCAGCACAGTCGCGAGCGTGCAAGGGAGTTGCTGGGCATCGATCCGAAGGTGCGCCTGATCGGCGCTCTGGGACGGCTGGTATCGGTCAAGGGCCATACCTACCTGTTGCAGGCGTTCGCCCAACTGAAAGACAAATACCCGAACACCCAACTGGCAATTATCGGTGCCGGACGCCTGCAAGCACCGCTGGCCGCCGAGATCGAGCAACTCGGCCTGAGCGGTCGCGCCCACCTGCTGGGGTTCAAGGAAAACGCTCTGCAATACGTGCGTGCGTTCGATATCTGGACCATGCCGTCGCTGGCCGAAGGTCTGGGCCTGGCCTTGCTGGAAGGCATGAGCGGGCATCTGCCGGTGATCGCCTCGAACGTGCCGGCCATGCTGCCGCTGATCGAAGGTGCCGGTGGCCTGTCGATCACGCCCAGGGACGTGCCGAGCCTGGTCGCGGCGCTGGATGCCTACCTCGGGCTGTCGGATGACGAGCTCAAGGCCAAGGGTGAGCAGGCTTATCGCTATTTGCAGGAACAGCACGATATCGAGGTCTTCCGCCAGGAATACCTGAACCTGATCGACTCCGGCCTGGAACAGGCCCGCAAGGAACAGCCATGAGTGAGGTCACCGCCCTGAGTGATGCACAACCCATCGTCACCGTGATCATCGCGTCTTATAACCACGGCCCGTACATCGAGGAAAGCATCCTCAGCGTCATCAACCAGAGCTACAAAAACATCGAGCTGCTGGTGGTCGACGACGGCTCGAAGGATGACAGCGTCGAGCGCATCAATGCCTTGCAGGCAAAGCACGGTTTTGACTTCCGTGTGCAGCAGAACCAGGGCCTGACCAATACGCTCAATGGTGCCATTGCGCGGGCCAGGGGCAGCCTGATCGTCCCGTTCGGCTCCGACGACATCATGTACCCGGACCGCATCGCCACCCAGGTCGCCTACATGGACGGTAAGCCTGAGGTCGGCATCTGCGCCGGCAACATCGAGTTGATGGATGCCGATGGCAACCTTTATCCGGAAAAGCGCCAGCGCCGGGATGTGCCGTTCCGTCGTCTGGACTTCGATGACATGTTTCTGGAGCGCAAGCCTTATCCGCCGGCGCCGACCCTGATGATCCGTCGTGAAGCACTGGACAAGGTGGGTGGATTCGATCCGACGATTCGCCTCGAAGACCTGTACATCGAGCTGAAGGTGACACGCGCCGGGTATTTCATCGATGGTCTGAACGTGGTGATGGCGCGCTACCGCAAGCACGCCACCAACTCCTACAAGAACCATCGCTTCATGATCGAAAACATCCTGCGCACCTACGCGCTGTTCAGCGATCATCCGCTGTACGACGAGGTGCGCTACAAGTCGCTCAATTCGATGTTCCTGAAAACCGCCAACCGCGACCGCAAACTGGCGCGGGAGCTGCTGGCGCAGATTCCGTTCAAGGCGTGGAACAAGAAAACCTGGCGCGGTCTGGGCCGGTTGCTGTTTTCACCACTGGAAAAGGACTGAGGCCGCGGCCGCCCGTGATCAGCGGGCGGCTTTTTCTGCTATGCGCTTGTTGCCCTGCTGGCGCTGGCGAAACCACTGCACGACCTTCCTGCCTGCGCTCATTCCCGGCTGTTCGATGTACAGGAATGTCGCGCTGCTGATCAGGATCAGCAGGCAGGTGCACGCTGCCAGCAATGGCAGGTAGACCCAGGCCTCCCGGCCATCGAGGTGCAGTGCCGGCGGCAGGCGCTGGACCATCAGCCACAGCACGAAACCATGCAGCAGATAGGTGCTGTAACTGATCTCTCCCAGCCAACGGATGCTGCGTGGCTTGAGGGCACCGAACAGAGTGTTGCCAGAAGCCACGATCACGAAGAACAGCGACAGCAGAAACAGTGGCTGGGTCTTGAAGGCCCTGTTGAAGGCGGTGAAGGCAATCGCCAGCGCAACCAGGGCGACGACTCCGGCCAGAGGGGTCTTGCTCCAGGCTACCAGTTGCGGTCGACGTACCCAGTACGCAGCAGCGATTCCGCCGAGGAAACTGGCCAGGAAGTGCTTCTTGAGCGAGTGCTCCCAGCCGACCACTTGATACAGCGCATAAATACCGAGCAGACACAGCACCACCTGGCGCCAGTTGCTTCGGAAGATGAACACCATGCCAGCCAGTGGCAGCGCCAGGTAGAAGAACACTTCGTAGGCCAGCGTCCAGGTGACGTTGGAGATGAGCATGCCGGTATGCGGGTACAAGTTGACGTCCGGCCGGTCAAAGGTCAGCCAGGCCAGGGTCTGCTTGAGCAGCTCTACAGTGGATACTTTCAGTTCCCAGCCCTGTAGCTGGAACACCGTGATGAACACGATCAGCATCAGCGGCAAGTACAGCGGATACAGGCGAAAGACCCGAGAGACGCCGAAAGCCGTCCAGTCGAACTCGCGACCCTGGGCCAGCAGGCGGCCCCAGAACAGGAATCCGGTGATCATGAAGAACAGCGCGACGCTGCCCTGGCCAAGCATCGAATAGAACGCGCTCGGTGGAAAATCGATCACGCCCGTGCGCAGAAAGATCCAGGTGATGATCGAGTGATGCACAAACACGCCAAACGCCAGGTAACCGCGCAAGCCATCGATGCTGGCGTAACGGCTCTCACCGGAATGCTGCAAATGGCGGGCTATTTTCGGAACCGCGCGCAACAACAGCGCGGCGGTTGCGATGGCCAGCAGATAGGCGGCCGGTGCAATAAGAAGATTGGTTGCGGTCATCATTGAACCCGGGCCGCAGTGGTGGTGGCCAGCACTTGCCTGTGCAGGTTGTCTACGGCGGATTTCGGCGCCGTCACAGCGTACCCCTGAAGCAGCGCGTCGAGGTGATCCTCGAACAGCCAGCGCTTGTCGACGCTGTAGCGTTGCATGTGTCGCAGATTGCGCTGGCGCAACGAAAGAGTCAGTGGCGAAGGGTAGATCCGCAGGTCTGCCAGATCGATCAACCCGAACTCGCCGTCCTCCAGCACCAGCACATTGCCCAGATGCAGCGAGCGGAAATAGACGCCTTGCTCATGCAGCCGGGCCATGAATTTGCCGAAACGTTCGACCAGGGCCTGTCGTACCGCAGGCGCGGTGATGCCTTGCAGCACCTGGCGCAAGGTATGGCCTGGCAGTGGCGCGTAGTGCACTGCACTGCTGCCATCGTCGAGGCGATACAGGTTCAGTACCTGCGGGGTGGGGATGCCCATCCGGCGCAATTGTTCGCTATTGATGGCGAAGCGTTCGGAGTAAGGGTTGAAGTTGCCGGAGGTGTACCAGCGACGGCGGCGGAACAGCTTGAGGAAGCTGCCATCGGTCAGGCGCAGGACCTTGGGGCCGAGGCCGTCCTCTTCAATCACCTGGGCATTGGCGCCCAGCTGTTGCAGGCCGGTGGCCGACAGTTTCTGCACGGGAACGGTCAACAGGCGGCGGGCTCGCTGATTGATGCTCAAGGCAGCGATCAGTGCCAGGGGAATCCACAGCAGGAACCAGTGCTCCTTGGGCCGCGAGATGATACCGCCGCCCTCTGTCAGGCCGGCGCCGATACCGAACACCAGCCAGGTGGAGGCAATGATCAGCAGCGGCTGAACGCGCTGGCGCCAGCTGCTCAGCAGTCCCCAGGCCTGGAAAAACAGCCACGGCAACAGGCCCAGAATACCGACGTAATAAAGGACCCCCAGGGCAAAACTGTGGGGTTCCTGGAAGTTGTAGCCAACACCGGGGTCGATCGCCAGGCCGGCGTTATAGCCATGACCGATCCACGGGTGTTCGGCAATCTTTTGCAGGGCAATCTGCCAGATTTCGAAACGGTAGGAGTCGCCGCGTTCGGTGATCATCTTCGAAAACAGGGCGATCACGGTGATGCCAATGGCCGACAGTGCGCTCAAAAGCACCACCGAGCGTCGGTTCCAACAAATGAAGGCCAGCCAGAATGCGGCCAGGGTCAAGGCGACCAGCGGTGTTCTGGACCCGGTCGCGATCACCGCTGCGAACATGATCAGCATGGCCGGCAGGCTGAGCCAGAGCAGGCGGCCATGCTTGCAGGACATGCTGATACTGAGCCAATAGGCACAGAAGAATCCGAACAGGTGGGAGCTGAGCAGCGGGTTATCGAAGGCGCCACCCCCGATCAGGCGTGCGCCCGGCTCGTAATGACGGATGAACGGGATGAGGAAACAGAGGGTGGCGATCAGCGCGACCATGGCTGCGACGAACAGCATCGGCGCCAGAATGTCACTGCGGTAGCGCACCAGCAGGTAGCAGCCGACGAACAGCATCAGGGTGTGCAAGGGAGGCTTGAGCATGCCGCCGAACGATTCGCCATCCGGCGGTCCCCAGGCGAGACTGAGCAATGCCCAGGCGACGAACACCAGCAGCGCGACAATCATCGGCTCGCGCAGCAATTCCCGGCACTCCCGCGGACGCAGGCACAGGGCGATCAGCGCCGGAATGCTGAACAGGCCATAAAACAGTTTGTGATGCAGGCTGCGGCCAGGCAGGAAGAACAGCGCACACAGGAGCAGGAAGTAGCCGACGGGAAGTATCCACAGGCTGATGAAATCGAATATTCGACTGGACGTACTGCTGAAGCCGCGAAGTTGCATGCTGTGAGATTCAATCCTGAAGTTGATCGGCCATTACGTTGATGGCTATTTGATGCTGAAAAAGACGCATAACAATAACAGCCTTTGCCCGATTGCCAGAACCCTGAAGAAGCTGTGCTAAAGTCAGCGTCCTTTTTATCGACTTTCGCGTGATATGACCGACTCCAGTCCCGCCGCAAGCCCTTCGAGCTTGAAAATCTACTTCCGCCTGCTCGGCTACGTCCGGCCGTATATCAGTCTGTTTCTGATCAGCATCGTCGGTTTTCTGATTTTCGCATCGACCCAGCCGATGCTCGGTTACATTCTCAAGTATTTCGTCGACGGTCTGTCCAATCCAGAGGCAGTACTGTTCCCCACCGTGCCTTACCTGCGCGACCTGCAACTGCTGCAGGCCGTACCGCTGCTGATCATCCTCATTGCGGCCTGGCAGGGCCTGGGCTCCTATCTGGGCAACTATTTCCTGGCCAAGGTTTCCCTGGGCCTGGTGCATGATCTTCGGGTGCAGTTGTTCAACAACCTGCTGGTGCTGCCGAACCGTTATTTCGACAAGCATAACTCCGGTCACCTGATTTCACGCATCACCTTCAACGTCACCATGGTCACGGGGGCGGCAACAGATGCGATCAAGGTCGTAATCCGTGAGGGTATGACGGTGATCTTCCTGTTCGCTTCCCTGCTGTTCATGAACTGGAAGCTGACGCTGGTGATGGTTGCGATCCTGCCGCTCATCGCCGTGATGGTGCGTACCGCCAGCAAGAAATTCCGCAAGCAGAGCAAAAAGATCCAGTTGGCCATGGGCGACGTGACCCATGTTGCCTCGGAAACCATCCAGGGCTATCGCGTGGTGCGCAGCTTCGGTGGCGAAGCCTACGAAGAAAAACGCTTTCTCGATGCCAGTCAGAGCAACACTGACAAGCAACTGCGCATGACCCGCACCGGCGCGATCTACACGCCGATGCTGCAACTGGTGATCTACACCGCGATGGCGGTGCTGATGTTCCTGGTGCTGTTTCTTCGCGGTGATGCCTCGGCAGGTGACATGGTGGCCTACATCACCCTGGCGGGCCTGCTGCCCAAGCCGATCCGTCAGTTGTCCGAAGTCAGCTCGACCATCCAGAAAGGCGTGGCCGGTGCCGTAAGCATTTTCGAGCAACTGGACGTCGAGCCGGAGGTCGATACCGGTACGGTCGAGCGTGATGTGGTCACCGGTCGCCTTGAAGTACGCAACCT
>Ga0105246_10002964_pt1 | contig 10291 bp, 7 predicted proteins | sample KBSM64metaG_FD_99694 | JGI IMG/M metagenome (GOLD analysis project Ga0105246, IMG submission 99694) | Miscanthus rhizosphere microbial communities from Kellogg Biological Station, Michigan, USA - KBS M6-4 metaG | ecosystem: Host-associated > Plants > Roots > Rhizosphere > Soil | place: Michigan... | reverse complement strand
TCAGATGTAATATCACAGCATGACCGAACTCACACTGACAGCAATCTTCGAAGAGGTGGAGGAAGGTGGTTTTATCGGGTATGTAGCGGAACTTCCGGGGGCTAACACTCAAGGAGAGACTCTTGAAGAAGTCCGCGAAAATCTCAGCGAGGCGATCGAGCTAATCCTCACTTCTAATCGCGAACAATTTGAAAAGAACTTTTCGAGTAATGGGAAAATAACTCGCGAAACACTGATCTTGCGTGCGGCCTGAGTTCTTTAATCAACATGAAACGAGCCGACCTCATCCGGCACCTCAAATCACATAATTGTCTCTTCGTTCGTGAGGGCAGCCGACATACTGTGTATCGCAATCCAGCGAATGGTTCCTACGCGACCATTCCGCGTCATCGAGAAATCAAAAAACAACTAGCAAGAAAAATCTGCATGGACTTAGGCATTCCGCTTCCTGATTAGCTGTATTTAGAACCGTGCGTGAAACTTAGGTCACGTAACCGGTGAACAGATGCGGCAGGGTTTGAAGCCGTGGGATTGGGCCTCGGCGACTGAGCCGAAGCCGACGCGGTTCTTGAGGGAGATGCGGTCGACCCAGTGACAGTTCTCAAGGTGAAAGATACCGAGCACAAGGTTTCCCACAAATGGATCGCTACCGATGATTGCCGGTGACGTGGATGGAGGGGGCGGTTGCACGTGCCATGAAAGTGTTTGCGGATCGGGAGGCGGTGGAGGCGCCGAGATTCCCGCCTGCTGCCACGCAGGCAGATTCGAGCGCATAGGCTTACGCGATTCTTCGATCGCCTTCACTACACCAAACGTCAGACACGCAAGCGCTAGGCAGAACAGACCAACAAACAGCGACAGGAAAAACCCAAAGCCTACAAACTTGAGCAGCAGGTAAGCGCCCCAGTACCACGCCAGAAAGTACCTTCTTAAAAATTCTTTCGAAAAGGTGAACGTGTTGCGCAGAACGTCCTGCGGATCTTTGACGATTATCGGTGCTGCGGGCGAACCGCCGAAAAGTGTCTGCACAGTCGACGACGCCGGAGTAGCCGGCACCGTTCTCGATGAGCGACTCTTGTCCTGCCACGGGATCCAGCGAATGGTTCTGCTGTCAGGTGGAAGCGCCGGCGCTGCGACCTCTCTCGTCCTGGTCTTCGTGTCGAGGTCGGCAGGCGCAGTCATCCACGCCGGCAAAGTGGTTCTTGTCTTCACCAAATCAAGCAGGCAAGGGACAGCGTCCGGTGGTCCAGCGGCCGCGGCGGCGAGAGCATCCGTGAGCCGCGCGTGTTCTGGTCCAATCTCCCTTATCTTCTGAAAGAGCGGCGACGAGTCAGGGTTCGCGAAATCAGCTTTTGTGAAGAGCAGGTTCTCGTCATGATACTCCTGCCACAAACCCGGTTGCTCCGCCAATGCGAGCAGCGACAGGTAGATCACCAGTGACGAGAACCGATCGAGTTTTTCGTCAAAGTGCTGCGCGTCTCTTTGCGGGTGCTGGTAGTGTTGATGTCCAACCTCGCTGGCGCTCCAGCCGATCATCTTCGGAACAAAAATTCCATCGTGATCGACTAGGCGCAACTGACCATGCTCGACGATGATGTTGCCGTGCTGCAGGTCGCCGTGCGCAATACCTGAAGCTTGCAGCGCATTCAGCAGGCGTAACCACTCTTCCGAAAGGTGCAGCAGCACGTCCTGGCGATGGAGCATTTCACTGACGTAAAGATCAAGCGTCGGACCTTCGATCCAATTCATGAAGAGAATCGGAAACCTGTTGCCGCCGACCAATATCCCTTCGGAAGCGTAACTAAACTCCGAAAGATAAGAGACTGGCGAACCCCAGAGATGCTCTTGAATAGCCCGGTAACGCTGATCGCGATCGCCGAGATAGCCACGAAAGCACCGGACTGCGAAATCGCCGTTACCGTTTGTCGACTTGAGCTTGTAAACGTAGGCAAACTGGCCCGAGGTGACGAGCGGCATTCCCAAACGATCGACTGCAGGAAGCGTGCTGCGCAGCACTGGGTGCGCAAAACAGACGGAGGGGCACTGGATGGCCTCGGTAAAATGTCGCGCCGACGGCCAGTACTTCGGAATCGTCCCGGTCTTTGTTGGAGAAAACGACACTAAGTAATACTCCGCTCTCTGATCTCGATCCGGATGATCGCGAGGTCGTCGTTTCTTATTCTGCCAGCCAATCGCTCGTCGTCAAAGAATCGCTTTAACTCTTCGTCACACTTCGTATCAAAAAGATTCTCGGCGCTGCCATTCTCGAGACGTTGCAAGTACCACGAAGCGACCGCGTCAGACATCAGCAACAACACGTCTCCGCTTTCGCAACTCCCGGAATCGATCACTACTGACGTCATGCTACTTTCGTGCAGTGACGAATCCGAGGCTACCAGTATCGGAGCAGTATTGAAACTTTCAGAGCGGGAGAGAGGTAAACCTTTGATCAGCGTGCCGCGGCGACAGTGCAACATGCAAGCATCGCCCAATGCTATCGCTTTCCACGAAGGCAAATCAAAATTGAGATCCAGTTCCACGCCTACAAAAGCAGCAAACGATCCGGCACGTGCTTTCTCTTCGGAGTACCACGAAAGCTTTAGACCGTTCCAGGAGTCCTGAAGTTCCCGTCCTTCTGCTGCCACCCACTGGCGGAATTCTTCGAGTGTCAGCGTTGACTCGCGTTGCACCCAACGAAGGGCCAGTCGTTCGGCCCAACTACGTGCGTCGAACGCTTCAGTGGCTCCGTCGGCGACTGCGAATCGACACGTCTGCGGATCGGCGGCGAGGAAGTCTTCACATTCAGAGGCTTCCTGGCCCAACTTCGTCAGCAGCAACTGTCGCAGTTGTAGATCCCAAATAGCGCTCTGTTTGACAGAACTCAAGCCTGCTCCGTTCTATCTGCAGCATCCATCCATCTATAAGGAGTCATGCCGGTAAGGCTCGTACCGATTTCATAGAACTGCACGATGGATGATGGATCTCCGTTGAAGACAAACCCTCTGGAACCTTCCACCGCATTGACTCCGAGTTGGGCCGCCGCTGCGAGGAAGTTGCTCGGCAGTTTGCTTGAAATACCAAACAGCGAGCGTGCAAATCCATCAGCTAAGGTAATCTCCTCAGTGGGGTATTCGATCTTTGCTGATCGTCGTGTCGAGATGTGACAGTTGAATAAGAGCACCGCGCCGTCGTCTGTGCGGAGTGACATGATCTGTTGCCCGATGTCATTTGGATCGCCGTCGCTGGATTCACCGTCGGTGAGATGCAAAACAGTCGGCGGAAATCCGCGCGGGTGTTCCATCAGCCATCGCTCCAGGATCTCTTTCACTTTTCCGAGAGCTTCACACATCGGCGTCTTGCCGTCAGATGAAGGATGGATCCAAACCGGATAACGCACGGGAATCTCAACCCATCCGCCGGCGCCATCCGAAACTCTCTTGTAACTACTCTTCACCTGCAACGGATAGTCGGCCACTTCCGCGATCGGGACGATGTGGCGCGCGCTTAGGGGACCGGAAAAACAACTCCCCACCGTGCGTCCGTAACCGATCACAGACACGTGATAGTAGTTTCTTACTTCCTCGGTTTTCGTGCAGCGAATTACGAGGTCGTGAAGCGTGTGGTTAACAACTTCCGCGACGAAGTCAGACTTCTTTCGCGCCGAGTCGCCACTGAATGGATCGGCCATCGAGCCTGATTGGTCTATCAGAAGAATGATACAGGTTGGGTTTGCGCGAGTGATCTGGGCGGAATACATTTGAAGCCTATTCTAATATCGAGTGCCCCCGCTCCAAAGTGCGCAGAATACTGAGGTAAACAACCAGTGAAAAAACAGTCGAGGCTTCAGCTATTATGTCAGTGAAGATGGCCGCGGCAATTTGCAACGGCAAAAAGTTCACCCCATTCACAGTCAGTGCGGTTACACTTGCAGATACCGGCACGGTGCACACAGCCACCAGTATACCTATTACAAATCCCCCCAGGAATATATGCCAAAGATACCCCTCCGTAAGCTTATAACTTCGCTTGAGCACCTCGACCGGTGAGCCCTTCTCAAAAACGGCAACGGGATACACCACGTGAAAAGCCAAACTCAGGAGGAGTCCCGGGATGATGCACAGCAGGGTTCCTAATGCAATCAGGAACCAGGACAAAATCGCACTCAAACTGAGTTTAGGTATCTTGCTCAAACCCCAGCGGTAGGCTTCGTTGACACTGGGCGCACTACCCGTTTCCATCACTTTCACTAAGGAATAGAACAACGCCGGCACTATCAAAGCGTTGCACAAAAGTTGTAGCGCGACAATTCCGATCGCTACTTGCGAATCGACCATGTTTCTGACACTTAGTGTTTTGAAGATTTCAAAAGGAGCTACGATTACAAAAACGATTTTTGTAATCAACCAGAAGTTTTTAGTAAACAGGCTGATGGTTGGGCCGAGTACGTCGCCTACTCCATCGAACGGGTGAATTACATTCCGGGGCGGGCGAGTCGCGCTCTGGTCGTCACTGCCGGGCGAAGGTTCGTCGTGGCGAAATGGCGATTGCAGTTCCGCTCCGCAAACTTTACAGACTTCGTCGGCGACGCCATTCACTGCTCCACAGAGATTACATTTGATATTGGTCATGAGATTTTCTCGTTCGCAGTCGTGAGACTAATTTTGTCGTACAGACGTGTTCGTGCGTACCACGCAAGAGAGAGTTGTGTGCGGGGCGAGTCGCAACAGCGAAAATCTAGCGTACAAGTGTTGTGAAGGCAAGGTCTAACGATCAACGTTTTGGATGCCACGGGCTTGTCCCGTGGAGGCTCACGATCGTCGCTATCAGAAGCAACTAAGAATCACTGTTTGGATGCCACGGCCTTGTGCCGTGGAGCTTCACGCTCACAGCTATGTAGCCTCAAACGTGAGCACTCCACGGGGCAAGCCCGTGGCATCTGGAATTCTGGGTTTTGATCTGGTGTAGCGGCGATCGTGAAGCTCCACGGGGCAAGCCCGTGGCATCTTCACGGAACCAGCCTCGTGGCATCTCCATGGCACAAAGGCCGTGGCGTTTTCGATCCACATGGCCGTGGCATCTCCATGGGAGCCGTAGCATCTCCATGGGAACAAGCTCGCGGGCATCTCCCAATGTGGGAAGCCGCGGCATTGCGCGGAAAGCCCGCCCAAGTTTATGAATTTGAAGATCTGTCCAAAATTTTAGAAACAATTTTATGTACCTATGGCAGATCGCCCCAATTACCTAGCAATAAGTTGCTATTTTGCCTATCTGAAAAGCGGCATACCTATTGCAAATTTTCGTAAGCTTCTCGTTTTATCCAATCCAACCGCAGCAGATTCTGAGTTTGAAGGAGCCCAAAATATGAAATTTGCTTTTACTCTCCTGACTCTCTGTCTACTGGCTGGTACTGTCATCGCACAGGTCAGCACAGGGACATTGGTGGGGACAGTAGTCGACCAGAACGGTAGCACCGTAGCCGGCGCGACCGTCGAGGTGACTGACAACGCCACCAATAAAGTTAGAACAGTGCAAGCAAGCACTGACGGTACCTTTACCGTCCCTCAGCTTGACGTTGGCACCTATACTGTCAAAGTCACCGCTCAGGGTTTCAAAACTTTCAACGCCACCGAACTCAAAATTGACGTCGGCCGGCCATATTCTTTGGCAGTAACTCTCGAGCCAGGCGGCGTCAACGAAAACGTAACGGTAGTTGCCGGCGCTGATGTGCTTAACGCGACCACCGCCGAACTGAGCAATACGGTTAGTTCCCGTCAGATCCAGGAACTACCACTTAACGGTCGCAATCCGTTAGTCCTGCTCACCCTGCAGGCAGGCTCCGCTTCCAACGGCGCCACTAACACCGCCATCAACGGTCAGCGCACTTCGTTCACGAACATCACTCGTGATGGCATCAACATTCAAGACAACTTCATCCGTTCAAACGCAACGGACTTCGCTCCCCAGCGTCCAGGCGTGGACGACATCAGCCAGTTCACGGTTACCACGTCGAACGCCGATGCGGCACTCGGATACGGAGCTTCCCAGGTCAACATCGTGACCGAGCGTGGCCAGAGCGAGTTTCACGGCAGCCTCTTCGAGTACAATCGCAACTCGAAGTTTTCGTCGCGACCGTTCTTCAGTCCCACGAGAGCTTTTCTTAATCGTAACCAGTACGGCTTTAAAATAGGTGGGCCGTCGCCTCTACCGAAGTTTGGCGAAGGTGGTCCCAGCATCTGGCGCGACAAAGCATTTTTCTTCTTCAACTACGAAGGTTTTCGTCAGCGACAAACCACCTCGGCGTTGAAGACAATCCTCCTGCCAAATGCACGCAATGGCATCTTTACCTACAGCGACAGTTCGGGAGCTATACGAACCATCAATATCCTGAACATCTCGATTGCGAACCCCGTGGGCGGCACGTACACGATCGGATCCATCAATCCCTTTGTTCAGAACAATATCCTCAGCCTGGTTCCGACCGCCGGCAACACCTCCGACGCCGGTGACGGACGCAACACTACCGGCTACCGCCTCAACGTCGCGAACAACGTAAATCGGAATAACTTTACCGGACGTTTTGACGTCGAACCGAATTCACGTCACTCGTTCAGTTTCATCTACGCACACGGTAACGAAGATAACGATCGGCCCGATGTCGCCAGCGGCTACACGGTCGATCCGCTGGTCAAGCAACCCGCGATTAGAGATTTCCTTTCGACGGGTTGGACGTGGACGCCGAGTGCTAACCTGACTAATGAAGTACGCGGTGGGTTCTTCACGAGCGAGCCTATCTTCGATCGCCTGGCTGACGACGGTGACTTCCTGCTCACGCTTCCACTGATCAGCAATCCGGGAACAACCTTCCAGGATCAGGGGCGCAAAGCGGATAACTACACGCTAACTGACAACGCAACCTGGATCAAAGGCAATCACTCGCTGCGTTTCGGTGGCACCGTAACCTGGTTCAAGGTTAACAGCTTTGCCCACTTCGATACTGTGCCACGCTTCTCTTTGCAGATGAACGCCGCGACGGGCACGTTGCCGTCAGGTGCTTTCCCTGGCGGTATCAGTGCGGCTCAGCTAACTGCGGCAAACAACCTGGCGGCATTGCTTGGCGGCGTTGCAGGCAGAATCGATCAGACCTTCAACGCACAAACAACGACATCCGGGTTCGTTACCCACGCTCCTGGAAGACAGATTTTTGACTTTGAGAACTACGGCTTCTATCTCACCGATCAATGGCGCATTAGCCCACGCTTAACGCTGAACCTCGGCGCGAGATACGAACTCTACAGTGCTCTCCGTGAGCGTAATGGATTCGCGCTCGAACCGATATTGGGCAGTGATCCGACGGCGGCGCTACTCAACCCAACGGGTACGGTGGACTTCATCGGACACAACGCCGGTGGCAAGAAGTTCTACAACACCGACAAGAACAATATCGGCCCAGTGGTGAGTTTCGCCTGGTCGCCCGAGTTCAAGAACAAATTCCTGGGCGCGCTTTTCGGTAGTGAAGGCCGAACGGTAATTCGCGGCGGCTACCGCATCAGCTACGTCAACGACGAATATGTTCGTGGTCCTGACAACTCACAGAGTGGAAACTCTGGTCTATCGACCTCGCAGGCATTTCTGCTTGCTTCGTCCGATGGTAACAGGTTGGGTGCTCCGCTGGCCGTGTTAGACGAGCCGCCTTTCACCATCCCGCGTACTTTCGCTCAGGGCGATGCTCTTTCCGGACTCAATTTCGGAACGATCTTCGCCATTGACCCGAATCTCCAGAGCCCTGCTACGCAGGAATGGAACTTCGGCATTCAACGCGAAATCGGGTTCCAGACTGCCTTCGAAATCCGTTATGTCGGTGGCAAGAGCGACAATCTCGTTCGTGGTATTGACCTGAACGAGGCGGTCATCCTGCAAAACGGCTTTGCGGCGGATTTCATCCGGGCTCGCAACAATTGCATTGCACAGGGCGCCACTCTGCCGGGTACCGGTACACCGCTCAGCAAGTGTACAAACGCAAACTTCAATGCGGCCATCCCGGGCAGTGTGCCATTGACGGTAATTCCTGGTTTGCCCAGCGGCGGTCTTCTGACCAATGCCACAATCCTTGGTTTGATCCGTGCTGGTACGCCTGCTGATTTGGTGAACACGTACATTCAGCAAACGTCCGCCACAGCAGTCGGTACCAATGGCAAACGGATGGATCAGTTCTTCCTGCCGAACCCGAATGCGGGCGCGGTAGACTTACTGACCAACGACGGTCGCTATCGCTACCACTCATTGCAGACGGAAATTCGCCGTCGCTTTACGAACGGCTTCCACCTGCAAGCCAATTACACGTTCCAGAAGACATTGACCAACGCTTCGGGTGTGGGTCAAACCAAGTTCGAACCGAATCTCTCGAACCTGTTCCCGGAGATCGAATACTCCCGCGCCGATTATGACGCGACGCACGTATTCAATCTCAACACCATCTACGAACTCCCGTTCGGTAGAGGGAAGCGCTGGTTCAGTGATGTCGGCGGCTTGGATCGTCTGGTTGGAGGCTGGCAAGTTACCTCCATTCTCCAGATGGCTACCGGCGCCCCGATCACAGTGGTCGATGCGCGCGGAACTCTGACACGTCGTAATGGACGGCAAACCGCCAACACGAACCTGACGAAAGATGGGGTCAAAGACTTGATCGGTATCTTCCGCACACCGTGTGGCGTGTTCTTCATCAACCCGGCTGTGATTGACATTAACCAGACCGCGCTCGCCAATGGTCAGTGTGGTTCACTCAACACTGGCGGCGCTACGGGTCGTGGTGCACGTGGTTTCGGTGAAGCTACCTTCCCGGGCCAGGTGTTCTTCAACGTTCCGCCGGGTCAAACCGGACAGTTGGAACGCGCGTTTATCAATGGTCCATTCTTCGCGAACTGGGATGCTTCCGTAATCAAGAACATCCGCATCACGGAGCGGACCAGATTCCAGCTTCGTTTCGAGGTATTCAACGTTCTCAACCGGGCGAACTTCTTTGCCAGCCAGTTGGGGAACCTGAATGTCAACAGCACGAACTTCGGGCGTATCACCAGCACGTTCACGTCTAGCGGTGCGCAACGCGTCGTTCAATTCGCGGGCCGGTTCGAGTTCTAAAGGCCACGCGAGTTAGCGTTAAACTTGAAGGGCGTTACTCTTTTGGAGTAACGCCCTTTCACTTTTAGCCTATGAAGCAAGTAACGCTAAGGGTGTTGTGCCCGGAACCTGCGGAGCAGGTGGCAAAATAAAGCCTGGGGCGCAAGCCCCAGGTACTAATGCAGGAAACAAATCGATGAGCCCGCGGAGCGGGCGACAGCCTGTAAATCCTGAAGGCTGTCGCCCGCTCCGCGGGCTCGTACTCCTCTTTTGGGGGCGTTCCTGGGGCTTGCGCCCCAGGCTTTATTCTGTCACCTGCTCCGCAGGTTTCGGGCACAACATGCTGAGCGTTCCTGCTTCGCAGGTTCCGGGCACAACAGACTTAGCGGGGCTCAATTGCTCTTACTTTTTTTATCATCTACGTCGAACACCGTCGGATCGATTCGCTGATTGAACTGAAACTCTGAAAGAGTGATATCCCACTCTGCTTTGTATGAACCAGAACGTCCGGCTGTCTCAAAATAAATCTTATAAGCGTGCGGCAAAGTTAGCCCGCCTTCTTTCCTAAAATCAGAGAAGTCTTCTACCAGTTTGTATCGTGTTTCGCCTGTACTGGCAGAAGTCTCTGGTGTCCTGCCCATCTGCCCTTCAATCGAACGATTATATTCGGTGCGGACGTGATGAAATGTTTCAGCGTCGAAAAACATCGTGACACGCAGATCTGTTCCGATTGGATAAAACTTCAACTGATGGACCATGCGGTCGTCGATTTTCTTCGTTCCGGCCGATTCCACTTTAACTTTGTACTCGATTGCATTCAGCAGCGGCCAAGCCTGTGACAGCGCACCTCCCCAAACGCCCTGTTTGATGATCGCTCTGTGAGCCAGTAGAAACTCTGAGAGATCGGAACGGATGCCGGGACGTATATAGCTGGCTGAAACATCACTGCCATCGAAGCCTATCTTTTCTTGAGGGTAATTGGTCTGATCGAAGACCATCGCCATCAAGTTCTTGCGACCATCCGAAGCGAGCACAGCGCGGCCACCAAATCTGGCCAATGCCGGGGCTTTGAACGTTGAAATGACAGTACCGCCGAAGATGCGAGTGGTTACGGACTTTAGAGTTTCAGCCCCACCCATCGCCTCCAGGTGCTTGGCGATGATCTCTTCCGTTTTGA
>Ga0105246_10002960_pt1 | contig 10295 bp, 10 predicted proteins | sample KBSM64metaG_FD_99694 | JGI IMG/M metagenome (GOLD analysis project Ga0105246, IMG submission 99694) | Miscanthus rhizosphere microbial communities from Kellogg Biological Station, Michigan, USA - KBS M6-4 metaG | ecosystem: Host-associated > Plants > Roots > Rhizosphere > Soil | place... | reverse complement strand
GCCTCATCGAGCGAGGACACGACGACGGCGCCCGCCGCCTCGGGCGTGCCGGCCCAGCCTTCCTGCCGGGTCACCACGATGTTCGTCCGGCCGGGCAGCGGCCGGTACTTTTCGGGGAACGACTCCCAGGTCTTGCGGCCCATGATGACGGGATGCCCCGTGGTCAGCGCGCTGAAATGCTTCAGGTCCTCCGGGATGTGCCAGGGCATGGTGCCGTCCCGGCCGATGACGCCCTTGGTGGTCTGCGCCCAAATCAGGCCGATCTGCGATGCCAGCTCCCGGCTGTCCTGGGATCCTGCGCTGTTCATACTGCCACCGGTGCCTTGATGGTGGGGTGGTGCTGGTAGCCGACCACCTCGAAGTCCTCGAAGCTGTAGTCGAAGATGGTGTCCGGTTTGTGGGTGAAGCGCAGCTGCGGGTACTCGTAGGGTTCACGGCTTAGCTGCTCCGTGACCTGCGCCAGGTGGTTGTCGTAGATGTGCACGTCGCCGCCGGTCCAGACGAAGTCGCCGGGTTCCAGGCCGAGCTGCTGCGCCACCATCATCGTGAGCAGGGCATAGGAAGCGATGTTGAACGGCACGCCCAGGAACATGTCGGCCGATCGCTGGTAGAGCTGGCAGGACAGCTTCCCGTCCGCCACGTAGAACTGGAAGAAGGCGTGGCACGGCGGCAGGGCCATGTGCTTGATTTCGGCGACGTTCCAAGCCGAGACGAGGTGCCGGCGGGAATCCGGGTTCTCCGCCAGGCCCTTCATGAGTTCGGCGATCTGGTCCACGTGCCCGCCGTCGGGAGTGGGCCAGCTGCGCCACTGCACACCATAGACAGGTCCGAGCTCGCCCTCGGCGTCCGCCCATTCATCCCAGATGCTGACGCCCTGTTCCTGGAGCCATTTCACGTTTGAATCCCCACGGAGGAACCACAGCAGCTCGAGGGCAAGGGACTTGAAGTGCACCCGCTTGGTGGTGATCAGCGGGAAACCCTGGCTCAGGTCGAAGCGGAGCTGGCGTCCGAAAACACTCCGCGTGCCGGTTCCCGTGCGGTCCGACTTGTGGGTTCCGTTGGCCAGGACATCGCGAAGAAGGTCTTCATAAGGGGTGGGGATGCTCACGGATCCAGCTTACTTTAGCCGCCCGCGCAGGAGCCCGATCACGGCCTCTGCGTCCAGTCCTGCCTTGCGTGTCGCTGCGGCCAGGCGGTCGACGGCGGCCAGCACCTCCGCCATCGGCGTGTCGCCCGGACCGCGGGAACCGAAGCCTCCCGCCGCAGGGGCTGGGCCGAGCACGACGGTGCCGTTCCGCCGTCTGGACTCAATCAGTCCGGCAGCCTCGAGTTCCTTGTAGGCGCGCGCCACGGTGCCGGCAGCGATGCCGAGATCAGCGGCGAGGCTGCGGACGGTAGGCAGCTTGCTGCCCGGGGCCAGGGAGCCGACGGCGATCAGTGAGCTGATCTGCGAGCGGATCTGTTCGTAGGGCGGCACCGCCGAACGAAGTTCAAGTGAGATTCCGGTCACGGCGCAGCACCTTCAAGGTGCTGGCCCGCCGCCCGGGGCAGTGCGCGCAACAGGGACCGGACCGGGGTCACGGCGATGGCGAGTCCCAGGGTGGCGACGACGGCTCCCGCCGCAATGGAGAACGGCGAGTCCTGGGGCACGAAACTCCTGGGTTCCTCGAACAGCGGCAGCAGTGCGTGGCTCAAGGTCATCAGCAGCAGCCCCGTCTGCACGAAGCAGTAGGCGGCCAGCGTGCGCACGATCCGGTAGGCGGTGATGGCCCGCAATGCACCATCCAAGCCGGCGGTCTTCCCGGGCGCCGGGATGGCCGGCCGGCGGCGGACCGCCCACCACGCGAGGGCCCCGGCCGAAAAGACTCCAGCGGTGAGCCCGACGACGGCTGGCCAGGCGGGAACCTCGTACAGCATGCCCTGGCCCACGGCTGTGAGGACCAGGACCACGCAGAGCAGCAAGGCCCCGATGATGGCCGTGCCCAGCAGGCCGCGGGAGACCGGCTGTTGGGGCCAGTCGACGGAGGCGTCGCGGCTGCCGTAGTTCGCGCCGGTGAGCAGTTCCCCGGCCGCGATGGCAAGCAGCAGCAAGGCAGCGATCACCGCCGCCCATACGGCAAAGCCCCAGCTGCCCGCCGCCGCCATGGCCGGGATGAGGAACAGGCCGCCGAACAGGGGGAGCGCCGCTACAACGCCGAGCCATGCACCGATCGATGCCGACAACCTCGCCGAGGGATGTGCGTGGGTATCCCGGCTGAGCGGGGCTTCACGCTGTTTATCGATTGCGGCGACGGACGGCAGCTCCCCGGGACGCCACCACCACATCGCGAGCAGAACGATGAGGTTGAACAGTCCCAAGGCGTTGAACCAGGAATTGTATTGTTCGCCGGGAGCAGGACGCGCGGCAAAGTTCCCCGCGATGGCCGCCAGTCCGGAGGCGATGGTTGCCACCGTCCGGAGCAGCCGGTTCATGGCGAGCGTGCGCAGCGCCCGGTTGTCTCCGGCGTCGAGCGTTTCAAGCCGGCGCCGCCGGGCGATCAGCCACAGGACCAGCAACGTGCCGGCCGCCAGCAGGATCAGCCCGCCGCCGAGCCAGGCTGCCAGTTCCGCCCCCGGAATCCTGCCGTCCTGCCCCGTGCGGCTGTAGCTTCCATCCGGCGCCGTAACCGGCTGCGCCGGGTCGAAGCCCGGGAGTGCGGAGATCCAGATGATCGCCGCGGCGGCGCCGGCGAAGATGACGGCCGTTGTCCAAGCCAGGCCCCGGGGCAGGAAATCGCGGATCCTCCGGATCGACAGCTCCGCATGCCTGCGTGACTGCTTCGGTGCAGGGTAGCTCAACTGGCCGATGGCATGTACGGCGAGGGTGGCAGCCACCGGCCAGCCCAACGCCGTCACAAGATCCTCCGGCCGGTCCGGGTAGTTGCCGGGGACGCTGCTGGCCTGGATGATTCCGGCGTTCATGCTGCCTTGGAGGGAACTTGCCATCCAGCCGATGATCCCCACCCAGAATGCGTGCTTGGACACCGTGGCCGCGCTGCTGCCCGTCTGTGGCGCCCACACCACGAAGCGCAGGAACAGGTAGACGACGGCCGCTCCGGCGGCAGGACCCAGGAACACCGCCGGCGGCAGATAGAACTCCATGATGACAACCCCCAAACTTTGTATCAATGTACTAAGTGTTTGATACAAAGAGTGGCTTCGTCAACGGGCCAGGGCAGCTATTCAGTCGTCGAAGGGCTTGACCTGTTCGACGGCGACGATCCGCCCGCCGTTGGCCCGGGACACCTGGCAGACGATCATTTCACCCGGTGTCAGGTACGGATCTTCCTTTGGAAGGAGTTCGCCGAGTTCCGGGCCCATGTGCCGGGCCAGCGTCTTGAGGATGGTCGGCAGCGCCGGCCTGTGCGTGCAGACGGCAACCGCCTGCTGCTTGTCAAACAACGCGGAGACAATGTCAGCGGTCTTCTTCGGCTTGCGCTCATGGGCGTGCTCGGTCAGGGCATCCACCAGTTTCACCTTGGCGCCGGCGGCCTTGGCATAAGGGGCGATGGTGGCAACGCACCGGGTCCACGGACTGCTGACGATCCGCAGCGGCTTCCACGCCTCCAGCAGCCGCTGCACAGCGAGGGCCTGCCGCTGGCCAGTGGCCGCAAGCGGCCGGCTGCCTTCGGCCTTCGTCCACGAAGACCGCGGCTTGGCCTTGGCATGCCGGACCAGGATCAGTGGCCAGGTTTCCAGCTCGCCGTTGGCATGGGCCTTCGCAAGTTCCTTGAGCGGCGCGACGTCGCTGGGATTGCTCAGGTACTGGGCTGCCCGCTCGGGACCCGCCCACATGACCGCGTCCACTTCCTTGCCGTCGGGCTTGATGCCGTTCCCGTTGAGCAGGGCGGAGTTCAGGTGCACGGCCCAATAGTGGACCACCTTCAGGCCGGCGGTGACGTGGTAATGGATCGGCGGTAGCGGGATCCCGAGGGTTGCCCGGACGCCGATCTCCTCGAAGACCTCGCGGACAGCGCATTCGGGGATGGTTTCCCCGGGATCGATCTTGCCTTTGGGCCATGACCAATCGTCGTACTTGGGCCGATGGATCAGCAGTACTTCCAGGGCACCCTTATTAAGGCGCCACGGGATGGCCCCTGCCGCGGTAACCGCGACTTCCTCGCCGGGATGGTCGGTCTGGTCCGCGATCGGTGTATCGCTCTTCACCGCTGCTGCCTACCGCCGGGCTACTGCCCGCTGGCGGGACCGCGAGGCCAGGAGCCAGGACTGGATGTCCAGTAGCGGCGTTCCGTCCTCGGCCAGGTGGTGACGGGTCCAGTGGCCCTCATTGTCCAGGTGCCAGCTCGCCGTTCCGGGGTCGAGGTAGCGCCGCAGCAGGTCCATGACCTCCGCGGTGTCTTCCCGGCTGGACAGCTGGACCAGGGCCTCGACGCGGCGGTCCAGGTTGCGGTGCATCATGTCTGCCGAGCCGATGTAAACCACAGGATCGTTTCCGTTGGCAAAGGCGAAGACCCGCGAGTGCTCCAGGAAGCGGCCGAGCACGGAGCGGACCGTGATGTTCTCGCTCAGGCCCGGGACGCCCGGGCGGAGGGAACAGATGCCGCGCACCAGCACGTCCACCTTCACACCAGCCTGCGACGCCCGGTACAGGGAATCGATGATGGCCTCGTCCACCATGGAGTTGACCTTGATCTGGACCCGGGCAGGCAAGCCGGCACGGGCGTTGCTGATTTCGGCTTCGATCCGGTCGATCAGCCCGGAACGGACGGACCGCGGAGCGACCAGGAGCCGCTTGAAGGTGGATTTCGGTGCGTAGCCGGAGAGTTGGTTGAAGAGCTTGGACAAGTCCTCGCCCACCTGCTCGTTGGAGGTGAGCAGGCCAAGGTCCTCGTAGTAGCGGGCCGTGCGCGGGTGGTAGTTGCCGGTGCCGATGTGGCAGTAGCGGCGCAGCCCGTCCACTTCCTGGCGGACCACCAGGGAGAGCTTGCAGTGCGTCTTGAGGCCCACGATCCCGTACACCACGTGCACACCGGCCTGTTCGAGCTTGCGGGCCCAGGAGATGTTGGCCTGCTCATCGAAGCGAGCCTTGATTTCCACGAGCGCGAGGACTTGCTTGCCGGCTTCGGCGGCGTCGATGAGCGCGTCCACGATCGGGGAGTCGCCCGAGGTCCGGTACAGGGTCTGCTTGATGGCCTGGACCTTGGGGTCCGCGGCGGCCTGCTCCAGGAACGCCTGGACCGAAGTCGAGAAGGAGTCGTAAGGGTGGTGCAGCAGGATGTCCCTGCGGCGCATGGCCGCGAATACGTTGGCGGCCTTGGACGTTTCCGATTCGTTCAGGTACCGGGAGGTATGCGGCACGTGCTTGGGGTAGTGCAGGTCCGCGCGGTCGATTCCTGCGATCACGGACAGGCCGCGCAGGTCCAGCGGGGCCGGAACCGAGTACACCTCGGACTCTTCGATGCCGAGTTCGCGGATCAGCAGGGCCCGGATGTTCGGGTTGATGTCCGTGGTGACTTCCAAGCGCACGGGCGGACCAAAGCGCCGGCGCAGCAGTTCCTTCTCGAGGGCCTGCAGGAGGTTCTCGGCGTCGTCCTCTTCGACCTCGACGTCCTCGTTGCGGGTGACGCGGAAGCTGTGGTGCTCCATGACTTCCATGCCCGGGAAGAGCTTGTCCAGGTGGACCGCGATGACTTCTTCGAGGGCGATGAAACGGGCCACACGGCCCGGGACGGCGCCGGCGCGCGGGCCGTCGATCGAAACGAGCCGGGGGAGCTGGTCCGGCACTTTGACGCGGGCGAACAGTTCCTTGTCGCTCACGGGGTTGCGGACGATCACCGCGAGATTCAAGGACAGGCCGGAAATGTAGGGGAAGGGATGGGCCGGGTCCACGGCAAGCGGGGTGAGGATCGGGAAGACCTTCTCGCTGAACATGGTGCTCAGCCGGTGCTGGGCCTCGTCGTCGAGCTCGTTCCAGTGCATTAGGTGGATGTGCTCGTAGGCCAGGGCCGGGCGGATCTGCTCGGCGAAGACCCGTGCATGGCGTTCCTGCAGCTTGTGTGCGGCCTCGCCGATCTGCTCCAGGACCTCGATGGGGCTCAGCCCGGCGGGGGAGGGCACGGCAAGTCCGGTGGCGATGCGGCGCTTGAGGCCGGCCACCCGGACCATGAAGAACTCATCCAGGTTGGAGGCGAAGATCGAAAGGAAGCTGACACGCTCCAGAAGGAAGAGGTCAGGGTCTTCGGCCAGTTCCAGGACACGGGCGTTGAAGGCAAGCCAGCTCAGTTCCCGGTCCAGGAAGCGGTCCGGGGAGATATCGCCTTCCGGTTCCAGCGACGGGGCGAATTCGGGGATGTCGATGCGGTCCTGGGTGGCCCTGGACGCGGGTACCTCGGAGGAGCCGAAGCGGGAAGGCAAAGTGGAACCTTTGACCTCGGTCTTGGCCGTTCCTGCCGGTTCCGGGTTCATCGGATTCTCCTTCATTCTTCAGCGGGTTTCCTTCAACCCTACAAGTATCTCCGCGATGCGGAATTCCGCGTGACCGGTGCATGAAGCCGCCACCCGGCGGCACGTTAATTCTCTGTTAACGGCCCGTACATGACGTCCGCATCCCAGCGGACGAATCCCAGTTTCTGGTATAGCGTGACGGCGGCCGTGTTGTCTGCATCCACGTAGAGCATCACCGCATGCAGCTCGTGCTGTTCCAGGTGCCGGATCCCGGCCACCGTCAGCGATTTGCCGAGTCCCATGCCCTGCGCCGCGGGAGTCACGCCAACCACGTACACCTCGCCGATGGGCGGGTGCCCGCCGTGCCCCGGGTGCACCTTGGTCCAGTGGAAGCCAAGCAGTTCGCCTGCGCTGTTTTCTGCCAGCAGGAAGCCTGCCGGATCGAACCAGTCCTCGGCCATGCGGGCCTCAAGGTCGGCCAGCGTCATGGACCCCTGCTCCGGGTGGTGTGCGAACGCCGCTTTGTTAGCCGCAAGCCACGCCGGCTCATCCTGGCCCGGCACGAAGGCGCGCAGTGTTACGCCGTCCGGGAGGCCGGCGTCGGGCATTTCAGAGGTCGAGGCCATGAGGCGCATCCGCCACAGTTCCCGGACGGGACCATACGAAAAGCGGGCGGCCAGCCGCGCAGCGGCGGCGTGGTCACCGTGGGACCACGCGTTCAGCCCGTTCAGGCCGCGGGTGTCCTGCAGGTAGCCGAGCAGCCGTCCGGCGACGCCCTGGCTGCGGTAGCTGGGGTGCACTGCCATTTCGAGGACCCCGGTGCCGTCCTTTTCCCCGACGACGACGGCGACCCCCGCCAGATCCTCGCCGCTGGACGGGTCGCTGTCCTCGTCCGGGGCGTAAAGAGCCAAGGTGCTGAGCGGATGCTCCGAGGAGCCTGCGCCACGCAGCAGCACCAGTGTTTGTTCGGACAACGGCGGGTTGCCGTCCGCCTCTTCCGCGGCTGCGGCCAGGGATTTGATGTCCCTGAGCAGTTCCGGGTCCGCGGCGCCATCGACGGCGAGGACCGGCCATTTTTCCGGATGCGCAAGACTCATGCAGCAAGGCTATACGCCCTGCGGCGGATTGCACCCGCGGTATCCGTTTTGCCGGAACTGCCGCGGCCCTGTAAGGTCTATGTTTCGTCCGGCTCTTCGGAGCGGACTGCGAGGGGGATCCGCCAGTGGGGCGGCCTCGATACGTTCGACCCGTATGTCCTCCACCACGAAAAACAGGGAAGGCCCGGACTCAGTCCGGGCCTTCCCTGTTTTGCAATGTGCCCCAGTGGTCGGGCTCAGGCGTCCGAAAGCTCTCAGGCGTCCGAAAGCTCGTCGTCCGGCAGCCTGACGAGCGTCAGGCGGTAGCCGACGTTGCGCACCGTGCTGATGAGGTTTTCATGGTCGGCACCCAGCTTGGCCCGCAGCCGGCGGATGTGGACGTCCACGGTGCGGGTGCCGCCGTAGTAGTCATAGCCCCAGACTTCGGTCAGCAGCTGCTGCCGGGTGAAGACCCGGCCCGGGTGCTGTGCCAGGTATTTGAGGAGTTCGAATTCCTTGAAGGTCAGGTTCAGCGGCTGTCCGCTGACCCGTGCGGTGTAGCTGGCCTCGTCGATGACGACGCCGGCGGCGCGGATCTCGCTCTGCGTTTCCTCTTCTTCGGGCACAGCGCGGGCCATGGCCAGGCGGATGCGGGCCTCGACTTCCGCGGGACCGGCGGAGTCGAGCACGATGTCGTCCACGGACCAGGCCGAGGACACGGCGGCCATGCCGCCCTCGGTGAGGATGAGCATCAGTGGTGCGCTGAGTCCCGTGGCTTTCAGGAGCTGGGTCAGCGAGCGGGCGCCCACGAGGTCCTTGCGGGCGTCGAGGAAGACGACGTCGGTGGGGTCGGTGTCGAGCAGCGCAGTGGGTTCTGCCGGCAGGATGTGCACGCGGTGGTTCAGCAGCTCCAGGGCCGGCAGGATGTCCACGGACGAGCCGGGGCTGTTCGTCAGGAGCAGGATGTGCGACATAGTTCCTCCAAGGGGCGGGCCGCGCATCATCGGGCGTCTGGACCGGGCTTCCACCGGCGTCTGACTGCGTCGTGAAGCCGGCTACCCCCGAAAGGGACCTCGGGTAAGGACCCGGCAATGCGATCGCTGTTTGACATTTGAGTATACCCGCCGGGCGAATCGAGGACATGGATTAGGGCAGTCTGCAGCAACTTCGGCGACATATTTCGGCCGCATAGGGCAGGATGGGCGAAGGATGTTCAACGCCGGGTCCGCCGCTGAACGCAGGCCGCAATGAAGTCAGGAACGCAGTGAAGTCTTGGAACATCGGGGTGGTCGGCCTCGTCACACTCGCGGTCATCGTCGCCGGATCGTATGCCCCCGCCGGGGTGATGGTGGGCGTCGGGATCGTGGCAGCGGCCGTCGTCGGCATCGGCTGGCCGCACTTCCTGGCCGTTCCTGCGAAGAAGACCCTCGCCGCTGTCATCGCCCTCAGCGGGATGGGCTCCGCCCTCGCCGCCGCGTACGCGCCGGCGCCCGGCTTCCTCGACTACGTCCCCGCGTTCATCGCCACCGGCGTCATCGCTGTCTTCATCGTCCAGCTGGTCCGCGGCACCGGCCAGGCCCAGCGCCTTGAATCGACCCTGGGCAGTTGCGCCGGTGTCCTGCTCAGCTGCCTCGGGGCCGGCTGGATCGCCAGCGTGCGCTTCAACGGCGTACAGGAGATGGTGCTGGTGGCCGGCCTCAGCGCGGCCGTGGCGCTGCTGACCGGGCTGCTGCGCTGGCCGGACCGGATCGTGGCCCCGCTGGGCATCGCCGCCGCCGGGCTGGTTGCCCCGCTTGCCGGGCTGGTGTTCTCCAACATTTCCGTCGCGGCTGCGGCAGTGGTGGGCGTGGTGATGGGTTCGGTGCTCCTGAGCTTCCGGCGCATGGTCACCCTGCGGCCGGGCCGGCTCAACTTGGCCGCCGTCCTGGGCATGGGGGTGGCACCGGTGTGGGCCGTGGGTTCGCTTTGCTACTTCATCGACAAACTACTCATCTACTAACAGTTAGGATGGCATCATGTCTGTTCTTGCCTTTGAAATCTTCTTCCTTGTACTGCTCGGCCTGGCCAGCATCTCCATGGCCTGGTTCGCCAGCTTCGTCGTTTACCGCCTTTTCAAGGGCCAGAAGTAATAGTCGTTTCCCTGTCGCGCTGAGGTAGAACTGCTGTGCCCATTGAAATTCCCACGGATCTGACACCCGAACTCGTCCCCCTGTCCTGGCTCATCGGTGAGTGGGAAGGCCGCGGACGCCTGGGAAGCGGTGAAGAGGATTCCGAACATTTCATCCAGCACGTCTCCTTTACGCACAACGGCCTGCCATACCTGCAGTACCGCGCCGAAAGCTGGCTCAGCGACGAGCAAGGCACCAAGCTGCGGCCGTTGACCGTGGAAACCGGGTTCTGGGCGCTTGAGCGCGAACTGGTCGAGGCCGACGGCGGGCCCGGGCTGATTCCGGCGGACATGGTTCCCGTGCTGAAGAACGCCGACGACGTCGAAGCCCGCCGCAATGCCGACGGCGGCTTCGACCTGACGGTGACCATCACACATCCGGGTGGCATTTCCGAGCTCTACTACGGCCAGATCAAGGGGCCCCAGATCCAGCTCAGCACCGACATGGTGATGCGCGGCAGCCATTCGAAGGAATACACGGCGGCCACCCGGATCTTCGGCCTGGTGGACGGCAACTTGCTCTGGCGTTGGGACGTCGCCGCTGCCGGCAAGTCCCTCGAAGCCCACGCTTCGGCGTTCCTGAACAAGGTTTCCTGAATAAGGGTTTC
>Ga0105246_10002955_pt1 | contig 10299 bp, 9 predicted proteins | sample KBSM64metaG_FD_99694 | JGI IMG/M metagenome (GOLD analysis project Ga0105246, IMG submission 99694) | Miscanthus rhizosphere microbial communities from Kellogg Biological Station, Michigan, USA - KBS M6-4 metaG | ecosystem: Host-associated > Plants > Roots > Rhizosphere > Soil | place: Michigan... | reverse complement strand
TGGCAGCGCAACGCTGACGCTTGCGCCCAGCAGCATCGCTGGCGGCGGGTCGTCCAACGTTAATCGAACCCGCCAGGTGCGCGTCTGTGGATCAGCCTGCGGGCTGATATCGCGCAGATGCGCCTGCGCGGCGATCGCCGGTGAAGCGAGCAGAGATATGCTAAAGGCGTCGCTGTGGAGCGAGGAAAATGCTGCCGGGAAAGGCACATCCATCACCACATCTCGCTGTGTACCGCTTGCCAGCGACATCACCGTTTGACCGGCGCTCACTACCTGTCCGGCGGATGCGCTTACGGCGGTGATCACACCGCTGAAAGGGGCCGTTAGCTGCGTCCAGCGCAGATTTTCTTTCGCGTTGTTAAGTGCGGCTTCGCTGCTCTGCAGACGCGCAGCGGCGGATTGCCAATCGGATTGCGCGCTGTCTAACTGCGCGCGCGCAATCGCACCGGAAGGCATCAACTGTTTCATGCGATGCAGATTCAGCGCCGCGACGCGTTCCGTTGCCCGTGCGCTGTCGGTGTCAGCCATCGCACTCTGTAACGCGTTTTGGGTCGTGCTGCTTTCTAACGTGGCCAGCATCTGGCCCGCGTTGACGTGGTCGCCCACTTCGGCAGATCGCGCCAGAATCCGCCCATCCAACCTGAAACCCAGCGATGTTTCGTCATGGGCGTGAATATCGCCGGTCATCTGCACTTGTCGTCCTTGCGTGGCAGGCTTCACGATGATGAATTTTACCGGCCGGGGAGGCGGCGAGGGTAAGGGATCGCGTGGCCCGCAGGCGGTGAGCGATAAGGCGATGACCACCATGCAGGGCAACAACGGCAGCAACGCGATCAGGCGTTGTGCACCGATAAGATGATCGGCGGCCTGTTTGACCAGGCCGGTGAAAGAGTCTGTCATGGCGCCTCTCCGTACAAGGATTTGGCGCCATTAAAACGGCTTACTGTCGAGATTCTTTGTACGGCGAGTCAAGATCCTGTCAAGAGCGCGACAACGGCTCCGTACTGACGTTAGGCAAAAAAATTGCCAGGCTGAGACCACCCTCTTTGGGGAGTTTGGCGCTAATCCTGCCGCCGTGCGCCACGCAGATGGCGCGGGCGATCGACAGGCCAAGTCCGCTGCCGCCGGAGTGTCGCGCGCGTGAGGATTCGCCGCGCGTGAAGCGTTCGAACATCTCTGGCAGAAACGCCGGTGTGACGCCGGGGCCATCATCCCTGAATTCAATACTGCAGCCTCCCGGCACCGCCCGAGCGATAATCTGCAACTGGCCCGCAGGTTTGCCATAGCGCAAGGCGTTTTCAATCAACACGCTAAAAACCTGACCCAACCGGAAGGGATCGGCGCGGCAGGTGAGCGTGCTGTCTGCTACCACGCTGATGATCATGCCGGTGGCTTCGGCTTGCGGTCGCACCCAGGCCACGCGCTCTCGTGCCAGTTCTCCCGGATTGATCACATGCAGATCCAGCTTAAGTTGCCCGGCGTCGGCCAGCGACAGCAGGTGAAGCTCATCAATAAGTCGGCTCATGTGACGCAACTGTTTCATGACCATTTCCAGCTGCTGCGGTTCAGGCTGAAACACACCATCCAGCAGACCTTGCATTCGACCAATGGCGGCCGTCAGCGGCGAGCGTAGTTCGTGTGCCAGAGCCACGTGCGAGGCGCGCAGCTCACGATCGTAGAGCGCCAGTTGCTGGCTCATGCGATTAAAGTCGTGCGCGAAGTGCAGCAGCTCCGCCGGGGCGCTTTTGACCATGGTGGCGGATGAACCAAACTGCCCTTCGGATACCCGATCAGCGGTTTTTTTCAGGTGGCTGAATTGCAGCGCTAGCGGACGGGCGTAGCGCAGAACGGTGAAAGCCACAAACGGCGTAATGATGAAAATCAGGATGATCACCATCAACCAGTCAGCGGCACCGACCGAAGGATCCGAGTAGCGCACGCCCCAGCGTTCATCAACGATCTCGTGGAAGCGCGGCAGATTGGATTGCGGATGCGCGCGCAGCGTCAGAAATTCCTGGCGCATGTCCGGCGGCATATGGTGGATGATCCACAGGTTTTGCAGCGCAAAGCGCAGGAACATAATCCCGGCAACGGCAATAACCGTGACGATGGCCAGCGTCAAAATACGCACGCAGATCCAGCGCCACAGCGTTTGAGGAGGTGACTGTTTCATGGCTGTCTGAACCTGTAACCCACGCCGCGCACGTTGAGTAATATCTCTGACAACCCGGCGTTTTCGAGCTTCTTACGCAGGTTGTAGACGTGGGTATCGATCACCCTTTCCAGCGCCTCACTTTCAGGCATACAAGTTTCGATCAGATATTGACGGCTAAGCGCGCGCACTGGCGCTCGCATCAGCGTCACCAGCAGAGAAAATTCGGTTGGCGTGAGGTCAATGCGGGTTGGATGCTGCTCTGGCTGCGCGACAACGGCGGTCATCGCCGCAGTATTAACCTCCAGCGCTTGCCAGCGCAGCACTTCATCCTCGGCAACTGCCGCACGGCTGCGGCGCAGCACGGCCTGCACGCGCGCAACCACTTCACCCGGATGATAGGGTTTCACCACGTAGTCATCCGCGCCTAAGCGCAGCGCGCCGATTCTGTCGGGCGTGTCCGTCATCGCGGTAATCATAATCACTGGCGTGTCAGCGCGGCGTCGCACGGCAGCCAGCACCTCGGTGCCGTTCATGCCGGGTAACATGATGTCGAGCAGAATGAGATCGGGTTTCCACTTCTCTACGCGCTCAAGTCCGTTAAGCCCATTACCGGCAATCTCCACGGCATATCCTTCGCGTAGCAGATAGGCTTCCAGCACGTCTGCCGCGTCTGCATCATCCTCAATAACCAATACTCGTCTGTTGTTCATGGCTCACCTTGACAGTTTCTTCATAAATCCCTGGCACTTAATTGACATTGCTTCGGGATACTCCGACCTGTGACGTAACGCCCGGGCAAGGGGCTAAAAACAGATGGGTAACTGAGGTGACACGATGATAACCAGAAAAAAGGCGCTGTACAGTGGCTGTTTGTTACTGGTCAGTTTCAGTGCCAGCACGCGCGCTGATGACAGCGCAGCGCAGGATGGCGTGATGATGGGCGTGGGCGCGCAGACCACGCCGAAATACAGCGGCGCAGATAAACAACGCTGGCAGGTGGTGCCGATGGTGCAGGCCCGAAAGGGCGCATTTTTCATCGATTCGCAAAAGGGTGTCGGCTACGATCTGCAGAGCGACAGCGGCCTGTATCTGGAGCATACGCTGGGATATGGCCTGGGCAGGGCAGATAAGGATTCCGACTGGCGCGATGGTTCTGACAAGCTGCGTGGCATGGGCACCATCAATGCTACGCTTAACACCGCTATTGCTGCCGGTTGGGCGATCTCGCCATGGCTGATTCTTGAAGCGAAAGCCGTTCTGCCCCTAACAACCAGCCAGGGCGTAAATTATCGCACTTCGGTTACGTTGATTCCGCTACAAAGCCAGGAGGATAACCTTTCCTTGCAGACCTCCGCGCTGTTTGGAGATGCGCGCTACATGCAAACCTGGTACGGCGTCAACGCGCGTCAAAGCGACAAAAGTGGCTATACGATTTACTCGCCTGCAGCCGGATTTTATGGGGTAGAAACCGACCTGACATGGAGTCATCAGTTTACGCAGCACTGGGGCGGCGCAATGAGCGCGGGTTACACGTGGCTGGACGATCACGCGGCGGACAGTCCTTTTGTGTTTAGGCAGAACCAGCTGACCGCAACAGCGGCGGTGACGTATAGGTTTTAGGGACTCTACGCGTTGAATCCTGGCAAAGGCGTATTGACATTGCTGATGGTTATTAGCGTTTGCGCTATGGTGCATCTGGCTGTCTATCTTATTTACATCGCTTAAAAAGCGTTGAGACGAAATGCGACACGCGCTGTAGCGGCACATTAATTTGTCTATTTATCCAGGTGCGCCTGAATGCGCACCCTACAAAAACCTCGCCAAACAACGGTAGGGTCGCCATTTATGGCGACCGATAAACCAGCTTCACTACGCAACATTCACTGCGCATATGTACGCATCAGGAACAGATCGTAACGTTTATCCAATGAGCTTTTGTTTATGGCTTAGTGGTTGATTGTGCATATGTTCATCGTCAGCGGGCAATGCTGAGATGACGATCACACCTTGAACGCTGAAAACTACTTAGCAGACTTATTGTGATGGTGCTCACAATGAGCAGGCGAAAAATAAGCGATAAAATATAACAAATGAACAACAGTCGTTCATTTGAGCAAGGTGCAGCCTACAACCTCTGACCTAAACCCAAAAGGTTCATCCATGAAAAACCGATACAGTACGAAAGTACTGGCGCTTTTCTGCGCCCTGTCATTTCTGATGTATGTCGATCGCGTAAACCTCTCAACTGCGGCGGGGCTGATAAAGCAGGATCTTGGCCTCAATAACACCGATCTGGGCCTGATTTTTTCTGCCTTCGCTTACACCTACTTAGTGTTTCAGATTATCGGTGGCTGGTTTGTTGACCGCTTCGGCGCACGCAAAACCATTATCATCTGCGGCAGTATCTGGGTGGTCGCGACCATCTGTACCGGTTTTGCCGGTGGTTTCGCTTCGCTGTTCCTGTCACGCATGCTGCTTGGCGTAGGCGAAGGGGCGGCATTGCCGTCACAAGCACGCGCCATGACATTCTGGTTCTCCAGCGAGAAGCGTGGCTTTGTACAAGGTATCACCCACTCATTTTCACGCTTTGGTAATGCTGTTACGCCATCGCTGGTGGCGCTGTTAGTACTGATGCACTCCTGGCGCTTCTCATTTATCGCATTGGGCGTTATCACCGCCGTATGGCTCGGTTTCTGGATTGCAGGCTTCCGCGATAACCCGCATCACATTGCCGATATGAGCGAAGAAGAACGCAAGATTTTGCCAAAACTTGATGCCTACATGACGGACAAAGTGAAAGCCCCCACGCCATGGAAAGCGCTGCTCAAGCGTATTGGACCAACCATGGGCGTCTATTTTTGCTACGGCTGGACCGGCTGGCTGTTCTTCACCTGGCTTCCGACTTTCTTTATGAACGGTCGCGGCATGGACCTGAAATCGTCCGCACTCTTCACCTCAGCAGTGTTTCTCTCGGGTGTGGTGGGGAATACCGTCGGCGGCATAGTGAGTGACAAAATCCTAAAACGTACCGGCAATGTAGTGGCTGCGCGACGTAACGTCATTATCTTTAGCTTTCTGAGCGCCGGTTTGCTGCTTATTCCGGTGATCAGCTCCACCAACATGACGGTCATTACCGCCTGTCTCGGTCTGGCCTTCTTCTGCCTGGAACTGACCATTGGGCCTATCTGGGCAGTGCCAATGGAGATCACGCCTAAGTTCGTTGGCGTCGCCAGTGGCCTGGTAAATGCCGGCTCAGCGGTGGCGGGCATCATTTCGCCGATTCTGTTTGGCATCATCATTGATAGAACCGGCAACTGGAGCTTGCCATTTTATGGCTCGGTTGTGCTGCTGATGGTCGGCATCGTGCTTACCTTCTTTATGCGCCCGGACATTCCGTTGTCTGAAGATTCCCCTTCTCGCGGTGAAGTACAGCCCGCAAATAATGCTTATCACTGAGGAAATCCTGATGAAAAAACCTTCTGTTGCACTGGTGCTGGGCGATCCAGCAGGAATTGGTCCCGAATTAGTTGCCAAAGTGCTGTCGCAGCCGGGGCTACGTGAACTGGCTAACGTGATTATCATTGCCGACCAGCAGGAGTTGGAAAAAGGCATGAATATTGCCGGTCAGCGTTTCGACTATGACGAAATCGCTGACACCGCAGATATCAGATTCACGTCGAGTAAACCGTTGCTGCTCAATCATGACTGGTCTTCACGCACGCCTTTTGATTATGGCAATGCAAGCGAGCAGAGCGGCGTGTATATCCTGGAAACGCTGGCGCGTGCGGTCGAACTGACCCAGCAGGGCATTACGCAAGGCGTCTGTTTTGCGCCGCTGAATAAGCAAGCGATGCATATGGGAGGGCTGCAGCATCGCGATGAATTGCACTGGTTCGCCGAACTGCTGAAGTGGGATAGTTTCTGCTGTGAGGTGAATGTGGTGGATGACCTCTGGGCTGGACGCGCCACTTCGCATATTCCCTTCCGCGATATTGTGAAGAACCTCAGCGTTGAAGGCGTAGTCGATACCATTGCGCTGATGGATCGCACGCTGCGTCAGGCGGGCATTGCGCAGCCGAAAATTGCCGTGCAGGCCCTCAATCCACATGGTGGTGAGAATGGTCTGTTTGGTGATGAGGAACAAACCATCATTAAACCGGCGATGGCAAAAGCCAAAGATCAAGGTATTGATGTCTATGGCCCTTATCCAGCCGATACCACCTACAAAGCCGTAGAGACACAGCATCTGGATGCTGTGGTTTCTATGTACCACGATCAGTTCGCCACCGCGTTAAAAATGCTTGGCTTCGAACGCGGTATTACCGTACAGGGCGGGCTGCCGATTCCGATTGCGACCGCCAATCACGGCACCGCATACAACTTATATGGGCAAAATCTTGCAACGCCATCGGCGTTTGAGAACGCTTTCCGCTTGCTGGTGCGTATGGCAGCCGGCGCGATTTGATTCACAGTAATCGTTCGATGTCCGATTATCAGGAGAATCTTCGCTATGCCAAATTCGCTTAAACTCGGTGTTAACACCTCGATTTTCGATGGGCACGACATGGATGTCGCCTTCGGAATCATTAGCCAGTTAGGCTATGAGTACGTTGAGGTCGCTTATAACCAAGGTTATGTCGGTGACCTGGATGACAGCCTGTTTAGCCCGGCCAATGCGCAACGCATTCGGACACTGCTGGACAAGCATCAGTTGAAAACATTGGCGCTCGGTTGCACCTTTAATCTGGCGCGACCCGAAGCGGTTGCGTATCTGCAAACACGCATCGGTTTTGCTCAGGCGATAGGCGTCAAGCTACTCAACGCCTGCACGGCAAAGCGTGAGGATTATGCGGCGCTGGTGAGTAATTTACGCCAGATCGCGCCGCATCTTGAGCATGCTGGTTGTTGTTTACTGATCGAGAATGGCGGCGACCATAATTATGATGCGTTTGCACTGGCAGCCGAGGGCGAAGAGTTGCTGCGAGAGGTGGGCAGTGCAGCTGTAGCGTTTAATGGCGACGCTGGCAATATGGTATCGTTGCGACCTCAGGCGGATGCGATACAACAAATAATGCAACTGTTGCCGCATATGCGTCATTGCCACATTAAAGATGTGTATAAACAGGGCGCAGAGTTTCACTTTCCGCCCATTGGACAGGGCATCTTAGATTATCAGCCGCTCATCAAGTCACTGGCTGCGCAAGATATTCCTTGTACGCTGGAAATTCCACTGCGTATGCATCGACTGGCTGACAGCACGCCGGTACGCAGTGATACGCCAGTGGGACTGGAACGAATTGTTGAAGTGCTGAGGGAGAGTAAAAAGTATATCGATGGATTGCAGAGCGACTTCGGTTGAAGCAAGTGCATCAGGTCATTACAAACGCCCGCTATGGCGAAAATCCACTATAGCGGGCGGCTTCAGGCAGAAAAGTTATTTCTTAGGAACTTCAGAGATCTCTTTCACGTCACTTTTATTGATTTGCTGCTTAACACCATTGGCATCGACGTAACCCAGCAGGCCGGTTTCTGCATCCTGTGGTTTGCCATCGGTCACGATGGTGCGTCCATCATTGGTGTGGATGGCGTACGAGGTCCGTGTACAGCCGGTCAGAGCGGACAGGGCAATAAGCGCAGTAACAGAAAGCAAAATTGATTTTTTCATTAGTCTCTCCAGGCTAGTTAAAGGATATTAATTATCCAGTTCGCTCATGTTGGTAATCTTGTCGCGATTGATCTGCTCAGTTTTACCGCTTTGCGCATCCTTGTAAGAAACAAGGCCTGTGTCGCTGTCGATCTGCGGCTTACCAGACGTCACGATAGTGCGTCCGTCGGTGGTTTTAATCGCCTGATTAGAAGAGCAAGCGGTCAATGTCATTGCCATAAAAGTGCCAAGAAATGCCGTTGCCAGTACTGTTTTATTCATCATGATGAGTTCCTTTCAGTGGAATACGTTTAACTACCTTCAAAGCGTAGAACATTTTCCCGAAACTTCCAGAAACCCGGCGCATCTGCGCTGTTTAACCTGACTCAAACGGCGGTTCATGCCGCGCGATCAGCGAATCTCATTCACATACATAAAGTGTTCGGTGCTAAAGCGGTGGTGCGCCAGAATCACCGGAAGGGCACTTTGATCAAACGACACTTCATCAATCACCATCACGGCGTACGGCAAACTCAATTCCAGCAACGCCGCATCCTCTTCATTCGCCAGCGCGGCGGTGATTTGCTCGCGCACCGCAGCGACGCGCAGATCGTAGCGTTCAAACAGATAGCGATAGAGCAGCGGCGGCAACTGATCGGCGGGAGGAAAATCGACCAACCGCGCCGACGGCAACACCAGCGTTTCATGCATTGCGGCAATCCCCTTCACACGACGCACACGCTTCAGGCGGATCACCTTATCACCCTGAGCAATTTGCAGTTTCTCCGCCTCGTCGGCGCTGGCATGACTGAGCTGATAATCGAGTAAACGGGTATCGGATTGCAGCAATCCGCCGGTTTTATCGTGCAGCCGGAAATACTGGAAAAAATGGCTGAGGTTGTGCAGCGGCGCCCAGCCGGTCACCACGGTGCCGGTTTTACGACGGCGCATCAGCATGCCTTCCGTGGTCAGCGCCGCCAGCGCTTTTCGCACCGTGCCAACCGACACACCAAACTTCGCCGCCAGGCTATTTTCACTCGGCAAAATCGTGCCTGCGGGCAGTTCGCCTTGCAGGATCGATTCGCTGATATGGCGCTTGACTACTTCATAGAGCGGCGCACCTTCACCTTCGCTGAGCCTGGCGAAAGGTTGAGCATCGTTCGCGTCATAGTTTTTTTGCATGTTTCCGATTACCGATTGACCGCCGTGGTTGAATTGCATTATCTATAAACTATATAGAAATACAACAGACGATAATCCTATGATGCAAAATTCACGCTTTAACAGTGCATTAGCGATGATTGCTAACGACGGCGCGCAAATGACCGATGACCTCAAACAGATGCTTGAGGTCAATACCTGCTTCCCGCCGGGCAACGGTTATGGCGCTTTTGCTGACGTGATGACGCATCTGTTGCAGCCGCTGGATTTTAGCTTTGCGCGCGTCTCGGTGCCGGAACATTTGTGGCAGGCCCCGGACGGCAGCGCGTACGGTGAACGCGTTAATCTGCTGGCATCCCTTGATGCCGGTGCGGCTGAAAACTGCAATCTCTATTTCCATACCGATACCGTGCCCGCCGGTGATGGCTGGCGTTTTCCGGCGCTGACGCTGACTGCAGCGGAAGGCAAGCTGTTTGGGCGCGGCGCGGCAGACATGAAAGGCACCATTGTTGCGGCGATGGCGGCGGTACGCGCGGCGCAGGCGGCGGCGATTCCGCTGCGATTTAACCCGGTGTTTTTACTGTGTAGCGATGAAGAGGGCGGCTTGTATCCCGGTATCCGTTACCTGGCGGAACAACAGCTTTTCTCCGGTCACTTGCTCAGCTTCAACGGTGGTGCGGTGCCGCGCATCTGGGCCGGCTGCTTTGGCAGCATCGATCTTAAGGTAATTATCACCGGACGTTCGGCGCACTCTGGCGATCCGGTTAACGGCATCAATGCTATCGAAGCGGCGCTGCCGCTGATGAACGCGCTTTACCAGCTGAAGCTCGAGGTGGAACAACGCACCTCGGCGATGCCTTCTCCGCCGCATTATCAGGGCAAACCGCTGACGTCACTGTTAACGCTGGCTGCCGCACAGGGCGGCAGCAAAGGCTCGACCATCCCGGAACGTTTTGAGCTGCTGATTAATCGCCGTTACGCGCCGGAGGAGCGCTTTGACGCGGTGTGGCAAGAGCTGACGCACTGCGTGGAAAACGCGATGCGCGATAGCCGCGCGCTCGACGTCACGCTGCAAATGATTGGTCATCTGGCGCCGGTCGCAAATCCTGACGGCCCGCATTGGCCGCGCTGGCAGGCGGCGCTGAGTCAAGGATTTGGTTTCCAACCCAGCGAGTTCAAACCCTGGGGATCGTCCACCAGTTCTGATATGGGCTGGGTCCAGCAAGCCGGGATTCAGGAGATTTTACTCGGCGGCCTCGCCCGTCCCGACAATCGCATTCATGCCGCCGATGAGTACACCACGCTGGCAGATTTGATCGCACTTTCGCAGTCCATTCTG